>Ga0335070_10002374_pt1 | contig 21904 bp, 20 predicted proteins | sample Lox_Sample_13_FD_206722 | JGI IMG/M metagenome (GOLD analysis project Ga0335070, IMG submission 206722) | Soil microbial communities from Loxahatchee National Wildlife Refuge, Florida, United States - Lox_Sample_1.3 | ecosystem: Environmental > Terrestrial > Soil > Wetlands | place: USA...
GCGGAAGCCTTTCTTCGCTGCTCAAACACTGACTAGACAACATGTTTGTAGCAGAAGAGCACTTCCGCGTCGTTATCTTCATGAATTTTGCGGGCTGGGGTTCTACTATCTCGCAGCGAATCTCATCAGCGGTTTGCTGGGTGGCATTCTTGCGTTGGCGGCTTACTGGCTTCTTGCTCGCCTGGCGGCTCTAACCCAAATGCCAAACCCGGTTGTTCACCATACCCCGCCGAAGCCTTTGGTGATTGACTCGATGGCGTCGGCCGCCGACGTAATCCGGCCTTCGGATCGCAGTCCTGGATCGGAGCGGCGCCCAACTTCGGACCATAGCACAGCAGACGTTTTCCTTAGCTACGCGTCTCCCGACCGGCTGGTCGCTAGGGAACTTGCCAATGCGCTTCAGAAGGAAGGCTGGTCGGTATGGTGGGACCGTACCATCCCGCCGGCCAAAAACTTTGCCGCAGTTATCGAATCAGCGTTGAACGCAGCGAAGTGCGTAATCGTTCTTTGGTCCACCGCCTCAGTTGGTTCCGATTGGGTTAAGAACGAATCGAGGGAAGCGCTGCGTCGTCATATACTTATCCCTGCAACCATTGCCGAAGTGACCATTCCGTTCGAGTTTCGACACATTCAGGCGGCTGACCTCATAGGCTGGCCAGGTTCAGACCCTCATGCGGGTTTCAAGAATCTTGTAGGTTCCATCAACGAATTGGTTGAACGCTCAAGAACGGTTGGCGGTGCCTCTGGCGACTAACCCATGAAGGAGTGCGAATTCCGTGATCGCGACGTTTTCGTCTTCCGCGACGGCAAGGGTCGCGTCAAAGTTCTCCACCGCCGCAAGGACGGCAAGATCGAGCTGATCGAAGTGCCTTAGCAACTCAATCCAGTTCCGGACAGAAAAGGGACACTACCCGGTGTCCCTTGTTATCGAAGACGCGAATTCGAATCTTAACGATGAATACGCCGCCCCGACCGCCGCTGACAGCAACGCGGGCTCCTGGTTTCGATCAAATTCTGGGGCAGGGCCTATGCGGCGTGGTAGTCGTCCTTGTATGGATCGCCGACAAATACAAAGGGATACTTCTTCAATGCCTCGACATTTTTCGCCTCGGCATACCTCTCGACCTCTTCCATGAGCTTGCTGACTTCTTCCGCGGGCATGCCCTTGGTGGCCTGCCAGAACTTGTTGGGGAAGAACCATATCCGTTCGCGTTGGTTAATCTCGACCGTACTATCAGCTTCGGCCTGCATTTTTCCGCTCCTCCCACATTGTCAGATCACTGACTTTGGTCCGCAACGTGAGCGTTTGGGTGAATGAATGGGTGAACTAGCAGCATCTCTAGTATCACAGATGGCCGCCGGAAAGTAAACTCCTCGCTTGCCTGTTGGCAGGCTCCTTTTGGTTCAAAAGGGAACTTCGCGCAAGTCCCATAAAGTCTTGAGGTTGCCGTTGCAACCCCGCCCGGCCCCACGATGTGGCACCTCGCCGCGAGCGCACGTCTGTGGAAAACTTGCCGACAGATATCGCCGGGAGACTCCCTTTCCGCCGAGGCGGTCCCCGGCGCAACCCCGAATCATGCCTCAGGAGTCACTCCGTGTACGCACACGAAAAGGACTAGGCGCAATGAGGAAGGCTGGTTTAACGCATACCACAATGTCGGATATACTGCTCTCGCAACAAGAACTTGAAAGTGCGACCTGCGGAATGGAGGAACATCCCAACATCGGACTGCAACTCTGCCGTGTTCGTAATTCCAGCTTCGTCGTAGTCTGGCAGAATGATCGTGGAAGGCTCACGCAATCGATGTACTCCTACATTGTGGTAATAGCGAAAACTGCGCGGTGGCGCGAACGGGCTGACTGTCGCCACTCACGCCACCTCCGTTTCGTCCTCCTGCACAATTTCCTCGGCGGCGAATGCGGAGGAGTGGAACGCTTGCTCCAGATCGGCAATCAGATCCACAGCATCCTCGATGCCCACCGAGATCCGAACGAGGTCACTGGGTAATTCGCGCAACGCCGCCACTTCCAGTGGGACGCTCGCATGCGACATGCACCCCGGCAGGCTAATCGTCGAGTTGACGCTCCCGAAGCTCACGCAAACGCTGAACATGCGCGTCGCTTCCACGATTCCTCGCGACACTTCCACCGACCCAGTGGTGAAGCTCAGCACAGCGCCTGCTCCCTGCGCCTGTTTGCGCTGCAGCAGATATCCGGGTGACGTCATCAGTCCCGGATAGTTCACCGCGGTCACCTGTGGCTGCGCCGCAAGCCACTCCGCAATCGCCTGTGCGTTCCTCTGCTGGCAATCCAGCCGCAGCTTCAGCGTCTTCAATCCGCGCAAAAACAGGAATGAGTCGAACGGCCCCAGCGCGTTCCCCACGGCGTTCTGCAGAAAGTAAATCTGCCTGCCCAGTTCCGCATCCTTGACGATGACGACGCCTGCGGTGACGTCACTGTGTCCGCACAGAAACTTGGTCGCGCTGTGCAACACAATGTCTGCTCCCAGATCGAGCGGGTTCTGCAGATACGGCGACATGGTGCTGCTGTCTACGGCCAGCAGCGCGCTGTAGTAGCGCGTGAAATCGGCGATTTGCCGAATGTCTACCACTCGCAACAACGGATTGGTTGGCGACTCCAGGTACACCAGCTTCGTCCGCTGGTTGATCTGCCCAACAAACGACTCGACGTCGCACGCATCGGCGTAGCGCACCGTGATTCCGGTGCGGTCCAGCACGCGCGTGAACAAGCGGCACGTTCCGCCGTACAGGTCGCTGTCAGCGAGAATTTCGTCACCCGCGCTTAGCAGCCGCGTAATGCAGGTGATGGCAGCCATCCCGCTGGCAAAGCAAAATCCGCGGGTGCCGTTTTCGAGCGCAGCGAGTTGTTCCTCGAGCACCGTGCGGGTGGGATTGCCGCTGCGCGAGTAGTCATACGGCCCGAACGCAGTCGCCTCCGCCTGCTCGAAGGTCGCAGTTTGGTAGATCGGTGTCGCCATAGGACGAAAGGGATCGTGCGGCGCCACGTCAAAGCTAACCAGCCGGCTGGCAAACTTCATGGTCAGCGCTCCTTTCGGTACCGGCGCCGAACACCGCAACCAGTGCCTGTTGCAAATCGGCGATCAGGTCCCCCGCCGCTTCCAAACCCACCGACAGTCGAATCAATCCATCGGTAATGCCCAACTGCTGTCGAGTCTCCACCGGAACATCTGCATGTGTCGCCGTCGCTGGATGGGTCACCAGCGACTCGACTCCGCCCAGGCTCTCCGCGCGAATCCACAGCTTCAGTGCGCTCATCACCGCAATGGCTTCCGCTGGCCCGGCGTTCAGCTCAAAGCTCAGCATCCCGCCAAAGGTGCTTTGCTGCCTCTCGGCCAGCGACTTCTGCGGAAACGAGTCCAGCCCGGGATAATACACGCGTGCCACCGCCGGATGCGCCTCCAACCACTCGGCAATCGTCGCCGCGGATTCGGAATGCGCCGTCATACGTATGGGCAGTGTCTTGAGCCCGCGCAGCGTCAGCCACGCATCCAGCGGAGCCTGAATCGAGCCAACAGTTTTGCGGACCAAACGGAACCGCTCCAGCAGCTTCTTGTCGTTGCATGCCAGCGAACCGCCCACGGTCGCGTTGTGTCCCTCGATGTACTTGGTCGTGGATAGGACCGAAATATCGGCGCCCAACTCAATCGGCCGCTGCAGCACCGGTGTGAGAAACGTGTTGTCCACAGCGAACAGCAAATCATGCCGGCGCGCGATCGTGGCGATCGCCGCGATGTCAGCCAGTTTCATCGTCGGATTGCCCGGCGTCTCGATCAGTATGATGCGGGTCTGCGGCGTAACCGCGCGCTCCACCGCCGCAACGTCCGACGTATCGACCGATGAATTGGAGACGCCCAGCCCGTTGAGAACTTCGCGGAACAGCCGCATGGTTCCGCCGTACACGACGTCGGAAACGATCACGTGGTCGCCCGTCTTCACCGTGGAGAGAAACAGCGTCGTGATGGCCGCCATGCCGGTGCGGAAACACACTGCCTGCGGCGTGCCCTCGAGCTCGCCAATCGCCTGCTCCAGCGCATCGACCGTCGGGTTCGAACATCGCGAGTAGCTATGACCCTTGGTGACGCCGACTTCCTGCTGCTCGAATGTCGCGGTTTGAAAAATGGGAAAGACCACCGCCTCGGCGTGCGCGTCCGGCGCGCGGCCGCCGTGGATGGCTAAGGTAGAAACATGAAGTTTTTTGTCGTCAGACAATTCGACCTCCCTCAGCTAGAGCGTTTGTGGTTTGGCGATTCGCTCACCGCCGCCTTGGCGTCACCCCCAGGCGGCCGCTCTGTGATGGGAGGTTGTGTGCTACGCCCCCGACGCAGACCGATCCCCGCCTGGGGGACACATGGCCATTGTCATTCGGGAAGTACGTAGCATAACGTTCGGTTCAATCTCCACCAACAAACAACTTTCGGAAGTATACCAGTTGTGCCACGCGAGTCAACAACAAGATCGTTGGAGGTGTTGGCGCTGGGAACTTAGAGTCAGTACCCAAACTTTGATATCACGTTTACGCCCGCGGAGGCGCCCGTGTGCTCTCACCGTCCCTAATTCTTGGTTCTCGCTTTATTCGTAATGACATGCCTCTCTCACGCGCTTCCTGCGGAACGCGTCGTCGACCTCAGCATCCCTGACGTCACCAAGCTCAAGGCTACGTATTTTGCTGCCCCGCAGGCTGGCCTGAAGTACTCCTGCTCCACCGGTGCAACCGCCATCGCAAACCGTGGGACCCGCTCGCACGCCAACTTACATCCGCCGGAATCAGCGCGCTGACACTCGCTCAGAAGCTCAAGTAGACCGCCGCCCCGCCGCAGTAGCAAGGCACGTCGCGCTGCATCAGCGCTAGATGACACCCGGAACTTTTGGCGGCATGATGGGAACTGGAACTTCGTACGCGAGGCGACTCTTCCGCATAGGCTAGCGATCATGCCGCGGTATTGTGAGGTGGCGGTGCCGGTTCCGCTGGACGCCGTGTTCACCTACAGCATCCCCGACGAATTACCCGAGCCCTGCGTGGGCGGGCGGGTGATTGTGCCATTTCGTGAGAAGCGCCTGTGCGGCTTGGTGACCGAGCTGCACGACCGCCAGCCCAGCTTCAAAGCCAAGCCGGTACAGCAGGTGGTCGATGCGGCTCCGGCGCTGACCGCTGAACTGATGCAGTTGGGGCGATGGATTGCACACTACTACATCGCACCCATCGGGGAGGTGCTGCGCGCCATGCTGCCGCTTGGGGCCGAATTTCGCCGCGCCACTGGATATCGCATCACCGACAAGGGCTTGGAGGCGCTGCATGCGGCTTCTACAGTGGGGTCGTCGCGGCGGGCCAAGGTGGAGCCCGAGCAACAGATGCAGGAGTATGCAGTGCTCAACCGGCTCTCCGAGGGCGAGGTGGTGCGGTCCGCTTCACTACGAGCGACGCGCACCGTGCTCACCGGCCTGCTGCGCAAGAAGTGGATCGTGCGCCAGGACCTCAGCGGCCTCCGAGACGCGAGCCGCAACATTCAAGTCGCCACGCTGAACACGGTCGAAGGAAAACTCAACGCCAACCAGCAGGCGATTGTGGACTACCTGCGGCGGCAGCCCGAACAGCGCGCGCATGTGTCCGCGCTGCGCGAGCTGGCGGTGCCGCGGACCACTCTGCAAACGCTGGTGCGGCGTTGCGTCGTCGAGATCAGCGAGGAGCCCGCGAGCTTCCACGTCTCCGGCCTGAAGCCGCGCAAGCTGGAGTTCCTCTTCACCTCCGCACAAAATGCGGCATTGCAGCAGATCGTGGCGGCGGTCGATACAGGGAACTTTCTGCCGATGCTGCTCCACGGCGTCACCGGCTCGGGCAAGACCGCGGTGTACCTGGCCGCGATGCAAGCGATGTTGGCCAAGGGGCGCTCGGCCATTCTGCTGGTTCCGGAGATTGGTTTGACGCCGGCGATGGCGGCGGACCTGCACCAGGTGTTCGGCGACGAGGTGGCGATTTTGCATTCGGCCTTAACCGATGACGAGCGTGCCGAGCAATGGAAGCGCATCCGCAATAGCGAGTCCCACATTGTGGTAGGTACGCGTTCAGCGGTATTTGCGCCGGTGCCCGACCTGGCTCTGATCGTCGTGGATGAGGAGCACGACCACTCTTACAAGCAGGACGAGACCCCGCGCTATCATGCTCGGGACGTGGCGGTAATGCGCGCCAAGATGACCCATGCGGTTGCGGTGTTGGGCTCCGCCACTCCGTCGCTGGAGACGTATTACAACGCGCAACAAGGGAAGTACACGCTGATGGAGCTCGCCGAGCGCATCGAGAAGCGTCCGCTCCCGGAGGTCGAAATCATCGACATGCGGGCGGAGTTCCAGCGTACGAAGAAAGACCAGGTGGTGTCGCAGAAACTGGCGGAGGAGCTTGGCGAGCGTCTGGAGCGCGGCGAGCAGGCGATGGTGCTGCTGAACCGGCGCGGGTACTCGGCATTTGTGCTGTGCCGCGAGTGCGGCGAGACGGTGCAGTGCAGGGACTGTGCCATCGCCATGACCTATCACAAGCGTGAGGACCGTCTGCTGTGCCACTACTGCGGTTTCGTGCAGCCGGCGCCCAGGACGTGTCCGAAGTGCGGCAGCCAATACATCCAGTATCTAGGCACGGGCGCCGAGAGGCTTGAACATCTTCTGCACAGCATGTTCCCGCAGGCGCGGATCGGGAGGCTGGACCGTGACACGGTGCGCGGGCGCGACGATCTGGAACGCGTGCTCAGAGCTCTGCAGGCCCGCGACATCGATATGCTGGTGGGCACGCAGATGATCGCCAAGGGGCACGACATTCCCAACGTCACGCTGGTTGGCGTGGTCGGATCGGATGCCGCGTTGGGCTTTCCCGATTTTCGCGCGGCCGAGCGCACCTTTCAGTTGCTCACCCAGGTGGCAGGACGCGCGGGACGCGGAGAGACTCCGGGAAGAGTGGTGCTGCAGACTTTCTTCCCTGACCACTACGCGATTCAGCTTGCTGCCGCCCACGATTACAAGGGGTTCTACGAAAAAGAGGCGCGCTTCCGCAGTTGGATGCACTATCCGCCGTTCAACGCGGTGAGCAATGTGCTGGTACGGAGCCCGAAGCTCGATGAGGCGCTGACCTGGTCGGGGATTCTGGGCAAGTGGTTCGTGGCGACGCGACTAGAGGGCGTGCGGGTGATAGGACCGGCAGCCGCTCCGGTCATCCGGCTGAAGACCGAGTACCGGTATCACTTTCTGTTGAAATCGCCGAGCCGCGAGCGCATGAATGCGGTCTTGCGGGCCATGATTGACCATGCAGTGGAACAGAAGATTCCACGAAGCAATTTGGTGGTGGACGTGGATGCGCTGACGGTCGTGTAGTTCTGTGGTAGGCCGACAGAAAAGCCAAGCACGGATCTACAGGGATCATGCGGTTAGGGATCCTGGAGCGGAAGCCGAAGGCAACCGCGGATCGTGCGATGCACGGGGAGCCGGGGTTCCTGCCAAGAGCGGGTTCCGCCCGTTGGCGCGCAACCGAGCGGGAGCGCCATCATCTAATCAGACGAGCCAAACCATCTCGAATTCAATATGGGAAACACATTCAAGACGGCACTGCTGTTGACGGCGATGACGCTGTTCCTGCTGTTCATCGGGCAAATGTTCGGCGGCGAGCGCGGCATGGTTCTCGCTCTCGTATTCGCCGCGGTCCTCAATTTCATATCGTATTTCTTCAGCGACAAGATTGCTCTGGCAGCCTACCGCGCCCAGCCGGTCACGCGCGAACAGTTGCCGCGTGCCTATGAGATCGTCGAGCGGCTGACGCAAAAGATCGGCATCCCGATGCCAAAGATCTACGTCATTCCTACGAACTCGCCCAATGCATTCGCGACGGGGCGCAACCCGCAACACGCGTCGGTGGCGATGACCGAGGGCATCCTCAGCCTGCTGACCGATGAAGAGATGGAAGGTGTGCTGGCGCACGAGCTCGGGCACGTCCGCAATCGCGACATTCTCATTAGCTCCGTTGCCGCGACCCTGGCGGGTGCGATCACCATGATTGCCCGCATGGGCTACTGGGCATCGCTGTTCGGCGGCGGCGGACGGGACGACCGCGATCGTGGCGGCGGGTTTGTAGCACTGCTGATGCTGATCCTAGCGCCGATTGCGGCGACGCTCATTCAGCTTGCCGTCTCGCGTTCCCGGGAATACGAAGCCGACGCCAGCGGTGCACGATTCACCGGCAACCCGTATGCGCTGGCCAGCGCGCTCAAGAAGCTCGATGCGTATTCCAAGCGCCTGCCCATGCAGGCGACGCCGTCCACCGCGCATTTGTTCATCGTTGCCCCGTTGCTTGGGGTGGACTTTTCCAGCCTCTTCTCCACCCATCCGCCGATCGCCAAGCGCATTGAGCGGCTCACCGGGCGCCCTGCCGAGTTGGAACCGTAGGAGCCGGGGAACGAGCCCAAGGGCAGAAGGCTCTAGGCACCTGCTGCCCGTTCTCCGCTTGCAATTTCTTGGTTCCGCAATCGGACGGGCAGGCTTGACCGCAGTGATATGGTAATTATTACCTAAGTTGCAGATAATTCTTTGATTTGTAGCCGCCAATCAACCCAAAAGATAACCGAAGAGTTATATTTCGACATGCGTGGTTTGAAGCACTCTGTAACAGAGATGCTGTGTTATAAGCTTATGAATGCCGTCATGAATTAATTATCAGTTAACGTTATCGCTCACTTGAGGACAACTTGTAGATCCAGCCTTGAGGTTGCAGTTATGGCACTTTAGATGGCTTGACTGCTTACCATAAAAATGTAAAGTAATCGCCTATGAGTGACCTTCCGCTTGGAGGATGACCGCTTGGCGCGCTCGCGCAGACATCGATCTTGGCTCATCGGAGCGTTTTGGCTCACCGGCCTCAGTACGCTGGCGAACGCGCTTCCGACGGCGAGCCTTGATAACCCCGAACGCACCCTAGTGGTGACGATGTCTAAGGCGGAGGCTCTCCCCGGGGGCGATGAGCAGGACGTGACGGTATGGGTCGCAGACCGGGCTGGAGAAGCGGGCGCGTTCAGCGATGCTGTGCTGGGCAGCACTGACTCGCAGATCGAAGTCGCTGACGGCAACCCCTTTCTACGTGAGGCCGCCGATGTGCCGGTCCCCGAAGCACCGAGGCGAACAAGGGTGCCTGAGCCGGATACGTGGATACTCCTGGGAACCGCGTTACTCGGACTGACGCGGTTGTCACGGCATTAAGGCCCGCAGCAGCCAAAGCGGTCTTGGAGTTGCTTCTATCCACACGCGGTAGATGATCGCGCTTACGTACATCGTTCCGCGGCTCTACTGAGCGCCTTCGGTGGTTGCAACATGGCGATCAGCCAATTCACTTTCGCGCCACCATCAGCCCCAGGAACTTCATCACCATCTGCAGGTCTTTCCAGGCCTCGGCCTTTTGCCGTGGATCGCGCAGCAAGAATGCCGGGTGGTAGGTAACTGCCAGCTTGCAGTCGAACGCCTCATCGGTGTCGGTGAGGGTTCGCGGCGGGGAGAAATCGTAGAACCGACCGCGTAGAGAGGCCATGGAGTCATTGATCGATAGCAGATTCTTCGCGGCCGTTGCGCCTAACGCGACGATCACCTTGGGCCGCACCACACGAATCTGCCTCATGAGGAACGGCGAACAGGTGTCGCACTCATCGCGCTCCGGCGTCCGGTTTCCCGGCGGACGGCACTTCACGATGTTGGCGATGTACACCTGTTCGCGCTTCAGTCCCATCGCCACGATCATGTTGTTCAGCAGTTGTCCCGCGCGCCCCACGAACGGCAGCCCTTGCTGGTCTTCCTCGGCGCCTGGCCCTTCGCCGATGAACATCAGCTCGGCATGCGGATCGCCTGTGCCAAATACGATTTGCTTGCGTCCCAGCTTCGCCAGCTTGCAGCGCTGGCAGTCTGGCCCGATGTCATCCTGGATCACGCGCAGCTTGACCTCGCGTTCGTCGTCGCCGGCAACTTGTGCCCGTCGTGTCGCCTCTGCTGGAGACTCCGTAATCTCGGCGGGCAGCGCCGCGGGAGTTTCCGCCGCTGCGGCGTCGTCACCCTCGAGAGAATCCGCAAAAACTTCGCGACGGTACAGTGGCCCAATGCCAAGCTCCCAATAGAAGCTCAGCCGTTCGCGGATTGCCGATTTGCTTGCAGGATTGAGGGGCATCAGCTACGGAAGGGTGAGGCCACGGAAGCAGCCTTTGGTTGCCGCAAGCGGACCGCAGCATCGAGGATTTTATGCGCCACATCCAGCTTGCTTGCCTCGAGCACGGCGATCGCGTCGGTCGCGGTGACGATGGTGACCTCGTTACGGTCGGAGTTGAAGCCAATATCTTTGCGCGAGACATCGTTGAGCACCATGGCATCCACTTGCTTCTTGGCCAGCTTCGTTCTTGCGTTCGAAAGCAGGTCTTCGGTTTCAGCGGCGAACCCAATCAGAACGGGAGCGCTCTTCCCCATTGCCTGCCGCAGGCTCCCCAGGTCGGCAAGGATGTCGGGGTTCGGTTCCAACTGCAGCTCCATCGGCCCGCTGCGCTTGATCTTTTCCGTCGCGGCATTCTTTACGCGGTAGTCGCCCACCGCCGCTGCCATCACAATAATGCCGGCGCGCTCCCAGCGATCGAGCACGGCGGTGCGCATCTGCTGCGCGGTCTCGACCAAAATTGTCTCCGCCGCCGACGGAGGCGTAAGCGCCGTCGGCCCACTTACCAGGAGGACCTTAGCTCCGCGTCGCAGTGCCGCATCTGCCAGGGCGTAACCCATCTTGCCGCTGGAGCGATTGCCGATAAACCGCACCGGATCGACCGGCTCATGCGTCGGCCCCGCCGTTACCAGCAGGGTCTCGCCCGCAAGATCTTGCGCAACGCCCAGTCTCTCCAGTGTCGCGGCGACAATGTGTTCCGGCTCGGCCAAGCGTCCCGCGCCGATCATGCCGCAGGCCAGATATCCGCTTTCAGGTTCGACGATGTGCACGCCGCGCTGGCGCAAGATGTCGAGATTGGCGTGCGTCGCGGGGTGCTCCCACATATTCACGTTCATCGCGGGAGCCACAATCACCGGCGCCTTAGTTGCCAGATACAGCGTGGAAAGAAAATCGTTGGCGATGCCCTGGGCAAACTTGGCGAGCGTGTCAGCGGTTGCGGGCGCCACCAGCAGCGCGTCAATCGATTGCGCCACCGCAATGTGCTCGACAGCCGAGTCGAGGTTGGGTTGATCGTCGCCCGCCGAGAACAGCCCGGTGATGACCTTCTCGCCCGACAGCGCCGCGAAAGTGAGCGGCCGCACAAACTCCTGCGCCGCCTCGGTCATGACCACCTGCACGCGCACGCTCCGCTCCTGCAGCAGGCGCACGATCTCGGCGGCCTTGTAGGCGGCAATGCCTCCCGTCACTCCGAGCGCAATCTTCATGGTGTAGCCGGCGTTGGATGCGCGTGCGAGACCCACTGATGCGACCGTTTCCGCTCCAGCGGCGTTAATCGTCCGCCTCGCCCCCCACCGCCTGTGACAGAACCTCATCGGCCACTTCGGCAGGAGTCTTGCTCGGCTCGGGCACCTCCCATTTCACCTTGCCCGCATGGATCTCTTCCTCAGCAATGCGGCACGCCTTGCGCGAATGCGGTTCCACCACCGGCTGGGCGCCGTTCTGAAGTTGGCGGGCGCGCCGGGCTGCGACCAGAACATACCGGTACTTACTGTCGAATCCTTCAACCAGCTTCATGCCTCACTCCGTCGTCGTGTGGGAACGGGTTACTTCAAACGTCGCCAGGATTGTCTGCACCTGCTCCATCATGTGCCGGCGCTTGGCCAACTCTGCCGTGGCCAGCACCTGTTCGTCACCGGCCCTTGGCGGCCCGGGCGAGCGATTCAGGCGCTCCGCCTTTACGATCGCCTGCAGAATGTCAATGGCAGGCTCCACTTTTTCATTCACCAGAATATAGTCGTACTGCGAATAATTCTCAATCTCGCGGGACGCTTCCTGCAAGCGGCGCTGCAACAGTGCCTCGATTTCCTCGGCCGGCTTGCCCTCGCCCGTCAACTCGCGGCGCTTTTCGTTCTCCGCAAGTGTCCTCCGCCGCAGCCGCAATTCCAGCTCTTCGCGCGACGGCGGAAGAATGAAGATGCTCACCGCTTCCGGCAACTTCAGCTTCACTTGTGCGGCGCCCTGCACGTCGATGTCGAGAATCAAGTCGTCCCCCCGCGCGAACGCCTCGCGCAAAAAGCTCCGCGCCGTGCCGTAATAGTTGCCGAAGACCTCGGCGTACTCCAGAAACTGCTCCTCGCCGATCATCTTCTCGAACTCGTCGCGGGTGACAAAGAAGTACTCCCTGCCGTTTTGCTCGCTGCCACGCGGCTGCCGCGTGGTGTAGCTGATGGAGAACTCCAGGTGGGGCACGACCTTGCGCAACTCCGCCGTCAACGTCGATTTGCCCGAGCCCGATGGCGCCGAAATGATGAACACGATCCCGCTCATTCCAGGTTTTGCACCTGCTCGCGGGCCTTCTCGATCTCCGACTTCATGGCCAGCCCCAGTTCCGTGATGCGCAACGCCTCGCCCGCCACGCCGGTGGTTTTCGACAGCAGCGTGTTGGCCTCGCGGTTCATCTCCTGCAGCAGGAAGTCCAGTTTCTTGCCCACCTCGCCACCGCCGTCTAGGTGCGAGAGAAAATGGTGGATGTGGTTCTTCATCCGCACCAGCTCTTCCTGGATATCGCTGCGCTCGGCCAGCATCGCGGCCTCCTGCAAGATGCGATCGGCATCCGCGTGCGCGCCGATCAGCTCCTGCATGCGGGCCTGTACCTTTTCGTGATACGCCTTCAGCACTTTGTGCCGCAGAAGTTCCACTTCGCCGGTCGCCTTCGACAGATGCTGCATGCGCTCGCGCAGCTCCGCGACCGCGCCGCGGCCCTCCTCTTCGCGCATGTTATTCAGTCGCTCGATAGCGTGCCCCAGCGCCGCCGTCACGTGCTGCCGGAGTTCCTCGCCGCCTTCCTCCGAATCGGCTGCGTTTAACGCACCCGGCAGCTTCAGCACCGCGTTCAGGTCAGGCTCGGCGCTCACGCCGAACTCTTCCGCCGCTTCACGAAATGCACGCAGATATCCGCCGACTAGCTCGCGGTTGACCGCAAAGGCTGTTCCGCCGGCGCGCTCCAGACTCAACGTCACCTCGATGTGTCCGCGATGCAGCCGCTCCTTTAGCACCCGCCGAACCTTCATTTCGACCGCATCCAGTTCGCTGGGAATCCGCAGATGCAAGTCCAGAAAACGGTGGTTCACCGACTTCAGGCTGAGTGAAACCGTCAGCGCATCGCTCACGTGCTCCTTGACCTGGGCGTAACCCGTCATCGAGCGGATCTTCATGCCGTCTTACTCGCTCCCGTTGGCAATTTCGACATCCACGAATTGCAACTCATACAGCCGCCGGTACGTACCGGTGCGCGCCATCAACCGCTCGTGCGTACCTTCGTCGGTGATCATGCCGTTCTCCAGCACCAGGATTCGGTCCGCCCGCCGCACGGTCGAAAGCCTATGCGCGATCACGAACACTGTGCGCCCGGTCATCAAATTCTGCAGCGCCGACTGCACCAGCGATTCGCTTTCGGTGTCGAGCGCCGAAGTCGCCTCGTCGAGAATCAGAATCGGCGCATTCTTCAGGATGGCGCGCGCAATCGAAATCCTCTGCCGTTCGCCGCCGCTGACCCGCAGCCCGCGCTCGCCAATCACCGTCTCATATCCGTTCGGCAGCGCCATGATGAAGTCGTGCGCCAGCGCCGCGCGCGCCGCCTCTTCCACTTTTTGCCTGGGAATCGTCGGCTGCCCGTAGGCGATGTTGTTGCGCACCGTGTCGTTGAACAGGATGGTGTCCTGGGTGACGATAGCGATTTCCGAGCGCAGTGACGCCACCGTCAGGTCGCGCACGTCGTGGCCGTCGATGAGCAGCCTGCCGCGCGTCACGTCGAAGAAGCGGGGCAGCAGGTGTACCAGGGTGGTCTTGCCCGATCCGCTGGAGCCGACAATCGCCACCACCTCGCCCGGCGTTACGGTCAGGTTGATGTCGTGCAGCACCTCGCGATGGTCTTCGCCATTGCGGTAACTGAAGTACACGTGCTCGAAGCTAATGCCCTGGTGGAACGGCGGCAGCTTGCTGGCGCCGGGCTTCTCATGCACCTCATCCTGGGCGTCGAGAAAGGCAAAGATGGCCGACGACGCACCCAGCGCCTGCTGAAAATTGTTGTTGAACTGCGCGAACTTTCTCACCGGCTCGTACAGCTTGAACACCGAGACGATGAACGCCAGAAAAATGCCTTCGGTGAACACATGGTGCTTGATGTACTCGCGCCCGAGCAAAATCAGCATGGCGATCGCGATCGCGCCGAAGATGTCCATCATGGGCGAGCTGACCGCCGCCGCGCTCACCGAGCGCAGGTTGGCTCGGAACAGCCGTTTGGCTGCGTCCCGGAAGCGCCGCGTCTCCCACGCCTCCATGGAAAACGCCTTCACGATGCGCACGCCGGTGATAGTTTCATGCAAGATGTTCTGGATCTCGGCCAGCTTGTCCTGGCCTTTGCGCGTGGTCGAGCGCACCCTTTGCCCTATGCGCCGCACCGACCCCAGCACGAACGGAACAAACAGCACCAGCACCCACGCCAGCTTGCCGCCCAAAAGCACCACCACACAAGCTGTAAAGATGAGGGTGAACAGTTGCTGCAGGAATTCCGCCAGTACCGTAGACATGGCGTACTGCACCCGCTCCATATCGTTGATCAGCGCCGACAGCAGCGTGCCCGTGGTGTGCTTCTGAAAGAACGCCACCGAACGGCGCAGCGTCGCGTTGTAAAGCTCATTGCGCAGGTCGGTGATCATGCCGAACCCGGCATAGTTCACCAGGTAGGTGCCCAGGTAGTCGAATGCGCCCTTCAGCACCGTGGCCGCCACCAGGGCGAAGGCCACCATGGTCCAGACGTTATGAAAATGCCCGGGGACGAACCAGTTCAACTGCAGCGTCCAGCGCGTGGTGGGCAAAAGGTGCAGCTGGCGCGTTTGCTCGCCCGGGTTCAAAACAAAATCGAAGATGGGCCCGATCAGCAGCAGCCGGAAGGCGTCGAGCAGGCCCACTAAAGCCATCGACACTACGGAAGCCGCGACAAAAAACCAGTACGGCTTGACGTAGTGCAACAGTCGCTTCAGTTGCCGCATAGACCCCGCACGCCTTGGTCCGCCTCGGCCAGAGCTGTCGTTTTGGAAGGATTGTAGCGCAAGGAGTGATTTTAGCGGAACTTGCGGCCGTAACGATACAGCAACCCGGATGCTCCAAACGTCGTAGGCTGTAAGCCGCGCGCGCCAGTCTGAGAGACTTGCTTCTACTGGCTACTGGCGACTGGCAACGAATCACGTGTAGTACTTCCCATTCACCTCTTCCCCCATGAACGCAACTTCGGCGTGCGAGCTCTCCAGCGGGTCCGACTTCCATGAAAAACCGATAGAAGGAACTTGGACTTCTGCCTGCAACTGACACAACGCGCGCGTGCCGGTAAACCGGAACTGCTTCCCCGTGTCCACATAGGTGACAGGCTCGCCGGTTGACCTCCATACCATCTTGAAGCTCATGAGCGCAGGCGTGGCAATGGAATCGAGCGCGGGCCAGCGGGGTTGATCCACAATCGCGAGCTCCTTCATCTCCAGCACAAAGGTTCTCCCATCGTCGCTGACATTGAATCCGCCCGCTGGCACTGCAACGACCCAGTACAGCCCCGACGGAGCGATAGGCGGATGGAAATCATGAATTTGATTCGCAGGGACCGCCGGCCCCTGAAAAAGTGTGAGTCAAATGTGCGTAAAGGTGCCGTGCTGCGCCGTCCTTGCCGCCCAGTACTCGCCGTCCATCACGCCGTAGTCGGTCGTAGGACTGCCGAACGCGATCCTGTTCCCGCGGTTATCGGTTCCCATCCCGGTAAACGTGCTGCAACGCGCGACGCGACCCTTGAAGTGATAGATGTGCGATGGCTCCAGGTTCGCTCCCGCTGGCTGGTTATGGCTGCCATTCTTGTCCAGCCAGGGAATGGGATACGGGTCGGTTCCGCCATTGGCCGTCTTCGGATGCAGCTCCTGCGCTTTTGGTTGTTGCGATTCCGCAATCGCCGGCGCGAGCAACAACGCCGTTGCTGCGCGTGCGGCCGTCGATAACATGGTTCGGCGTGTACAACTCGGGCACGAGGTCACAGGGCCGCCTCCTTCGGGAAGAGAAACTTTAACAACTCAGATGCAGTAAATGCTGGAACTTACTTACGAAAAGAGCAGAAGCAACCGGACGGTGTTCGTTATCTCAGTCTTCTGGCCTCTGAACACCCGCCACTAGTCACCCACCGGCGAGTCCCGGTGCACGACCTTCACGTTGTACCCCGCCTTGGCCAGCCGCTTCTTCACTTCTTCGGCAATCAGCACCGAGCGGTGCTTACCGCCGGTGCAGCCGAACGCGATCGTGAGATAGCTCTTGCCCTCGCGGATGTAGTGCGGAATCAGGTAAACCAGCAACTCTGAGATGCGGGCAATGAATTCGCGGGTCTGCGGGAACGACTTGATGTAGCGCGCTACCTGCGGGTTCCTGCCGGTGAACGGCCGAAACTTGGGAATGAAGTGCGGATTGGGGAGGAATCGTACGTCGAACATCAGGTCGGCGTCTTCCGGAACGCCCTTGCTGAAGCCGAAGCTTACGCACGCGATCAGCGTGTTCTGCTTGCGCTCGGCGCTCTGGAAGCGCTCCGTCAGCAGCGCGCGCAACTCATGCACGTTGAACTTGCTGGTGTCCACCACCAGGTCGGCCACGTCGCGCACCGGCTGCAGCCGCTTACGCTCGGCCTGTAGCGATGCTTTCACCGACGTCTTCCGCCCCAGCGGATGCGGCCGCCGCGTTTCGCTGTAGCGCCGCACCAGCGCATCTTCGTCGGCCTCAAGAAACAGTACGGTCATTCGCAGCGAGCCTCGCAGCGATTGCAGCAATTGCGGCAGCTTGTCGAGCCGCGCGCCCTCACGGATGTCCACCACCAGCGCCGCCCGCGCGATCTCCGTCGAATCGCGTACCAGGTCCGCGAAGTTCGAAATCAGCCCGACCGGCAGGTTGTCCACCGCGTAGAAGCCCAGGTCCTCAAACGTCTTTAGCGCCGAGCCTTTGCCCGCGCCGCTTATGCCCGTGATGATCACGAGTTCGTGCTGGTCATGGACGGGTGGCTGCGCCGTCCGCTTGCCCGGACGACCCTTCCTGTCTGCAGCTCGCGAAGTGGCGCGTTTCTTCGTGGGCATGGCTCTTGGCTTTCCTGTGCGCCGAGACTATCAGACTTTGCGACCTCCCGTCAGCCCGTCTGGGCCGATGAGCAGGCTGGATCCGAACAATTTCCAGAGAGCGCTGCTCACACGAGGAGGCCCGATTTTGGTGTTAACGCCGAAGGACATGCTGTTTCCAACCTATTCCGTGTCCTTCGCACTATCCCTTGCGGAGCTTGCTGATAAGGAATGCGTTCGAATCGGTGGGGTCGGTGTCAATCCGTAGTTGGCTGGTTTCTACTTGTAACTCGAAACCGCTTCGAGTTACTGCCCGTCCGGCGTCGGCAGCAGATTGTGGTTGAGCGCAAACAGCGCCAACTCCAGGCGGTTGCCCACGCCGAGCTTGTTGAAGATGTTGGTCAGGTGCCGCTTCACGGTCTCTTCGCTGATGCCGAAGGTCTTGGCGATGTCCCTGTTGGTGCAGCCTTCGGTGATCAGTCCGACCACTTCCAGTTCCCGGGCCGTGAGCCCAAAGGTCTTGCGCGGAGCCGGAGCAGTTTGTGCCGTCAGGTCGCGCAATACCTGCACCAGGTTCTGCACCGGACGTCCTTCCAGCCAATACTGCCCCTGCATCACCGCACGGATGCACTCCGCCAGGTGCTCGACAGCCGCGTCTTTCAGCACCACGCCGCGCGCGCCCAATTGCAGCGCTTCCAGGACCTGCCGCTTATCGATGAGACCGGTCAGGACGATGGTACGGGTGTCGAGGTTCCCTGCCGTCATTTCGCGAAGGGCTTCCATGCCGGCCACGTTGGGCATGGCCAGGTCGAGTAGCAGAACGTCGGGATGAAGGCTGCGCGCCAGTTCGAGCGCTTCCAATCCGTCACTCGCTTCTCCCACCACCTGGATCGTCGGGTCGGATTGCAGCATGTTTCGCAGTCCAACGCGCACCACGGGATGATCGTCGGCAATCAATACGCGAGTGGTGCTGGCCACGCTTGCGCTCCCTGTTCCTAAACCGCCTGGCTATGCCGCTGTCTTGCCGGCGGGAAGAACTCCGCTGCCCAGGCGTTCGGCCAGTTCGGCCTGTACGTCGCAGAGTGCATCCGCAATTGGCTCCACCTCGATCTCTTTGATCGCCGCAGATGCCCTGGCTAATTCCTCGATCCGGGTAGCTTGCCGCGCCACTTCGCGCGCACCCAGCACCAGGCAACTGCTTTTGAGGTAATGCGCCTTGTCCCGAGCATCCTCAATCCGTTGCTGTTGGACCGCCTCCCGCAGTTCCCGCAGGGTGTGCCACGCGTCGGCCAGAAAATCGCGGTAGAGTTCGGTGAAGCCAGCCTTGTTCGTTGCCATGGCCTTCTGCAACTGGTCAAAGACTGCGGGAGCGAGGGACGTCTCGGTTTCAGGCATTGGGCGGTGCCTTATGTCAGGTTCAAACTTACATAGGTAACCACTACCGGCTGCGAACGTCAAGCCAGAAAGTCCCCTACGGGACAAGGGTCCCGGCACTATCGTGCCGAAATGCTGACGGCTCTGATTCAGCTCGAAACTATCGAAACTGCCGGAAGTTCGGCTTACGCTTCTGCACGAAGGCGGTCAGCGCCTCGCGGGTCTCCGGCGAGACCAACCGTTCGGCGAGGATCTGAACCTCCTCGCGGATGGCGCGCTCCAACTCCGCCGCGCACGCTTTCTTCATCAGCGCCTTGGTCGCACGCAGCGCCGCCGCCGGTTTTTCCGCCAGCAGCAGCGCGACGCCCATGGCGGTCGTCAGCAGCGTTTCGGCTGGGACTACGGCATTGACCAGCCCCAGTTCGTAGGCGCGCTGCGCGCTGAATGGCCCGCCCAGCATCATCAACTCCGCCGCGCGCTGGTGTCCCATCATCGCCCGCAGCAGAAGAGTCGAGCCCGCCTCCGGTACGATCCCGAGGTTGACGAACGGCATCATCAGCTTGGCGTTGTTCGCCGCATACACCAGATCGCAGTGCAGCAGAATGGTCACTCCGATCCCCACCGTCGAACCGTGAATCGCCGCCACCACCGGCTTCGTCGCGCCCGCCACCGCCGCAATGAAACGCAACGCCGGCGGGACATCCTGCCCCTTCCACGGGTTCGCCATGAAGTCTTCCAGATCGTTGCCCGCGGTGAATCCGTCGCCGTTGCCGTGCAGCAAGATGACTCGCACGTCGGGATTGGCGTCGCCCTGCTCCACCGCCTCTGCCAAGCCGGTGTACATCGCATTGGTAAGCGCGTTTTTCTTCTCCGGACGGTCGATAGTGACGCGCAGCACGTCGTCCTTCAGTTCCGTTTGAATGCGGCCCATGATACATCCCCGTCCGCGCCGCGAGTCGTTGGTTCCGCTCGCCGTGCGGCAACGGAGAATTGTACCGGAAGACGTGCGCGGCGGCGCCAGCTTGAGCGTGTGATCTGCCCTGGGGTTTCCCGTTTTGAGGTAAGCTGAATGCTACCCCTGAAATGAGCCGAACTATCTCCCGTCTCGTCTGCGATTGTGTCGCCAATGCGGCTGCGGCGCTCCTGCGCATGGCAGCGAGTCGCCGCCACCACCGGCAGAATCCTTGGGACCCGCGCCGGCATTTCAGTCGACGTATTATCGTGCTGGTGGCCCTGGCCCTCGGCATCTGTGCCTCAATCGCGGCGGCTGCCGCCGATGGCCTGCCTTCCCCCTGCAGGCCGGAGCTGGCGCTGAGCGCAGACCAGATATCGCAGCGCCTGGCTGCCAACAACGCCGAGCGCGCCCAGCATCTCCGGCATTTCGAAGGTGAGCGGCATTACGCCCTCGACTACAACGGGTTCCCCTCGGAGCGCAGCGCCGAGATGCTCGTGAACGCATCCTACCAAGCGCCCGGAACGAAGCGCTTCTCGATTGTTTCGGTGTCGGGCTCGAAGCTCATCATCAGCCATGTCTTCCATCGCCTGCTGGAATCGGAGCAGGAATCCTCCGCCGACGAGAAACAACGAGATGCCGTGGCCCTCACCTCCGATAACTACCGCTTTGCGCTGCGCGGTTGTGCTGCCGTAGCCGGCCGCGACTTATACGTCCTGGATGTGCAACCGCTGCGCGACAACAAGTTTCTCTATCGCGGCTCCATCTGGATTGACACCCAGGATTTTGCCGTAGTCCGCATCGAGGCCGAGCCCGCACGCAACCCCTCGTTCTGGACGAAGCACTCGCAGATTCACCATCAGTACCGCAAGATCGGCGAATTCTACCTGCCGTCCCTCAACCGCACCGTGACCGAAACGCGCTTCGGAGGTCGCGCAGTGCTTACCATTCGCTACGAGAGGTACCAATTGGACACCTCGGCAGGACTGAGGATTGTGGAATACTGAACGTCGCTCCTGCCAGATTTAACCGCAGCTAACCTGCAACAATAGTTTTACTAGTTATACCGTTCTGCCGGGTATACTGAATCCCACAGCGGAAGCGCGCCCCTCATGGCGAGCAAGTCGACGAGTTCCGGGAACACGGTGCACTTGCGGCTGCGGCCGACGGCCCAAGCCAGCCGCCTGGCGCTGCTGCTGGCTTTTTTCGCTATCTATGTCATCTGGGGCTCCACCTACCTGGCCATCCGTTACGCCGTGGAGACCATCCCTCCGCTGATCGTAGTGGCATTCCGGCACACCATCGCTGGGTTCACCCTGCTGGCGTGGGCGTGGGCGCGCGGCTATCGGCCCAGCCTGCGCGAGTGGCGCGCCAGCCTCATCCTCGGTACCTTCTATTTCGTGATCGGCCACGGCAGCCTGCACTGGGCGGAAACGGTAGTTCCTTCCGGACTGGCGGCTCTGCTCATCGCCAGCGAGCCCATTTGGATCGCAGCAATGGCCGCGCTGGCGTCACACGGCGAACGACTGACCGGCAAGACCGTGATCGGCCTGCTGCTCGGCATCGCCGGCGTGGGCCTCCTGATGGGCGATGAGGCCGCCTCTGGCAATCACGCCATGCTGATTGGCTCGATCGCCATCCTGATCGGCACGCTCTCCTGGTCGGTGGGCGTCATGTACTCGCGCACCTCCGACTTGCCACGCAACGCCGCCGCACGCGCTGGAATGCCGGAAATCATGGGAGCCGCGATTTTACTGCTCGCCGCTGGACTCACGGGCGAGTTCTCGAGGTTTCATATCGCTGCCGTCTCGCCGCGCTCAGCATGGTCGCTGCTCTACCTCATCAGTTTCGGATCGGTCATCGCTTTCACCGCCTACACCTGGCTGCTCGATCACGTCTCGCCGACCCTGGTCTCGACGCACACTTATGTCAATCCCGTGCTTGCCGTTCTGATGGGATGGCTCTTGGCCGGAGAGGTAGTGAACGTGCGAGTGCTGGAGGCTGGCCTGCTAACGCTGTTTGCCGTCTTTCTGATCAGCCGCGGCACGGCAAAAGCCGCACAGCCGCATCCGGAACCTGAGGAAATTGAGGTGCCGTGACAATAACCATCAAAAGTGTAATCGGTAGTTATAATCAAGGTGGAATGACTAGTATCTAGTTGCATAAGTTAACGAACGGTGTATAGTGCAAGCATGAGAGCTCGCGCGATTGCACTGACACCAGAAGAACAGAGTCATTTGGAGTCGGTGGTGCG
>Ga0335070_10002375_pt1 | contig 21902 bp, 22 predicted proteins | sample Lox_Sample_13_FD_206722 | JGI IMG/M metagenome (GOLD analysis project Ga0335070, IMG submission 206722) | Soil microbial communities from Loxahatchee National Wildlife Refuge, Florida, United States - Lox_Sample_1.3 | ecosystem: Environmental > Terrestrial > Soil > Wetlands | place: USA...
TTGTCCGGTTACGGCGGAGGTATTGAGGCGGGCGAGGAATGCGTCTTTGCCACCGCCCGGATTGTTCTGCAGGTTGCCGGCCGCCGGGAACACCGGGAAGTCCGTCGAAAGGGTCGAGCCGGTGACGATGGCGCCGCTGGCGTTATCGATCGTTATGGCGAGGCCGTTCTCGTCGTTGCTGCCACCCAGATAGGAGAAGTAAGTCAAAGCGACGTTGGTGATGGTCGTGGACGTCGGGTTGGTGAATCGGGCGGCGTAAGCATCCATGGCAGTTCCACCCGGACAAGCACCGGATGTAATCGCCGGATTATCCAGACAGAGTTGGAACGAGCCGAAGGTTGCAACGGTCGTGACGGGCTGGGAATTCGTGCTTCCCGTCAGATAAGCGTTGGCTGCTCCGGAGTCGACCGCTACACCCGTTCCGGTGTCGTCTCCGGCTCCGCCCAGAAATGTCGACCACTGCAGCTGCGCGGTACCCTGCGCCGGAATCGGGTTCAGTTTGGCGAAGAAGGCATCGGTGAAGTTGGTATTCGTCGAGGGGCAACTCGGTTGCACAATCGTGTTGCCGGAGGTGGCCGTATTCAGACAGGGCTGATACGCGTTCTTGATGGGAAAGTCGGTGGTACCGCAACCGGCGCAGCCGACGTAATACATGTTCGTCGTGCCCGAGAAATAGATATTGCCGTTGGTGTCGACGGCAATCCCGCCGCCCGTGTTGCGTACCGGGGCAACGAATGTGCCGCCGCCAAAATAGGTAGAGTAGGCGATGCTGCCCTGGCCTGAAGCCTGGGTATTCACTTTGGTGACGAAGAATTGCTCGGGCCCCGCCGGAGCCTGCTGGAACGGCAATCCTTGGGGCGAAGCGCTCGAAGGGAATTGGATGCCAGTCGCGCCGTTTCCGACGTTTGTCGATGTGGTCGTTCCCGTGACGTATAGATTCTGGGCAGAGTCGATTGTCATGCCGCTCGCGAAGTCGTCTCCGTTGCCGGAGAGATAAGAAGAATACGTCAGGCTCGTCGCATCGGAAGTGAACGCAGTGACGAAGACGTGGTTCGTGCCCGTGCTTCCGGCTAAAGGAACTTGTTGATAGGCGTTGCCCGAAAACGGGAAGTTCGTCGAAGTCGTCGTGCCCGCGACGTAGGGATCTCCCGATCCGTCGACCGCGATGCCCACAGGAGTGTCGGTGCCATTGCCACCTAAATAGGTAACGTAGTCAAGAACGGGTCCCGAGGCGTTGGGCGTGATCTTCGCGACGTAAACGTTGCGGATAGCGCCCGGAGCCAACGTCGACTGCTTGACGGCAGTTATGATCGGCAGATTGGTCGAGTTGGTCGAACCCGTGAGATAGATCGCGCCGCTGCCGTCAATCGTGATCGAGGAGTTCAGTTCGTCGAGCGCTCCGCCAAAATATGTCGAAAGGAACAGGACGGGATCGATGATCAGTTCGCGGGAGCGATCATATTCGGCAATCGAAAATCCGGCACGATTGTGGTCGCGGAGCACGAACTTGGCGTCGACCGGCAGGCGACTCCCAGCAATCTCCTGGTAGACATGAGGCGCCGCCAAACGGACGGCACCGTTACCGCCTTCGATGAGCAGGTCGCCATTCACCAGTTTCAGTTGGCGAGCGCCGTCAAATTCCAGTTCAGCCTGGGAAGGATCCGATCCGGGAGCGACCTGGAAGTCGTATTCGAGCTGGCCCTGATTTCCGTAGAAAACCAGATTGATGCCGGGATAGACATTGTCGTAGCGAACCTGTGCGAACTGGGGAACGTTCGTGCGCCAGTCAGCCGGCTTGTTGCCCAGGAGATAGTTGGTCTTGCCCGGAAGCGGCTTGGCCGCAGAGATGGAGGCAGCGGGATTCGCGCCCACCAACTTCATCTGGAACGTGTCAACCTTTTCGGACTTGCCCTGCGTGCGCGCCAAAGTCAGCGTGGCCCCTTCCTTGCCAAGGATCAGACCGTATCCGGGACCACGGGCAATGAACTGGGCGCGGGCGTCGGTGGAGTCGAGGCTGGCTTGTCCTTGATTGGGTTCGAAGATCAGCGGCAGGCCAGCGAGGATCTTGCCAGCGTGGATGCGGGCTTCGGCTTGCGCCTCCGCCGACAACGGCTTCGAGGCAAGGGATAAATTGGCGGCGCGACGGGAATGGGAACTCCAGCCGAGGACCATGGCTCCTACTGTCACGAGCATGAGGCCCGCAGCCAGAACATAAAGCGGTCTCATGGACGTTCCCAACCAACGGCGATCTCGATTCACGCGCTCCTCCGATGCAAAATTGCAGTACTCATCTTCGCCCAGAAACAGTGGAGAGAATGGGACGGCGCACGAGTCCGTCCGGGGCTGGCGCCGGCGAACGGCCTAGGCGAAGTGCCCACGGCTGACTGATCCCTGAAACTGGCGGAAAAAATAAATAACTACTTAAACATCTTGCGGATAGGCAAGTCAAGCGAGCGAGCGCCCCTCGTCCGCTCACGAAACGTCTGATGCAGGGAAGATTGTTGAAAGATGGCCGCGGTATGGCACAAAAGTGGCTGAAAATGAATGGGGCGCTCGGTGCAACCATTTGCACGAAAAACGGTGCAGGGCGGGAGCAAGGCCAGAACACGATGATTCTGCACCGAAAACTTACGACCCTTTCCATCGGGTGTGGCAGCAGGAGTGCTTGGAGTCTAGGTTGAGCCATGCGCACTGGCGTGCGACTCCCCCCGGCTCGCCATTGGTTCTTGTTCTGGATTCCGGAAGGATGGAAGAATTGGTGCCCAAATACTTTTTTGCTGTTACAAAATGGGCTCGGTTCTATACATTGAATGGGGCCGCTTAGCGGGGGCAAAGGCGGCTCTGCGCAGTCCCGAGTGAAGTCCAGAGTAACGATGGTTGCAGTAAATCAGTCCTGATTGTTTGCGCTCGCGGCGAGGGCGCTCCGAAAATGCAACCGAATTCCCAGGAACGGCGGATGATGCGGCGCTTTGACATGCGCCTGCCGGCCATTGTGCGCATGGACGACGCCAACGAGTTTTATACCGAAACGCAGAATGTGAGTGCGCGCGGTGTGTTCTTCTATCTGGACCATGCCGTTTCGGCTGGAACGAAGGTTGAAGTGACGCTGACTTTTCCGCCGCACGTAACGCTGACCGATGCGGTGCGGGTGCGCTTTACGGCGCGGGTAATTCGGGTGGAATCTCCTCTGCCCTCCTTGCGAGTGGGGACGGCCGCGATGATTGAGGATTATGAGTTCCTGCGCTCGAATGGCGCCCCGGATTTTCTCAGCGCGCTGCAGAAGGAATGGAAGGCGACGCACTAGACGAGTCGCAAGTCCCCAGTCGTTAGTCCGCGTTCTAAGCGGATCTTCCTTACTTTTTCCCTAAGTCTTTCAGCTGCTGATGGAGTTTCTTGAAGCGGTGGACGATTGTGCCCAGGTAGAACGCGTGGATCACCCAGGTCGCGATGTAGGCGGCGAAGAGAAACTTGAGAGCGTTCATCGGGAGCTCCGGCTGAGGGGGAGGCTGGCCTCGTTCGAACTGCTCGTCCCGAGCGATTCCATCGCGTGCGCTTCTTCGACTTCACGGTGGAGCATTTCGAGCCGGTAGCGCGCCCAGCAGACCATAATCCCGAAACAGGTGAAGGCCAACAGGTTGATCAGAAACGCATGCAGCATGCGGGGATCGAGCGACCCGCCTTTTCCCATGACAGGTTGCGGATGCTGTGTGCGGAAAAACCAGATCGAGAAGTAGACGAGCGGAACGTCGAGCGCGCCGAAGATCGAGAGTACCGCGGCCAAAATCGGCGTCTGTGCAGTGTCAGAAAAGCGGCGCAGCACCAGATACGCGACATAGATCAGCCACAGAACCAGCGTTGTGGTGAGGCGGACATCCCAGGTCCACCAGATGCCCCACACCGGGCGCGCCCAAATGGGCCCGGTGACCAGCACGATCGTGCAGAAGACCACTCCGACTTCGGCGGAAGCTACGGCAAGCGCATCGGCTTTGATCTTTTTCGTCGCCAGATAAACGATGGACGCAATCAGGTTGGTGAAGAACAAGCAGAAAGCTGTCCATGCGGATGGGACGTGGTAGTAGAAGATGCGTTGCACATCGCCCATGGTGCGCTCGGTGGGAGCGGCGACCAGGGCTTGGTACAGGCCATAGACAAGCAGGATGGCCGTGACGAGGGAGAAGATGGTGAATGCCCGTTTCATTCTGCCTGGAGAATTGTCCCGAACAAGCCTAGACAAGCTGTAGTAAACACCACATCGTAGGTGAGAAGCAACACGATCCAGAAACGCGCAGAGCCATCGGCGGAGAGGATGATGCGCGTGGCCTCGACCATTCCTTGAATCGCCGGGATCGAAATCGGGAACAGTAGCAGCGGCAGCATGATTTCACGGCTACGCGTGCGCAGCGAGAGCGCAGCGAAGAAAGTTCCATTCACCACCAGCGCCCATGTTCCTAAGATGCCGACGGGAATCAGTTGCCACGCCGGTCCCAGCGCACGAAGGTTGTAAAACACAATGAACAACGGAGTCATGACCGCTTCCAGGATCAGGACGAAAAGAAAATTGCCAATCGCTTTGGCCAAGAAAAGCGAGTTTGCCGGAGCCGGCGACACCCGGTAGGCGTCGAGGACCTGATTGCGCAGTTCGCGCGCCCAGGTTTGGTTCAGGGCGACGATCGACGAAAAAAGAAACGCAACCCATATCAGTCCGCCGGCGATCTGGCGCGATTCTTCGGCGTTGGGATCGAACGAGAAACTGAAGATCACGACCACCAGCAACGAAAAAAACAGCATCGCGTTCAATGCGTCTTTGGATCGCCATTCCAGACGAATATCTTTGACCAGCGTAGCGACGGCGAGCGACCACAGCGAATTTCGGCTCTCGGTCATTGGACATCTCCTCGACGATGAGAGCCGGCAATGGTCGCGGTGCGATCGACGATCTGGCCCGCTTGCATCCAGACGAATTCGTCGGCCACGCCCTCGAGCAGCAACGCTTGATGCGTGACCACAAAGATCGTTTTCCCCGCATCGCGCATGGCCTTCAGCAAGCGCACCATCTCTCGCGCGGAGTGGACGTCGACGTTCGAGAACGGTTCGTCGAGCAACAGAATCTTCGGGTCATGCAGAATGGCGCGAGCCAGGGACATACGCTGCCGCATGCCCTGGGAATATTGGCCAACCGGGCGGGTGAGAGCAGGATCGAGCCCGACCGCGCGGATTGCCTCTTCGCAGCGCACGTCTCCTTCAATGCCGTATAGGCGCGCGAAGTAGCGGAGATTTTCCATGCCGCTCATCTCGTCGTAAAGCAGCGAAGGATGCGCCATGTAGCCGATGTCGCGGCAGGCGGCCTTGGTCGTCTGCCCAAAGATTGAAATTTCGCCGCGCGTCGGATGCGCAAGCCCGGCGATGGCGCGCAACAGCGTGGTCTTCCCTGCCCCGTTGTCGCCGAGGATGACATGAAAGTGTCCGGCATCGAATTCCGCAGTCACGCCGCGGAGGGCGGCAAACCGTCCGAACTGCTTGATGACGTTGCTAACGACGATGGCGGGGACGTGAGCGTTGGTGTCAGGCACGGGCACCCTGGATTCGCGGGCTGAAGGTCACAGCAGATAACGATAACGAATCCGCGGGGTTTTGCGAAGACGCAAGCAAGGCTCGGCGCTCGTGGCACCGGCCCTGGCGAATCGTAGTGAGGATGCGCCATCCCTGGTGAAGAAAACCACCTTCCATGAGTTCACGGAGGGTGGCATCGGCATCCACGAATCTATCGCGTAACACAAAAAAAGCCGCCCCGGCGTCGGGCGGCGTACGTGATCTTAATCACGGTTACGGCAGAGCCGGGTAGATATCAGACAGCAGATTCGTGCACTGCACAACCCCGGCGGTAAGGTTCATCGAACCAGCGATTTGCGATCTGGAGTCACAGAACAGATCGACTGCGTTCCCCGTGATCGTCGTTAGAGAGGAACTACTGTAGACCGTCGCTGAGGACTGGTTGACGACGACCAGCCCGCCATGCGCGCTGCCCGTGATAATGACTCCGGTGAGATTCGCGTGCGAGTTGTCCGTCACCATAACACCCTGGCCGTGGCTATTCGAGATCACGAGGCTGCCGTTGCCCGCGTCCACGGTGGAGCTGTCCTTCACGAGGATTGCGCCGGTGTCCGATCCATAGGACTGTCCCGCACCGGTGATGTGCAGTTTCGCAGTGCTGATGTTGAGAGACGCCACGTCTGAAACAATCACGCCGTTGTAGTTGGTTCCTGCGGGATTGTTGATGAACACATCGCTGGCCAAGCTGGTGGTGTCGTAATAGACCAGGTCAACGCTGCCTTCGCCACCCACGGTGATGCCTTGCTGCATGTCGCGGATCGTCGTGCCCTGCATCGTGAGATGACCAGAACCAACATTTATTCCGGCATAGAAGTTCGAATCGGAGGCCCGCTGAAGGGTGCAGTCTTTGACGTGGACGTCGGACTTATCCCACGCTGCCAGCGCGGCATAACCACCGGTAAGGGTGATGCTGACGCCATTGATGAACACCTGGCTGGCATCATAGGAGAGAATTCCCCACGGACCATCGATGGTGAGGTTGGTCAACGTGATGTTGGTGCTGCCATTTGAGACCCCAATGCTGGTGAAGGCCGAGGGGAGCGAATGCATCACCAGGCCGCTGACGGTGACACTTCGCGAAGCGGAGATGGTCATCAGCTGGATGAGATTGGACGCAGCAGTGCTGGGCTGCTGCAACGTGGCTCCTTTTGTGCCACTGATGGTGAGCCCTTCGAAACCGTCAATCACAACGTACTCGGTACACGTTCCTTTGACGAAGATTGTGTTGGGAGCATTTTTGTTCAGAGTGGAGAGAGTGTGGCTGATGGATTGGCCGGCATCGCAGTTCACATTAGTTGTTGTGGCCATGACCAGAGTGTTGGCAAGCAACAGCGCCAGCAAAGCGAGGATGCGCCGCATAGGTATCTCCTATTTGAGTTCGAGGAATCGGGCCGTTCGCCCCAGGGACGACAAGCATTCATCAGGGGAATGCTCCGGGGAGGCGAGAATTTACGAGGACATTGTAGAACGGCCGTGGAGAGTGTCAAGGATGTGGTCACAGTCATTTTTCTTGCGAGTGGCTTTCCCAGACGAAAAAAATCCCGGTGGCACTCTCATAAGCGTCCACCGGGTCCAGGTGAGTAAAGTCGAAGTCGATCTAGGGCCGCGCGGGCTTTTGATGAATGCCTCGCGTGGCGGGCTTTCGTACGGTCGATGCCAGGGTTGTAGTACAAGCGGAGCCACTCGTCGTTCCAGCGGCGAAGAACGTGTTCGGCGTGATCGTGTCGCCCGATGTACCGGGGTCTTGCAACACGCCGACGCACGCTTCGATCATGGTGTTGCCAGTCACCGTGTTGTTGTTGCCGGTGCCCGAACAACTGGCATCGAGGTGAATGGCCGATTCAGAGCTGTTCATGATGGTGTTGGTCTGCACCGTACTGCTGTTGACACAAACATCAATGCCATCAAAAATCCGCGTGCCGAAGACTTTATTGGCGGTAATGCTGGCGCCGTCGCCGTCCCCGGTTGTGTCGGTGACCGCCGCGATGCCGTACTGCGTGTTGCCCACCGTGTTGCTCTTGACGATCGTTTTGTTCGCGGCGGCGTCGTAGAGCAGTATGCCCGCCGCTGCGTCGCCGGGATCGGTGATGGTATCGGGAGCCCAGACGTCGTCGATCACGAGATTGCCGGTGACGGTTCCGGCAGCGCCGAAGCCAATCTGGATGCCGTTTTCGGCGGCGCCGGTCGTGGCACCCTGGCCTACTACGTCGGAGTTGGTGACGGTCAGCGTGGTTCCGACTTCATTTCCGGTGATGCCGTTCTTCTGGTAGTCGTGCACTGAACTATTGGTAACGGTCACGGTTGAGGTGCCGCTATTGCCGCTTTGAACGAAGATGCCCAGCCCGTTTTGACATCCGTTCGAGCCGCCATCGCTTTCAGAGGACCCGACCCACTGGTTGCGGGTGGCGACGTGGTTCAAGGTACCGTTCGCGTTTTGATAGAGAATTCCGATCACCGTGGGCGCGCCGCATCCGGACTGGCCGTTGCCGACGGAGTCGACGATGATGTTGTTCATGTTGACGGTGACGGGTCCGGTAACCCAGACATGCGCGGCGATGGGATTGCCCGAGGCAAGACTGGTGGTATTCGGAGTGAGGCCGCCGGACGGCGGGAAGATCACAATCGCATCCGACGAACCGTTTACCACGCCGGTCAGCGTAACCGATTTATTGATGTTGAGCTGTTCATTGTAAGTGTTGGGGCAGATGTCGATAGTGGACCCTGTGGGGACTGCGTTGATGGCATCCTGAATATGCTGAAACTGCACCAGGTTCTTGCAGTTGCCCACGACTACGGTGGAAGCGGATAGGTTTTGCGTAAACAGGCAGGCGAGAACTGCCAGGGCAAGAGACAGCAATGCCCCGCGCTGCCTGCGCACGAGTGTACTCATGAAATCCTCCTACAGATTTTTGATGGACGTGCTGGGCCCGAGTTCAAGCCCCAAGAATTGAACCCTCGCGAACGTTATTCCTGGTGAGCGGAGCAGTCAATCGCACGGAACGGCCATGCATACCACCGATTGGCCATGCCCTGTGCGAAAAAATTCATGCGCAATGGCAGTTGGATTGAAGAGAAATAGTCGGCTCAGTTGGTTCGAAACCGGTTTGAATTACTCGGTTTGAATTAGTCAGTCCGGCTCGATGAATTGCTCTGTACTTCGGTCATGCTCTTCGTCGGCTCCGCCTGCATGGAATTGCCCGGCTGTCCGTTTTGCTGCGGAGCATATTTCGAAGCGCACTTCGCCTGCAGCGCCTTGGCGTGAAACACGCCATCGTGACCGAAGCTGCCATCAGCCAGCGCTTGCGAATCGTCTTTGAAGGTGTCGGGCGGAGCTTCCGAGCCGACATAGTCGACGCTAAGACTCTGGTCCTGTTCCACCAGGACGAACTGCACGTGCGTTCCAACCCTCTTGATCGATCCCGGCTGCACGTTGCCCGCAACCCGCAGGCGCTTGGTATAAGCCCCGTCTCCCATCGTGTGCAATTCTTTGATGGTGACGTAGTAGCTCTTGCTATCCTGCACGCCGGTGTAGGCGAGGTAGGAGAGCAGCACCAGAATGACGACCACTGCGCCGCCAAATTTCAGATACGTCTTGCTTTGGTTGGACATAGGAACAGTTGACATGAGACGGCCCCGACGGGAGAACCCCTTCCCAGACTTTACGCGCACAAGGGAGCGGAATCAAGATTTGGCAGTACTCCACGCTTCCGTTTAAATCACTTGACTATGGACTAACACTACAGTATTTTCTGTTTTAACAGAAATTACTGTAATTTAAAACGATAAACTCCGGGGTGGAGAGGGACCAATGAGGATCCAGTGGAAGACTCTGTGGCAATCGGGAGGCACGATTGATCGAGGGACGTACGCGCTGGTTGGCGTGTTGGGATTTGCGATCAAGCACAATCTCGACCGTCTGATCGCGGCCTATGGGTTTCATCGACCGTGGGACTTGTTCAACTACTGGATCCCAGTGCGCGACGTGGGACGAATCACGCAACTGCGCAGCGATACATCGATCTTCCTGGGGACGATGGTAGCTTTGGCGCTTCCCTTCATCTGGATCGGCGTCACCCTGACCATCAAGCGCCTGCGCAGCGCAGGACTCCCGATCTCTCTGGCCGCAATTTTCTTCGTTCCGTTCGTGAATCTGCTTTTTTTCGTGGTGCTTTCCCTGTGGCCGGACCAACTGAGAGAGGCGCAGGCACATCGGGGCGCCGGACAACCGTGGTTGCGGAAGATCGTCCCGGAAAGCGGGCTGGGCAGCGCTGCGATGGCGATACTGCTCACCGTTCCGATCGGATTTGGTTTGGCCGTCCTTGGTGTCTATGCGCTAGCAAACTATGGCTGGGGACTTTTCGTGGCCCTTCCCTTTGCCATGGGTTTTGCTGCTGCGCTGCTTTACGGGATCCGGCAACCACGTACCGTAAAAGGAAGTGTGGGCGTGGCCTGCCTTTCGGTTGTGTTATTGGGGGGAGCACTGCTGGCCCTGGCGTTCGAGGGAATCATTTGCCTGCTGATGGCTTTGCCAATCGCATTGCCACTGGCCGCGTTTGGCGGGTTGTGTGCGAACCGAATTCAGCGCGTTCGAAGATTTCAGCCGGGTGCCCCTGCATTTCTGGGAGCCCTTTTGCTCCTCGTGCCGGGGACGCAAATACTGGAACATTGGGCGTCAAGACCCTCCCAAGTGTTTGTCGTTCGTTCGTCCGTAGAAATCCACGCCTCCCCAGAACAAGTGTGGAAACAGGTTGTCGCCTTTACCGAGATTCCGCAACCGACCGAGTGGTTGTTCCGAGCAGGCATCGCGTATCCGATTCGCGCGGAAATCGCCGGCAGCGGAGTTGGAGCGGAACGTCACTGCGTGTTCTCGACTGGTGCATTCGTGGAACCAATCAAAGTTTGGGACGAACCACATCTGCTCAAGTTTTCGGTCACGTCGAATCCTGCGCCGATGGAGGAATGGACTCCCTATGCGCACATTGAACCTCCGCACCTCCACGGATTCCTGGTCTCCGAAGGCGGGCAGTTCTTACTTACACCTTCGCCGAATGGCGGAACGCGGCTTGAGGGAACAACCTGGTATCACCATGGCCTTTGGCCTTCCGCGTACTGGCGAGTTTGGTCGGACGCAATCATTCACAGGATTCACATGCGTGTCTTGCGGCACATCAAGGAGGAGGCCGAGAGCCGCGTTGCTTTTCGTCGCTGAGATGGGCGTCCGGTAGAATGGACGTTTCCAGAAAGCAGGCAAGACCAACTCATGATTCATCCCTGGCACGATGTGACTCCCGGCGACAAACTGCCTCAGGAATTTGACTGCGTGGTCGAGATCCCCTTCGGATCGAGCGTGAAGTATGAACTGGACAAGCAGAGCGGACTGATCCGGCTCGATCGCGTGCTGTATTCCGCTGTGTACTATCCCGCTAACTATGGATTCATTCCGCAGACGTTGGCGGAAGACGACGACCCTCTGGATGTTCTCGTGTTATGCCAGGAGACGGTGGTGCCACTGACGATCATTCACGCACGCGCCATCGGGTTGATGACCATGATTGACGCGGGCAAGCAGGATCACAAGGTAATAGCGGTCGCGACGCAAGATCCGGAGTTCAACTCGTATCACGAGGCAAAAGAAATGCCGTCGCACCGCTTGCTGATGCTGCGGAGATTCTTTCAGGACTACAAGCAGCTAGAAGGCAAGGCGGTCGAGGTCGACGAGATCCGCCCCCCGGCTGAAGCCTACCCCATCATCCTCGATGCGCTGCACCGCTACAGTGAACAACGCCGCAAAGGGTTCAAACTGACGAAACCGTAGCACCGCCGGCTTCAAGCCGCGCCTCAAGCCGTGCGAATTCAACCACGGCTTTACCCGCTGAGCCCTCCAACGACCACAAATTCTCCAAAAAGATTTCACTTGACATATTGTACTAATACTGTAGTACACTGACACGCATGGAAAGGAACGGCCAGAGCGCGACCAAGTTTGACTTCGCCCTCGATCTACATAGCGGCGTGCCGGTCTATCGCCAAATCATCGATCAGGTGCGGTCAGGAGTTGCCTCCGGCTCGCTCAGCGCCGGCGACCAACTGCCCACCGTCCGGCAGCTCGCGGTCGATCTCGCCATTAATCCGAACACCGTGATGCGCGCCTATCGCGAACTCGAACTGGGTGGATTGATCGAGACTCATCAGGGCACGGGAACGTTTGTCGCCAACAAGAAAATCGAGAAGAGCACGGCGGAGCGCGAGCGGCGACTGGGACAGATTGTCGGGGAATTCGCGGCGCGCGCTGGCGCCGCGGGATACACAGTTGAGGAATTGATTGATCGTCTGCGCGACTTGCTGCCCAGTGGCGCGCAAAGGAGATAAGGTCATGGCAAGAATTCGAGTCCAGGAACTCAACGGCGTTGCGGTTCTTTTGTTTGTAGTTTGCCTGCTGTCGGGAGTGGCCGCCGCGCAGGTCATGCATCAGCCGGCAGCCGTCATTGTGGGGGCGCTGATGGGCCTCTATTTTCTTTTTGCCATCAAGGTCGTCCGCCAATGGGAGAAAGTAGCGGTCCTGCGTCTCGGCCGCTACGTCGGCCTGCGCGGCCCTGGGTTGTGCCACATCGTCCCGATCCTCGAAACGCTCAGCCCCTACGTGGACCAACGGGTGCGCGTCGCCAGCGTATCGGCCGAGTCCACGCTGACGCGCGACACGGTGCCCGTCAATGTCGATGCCATTGTTTTCTGGATGGTATGGAACGCCGAGAAATGCATTCTCGAAGTGGAGAATTTCATCGAAGCCATCAACATGAGCGCACAAACTGCCCTGCGAGAATCCATCGGCCGCCACGAACTTGCGCAAATGATCACTGAGCGCGAACTCATGGGACGCGAATTGCAGCGCATCCTCGATGAAAAGACCAATCCTTGGGGCATCACCGTGCAGTCGGTGGAAATTCGAGACGTGAAGATTCCGGCAGGTCTTGAAGATGCCATGTCGCGGCAGGCGCAGGCCGAGCGGGAACGTCAGGCGCGAATTATTTTGGGCCAGGCCGAAAAAGAAATCGCCGATAGCTTTGTGCAAGCGGCTTCGACTTATTCCGAAAATTCAACCGCGCTGCATCTGCGCGCCATGAACATGCTCTACGAAGCCATCAAAGAACGCGGATCGATGGTGATCGTGCCCTCGTCTGCCGTCGAAACCATGGGCCTGGGCGGCAGCCTAGCCACCGCCGCTCTGGGCGGAGTCAAACCCTAACCGAATCGACTGAATCCGTCAGAAGGAGTGAACTTATGAAGAACACGCTATTCGTGTGTCTGTTCGCATTAACTCTCGGCGCGATCGCCCTGCCACCGACGGCAGCGCAGACGCCGGCCCTGCAGAAAGGTGTCAGCGTCCAGATGGCAATGACGCAGAACGCACTACCCATGCCGGAAGCGGATAACGCCGACGCGTGGATTGTGACCGTAACCAATGACGGCCGTCTATTTTTCGGCGCCGAACCGGTGACGCCCGACAGCCTGACGCGGCAAATGACCCGCACGCCGCGGAATCGCACGGCCAAGCTCTACATCAAAGCGGACGCGCGCGCGCCATTTTCAAACGTGCAACGCGTGCTGGACATTGGCAGGAGCATGCTTTTCGAAACCCAAGTCCTGCTCACCTCGCAGTCGGACACGCCGACACCAGGAACCATCGTTCCGCCAAAAGGCCTGGAAGTACTGATCGGACGAGCCCCGCGAGCGAACAACGTGGCCACGCTGGTGGAACTGCTCGCGCCGGAACGCGAACTTCCAGTGCTCAAGATCAATGGGGATCCGGTCGCCTGGGCTGACCTGCAACCTACCTTGACGCAGCACTTCGAGAAAGGCGACGAAAAACTCGTCCTGATCAAAGCGGATGGACGCCTACCCTTCGCATCGGTCGCCAAGGCGATTGATCTCTGCCGCCCGACTGGAGCCAAAGTAGCTTTAGCCGCGCCCACACTGTGAACGTGTGCCTCGCTCTTTGGAAGGGGCGGGGCACGTCTCCAGTCGACAGTAACGCGGTGCTAATTACGCTCGCCGATCTTCCGAACTGGAATTCATACAGTTCAGCGGGCATTTCTCCGATGCATGCAGCATGGATGCCATCTCCAGCGCACTCCAAGGATTAGATCGCGCTAACACGCAGCTCAACAGCGCCGCTGCCCAGATTGCCGACCTCGCTTCGCGCTCTGCCGCCGGAAACGGCCCGGTTGACACGGTCGATCTCAGTTCTGAAATGGTCGCGCTGATGTCGGCGCAGAACGCGTTCGCCGCCAACCTCGCCACGTTGAAAACCGCGGATCAGATGCAGCAGGCGCTCATCAACGTCAAAGGCTAATCCGCCGCTACACCCAATCCTCCGAATCGCCGCCTGATGATCTGCCACTCCACGCAATCGCGTTTATAATTGGGGATCAACGACTCCTACTGAGGTTGGCCTGGTTATGACTTCCACGAATGGATCGAATGGCGGATATGCCGTCCCTAAACCGCGCGCTGAGTGGCTTGCACGCCGCAAGCAGGAAAACACAACCGGCAACTTCTCCCAGATGCATTACGCGCGGCAGGGCGTAATCACTGAGGAAATGGCGTTCATCGCCCACAAGGAAAAGATCACGCCCGAGTTGGTGCGCGACGAAGTCGCTCGTGGACGCATGATCATCCCGGCCAATATCAACCACCCCGAACTCGAGCCGATGGCGATCGGCGTGGCGTCGCTCTGCAAGATCAACGCCAACATCGGCAACTCGGCCGTCACGTCCGAGATTCACGAAGAGCTGAAAAAGCTGCACACCGCCGTGCACTACGGCGCCGACACCGTGATGGATCTCTCCACCGGCGGCAACATTCACGAAATTCGCGAGGCCATCCTGCGGCATTCGCCCGTGCCCATCGGCACCGTGCCGATTTACGAAGCGATTGCCCGCGTCAAGCGCGTGGAAGATCTGAATGCCGAAGTCATGCTCGAAGTCATCGAAGAGCAGGCCGCTCAAGGTGTGGACTACATGACGATCCACGCCGGCGTGCTGATTCAATATTTACCGCTGGTTTCAAAGCGCATCACCGGCATCGTCAGCCGGGGCGGCGCGATCCTCGCCCAATGGATGGCCTACAACCACAAGCAGAATTTCCTCTACGAGCGCTTCGACGACATCGTCAAGATTTTCAAGAAATACGACGTCAGCTTCTCCCTCGGCGACGGCCTCCGCCCCGGCTGTGTGGCCGATGCCAGCGATGAAGCCCAATTCGCCGAACTCAAAACTCTCGGCGAACTCACCAAGAAAGCCTGGCAGGAAGACGTGCAGGTCATGATCGAAGGTCCCGGCCACGTCTCCATGGACAAGATCAAGGAACAGGTCGAAAAAGAAGTCGAGCTCTGCTACGAGGCCCCGTTCTACACGCTCGGCCCGCTCGTCACCGACATCGCCCCCGGCTACGACCACATCACCAGCGCCATCGGCGCGGCCATGATCGGATGGTACGGCGCAGCCATGCTCTGCTACGTCACGCCCAAGGAGCATTTAGGGTTACCCAACGAAAAAGACGTAAAGGACGGCATCATCGCCTACAAGATTTCCGCGCACGCCGCCGACATCGCCCGCGGACGTCCCGGCGCCCGCGACCGCGACGACGCCCTCAGCTACGCCCGCTACAAATTCGATTGGGAAAAACAGTTCGCTCTTTCGCTCGATCCGGAAACGGCGCGAGCGATGCACGACGAAACCCTCCCCGACGACTACTACAAGGAAGCCGCTTTCTGCTCCATGTGCGGCCCCAAATTCTGCTCGATGAATTACTCGTCGAAAGTGGACGAGTACAACAAGCAAGTCCACGGCATCGAGAAAAAAGATTATTCGGAGTTGGTGGACCGGCTGGTCACGCTGAAGTAGTCCAGCGGGTGTAGCCGAAAACCGGCGGTCCGGCCCTTGAAGCGAGGCTCCCCTTGCTTCAACTTGGCAATCCGATTCGGCGCACCAGGCTCTGAAAGCGAGGATCATTCCGCAACCGAGCGAGCCGGCCGTCCTGCTTCAGGAATGGTAATTGGCTCTCTCGATCGCGGTAGGCTTTCTCCAGCCATCGAAAAGCGCTGTTGGGGTCGCTCATCCCCGCGTAGAGCACCGCCATGTCCCAGGCGGACACATAATGATGTTTCGATATCGTCTTCAGTTGGTCTGCAGTTTTGTGGGCCTCGCTCAGGTTTCCGGCAAGGGCGTAGACATGGCCCAAGGCGGCGAGGACTGACGGATTGTTCGGCGAAAGTTCAGCGGCTTTTTGCCATTCTGCAACCGACGACGGAAGGTTACCTTCCCGCTCGTAGACCGAGCCGAGGAGTTCATGGGCGAGACCGAAGTCAGGATTCAGTTCGAGCGTCCGCTGAATTACGGCCATCGCCTGGTCGTATTGGCCGAGGTCACGGTACCTTCCAGCTAACGTGACGTTAATGGGCAACGAGAGCGGGTCCAACTGCTGTGCGTGCCTTGCTTCGTCGAGCGCCTCCGGAAGACGCCCCATCGCTCTGAGGTAGTAGCTGTACCATTGGTGCGCCGGAGCGTAACTGGGGTTTAGTTCAATAGCGCGCTGAAACTCTTGCTCGGCCTCCTTCCAGTTCCAGTCGTAATAGAACGCGACTAGGGCAAGCTGGGCGTGACCTTCGGCAATGGCCGGATCGAGTCGCAGAGCTTCGCTGGCTGCCGCTTTCGCTTTCGCCCGAGCCACCTCTGGAGGCAAGGCATCGGATCCCATGATCGAGTAACTTCCCGCCATTCCGGCGTAGGCGGCGGCAAAAGTGGGATCTTTCGCAATCGCCTCCTGAAAGTATTCAATGCTTTTCTTAAGTCCTTCTTCCGAACGCTGGTTCCAGAAATAGCGCCCCTTCAAATAGTCTTCGTACGCCTCGGGATGCAGGGTTCGTTCGTGGCCGGAGTGCGAGCTGGCAGTCGGCACTGCCAGTTGACCTTGAATTTCTGCGGCGATGTCACGGGCTGCCGTACTCTCGAGCACTAACAAGTCCTTGAGCTCGTGGTCATAGCTGCGGGCCCAAAGGTGTCGATCGCTGGCCGCGTCAATCAATTGCACTCGAATCCTGACCCGGTCTCCCGCACGTTCAACCGACCCCTCAACCAGCGCGTCCACTCCCAGCTCTCGCCCGATTTGCGGCATCGTCTGTGTCGTGCCTTTATAGTGCATCACGGACGTACGGGATATCACGCGCAGACTCCCCAGTTGCGCGAGGTCCGTGATCAGTTCATCTGTCATTCCATCGGTGAAGTACTCATGGGAGGGATCGTTTGAAAGATTCTGCAGCGGCAAGACAGCGATGGAGGTATACCGTTTCAGGGTCGGCGAAGCATTCACCTTCCCGACCGATGAGCCGAAAAACCACTGCATCCGTCCCGCAGCCTTCAGAACCACAACCATGAAAGCCACACCCAGAAGTGCGACTGCGGCAACCCCGAGTCCCAAGATCCTCCTGCGTGAGTTTCTAGACTGATTCCGTTGCACCTCGATTTGAGTGGGTGGTACGGCAACCGGAGCGCGCTCGACTGCAGGCGCGTTTACTGGTGGTCGCGTCCCGTTACTGTCGACCTGGACCGGAGCGACAAAGCGGTAGCCCAGACGGGGCACTGTCTCGATGTAATGCGGTTCCTCGGCCGAATCGCAAAGCACCTGCCGCAGCTTCTTGACCGACGTGTTAAGTCCATGTTCGAAGTCAACAAAAGTATTGCCCGGCCAAAGCCTTTCCTGGATTTCCTCCCGGGTCACTACCTGTCCAGCGCGATCGAGCAGTAGCTCAAGAATCACGTAAGGCTGACCACGAAGCTTGACCCTCGTCCCGCCTTTGAATAGCTCTCGCGCACCCGTTTGTACTTCGAACGGACCGAAACGATACTTTTCTACTAGCCCCATCAACGCCCCCCGCACTTAGGGCTCTCAATTGGGCGGAATTGTACAACGATATCTCCTAGTTGAGTACCAACAAAACAAACGGCTGCAATCGCGATTTCCCGTATTCCAGGCCCAACGTCCCGCCCAAACCGCCATTAACTCTCAATATTTCATGATCTTAATAACTCACCTCGAACTCATCGACGTTTCACCTCCAATCCATTGCATTCGTTCGCTCGTTTGCCCAACAGTGGCCGGAATTGAATGGCTAGCCAGGACAGGTGCTGGTCGGACCGCACGGGCGAAGCGGGAGGCCGGGTTCGGAGTGAAACGTTGTCTCATGATTTCGCACGATTGGAAAGAACGCCGAAGCCTGTCAGTCAAGCTCGGGGATTCCAAAAATTTCTCTTGCCGATAAGCCGATTATTCGGGGTTTTACGCATTTCCAGATAGAGGATCACGCACCCCGTCGGGATCGAGGGCGAGGGGAAGCAAGCAAAAGCCGCACTGGGGAGGAGATGTTGTGAAGAGAAAAAGCCTTATCGCTTTGGTCGTTCTGTGGACATTGCCACTGCTCACGAGCATTGGATATGCCCAAACTGCGAAGCACCCAACCCTGACTGTCCAAATTCCTTTCGAGTTTCTGGTCGGGAGCCGAACCTTTCCGGCAGGAACCTACACCTTCCGATCCTTGCTAAACTCTGCCTCCGTTAAAACGGGCATCGAAATACTCGAAATGCGAAGCGCTGCAGATCGGCTGTACAGCGTCGTCGTGACTGACCTGGTTGCCGACTCCGAGCCCAGCCGTCCGCGGCTGGAGTTTGTCCGCAGTGGGAGTCGGGCCTGGCTGTCTGAGGTCTGGGAGCCGGGCAAATCAGCTGGATGTCGGCTTCAGATCCACAGTGACCCCGCGCAAACCGCCGAACGCGAAAGTGGCAGGTTAACCTTGGTCGCATCCGCCGACGTGCGCTGAACAGCAACCAAATTGCCCAGATCAGACGTGACGTCACGACGGCATCTAGCGCTGCAACCACCCCGGGGAGAGCCGTGGCTTGGGGCCGCTCTCCCCACATCGCCGAAGGAGTAAGAAAATTGACCGAGCCTCGGGAACGCTGCAAAAAAGCACCGATCGAGCAAATAAATCTGAGAGAGAAGCTCGCACAGGTCCGGCTCAGTTTTGATGCCAAACTCGCTGAAATACTCGCCGGCCGGCCCGACGTGAGCCACGCCGAAATCCAGAAGGAATTCGGAATCAGCCATAAGATCATTAGCCGAGTTTCCAAGCGGTTCAATGTCAGTGCCCGTAAGCGCGGACCGAAGCCCAAGAATCGGCAGCCACTCGCAATCGCCCCGGATGCGATCCGTCCAACCCCTGAAATCTAATGGATCGCGCAATGTCGGCATCGAGCCGGCTGCCCCTTCCTTTCGCGTTCTCTGCGAAAGGATGGGAAATGATGCTGCAACGGGACTGAACGACAATCCCTCAAATCTGACATCTAAGCTGCATGACTGCAGTTCGCTCGTCGCAGAGAGTTCACATCGGCACCTCGGGCTGGCACTACAAGCACTGGCGCGGTACGTTCTTCCCTGCCGATCTGCCTGCGAAGAATATGGTTGGCGTGGTACGCCGAGCGCTTCGATACCGTCGAGATCAAGCGCTGCTTTGTGCTCGCCATAAAATTCTCCGCCACGGTGGGATGCCATTCTTAAAACAGGTTTGCCCCATCCTTTGTCGCGTTTCTTGGCGGCAGAGCCGGGTGCCCCATCCTTTCGCGTTCTTTGCGAAAGGGTGGGAGCGATGCTGCATGCGGCTAAGACTCAGCGGTAGGCCTCGCCGCGATGACGGACGCGGCGAATCTCGATCGTGTCTGCATCTGGGCAGACGAAGAAGAGACGGTAATCGCCGACGCGCAGCCGAACCTCTTCTCTTCCCTGGAGCGATTTCACGTCTCCCGCACCAGATTTCGCGAAGCGATGCAACGCGGAGAGAACTTGCATGGCGATGGGTTTGCTCAGGCTGCGGACATCGATCCTCGCTGGACCGGTCCACACAATTCGTTTCACTTGGGTTCCGGAAACCGATCGACGTCTTTCCGCGTGAGCCCCAGGTCGGCTAGAACTTGCTCGTGCGGAATACCCTCGTTATGCTTCAACCAATCCTGCGCCTCCGCCAGAGCTTGCTGGTCCGCCACTGTCAGGGGTTCGTCGTCGACAGGAGCATTAGCGATCACGCGAGAGATGGGGTCGAGAAGGGCCTCAAGCATCCCGATCACCGCCGGAACCTGGCTGGGGGCCAATCGGTCGATCAATTCGTGGGCGTGATCCTTGTTAGCAGCCATGCGAGCTCCTCTTGATATTTTACACGCTCGGCGCGCCAGCTTTCACGACCAGTTCACGCCCCGAACCCAAATGGATTAAACGCCGCCACCTGTAGCTCCCGAAAGTCACGCTCGTTCCCTGTAGCCACTTGCAGACCGTGCACGCGCGCAGTCGCCGCAACCATTGCATCTTCGATCAACTCCGAAGACTTCCCTGCCTTGAGGCGCGCCCACTCGCGAAAGCAGGCCGAGTCCATTGGAATCACTGAAAACATCCCCTCCGTGACCATCAGCCAGTTCTCGATTTCCGCAGCTTTGGCTGGATCATTCTTTCGCGTTAGTTCGGCACCGGCCTGTAATTCCCCAATGGTCACTGCCGACAGGAATATCTGTTCGGGGCGAAGGCTATTCATCCACGCAATCACCGCACCGTGCGGCTTGCGCTTGCGCAGTTCAGAAACGACGTTGGTGTCGAGCAGGTATCGAGTCACGGAGATTGAGGCCTACTTAAACTCCGAACCGCTGAAATCGATCTCTGGGCGACTCTTCCATCCGCCGCGCTTCGGCACAATGTCTTCAAACCGCGGCCCTTCGCCCAGCAGCCACTCCTTGATATTGGGCCGCCTCTCCCGCTGCAGTCGCCGCCATTCTTCAATTGGCACCAGCACCGCCGCTTCAACCCCTCGCCTCGTCACCACCTGCGGCCCCTTTTTCAAAGCAGCGTCCAGAAACTCGCTGAAGCGTGCCTTCGCATCCTGCAATTGCCATGAACTCATGATTGACCCACCTTCATATTATGACTAGTCATATGACTAGTCACTTATAGAAAACACTCGAAGATCGAGCCGCAAGAATTCCCAATTGAAACTGCCAAAACTGATCGCTAAGTCCTTTGTCCGGAATATTTTGCGTGTAACCTATTTGTTTTGAATATTTTACAAGGGGACGACGGCATCGAAATTACATAAATCGCATGGAATCAATATTTTAGAGGAAGCACCCCCAAAATCATGTTGCGCGCAAATTCCCCGTTCCCGCCCTCACTCCAGGTGGATATCCCCGACGCCGACATGGGCACGGAGTTCGTACTTGCCGTCGCCGTGGTACTTGAGCGTCTTGCCCAGCCAGCCGCTGGATTCGCCATAGCCGTCGCTGTTCACATCGCCGATGCCGGTGCTCGCCTTCACCAGGCGATACCCCGCCTTCGCCGCGGACACGCGAATATCGCCGACGCCGAGTTCGAGATCTTTGTCGCCCTCGATCCTGTCAATGGTCATGTCGCCAACTTTTTCGTGCACATCGAGGTGGGTGTTCGCCGGGATGGTGAGTTCGACGTCGAAGTTGGTGTTGCCGCCCATCGGGGCGTGGAACTCGAGGCTGGCGTCATTGCCGTGGACATCGAAGTCGACGCGCGCTTCCTTGACGTTGCGCTCGTGGCGAGACTTGACGGTGTAGCTGAGGGTGATCTTGTTGGTATCGCCGCGCTTGATCTCGAGGTCGCCGACGCTCATGCGCACATGCAGCGTTCCGCCGGAGACGAAGTCGCGGGCATCAGTGCGGGTTTCTTCGTAGCGCCAGTCGTCGTGCGCGTAAAGCGGGAGCGCGGATGCCAGCGCCAGGACAGCACAAATCAGCAATGTTTTGTGCGACAGCTTGAGGCTTTGTACAGAGTTTCCGGACATGGAACACCTCTGGGCGCGGGTGCGCCTGATTGAGATACGCGGACGGCCAGCTTTTCGTTCCCAAAGTTTTGGTCCCGCTGCAAAGGGGGGCGAGACGCCCACCACCACACAATTCTTCAGACCACTAATTGTGGAAGTCGGCTACACCGTCCCACACAAGTTGGACGGCGATGGCGAGAATCAGGAAGCCGAAAATGCGGTTGATGGCGCCGACCGCGCTGGGCCCGAGACGGCGGACCAGCGGACCTCCCATGCAAAAGAAGAGGGCGACGCTCAACGCGATCCCGGCTACACCGATCACCATCCCCAGATACCCGGCCAGGTTGTCGACGTGCGCGGCCAGCGCCATGACGACTCCAATGGCACCGGGGCCGGACATGAGCGGCATGGCGAG
>Ga0335070_10002376_pt1 | contig 21902 bp, 21 predicted proteins | sample Lox_Sample_13_FD_206722 | JGI IMG/M metagenome (GOLD analysis project Ga0335070, IMG submission 206722) | Soil microbial communities from Loxahatchee National Wildlife Refuge, Florida, United States - Lox_Sample_1.3 | ecosystem: Environmental > Terrestrial > Soil > Wetlands | place: USA...
TGCGAGTTGAAACGCGATCTCAGACCGCCCACGCCGACCGAGCCACTCTCTTCCTTCGCAAGGACAACACGGTTGAACGAGTGCTCACAGAGGGTAACCTGAGCATCGAGAGCGGCGCCAAGAAGACTGCTCGTATGCAAGCTGCCCAGATGGAACTCTTCATGGCCGGCACCAATAGTGCAGTGCGGATAGCGGTATTCTCGGGTGACGTTCGGCTCGAAAGCATTGGCCCCGGGGCGATGCAAGCCAGCGCCGGCAAGGTGACTCTGAACTTTTCCGGCAAGAATGTGCTGACCACTGCCCGCGCTGAAGACAACGTCAGACTGCTTCAGCGCCAGAAACCGACGGCGCACTCCACGACGGCACAAGACATGGAATTAACGGCGCCATCGCTGGATTTCCGGGTGAAGGACGGGCGCCAGTTGGAGAGCGCGTGGACCGCAGGCCCGCCCCAGATTTCCCTTCAACCTGCAGCCGGGAACTCGGGTCAGCGAACCGTGATCACCGCCGGAGTCTTCAAAGCCCGCTTTGACGACTTGGGGCAACTGGCCTCGGTTCATGGCTCCCCCGAAGCACGCATCGTCAGCACGAATCCCGGCCAGCCTGACCGGGTCAGCACCAGCGACACGCTGGACGCGACGTTTCGTCCCGGCACTGGCATTGAGACGGTCGTACAGCAAGGGAACTTTGCTTACGCAGATGGAGACCGAAAGGCGTTTGGGGGACAGGCACGCTATACCCCCGCCGACCAAGTGCTTGTGTTGACAGGCGCACCGCGGGTTGTCGAGGGTGGGATGACGACCACGGCCCGCGGCATGCGCCTCAATCGCACCACGGGCGACGCATTCGCCGACGGGGACGTAAAAACCACCTATAGCGATCTGAAAGCGCAGCCTGGTGGTGCTCTGCTGGCATCCTCGTCTCCCATTCACGTGACCGCGCGGGCTATGACCGCCCATCGTACTCCTGCGGTGGCGCTCTACACGGGCGAGGTTCGGCTATGGCAAGACGCCAACGTGGTGGAGGCTCCGTCCATCGAGTTTGACCGCGAGCACCGCACGATTGTGGCGCATGGGACAGCCAGTCACCCAATTTCCACAGTGCTGGTGCAGGCGAACTCGCGCGGCGGGGCGATTCCGGTTACGGTGACTTCTTCACAGCTGACTTATGCTGACAGTGAGCGGCGAGCCCATTACAACGGCAACATCGTGGCCAGGGGGGCGGACGCCACAGTCACAGCCGGTCAGATGGACGTCTACCTACAGGCGCGAGATACGCAGACGGTTGCTGACGCTACCTCGACGAGCAGAATCGAACGAATCGTTGCCAAAGACCGCGTGGTCGTCGCGGAACCGGAACGTCGAGCCACCGGTGGCCATCTGGAATACACGGTCGCGGACGACAAGTACGTGATGACGGGCGATTCGCCTAGCATTTTTGATGCCGAACATGGCAAGATTACCGGGGTTTCGTTGACTTTCTTCAGACGCGATGATAGGGTGCTCGTGGAAGGCAACGAATCATCCCCTACCGTCACCCGCACCCGAGTGGCACGATAAATGCGTACGCTGGCCACCGACGAAATCGGCAAATCTTATAAGGGACGCCGGGTTGTAAACGGGGTGAGCCTGCGCGTCGAGCAGGGCGAAGTCGTTGGATTGCTTGGACCTAACGGGGCCGGCAAGACTACCACTTTCTATAGCATTGTGGGCTTGATCCCGCCCGACACGGGTCGCGTCCTGATCGACGAAGAAGACATTACAGACGTCCCCATGTACTTGCGGGCGCGTCAGTATGGCCTCAGCTATCTGCCGCAGGAAGCCTCCGTTTTCCGCAAACTGACGGTGGAAGAGAACATTCTGGCGGTGTTGGAGGCCCAGCCCATCTCCTGGCACGAGCGGCGGGAGCGGACGGAAACGCTGATCGACCAGTTGGGGCTGGAGCACCTTCGCCAGAACCGGGGCTATGCGCTGTCTGGTGGTGAGCGGCGCCGGGTGGAAATCGCTCGTGCGCTGTGCATCAATCCGACTTTTATTCTGTTAGACGAACCGTTCTCTGGGATTGACCCGATTGCGGTGCTCGACCTGCAGAAGATCATCAGCGATCTGAAGGCGAGCGGAATCGGCGTGCTGATCACCGACCATAACGTTCGGGAGACGCTTTCGGTCACCGACCGGGCTTACATCATTAACGAAGGGCGGATTTTCCGCCAGGGAACACCGGAGCAGTTGGGCAGCGATCCGGAAGTGCGGCGTGTGTATCTGGGCGAGAGTTTTTCTCTGGTTTAGGTCTTGAACCACAGAGGACACAGCGGCCCACTGAGTGTCCGGTGTTTTTTCTGTGACCTCTGTGGTTGAAACGACTTTCTGACGAACTATGGTTTTACTGCAGCCCAAATTGCATTTGAAGGTCTCGCAGAGGCAGATCCTCACGCCGGGCCTGGTGCAGATGGTCAGCGTGCTTGCGCTCAACAAGCTTGAGCTCAAGGACATGATCAACGCTGAGATGGTGGAGAACCCCGTCCTGGAAGAACTGGAAGACGCGGTTCCGCTGCTCGACGACGTAGGACGCAAAGAAGAAGAACGCGACCGGGTGAGTGCCGCCACCCCGGAAGAAAATCCCATCGCGGCAGTCGAGAAAAAAGATCCCTTCGAGGAGATTGATTTTGGCTCCTTCTTTCAGGACTACCTCGACCCCGGCTACCGTACCTCGAACGAATCCGAAGATATCGAACGGCCGTCATTTGAGAACTTTCTTTCCAAGCCCAGCAATTTGACTGACCACCTGACCTGGCAGCTGGGCGCATTGCCGGTCCGGCCGAAGGTGCGGGAAGCGGCCGAACTGGTGATCGGCAACCTGAACGAAGATGGATACCTGATCGCCAGCGATGAAGAATTGCTTGGAGTCGCGGCGCCGTCGCCTCCCGAGGCTGATGCCGTAGCAGTCCAGAGTGTGGTCCGCGATGCCGCCGCCCTGGGACTGGGAACTGCTTTGAGCGAAGCCGAAGAGGGAGGGGAGGGGCCCTCACCTTCCTCGTGGGAAACATCAGGATCCGCGACTCTTGAGACTAGCACCCCTGCAGCCGTAGCAGCAGCGCCGGAGCCACCTGCCGCGGAAACGCCGGTTGCTGTGCCGGCGGCCAGGAAAGCTCCCGTCTTCCAGCCCCGCTTCAATGCCTCCGATCTGAAGGAAGCAATCGAGCTGGTGCGGCAACTGGACCCTCCCGGCGTGGCCTGCCGCGACCTCCGCGAATGTCTGCTTTACCAGTTGCGTTATCACCAGCACCACATCGCTACACAGAAGAACGGCAACGGGGAAGTCGTGGGTCAGGTTGTTCGCGATGCGGTGGCGGTCGTCGATCAGCACTTGCGCGCCTTGCAGAACAAGCAATACAAAGAGATCAGCCGGGCGATCGGCCGTCCGGTAGAGGCCGTGCAGCAGGCGTTGGAATACATCCGTACCCTCGATCCCCGGCCAGGCTTGCGCTACAACAAAACGCAACCTCGCCTGATTGAACCGGATGTGGCGTTTGTGAAACACGGCGATGAGTGGCTGGTGGTGATGAACGAAGAAGATGTGCCGCAGCTCCGCCTGAATCCCGCCTACAAGCGCCTGCTCAACCGCGATACCCAGGACAAAGACACGCGCAACTATGTGAAAGAGCGCTACAAGAGCGCGATTCAACTGATCAAGAACATCGAACAACGGAAGCAGACGATCATGAAGGTCTGCTACACCATTGTGGCGCGGCAGCAGGACTTTCTTGAAAAAGGCATCGATTTTTTGAAACCCATGATGATTAAGGAGGTGGCCGAAGAAATCGGCGTGCATCCCTCCACCGTAAGCCGGGCCGTAGCGAATAAATACGCACACACTCCACAGGGCGTGTTTGAACTGCGGTACTTCTTCAGCGAGAGCGTGAACGGACCTGAGGGGGGCAACACCTCGTTGCTCATTCTCAAGCGCCGCGTGAAAAAGCTGATCGAGGAAGAAGATGCAACCCGGCCTTTAACCGACGAGCAGATCACCCGCATCCTCCAGTCTCAGGGTATTCAGGTCACTCGCCGGACGGTTGCGAAGTACAGAGAGGACATGCGCATCCCGAGCACCCATCAGCGCCGAGTGAAGAAATAACGGTTTGTTCCGTGGTGATCCCTAGGTCGTGGTAAGCAAGCAACGCATGAGGAGCGCTCAATGAACGTGGAATACACCGGCAGGCAATACGAGATCACCCCTGCCATCCGCAAGGAAGTTGAAACCGGCCTCACCAAACTCCGCAAAATTCTAGGCGACAGATTTGAGACCAAGGTGGTCCTCACGGTCGAGAAGCACCGCCACAAGGCGGAGATCACGATTACCCCGCGCAAGGGACCGTTGGTTGGGCTGGCGCAGGCCACCGATATGAGTTCGGCTGTGGGAGAAGCACTCGAGCATCTGCAAAAACAGGCAGTGAAATACAAGACGCGATGGATCTCCAAGAAGCGCAAGTCAGCGAAGAAGTGGAACGGCCACGAGGCGCCGGAGGAAACCAAGATGGCCGTGGGAACAACACAGGCGACCGCCATTCCCATGGTGGTGCACAAGTTTCCGGCAGTATCAAAATCTACCGAGGTTCACCTGGTGCGCTCCGACGACGCAGTAGCTTTGCGTCCCATGACCCTGGAGGAAGCCATCAAGGAAGCTCACTTCCGCGATCGCGATGTCTTTGTCTTCCGCGATCCCAAGGGTAAAGTGATGGTGCTGCACCGCACCCGCAATGGGAAAATGGAATTGATTGAAGCGCCGTAAACGAAAGCTCAACACCCGCGTTCTAGGTTGCTCACGGCCGGGGAGGGTGAATGAAACGCTCTATTCTGCTTTCATGCTGCTGTGGGTTGATTTTGTTGGCTACGCCCACTTTCACGCAAACATCTAGTCCAGCGAAACCCAAGTCACCGGCCCCCCGTTGTGTGCGCGAGGCTTGCAGCGCCGCTCTGAGAGGGTACAAGGGGGCACTGCTGAACCAGTGTCGCGCCTACTATGCCCGGCTGAGCGACAATGCCACCGAAGTGTGGATGGTTTCGATTGACGCCGGTTCCTCGAAGTTCACGCGTACCGTCAATGCGAAGACGGGAGAGATTATGCCGGACGCGGATCCCGCCAGCGTGACCAAGTGTGGGCCTCGCCCTTTTCACTGTCCAGACTGGGTCTATAAGCCCTGCCCGGCGGAATAGCTAGCGCAGCATCTACGCCGCGCAGGTTCGGCAAAACATAAGCTATTCCCTCAGGCGGGAGTGTGCATTGCTTCCCTCAAGTGACTGCGCTAACCCGTCTCCGTGACCCACATCACCGCCGCACGTAGCTTCTCCCCGCTATAAAACAATCAGGCACTGGCTATAAGGCAGAGGTGTCTCTTCGGGCCTTGGCCAACAATAACGTGGACGGCAGTCAACAGCCTCATGTGAATCCGTGGATCGTCGCCTTTTCCGTAATGCTGGCGACTTTCATGGAAATTCTGGACACGACCGTCGTAAACGTCTCCATCCCTCACATCGCGGGGAACCTGGCCGCAAGCGTTGAGGAAGGCACCTGGGTAGTCACCTCCTACCTGGTTGCCAACGCCATTGTTCTGCCGATTTCTGGCTGGCTGGCGAACCACATGGGGCGCAAGCGGCTGCTGCTGACCTGTGTTGCCGGGTTCACGCTCACCTCTCTGTTCTGCGGTCTTGCGAGCTCTCTTCCCTGGCTGATCTTCTTCCGCGTGTTGCAAGGGCTGACCGGAGGCGGACTGCAACCGCTGGCACAAGCCATCCTGCTGGAGACTTTCCCGCGAGAGAAGCACGGCCAAGCCATGGCGGCGTTCGGCATTGGCGTTCTGCTAGCGCCCATCCTGGGGCCGACCCTGGGCGGCTGGATCACCGACAACTACAGCTGGCGCTGGATCTTCTACCTCAATCTCCCCGTGGGCGTGTTTTCCTTGATGATAATGAATCGGTTCGTGTTTGATCCGCACTACATCAAGCGGGTTGGTGGTCGTGTTGACCTATGGGGTCTTGGCTTTCTGGCGCTTGGCTTCGGAACATTGCAGGTGGTTCTCGACACCGGCCAGCGCAAGGACTGGTTCGCTTCCAACTACATTCGCTTCTTTGCCGCGTTGTGTGTGTTTGGCTTGGTCGCACTGGTTATTCGTGAGCTCAAGACCAGCAAACCCATCGTGGACTTGCGGGCTCTGGCCGATCGTTCCTTCCGCACCGGTGTGTTTCTGATCAGCATGCTGGGCTTTGTTTTGTATGCCAGCTTGGTGCTGTTGCCGATCTATCTGCAAACACTTCTGGGATACCCGGCCTACAACGCGGGTTTGGCGCTATCGCCTCGCGGCATTGGCGCTCTGCTGTTTACGCCTGTCGCCGGTTACCTGACCGGCAAAACCGATCCCCGGAGACTGTTGGTATTCGGACTGGTTCTGGGTGGGCTGACTATGTTCGATCTCTCCCACTTGAACCTCAACGCAGGGTACTGGGACATCTTCTGGGCACAAGTGTTTCAGGGCGTGGCGCTCAGTTTTCTCTTCATTCCGCTTATGGCGCTCTCGATGGCCAGCATTCCGAAAGAAAAAATGGGAAACGCCACCAGCATCTTCAACCTGATGCGGAACATCGGCGGCAGCTTTGGCATCGCCGCCATGACCACGCTGCTTTTCCGGCGCGCCCAGGTGCACCAGAACCATCTGATCGCGCACATCAACCCGGGGGACCTGGACACGCGCAGGATCCTGGCGGGCCTGCAGGCCTCGTTTCAGACCAGCGGATTCGACCGCTATACGGCCTCGCGCAAAGCCCTGTCGGCGCTTTATGGAATGGTGCAAAGACACGCATCGATGCTGTCTTTTGTTGAAGCCTTCTGGGTGATGGGAGTTGTGTTCTTTCTGATGATCCCGCTGATCTTTCTGCTACGCTACAAGAAGCCGCAGCGGACGCTAGCCCCGTTGCCACCGCAGAAGAATCTTCCAGCCACCGCCGAAGTGAGCGAAGAGGAAGAAGAACTCCTCGCGGTGCACGGCTAATCCTTGGCCGGCGGCTCGGCGATCAGCTTCTGAAATTCCGGATCGCTGCTCAGGGCTTCCATTTCCGGCGTCTGCTTCGACCAGTTCGCAAGCTCCTGTCCGCTCAAACCGGCATCCCGTGCTTTACGCAACGAGCGGAGTGCTGCTTTTCTGTCTCCCATCCGGGTGAGGCAGTTGGCCAGCGTAAGGTGAACTCGAGGCCAATCCGGTCGCGCTTCTGCCGCCAGTTGAAGGTAAGTTCGGGCCAGGTTCAGTCTGTTGGCTTCAAGCGCCGATTGACCAGTCTCAAGCAGGCCGATGAAAACACCGCCCGTAGCGCGTTCGAAAGCCCGCCGCTTTTCCGGACGCTTCTCCTTGGCAGTTTGTTCCCGCATCCGGCGGATGGCATTCAGTGCTTGCGTCTCAGGGTCGCCGCCGTCCATGCCTGGAGTCTGCCGGTTGCTTGCCTGATCGTTGTTCGGTTCTTCGCGATTCGGATCGCGCATCTGTCCGACAAGACTCATCACTTCGTTCTGTAAGCGAAGCTGTTCGTCAATTTCTTTCGCCTCGCTCTTCTGCTCCAAGCGCACTGCAGGATTCTTTTCGAGGGCCGCTACATGCTCGTCGGCCGACCTGTTATTTGTCAGGTCCCGGAAGGTAGCTGAGACCTCGCGATAATCCTGCCAAGCGAAGTAATGGGCCCCGGACTCCTCCAGCTTCTGCGCCCGCTGTAGGGCGCTGGCCAACTCGGCCGCGATGAATTGCTCATCGCGCGGCCACCGTCCATTCTGCATGCCGACAAGCCCCATCCACGCGAAACCTTCGTCCCAAACATCAGCAGGGGCCCACTGGTGAGATCCATCGAAGCGCCGTAAGAAATGGGAGACAGCCAGGGCGTCTAGCTTGAAGTCGAGATCGACCAATTCGTTGTAGTTGAAATCCGTGAGTCCGGCCGTGGCGAACACGGCAAACCCGGTTTCCCTGGTTGGCGGGGAACCAGCCGCGAAGCCAGCGCCGTTCAAAAACACTCCGTTGGCGCACTTGCACATTTGCGCCATCATCGTTGCCGTGCGGGCGCCCCCGGAAAAACCGGCGAAGTGCACGCGGCGATCGTCAATGGCCAACCATGCGTGCGTGTCTTCCCACATGGCCTGCGCCGCCTCGATCTGCGGCTTCCAGGGGCCGTTGTGTGAGTTATTCGAAGCCACCACGATGTAGCCGTAGCGCTCGGCGGCCTCTTTCATCTTTTCCAGCGGAGCAATTCCACGTGCGCCAGGGTCGAAAACATACACAACCGGCCAGCCTTTTTCTGGGGAATAGTGAAGGGGAACATATAGGGCATAGCTTTGCTCAGGTTTAGCTGCGCACTTTACGGCAGGCGCGATTTCGCCGCGCCGCACGTCTCGCGCAACTGCGTTCTCCGGGGGTTGGGTTACCGCCACGTTCTGACCGCGGGTATTCGCCTGGGTTTGAGCCGAAACCGCTGCTATGGCGATGATGAATGCTAGTAAAAAGCCCACGAGTTCTTTTCGATTCATGCAGAAAGTCTACAGCGGATTCGAACTACGAGTCGCGGTGAACTGTCTCCATCGAGAACGCCGGCAGGCATACGGCAATGTATTCAGCCCCGCCTTCGAGCGGAGTCAAATACTGCACCCACTCGCCGCGGTGGGCAATCATAGCCTGACCGGCAGTGACGTCCATCTCCCCCTTGGCGTGACGGACCCGCAGCGTGCCCTTCAGCACGACGGTGAATTCGTCGAACTCCGGCGTCTGTCCCGGCTCAATCCAGCCTTGCGGGCTGCGCATGTGAGCGACACTGGCGCCGGTCGTCTTGGAGTTGATCCGGCCGATGTATTCATCGATGAGTTTCGGCTTGTTGCCCGCTGCCTGGATGCGGGTGGGCTGTGGGATCAGGGTGGGCATGAGGAAACTCCGGAAGACTGAACGACTGTAGCACACGGATATTAACTAAACCGACGAACCCAATCGCAGGACCGGCGAATGTGGGGGTAGTTAGAGCTTTCCGCTGGATGCGCTTCGAACCTTCACACGCTGCCTCAATTGCTCAATTGCGGGGAAGGAGTGAGGCACGGTCAGGGTTTGATCGGGTGGCATGACGCCGGTCTGGAGTGCGCGCACAAACATTTCGCAAGCCTCCCCCGCGTTTGGCGGCACGACGATAGTCGCAGCCAGCAAACCGCTGCGAACCCACGATTGCCCGGTTCTAGGCATGCCGTCCACACCGAGATAAGGAAGGTTGACCCAGCGGTCGCGATGGATGCTTTCTGGAAGTTCCTGGAAAGCCTTCCTTGCGCCCATGGCCATGACATCGTTCTGGGCCATGACAACATCTATCGCGGTCTGCGGCGCAGTGGAAAGGCGAAGCCACGAATTGACCGCTTTGTAAGCGCTGGCTTCGGTCCATTGACCTTTCATCATTCTGATCTGCACGTCCGCCGGCCTCGTCTCGTACATCCCGGCAGTTCGTTGCTTAGCGGCAAGGCTTTCCGCGGGACCTTGGATGTAGAGCACCGAACCGCCTTTCGGTAGCAGGGCGGCTAGCTGTCTCCCTTGAATACGACCGATTTCATCCTGGTTCGAGGAGACAGAGAACGCGGGGACTTTATAAGCCCTCCGGAGTTCGTTGATGTAGTCTACGTCGCGGTTCAGCACTACCCAGCCGATGCCGGCCGCGGCGGCGGCGCGGGCTACTTGGGGCAACGCGGTCCCCCCCACTGGCGCGAACAGGATGCCATCCGGGTGTGAACTGGATGTCGACTGGATAATCTCGAGGAGTTGCTGACTCTGCAGGATGCTGTCGTTGTCGGCGAAAATGATCTTGAGGTCGGCGCCCAAGCGACGGGTTGCTTCTTCCGCCGCTGCTGCCTGTTCCTGCTGGAAGTCGTTGTCGGCCGTGGTGAGCGCAACCACCAAGCTCGGCTTTTTCATGGTCCGTTAAATTCGATCATAACGTGACCGCTTGGGAATCACACGGTGACCACGGTAACCAGAAAGACCGGAATGGGCGCCCAGAATGCCCGCCAGGGGCTGCGAATGGACCACCGCCGGCAGCACCGGCCGTAACCGGGAGAGCATTGTCAATCCCCAGCCGCTGTGTTAGGGTAAATTCAATTTCACGCCCTCAGTACCACAATCACAGCCGCGCGTATTGTGGCTCGCGACAGAAAGCGTGTCTAGCAGGTGGTGCCATGAAGGATACGATTGAATCCATCCCAGCCGAACCGGTTCGCGAACCGGAACCCTTCGCCAACCGCAAGTTGATCCGGCCTTCTCTAAGTCGAAACGACCACAACCATACCCAGGCAGCTTCGGGCGAACGTCGCGAGCGACCGGAGCGGGTGGACCGTCCCGTAGGAGGGAAGAAGGCCGCGCCTCCCGAGCAGACCAATGCGGAGAATTTCTATTACCAGAAGCAGATGCAGGCCAAGACGCCGATGGTGATCGTGCTGCGCGACGGCGAGCAGATTCACGGCGTGATCGAGTGGTACGACAAGAACTGCCTCAAGGTGAACCGCAACGGCAGCCCCAACCTGGTGGTTTATAAACCCGCCATCAAGTACATGTACAAGGAAGCAGAGAATGTGAGGAAGGGCTAGTTGTCAGCTCTTAGCTTTCAGTTCTCAAAACGCCGATCCCTTTGCTAGCTCGCCACAATCCCATCATTTCAGCCCTTCAAAACTGATAGCTGACGGCTGTTGGCTGACAGCTCCTCACAGCTTTGGCAGCACGATGCCTTTCTGCGCCTGATACTTTCCCTTGCGATCGGCGTAGCTCACTTCGCAGACTTCATCCGACTGGAAAAAGATGATCTGGCACAATCCTTCGTTCGCATAAATCTTTGCAGGCAGTGGCGTGGTGTTGGAGATTTCCAGTGTGACGAAGCCTTCCCATTCCGGTTCGAAGGGCGTCACATTCACAATAATCCCGCAACGGGCATACGTGCTCTTGCCCACGCAGATGGTCAGCACTTCCCGCGGAATCTTGAAATACTCAACTGAACGCGCCAGGGCGAACGAATTAGGCGGCACCAGGCAGACGTCATTCTGCACGGTGACGAACGAACGGTCATCGAAACGCTTGGGATCGACGACGGTGCAGTTCACGTTGGTGAAGATCTTGAACTCGTCGGCGACGCGCAAATCATAGCCGTAGGAAGACAGGCCAAAGGAAACCACGCCTTCGCGCACCTGCTTTTCCGAGAACGGGTTGATCATGTCGTGCTCGAGGGCCATCTTGCGGATCCAGCGGTCATTCTTCAGCATGGGTCTCCTTGATTGGCGATTGGGTGACTTGTCGAATTTGGCAATTCTCAAAGCGGACTACTTTGAATCGGGGATTGCCGGGCTGGCAGATCACCAAATCCCCCGATTTCCAAATTACCAAAAACGTTGGCTGGGTGCCTGCATCTTAAGGGAGACACGCTGTGGTTGACAACTTCCCTTATCTCCCTTAGCATCAATGACTTGGTAGGATGGTAAGCGATTTCGCTGCGGGAGCCCACTTGTGATTAAGCTCGATATCATCAACGAAGTGGTCAACAAGACAGGAATCACCAAGACCAAGGCCGAGCTGGCCGTGGAAACCGTCTTTGAGAGCATGAAGAAATCGCTCGCCAAGGGCGATCGTATTGAGCTGCGAGGCTTTGGCGTGTTCAACGTGCGGCCGCGCAAGACCGGCATCGGGCGCAATCCGCGCACCGGCGCCGAGGTCTCGATTCCGCCGGGCAAAGCGGTGCGCTTCAAGCCGGGCAAGGAGTTGCAGTCGATCGACTGAGTCACCTGCGGCGATGGGTGCGCGCGTCCCTTCGGGCCACGCTCCGTGCGGTTCACACCCATCCGTTTTGGCGCTGACAACTGGGATTCCTGATGTCTGACCCGACTCCCCCGGCAACTTCGACTACCGAATACTACCGTCCCATCCAGGTGTTCGTGGTGCAGCCACCCAAACGCCGCTACTGGCTGCATATTCTGCTCCTCATCGCCACGATCTTCACCACGCTGGTCGTCGGCTCGCGCATGGAGTTCAACTTCCGCCACAATCTGCCGGTTTTTTCCGGAGGCGATGAGTTCATTCCGTTCTTTCCCATCGGATGGGCCCTGGCTTCACCTTCGCGTCTTCTTCTGGGTATTCCCTTCTCTGCCACGCTGCTCACCATCTTGCTGGCCCATGAGATGGGACACTTTCTCTACTGCCGGCGCTACGGGGTCTACGCCACTCTGCCGTTTTTTATTCCTGCGCCGACGCTGATCGGGACTCTGGGCGCAGTCATCCGCATCAAGTCGCCGATTCGATCACGCGCCGCATTGTTCGACATTGGAATTGCGGGGCCAATCGCCGGTTTCGTCGTGGCCTTCGCCGTCCTCTCGGTGGCGCTCGTCTTTTCCAAGCCGGCCGCACTGGTTACGGGAACTCCGGAAATACAGTTGCGATATCCCCTGGTCTTCTACCTGGTGCAGCACGTGCTGCGAGCAACAGCGCCAGCTGGTTCTGTCGTGACCCTTCCTCTGCGCCAGGTATCGCTGCATCCGACGGCGGTCGCTGCCTGGGTGGGGATGTTTGCGACTGCGCTCAACCTTCTGCCCAGCGGTCAGCTCGACGGCGGACACATGGTTTATGCGCTCTGGCCACGGGCTCACCGTTATGTGTCCTGGCTTACGGTCTTGTTTCTGGCCTATCTGGGCTGGCACTACACCGGATGGCGCACCTGGGCGGCCTTGGTGGCAGCCATGAACATCATGACCTGGCGCCAGCGGCAGGCGCCGGATTTCCCCGCCATTCGCGGCGATCGCTGGGGACTGGCGCTGCTGGGTTTGCTGATGCTTATTCTGACGTTTACCCCAGCTCCCTTCTACGGATCAGGATTCGGTTGGCGATAAACGTTCTTGATTCTGGGCCGTCCGTGCCCGGCCTCACTTCAACCGGTGACCACAGTCACACCAGGCTGCGACTGGGCAAGCACATAATCTCTCAGGAAGCTGAAAAGTAGACATCACTTATCGAGTGGGAAGGTCCATGGCCAAAGGCTGGGTTGCCGTCATTGTGGAGCGATGTAGGTCCTGTGGCCTTTGCGTACAGTGCTGCCCCATGAATGTCCTGGCGCTTTCCTCGGTGGCCAACTCCAAGGGCTACCACCCACCCCACGCCGTACGTCCCCAGAAGTGCAACGGTTGCGACCAGTGCGGCATGCACTGTCCCGACTTCGCCATCCACGGCAGCGAAGTACGTCCTATTGCGGCTGCGGAATTGGGCAGGTTTGTCGCAGAGATGTGCTAAAAGCTAGCTGGAAGCGCACCATCCAGCTCACACCGGACCAATCCCCGAAGTACGTAACGAGAGTAACTTTAGTACTCGCCGAGCGCGTGCTACGCTCCACAGTTGGCAGCAAAATCAGCGGTTTTCAGCGGCGGCCGATCTGTGTCCGGCGCATGGGCCGCTGATGCAGCGGTATCCCTGGTTGCTTGTTCTGGATCGCGATTAGCTTTCGAAGTTGAAACTGAACCGGCGACCCGCGGCACTTCTGCCTGCAGATCCGGAGAAGGCTGAGACAGAAATACCATGCCGCGCATTCCGATCTTCAAGCTCGGATCGACCCCAGAAGAGCTGGAGCCTCCGCGGCTGTCAGGCTATTCGCCCACACTCTCGCTTGAGGGGTTGCAACTGGGCGTCGATAACCTGCGCCACGACGTTTACCTCAGCCCCAAGTTCGTGGAGCAGATGCGCCTGCAGGTCTCGCGTCTGATTCTTCGCCACGGCGGACTCGAAGGTATGCTGGCCGTGGAAGCGGCGGAAAGGCCAGCTCCCGGCAAGTTCATCCGCTCCGGCCCGGGCACGAGAGCCGGCGAGAAGACGGACCCATCGGAACTCAAACCTCTGCTGGCCGCGCTGCACGTGGCCTCCCTCAATCGTGCCAAGGCGGCAAACAGCATTGTCGTGGATGTGTTGGGGAGGGTCGCGATCCTGAAGTTCCTGCGCGTGGAGCTGAACTCGCGCTTCGCTGAAGTTCTGGAACGCTGCCGCATGATGCTCAAGAACTACGAAGGGGTGCGCCAGCAGAGGGCACACGAGTTCCGCGAGTCGGTGGCTGCCTTTCAAGTTGCCAAAAAAATCATTTTGCGCAAAGCCGGTCTGGAGTTGTTCCACACGCTGCGGGAGGTCGAGAAGGAAACCCTCTCGCGCATGCGGCAGTCGTTGTTTGGCAGCCGGGTCGACGCCGAATACAAGCTGTTCCTCAATCCTCTGATCTTCACCGAGGACGGCCGCGATACGTATCTGAACGCCGAGCTTTATGTCATGCTGGGCAACTTCGAGCGCGACCCGGACCGCTTTGCCAACGTTCGCCGTATCGCCTGCGAATTTCTGCAATCGCTGAATCTGGGCGCCGACGCCAACGATGAGAACGCGCTAGATCGCTGGCTTAGCGTGCCGGACAACGCGCACGAACTGGTCAGCGGAGGCAGCCCGGACGAGTCCACGCGCCAGGGACAGTCGCAGAAGGTGAGGCTGGAGGCCTGGATCGAGGCGTTGGAGCGCGAAGAAATCATGGACCACGTGATTGCTTCCTACGAAGTGGTGCCCTTGCTGGCCGAGTACTCGCCCCGGATCAACGCTCAGCAACTCAAGAATGCATTAGTCAGCCGCGAAGAACGTGACCGCGTGGAGAAACTCATTCAAGAGCACGGCAAGCTTTCGCCGGAGAGTCTGCGCACTGCCGTGGCCCGAGTTGCGGGCTGCAACGCTGCCGGGCGCGCCAGAATGGCCGCTCGTTTTCTGCATGACTTCTTCCGCTACCATCGCGACATGCGCCGCCTGCAGGCGGTGAATGCCGCGTTTGACAGCGTGAACCTCATTGGCAGCGAGAAGCTTAAGGAGTTGTCATCGCTGAACGGCACGCTCTATGAATTTTTGCTGCAGGAAGAACAGAAACCCAATGAAGCGGCGATTCTCCGCCACGTCATTTTGAAGGCAGACGTGCGCGATTCCACTCGCCTGACGCGCTCGTTGCTGGAGCGCGGTTTGAACCCGGCTTCCTATTTCAGTCTCAATCTCTTTGATCCGGTCAATAAGCTGCTGCCAAAGTATGGGGCCACCAAGGTCTTTCTCGAGGGCGATGCCATCATCCTGGCTCTGCTGGAAAGTCAATGGTCCTCGGGCCTGGCCGTAAGCCGCGCTTGCGTGCTGGCGCGGGAAATCATCGAGATAGTGCGCGGGTATAACCAACTTCTCGGGCGCTCGGGGCTTCCGCCCTTGGAGCTCGGAATTGGAATCTCCTACCAGGATTCCGCTCCCATGTATCTGATGGACGGCGAGCAGCGCATCATGATCTCTGATGCGCTCAACGAAAGCGATCGCCTGTCTTCCTGCAACAAGCGGGTGCGCAAGCCGGTGGAAGGGTTAGGGAGTCCGTTCAATGTCTACGCATTTCAGACAGTGAGCGATGGCGACGCTGCCGAAGCGGGCGATGATTTCATCATGAAATACAACCTGAACGGGATTCGCATGAGCGAAGCAGCGTTCAAACGCCTGCAGCAGGAAATTTCCCTGGAACCCTGTCACATGGAACTTCCTGAACTGTGGGGGAATGAAGGCTTCCGGCTGTTCCGCGGGCTGGTGCCTCTGGGCAACGAGATTTTCTGGAAGATTGTCGTACGCATGAGCCGGATGCCCCTCATCAACCCGCGCGATTTCTCCCTGCAGAGCTGGACCGACCGTTGGTATTTCGAAGTCTGCTCCAATCCGGCAATCTACGCCGCATTGGAAGGCAAAGCGGCGACAGCGAAGTAAGCAACCCTGGATTTCCTCCTGACAATACGGATTTTTGGTTGCTATTGACCTGCGCGTAGTGGAGAGATAAGCAATCCGCGACCGGTGGCCCGCTTACGGGAGTCCTCGTCCCCAGCCTGGTAAGAAAGGTCCAGAGAACCCTCAGGATTCGCCGGGGCTTCCGCCAGAGTTGCGGCCAGAGAGCGGAAAGAGCGACTGATTTCTTGGCTTTCGTGAAGCGCAACCGGACTGCCCTTGTCGATCGCTGGAGCGATGGCCTGATAGTTGTTGGGGATCTTCCAAAGCAGCTTGCAGTTGGTGGCTTTCTCGACATCTTCGTCGGTGAAGCCGGGGATCTTCTTGTAGCGGTTCAATACTAGGCGAACCCGGTCACGGCCCGCGCCTTCCTGCAGGAAGCTCAGCATGCGGCCGGCGCTCCACAGGGAAACGACGTCGGTCTGGGCCACGATCAGCACGGCATTGGACAGATCGGACAGCAGGCGCGCCGTCTCATCCACGCGGTTCGAGCAATCAACCACTACATAGCGGAAGTGCGCTACCAGAAGATCGAAGAGCCGGGCCAACTCCGCTGCGGTTGGTGTAAGCGTAGAAGGCTGCTGCGGACCCGCCAGTAACTGTAGGCCGCCTTTGCACTCGGTCATTAAGCCGTCAAGCAGGGAAGCGTCAAGGCGATGCAGATTCTGCAAGGCATCGACAACCCCAAACGTGGGCCGGACGTTCAAATGGAGAGCCGTGTGGCCGAGCGGTGCCAGATCGACCAGCAGGGTGCCTCCATGACCTTCCTGCATGGCGATGGCCGTGTTCACCGAAACGGTCGTGGCGCCGGCGCCGCCCTTGGCGTTCGTAACCGCGATCACTCTGGCCCTGCCGGAAGTGGCTCTAGTCCGGCTGCGTGACGCCGTGTAGCGCGTAAACGCCTCCGCGATCAACTGCGAGCTGGCATTTCGTTCCAGGTACTCCCGCGCTCCCGCTCGCATGGCGGAAACGATGGTTGCGGGATTCGTCATCTCTCCAACCGCGAAAATGACAATGTCGCTGGTTGTGGCGTGAATCAGTTCGATGGCGGTGATGGCCCGCTGCACGTTGTGCGGGTCGATATCGACGAGGACTACTTCGGAGCGGACATCCTGGATCTGACGCAGAACGGGATCGGTCGGTCCTGTGGGAAAGACGGCATGGCTGAAGACCGTGCGGCTCATCTGGGTGCTATCCAGACGGTTCTGCAGGACGACGAGCCTATCTTTGTCTTCCGTTAGGAGCGTAACTGCTGTGCCCGGCATCCGCTGGTCCTCGGTAGTGACTGAATATCAGGATGTTAAGAGTGAAAACGCATCGCGCCAAGTGACCTCAGTAACCAAATCGCTCTTCTCGATAAGAGTCCCTTTGGTTCGAAACCAACATAAGAGAAGAAGCTGCCAGAAACCGGCGTCGGCAGAAGGTCGCACGCTTACGGGCCATTCTAAGCAAAAAGAGGTCGTTTGAAAAGGAGCGAATGTGGGGAAGCCGCGCCCAGTGGGCGCTAGAGGCTCAAAAGGAAAGACTTACGCAAGAAACCAGCACGCTCGCTTGCGGGCGACTGCCGGGAGCCTCACTTTGGCTGTTCGTGCAGTGCCGCCACCCGGCTGAACTCGGTCACCAGTAGGTTTTGAGCCTCGGTCTCTGGGAGATAATCGAAGGTCTCAATGTGTACCGCCACTCCGGACTTGGTGCCAACCGAGGGAGGAATCACCCGCAGGACTCGGCCCTGGCAACGTACTCGCATGTTGTCTGCCAAGGTGATCTCCGAGGGCATCACGAACGTGAGTTCGACGGCGCTGCCTACAGAAAGAAGGAAATCAGTGTAAAAAAGCACTCCCCCGGTGCTGAGATCCTGAATCAGGCCCAGTCCTTCATGGGTTTTGCCGGCAAGTCCTATACGGATCGGCAGGTGGCAGTCGAAGCGCTGAGTTGCCCTGTGCTCCACGCGAACTGGACCGGTGTGCATGGATCCTCCGGGAGTGGCTGCCTTGGCCAAAATGGAAAGACGGCTCTACCTCTTATACTGAAGGGGGAGAAGCCGGTAGCCAGTAAGCAGACTCTACTCCGGTTTGGCCGGAGCGGGAAGTTAGGAGTTGGGCACTGGCGGGCCCGATCGCTGCCCGAGGGCATGGTCCGAGTGCGCTTCCTACGGCATCCATATTTGCAGAGTGAAAGTGACTGATCTCGCTACGTCAGAGAAAACCTGCGACGCTGGCTCTAAACCCGTCACAACAACACCCGCGGGAAACGGAGATTTGCCCGCCACCCTTCGTGCTCTCCGGCACCGCAATTTTCAGCTATTTTTCAGCGGCCAACTGATCTCGCTGATCGGAACCTGGATGCAGACCGTAGCCCAGTCCTGGTTGGTCTACAGGATGACGGGTTCTTCGTTGCTGCTCGGAGCCGTAGGATTCGCCAGTCAAATCCCAGTATTCTTGGTGGCGCCTTTGGGCGGGATCGTGGCCGATCGCTACAACCGGCATCGCGTGGTCATCGGTACGCAGACTGCTTCGATGATTCTGGCTTTCATTCTCACCGCGCTCACTCTCGGCCACGTGGTGCGGGAGTGGCACATCTTCGTTTTGGCGGCCTCGCTCGGCGTGGTGAATGCCTTCGATATTCCCGGACGGCAGTCGTTTCTCGTGGAGATGGTGGGCAAAGAGGACCTGATGAACGCCATTGCGTTGAACTCATCGATGTTCAATGGCGCGCGCATCATTGGACCTGCCATCGCAGGAATTCTGGTGGCAAAGATCGGCGAGGGCTGGTGCTTCTTCGCCAACGCGGTAAGCTACATTGCCGTCATCGCCGGACTGTTGATGATGCGGGTGCAGCGCCCCGCCTATCAGGCTGCGGTTGGTTCAACTCTGGAGCACCTGATCGAGGGCTTTCGCTTCGCCAAGCAAACCGTGCCTATTCGCGCCATCCTTCTGCTGCTGGGAGTGGTGAGCCTGGTAGCCATGCCCTACACGGTGCTGATGCCGATTTTCGCCGACAGAATTCTGCATGGCGGAGCGCGAGGGCTGGGCATTCTGATGTGCGCCACCGGCGTGGGCGCACTGTTGGGCGCACTGACCCTGGCTTCGCGCACGGGCGTGCGCGGGCTGGGAAGACTGGTGGCATTTTCCTGCGGCGGCTTCGGCCTGTTTCTGGGTCTGTTCTCGTTCTCGCGGAATTTCTGGCTCTCGGCGGGACTGCTGGTTCCGGCGGGTTTCTGCATGATGCTGCAGATGTCGTCGTCGAACACGCTGATTCAGTCGATGTCCCCGGACAATCTCCGCGGGCGGGTAATGGCGCTGTATTCGATGATGTTCATCGGCATGGCGCCGTTCGGTGCTCTGTTCGGCGGAGCGCTGGCCGAACGATTGGGAGCGCCGGTCACGGTGGGCATGGGTGCAGTAGCCTGCATCGGAGGCGCGGCGTTCTTCGGTCTGAATCTTCCGAATTTCCGGCACGAAGCGCGCCGCCTGATCGTGGCCCAGACCATGGCGGGCGGCGAACCCGCAGAAGAGATGACCGCGCGAGTGGTGGAAGATTAGAGAACTGGCTGCCAGAGCAACTTCTTCGCAAGGCGCACTCTTAGCTCCCCGATGTCCAAAGCAACCAGGGATTGTGATTCTGCAACTAAGAGTTCGTCCGGTGGAACGCCAAGGAGAGAATCGCATGCAGCGGAAATGTGCGTATCTTGGGCCACTTCTCTTAGCCGTCGCTTTGGCCGTGCCGCTTGCCACGACCGGGTGCGCGGAGCATCACTACTATCGTGTGTACGATCCCTATTACCATGACAACCACAGATGAGATGACCACGAAGTTGTCTTCTACAACCAATGGGCGATCGAAACCCATCGCGATCCCCATCGCGATTTCCGTCAACTGAGTGACGACGAGAAGAAACAGTACTGGACGTGGCGGCACGGACGAGATCACGACGACCACGATCATGACCGGCACTGAGCGGCGAGAGGCTAAGCAGTGGGCGTGTGCCCGGTCATTGTTCTGGAACGAAACAACAGATTCCTCGCGTGTCCTCGCCGCGCGCGCGGGTCGAACGGCTCGGAATGGCATAAGAATGAAGTGCTGATCGTCCTACACCACCGTTCGGTCAAAGAGTGCCCGGTTTCCAGGCGCTCTACCCTCGTTCCAGCGCCGTGGCAAATGCATCCAGCGATAAGGAACGCAGCAGGTTACGCCGCATCCCACGCTCGACTTCGGCCAGGCGCGCGGAGGCCAAAGTAATCCATTCAAAACTGACAGACTCAGCCAGCCTCGTCAGTTCCCCCTGGATGTCGGTATTGCGGACTAATTCGGGTGTGCCCGAGTTGAGGAAGATCAGGTCCTGCAGAAGGGAATAGAGAGTTCGCAGCAGACTTTCCGTTTTGTCGCGGCCTTCGGCTCCGGCGCGATAGGCTTCGGTGACTTTGAAGAGTTCGCTGTGGCCCGCGGCTCGAATGGCGGAATTCAGCAACACCAGCGCATGCGAACGGGCAGCGATGTATTCGGCCAGGTCAAAGCCGCGAGCGCGGCCCACTGCTCCTTCCGAAAGCCGCGCCACTAATGCCCGCTGCGGTGCTTTCCACTGCGGGCGGTGCTCGGCGAGATAACCCTCAATTTCCGCCACCGGCAGCGCCGACAAAGAGACGATCATCGAGCGCGAGCGGAGCGTGGGCAAAAGTTCGCCGGCATTTTCCGCCAGCAAAAAGATGGTCGCGAACTCGGGCGGCTCCTCCAGCACTTTCAACAATGAATTGGCGGCCTCCTTCATGAAGGCGGAGTCGGTGAAAATGTAAACGCGCTCTCTCGCCTCCGCCGGACGAAAGTAGATTCCCTCGATGACGCGGCGCACCTGGTCCACTTTGATCATCATCTGCGGCGGATCGGGCGGAACGATGAGCACATCAGGATGGGTCTGCACGAACAGGCGCGTCTCTTTCTTGTCGGTTTCGCGCAGGTTCTCGCGCGCTTCCACGGCCTCCGCAAATCTCGCTTCCAGATCAGCGGACTCGCCGATCCGTACGCAGTTCGAGCACTTGCCGCAGAAATCGGGCAGGCCGTCGCTCGCCGGCGGAGAGAGACAATTCATTGCCCGCGCCAGCATCAGCGCGAGCGTGTACTTGCCCGAACCGCTCGGCCCGGCGAGGATCACGGCGTGGGGAAAACGGTTGCGCGCCAGCATGTCGCGCAGGCGATGAACCACCTCGGAATTACCGTGAAAATCGGAAAAAGGCATCAGTCAATTTCCACCAACTGCGGGTCATGAAACCTTCGCTGCCAGCTTCAGCTTTCGCCGCACAATTTCGGCAATCTTCTTCTGAGTTTCGTCTGCTGGCCCACGCGCATCTACGACTGCCACACGATGCGGTTCGCGTTTCGCGATACCCAGATAGGTGTTATGCACCCGGGAGAAGAAAGCGCGGCTCTCCTGCTCGAAACGGTTTTCGTCGCCTTTGCCTCGTCCATTTCCAGCCTTGGAGCGATTGCGCCTGCGGGCGCGGGCGACACTGGCCGCCACATCGGAGTCCATCAGGATCGTAAGGTCGGGCAGAATGCCATTACACAGAATGCGATGCAACTTCAACACGGGGTCGCTGCCCAGCTTGCGTCCGCCACCCTGGTAGGCTTCCGTAGAATCGGTGAAGCGGTCGCAGAGCACAACTTTGCCATCAGCGAGCGCAGGCTGAATCACCTCCCGAAGATGCTGGGCGCGCGCCGCGAACATGAGGGCGAGTTCCGCCATGGGTGTCAGTCCGGAAGTTCCGGTATCGAGCAAGACGTGCCGGATTTTCTCGGCGGTCGCTGTGCCGCCGGGTTCGCGGGTTACCACCACGGAAAGGCCATGGGAGCGGAGCAAACGGGCCAACCTCTCCATCTGCGTGCTTTTGCCACAGCCGTCGAGCCCTTCAAAAGTGATGAACCTGCCACGATGGGAGTGCTGGGTCACGGGGAGAATCATAACAAAGCGAACTAGTAGGGACGCGAGCGCCCAATGTTCGAGACCACCTAGCCCCGCGCGTGACGGGCATCATCGCAGACTGCTATCATTCGGATTCTTTGTGGTGAG
>Ga0335070_10002377_pt1 | contig 21901 bp, 19 predicted proteins | sample Lox_Sample_13_FD_206722 | JGI IMG/M metagenome (GOLD analysis project Ga0335070, IMG submission 206722) | Soil microbial communities from Loxahatchee National Wildlife Refuge, Florida, United States - Lox_Sample_1.3 | ecosystem: Environmental > Terrestrial > Soil > Wetlands | place: USA...
GCGCCCTGTCGGTAGGACCTCGAGGCGCCCTCTCGTCGGCGCACCCGACGGGCCCGGCGCCACGAAGCGGCCATCAAGACCCGCCAGCAGCGCGTCGCTCTCGGCACGGCCGCAAGCCTCGACCTGCGGCGCCAAGGTCTCGCGCATGAAATCCAGCACGGCGCGCGTGCGGCGCCATTCGGGTGCCGGCTCGATCTCGCCTGCCGCGAGCATCAGGGCCAGCTGCTCCAGCCGCTCGACCGTGTCACCCTGATGGCGCCAATTGCCGGCCCCGTTCAAGATCGCCGGCCGCGGGCCGGTCCAGGCCTTCGCCCAATCGGCGTCGAGCGGATCGAAGCCCTCGCCCAGATCCAGATCCTTGGCGAGTGCGCGCAGGATCGACTGGTCGGCGCCCTCGCCCTTGGCGCGGGGCACTCGCGCCAGCGCCACCAGCAGCGCATCGCGCAAATGTCCCTCCGGGCTCCGGCCGAACACATGCAGCCCGTCGCGGATCTGCAGCTCCTTGATCTCGCAGAGATGGCTGTCGAGCTTGACCAGCGCGCTGTCGGCCGTTTCGTCGGGGGCGATGCTGCAATCCTTGTCGAGCCCGAGCCGGCGCGTGAGCTCGAGAATCTGATCGCGCAGCAGCCTGCAGCGGCGCGGATCGAGGCCAGCGGCCTCGTAATATTCGTCGACCAGCCGCTCCAGCTCCTCGAGCTGGCCGTAGCTCTCGGCCCGCGCGAGGGGTGGCGTCAGATGGTCGATGATGACGGCGGCGCTGCGCCGCTTGGCCTGGCTGCCTTCGCCCGGATCGTTGACGATGAAGGGATAGAGCTGCGGCAGCGGCCCCAGCGCCGCCTCGGGCCAGCATTCCTCCGACAGCGCCAATGCCTTGCCCGGCAGCCATTCGAGATTGCCATGCTTGCCGAGATGGATGACAGCATGGGCGTTGTAGCCCCGGCGCAGCCAGCCATAGAAGGCGAGATAGCCATGCGGCGGCACCAGCGCCGGGTCGTGATAGCTCGAGACAGGATCGATGTTGTAGCCACGCGCCGGCTGAACGGCGACGACAAGGTTGCCCGATACGAACCCCGGCAAGTGAAACTCGCCCTGCGCGAAGAAAGGATCGCGCTCGGGCTCGCCCCAGCGGGCGAGAACGGCGTCGCGCACCGCGCGCGGCAGGCCCCCGAGGAACTGCAGATAATCGGCGAGCGGCCAGCGGATCTGAGATTCGCCTTGGCGTCCACTGTTGGTCGGACCCTGGAGGAGGCGCGCCATCAACCCGGCGCCGTCGCGCGGCGCGTCGTCCATTTCGTAGCCGGCTTGAGCCAGCGACCCGATCACGCCGGCTGCGCTCGCCGGCGTATCGAGCCCGACGCCGTTGCCGATCCTCCCATCGCGATTGGGATAGTTGGCAAGGATGAGGGCTACCCGGCGCGTGGCCGGCGTCGCATGGCGCAGCCGGGCCCAGCCGGCCGCGAGATCGGCCACAAAATCGAGCCGGTCCTTGACCGGACGCTGGGCGACGATACCGCATTGCGTCGCCTCGTCGCGAAGCACTTCGGCCTTGAAGGCGACGGCGCGCGTCAGGATTCGGCCATCGACCTCGGGCAGCGCCACATGCATGGCAATGTCGCGCGCCGAAAGACCGTTCGTGCCTTCGCGCCATTCGGCTTCGCCGCCGGAGGACAGCACGACTTGGAAAACCGGGCAGTCCGCCTGATCGAAGGGTGTGGCACTTCGCGCCGCACCCGGCTGCGACAGGGCGAAGGCGGTCGCGTTCAAGATCGCATCGGGCCGGGTCTGCGCCAGGAGCTTCTCGATCAAGCCCGCCGCCATCGGCTCCTTGAGGCTCGCCACATGCACCGGCAGCGCATCGAGCCCGGCGCGATCGAGGGCCGCGATCAGCCCATTGACGGCCTCAAGCTGGCCCGCCTGCAGCAGCGCCCGATAGAAAGCGACGAGCGCCACGGGCCGCGCGCCTCGCCAACGCGCGCGCAGATCCTCCAGCCCCGGCTCGCTCAGCCCCGGCCAATAGAGCCCGGCCTTCAGCAACGGTTTCGGCTCGCGCCATTCGCGCGCGTGGCCGATCAGGCTCGCCGCATAATCGAGCATCGAGCCGGCATTCTCGATGCCGCCCTCGACCAGATAACGCCAGAGCCGATCCAGCGCCTCGGCCGGCAGGGTCGAGCGGCGCGCGAGCTCCGGATCGGGCTTGTCGTCGCCCGGCAGCAGGGCCAGCGCGATCCCGCGCTCGCGGGCCAGCGCCGACAGCTGCTCGACGCCGTAGGGCCAATAGCGTTCGCCGCCCAGCAGGCGCACGATCACGAGGCGCGCTTGCGCAACCGTGTCTTCGAGATAGAGATCGACCGACATGTTGTGGCCGAGGAACAGCAGGTTGGCGAGCCTCAGACTTGGCGGTCCCGGCCTCTGCCGGCGGTGCGCCTCCGCTAGACAGGCGAGTTCGGTGTCGGCCGCCGACAGCAGGATGATCTCGCCCGGCGTCTGCCGCAGATCGACCGCCGACATGCCGTCGGCGATGGTCCCGGGACGTGCAGCGAGAAGATGCATGGCGAGCGCGCCTCGATCCGGATCAGGCGGCGCCGAGTGCCGCCGCGATCGCGGCGCGGTCGAGCCCTTTGAGCCCGATCACCACCAGACGGCTGTCCCGCGCCTCGTTGGCGTCCCAGGGCCGGTCGTAGTAATGCTGCAGCCGCGCCCCCACGCCCTGCAGCAGGAGGCGCATCTCCTTGCCGGCGACGGCGAGGAAACCCTTCACCCGCAGGATGTCGTGGCGCTCGATCACGGGCGCGAGGCGTGCCAGCAGCTCCTCGGGCGAGCGCAACACCGGCAGTTTCAGGGCGAAGCTCTCGAATTCATCGTGATCGTGATCCTCGCCCTCGAGCTCGTGATGCGAAGGGCGCGACGCCAGATCGTCCTCGGCCGCGGCCTCGATGCCCAGCAGGGTCTTCGCGTCGATCCGCCCGAAGCTCGCCGGGAGGATCTTCACCGCGCGCCCCAGCTCGGCCGCGACGGCGGCCTCCGCCCTGGCGCGCGTAGCCGCGTCCATCAAATCCGTCTTGTTGAGCACCACCAGATCGGCGCAGGCGATCTGGTCCTCGAACACCTCGGCCAAGGGGCTTTCATGGTCGAGTGCCGCATCGGCCGCGCGCTGGCGCTCGATCGCGTCGGGGTTCTCCGCAAAACGCCCGGCAGCGACGGCGGGTCCGTCCACCACCGCGATCACGCCATCGACCGTCACGCGCGCGCGCACCTCCGGCCAGGCGAAGGCCTTGACCAGGGGCTTCGGCAGCGCCAGGCCCGAGGTCTCGATCACGATATGCTCGGGCGGTTCCGGGCGATCGAGCAGCGCCTCGATCGTGGGCAGGAAATCGTCGGCGACGGTGCAGCAGATGCAGCCATTGGCCAATTCGACGATGTTCTGTTCGGGGCAGCCCTCGATCGCGCAGCCCTTGAGGATCTCGCCATCGACGCCGATCTCGCCGAACTCGTTGATCACCAGCGCCAGGCGTCGGCCATTGGCGGTCCTGATCAGATTCTGGATCAGCGTCGTCTTCCCCGCGCCGAGGAATCCGGTGACGATCGTGGCGGGGATCCGGCCCCGGGCCGTCGAGGCAATTGGCGTGACGGTCATTGCGGCAATTCTCCCTTGAGGGCCAGCGGCAGGCCCGCGGCCACGAACAGCACGCGGTCGGCGATGGCGGCGACGCGCTGATTGAGGCGGCCCGCATGGTCGCGGAAGGCGCGGGCCAGCGCGTTCTCCGGCACGATGCCGAGCCCCACTTCATTGGATACGAGCACGACCGGCCCGCCCGGCCGCCTGATCGCGCCGCAAAGTTGCTCGGCCGCGCTCTCGAGGTCGCGGTTCTGCGCCATGAGATTGCTGACCCAGAGCGTCAGGCAATCCACCAGCAGCGCGCCGGTCTCGGCGCGGATCGCGTCCGGAAGCTCGATCGGCGCCTCGCGTGTCGCCCAGACAGGTCCGCGCTGCTCGCGATGGCAGCGAATACGTTCGGCCATCTCGGCGTCGCCCGGCTCGGCGGTCGCGAGATAGGTGCGGGGGTTGGCGTTGGCGAGCAGCGCCTCGGCATAGCGGCTCTTGCCGGAGCGCGCACCACCCAGCACCAGCGTGCAGCCAGCGAGGCCCAGGCCCGAGGATGACGATTGAAGCCCTGCAGAAACGCGCATCAGGCCTCCCCTCCCTCCGAGGATCGGTGTTCTGGATCGGCCGAGCAGGTTTCCTGGCTCGCGGATTGTCGGCCGACGGCGCCTTCCCAGCTCCCGAAGGAGCCAGTGGCTTTCATGATGCCGTCGGGCCTAGCCGCTCACAGTTGCGGGGGCAGCGCCGGATTTGACCGGCTTCCCTGGCGTCGACCGTCGTCGAACTTACAGGAACCGGCCCCCCAAGGCCAGCGCCGAAGGCGGGTGCGCTCCAGCGCCCGCCGACCGCGACGACCTGGCGCAGGAAATCCCGGCTGGCATTGTGGATGCCAGTGGCGGTCTCCTCCGAAAGACCGCAGCGGAAGGATTGCTCTTCCCGCTTTGTTCCCAAAGACGGCTCGATACCGGCCTGGAGAGACAGGCTCGCGCAACCGGCGGACGGTCACAGAATCGCCCCCTGCCACCGCCAAAGCTCAGGTGGGACCCCGGACCATCACCCCAACGGTTTCGCCGCCGTCACTTTCATGAATCGCGCGGCATGAGGATGGCCGTGCGGTGAATTGCGGTACATGAGGGCGTACCATCTTGTGGCTTCGATTGAACTCGCCACGTTGTGCGCGGAGGCCAAAATCGCGCGCCGACATTTCGGCCGCAACCAGTGAGGTCCATCATGATTCGCCTTTCGACTCTTCTTCCCGCACTTGTTGTCGCTTTCGGCTTGGCCAGCGGCGGCGGCGCCATGGCCAGCGGTCCCAGTGCTGATGCCACGATGCCGGACCATGCCAAGGACAAAGCGACGCAGACGGCCGAGGAAAGCATCGCCACGACCGGCAGTGCCAACGCCGGTGCCACGATGTCGAGCCAGGCCAAGGACGACGCGACGCAGGCCGCCAGCGGTTGCGACAGCGCTCCGCGGTACGAGGAGCCGGCTTATTGCGGCCCCAATCACGGCCATTGAGTGCGCCATCCCGCGGTTCCGCAAGTCGCGCGGAACCGCATGGCAAAGATCAGTATCCAAAGAATCGAGCCCATCTGCAAAACGGGACCGGCAGGGATCATCTCTGCCGGTCCCGCTCGTTTGTTCGCGCCGCGATCGATGCGGCCTTCGGCGAAGGCGGATCGGGTTGCCGCGTGGAAAAGAACGACAGACCCAACAAGTGCTGCAATTCGCTGGGTCAGTTCCAAGCCCCATGACCGCACGATGAATACGAAGTGAATATGCAGACAGGCACAGCTCGAAATCTTGAGGCTGGGGAACGGCGCGCCATCTTGCGTGAGGGGCAGATCGCTCGCTGGCATTCCGGCGGCAACCATTCGAGATTCATCATGCTTCGTCCTTCAGCCTTGCTTCCCATCCTTGTCGCCGCCGTTGGCGTCGGGACCTTCGGCGTCGCCATGGCGCAGTCCAGTCTCGATGGCTCCGGCAACGCGGCCTCGGCGCAGCCCGCGGCCGTCCACTCGGCCTACAGCGTCTGCACGTCGAACGGCGCGCCCGACCCGCAGGACTGCTATCCGCCCAACCGGCAGGGAAAGCGCAATTTCAGCGGGCATACCGGCCGATCCAACTAGGCCGAAGCGCGAAGAATCGGGCGGGGCCGCTTGAGTGACGGGACCGTCGGCGAATGGCGGTCCCGTTTTTCTTGCGACTTCAGAACAGGTTGGCCGGGGACGGCAAAATCCCGACCCAAGGACCGCAGGGCTTGGCTGGTTGGCACGTGAATAGCTGCAAGTACCGGTGAGCTTGATGGAGAGCGCCCTCGGTGGTCCTGATTTCCTGCTTTGTTCCGGATTTCGAATATCGGCCTTGCGGGTGAGCGACATTGTCCGCCCAATCGCGAATTGCCGTCGCGCGATGGTGGGGTGATCCCTCCTGCCGCGTCGACCCTGCCACCTCCGGAGTATCGATGGACCCGGCTGAGGACGAAGAACTGATGCTGGCAAGCGGGCGCGGCGATCGCGCAGCGTTTGCGGAACTGGTACGCCGCCATCTGGGCCGTTCGAACGCGATCGCCGTGCGCATGCTCGGCAGCGCTGCCGAAGCGGAGGAAGTGGTGCAGGAGGCGCTTCTGCGCGTCTGGCAGAAGGCGCCGTCCTGGCGGAAGGATGGCGGCGCGCGCGTCTCGACCTGGATGGCACGCGTGATCGTCAATCTTTGCATCGACCGGCGCCGGCGCGCCCGGTCGGTGCCTCTGGAGGAAGCGCCTGAAATGCCCGATCCCACGCCTGGCGCCGACGAGACCCTGGCCATGGATGAGCGCCGCCAGCGTGTCGCGGCGGCCCTGGCCGAACTGCCCGATCGCCAACGCGCGGCCGTGGTGTTGAGTTACTACGAGGGACTGAGCAATGCGGAAGTTGCCGGCGCGCTCGAGATCAGCGTCGGCGCGGTCGAATCGCTGCTGGTGCGCGCGCGCCGCAGCTTGGCCGGGCTGCTGGCCGATCTGGCCCGGACGGAGGGAGTCGTGACATGAACCTGAAGCGCCTCGAGCAGATTCTCGCGGCCTATGGGGCCAAGCCGGAGCGCTGGCCGGAAGCGGAGCGCCCTGCGGCGCTGGCGTTGCTGGCGCAAGACGCCCGCGCACAGCAGTTGCTTCGAGAGGCGCGCCCGCTCGACGGATTGCTCGATAGTCTGCCGGCGCAGGCGCCGCATCTCGACGCCTCCAGTCTTGCAGCGCGGCTGAGCGAGCGTCCGCAGGAGCCGATCCCGCTTCGCCCGTCGGTCGCCGCGCGGCCGCGCTGGCGCATTCCCTTGATCATGCCGAACCTGATCGGCCTTGCCGCGGCAGCGGTGGCCGGCTTCTGGATCGGTTGGACCAACCCGGGCACGGACGGTTCGAAAGTGACGGAACTCGTGCCCTATATCGCCGATCTCGGCGATGAGGAGAGCTTGCCATGGTGAATTTCCTGCAACGCAATGCCATCTGGATCGCGGTGGCGCTGCTGGTCTCGCTCGGCGCCAATCTGTTTCTGGGCGGCATGATGGCCGGCCGGATCCTGCATGGCGGCTTCGGCGGCCCGCGCATGGAGGGCATCGGCGGGCCCGGCCAGATGCGATGGATCATGAAGCGGATCGCGGAAGATCTGCCCGAGGCGCAGCGCGACGCCTTTCGCAACGCGATGGACCAGCGCAAGGATCAGTTGATCGCCGACGGCAAGGCGCTGCATGACGCCCGCGAAGCCGTCAGGGCGGCGATCGAGGCGCGCCCGTTCGATCGCGCCGCCTATGACAATGCCACCGCAACCTTGCAGCAGCGCCAGGACGCCTTCGGCGCCGAGCTCTCCGACGCGGTCGGCGACGCAATCGAGCTCGCGGCCGGCAAGCCCGCCGGGAACTAACTCTGCTGGCCGCGGCCGCAAGGCCGAGGAAGGGCAACATGGCCTCGATCGCCGGGTTTCAGGCCGTTGCGCGGTTCGGGCTGGGCGCACGCGCCGGCGAGATCGAGGAAGCGAGCGCAGCACCCGACGATTGGGTCCTGGCTCAACTCCAGGACGGAGCCTGGCCTTCGGCCCTGTCCGGGATGCCGAGCGGGCAAAGTCTCGCCGAGGATCTGTTGAAGGCGTTCAATCGCGGCGCCCAGGCGGTGCAGGAGAATCTCAAAGGCGCCGCTCGCCAACAATATATCGACGAGATCGGTGCGCGCACCAAGGCGCAAGTCGAGAGCCAGGCGCCTTTCAAGGAGCGGCTGGTCGCCTTCTGGTCGAACCATTTCACGGTTTCGATCGCCAAGCCGGCATTGATCGGCCTGGCCGGGGCCTTCGAGCGCGAAGCGATCCGGCCGCACGTGACCGGCAGGTTCGTCGATATGCTCCTGGCGGTGCTGCGTCACCCCGCCATGCTGCTCTATCTCGACAATGCGCAATCAATCGGACCGGGTTCGCGCGCGGGCGAGCTCCGCAATCGCGGGCTCAACGAGAATCTGGGCCGCGAAGTCCTCGAGCTGCACACGCTGGGCGTCGATGGCGGCTATCGCCAGGAGGACGTCCAGGCTTTCGCGAGGATGCTCACGGGCTGGTCGATCGGCGGCAAGCGAGGCGGCACGCCGGGCGCGTTCCATTTCTATCCGCAACTCCACGAGCCGGGCGCAAAGACGCTGCTGGGAAGACAATATCCGGAGGGCGGCGAAGCCGAGGTAGAGCAGGCGGCGGCCGACCTCGCGCTTCATCCGGCGACCGCCCGTCACCTGGCGCTGAAGTTGGCCCGACACTTCATCGCCGATGAGCCGCCGGCCGACATCGTCGGCAGGCTCGCGGACCGTTACCTCGAGACCGGCGGCGCTCTCGGCGCCATGGCGGCGTTCATCGCCCGTGAGCCCGACGCTTGGCACATGCCCTTGACCAAGGTGAAGACGCCGAACGAGCTGATGGTGTCCACGCTGCGGGTATTGGGCCGCACACCCGATCCCAAGGCGATCATCGCATCGTTGAAAAGTCTGGGCCAAATTCCCTTCGACGCGCCATCGCCCGCGGGCTGGCCCGACCGCGCCGAGGATTGGGTCGGGCCCGAAGCCGTGCTGCGCCGGGCAGACTTCGCCATGGCCGTGGCGCAGCGACTGCCCGCCAATCTCCAGCCCCGCCAACTGCTCGACGTCGCGCTGGGACCGGCCGCCAGCGACGTCACGCGCCAAGCCGTGGAGCGCGCGCCCGCGCCGGCCGACGGCTTCGCTCTGGTGTTGGCCGCTCCCGAGTTTCAGCGCCGATGAAACGAGACCGATCATCGCCGATCCCGCGTCGCCGCCTGCTCGGCCTGGCAACCGGGTTGGCGGGCCTGGCGGCTGTAGCCCCCGTGAGACTGGCCTTCGCCAATGCGCCGACCGAGCGCCGCTTCGTGCTGGTCATCCTGCGCGGCGCGCTCGACGGGCTTGCGGCCGTGCCACCCTATGCCGATCCCGACTACGCGAACCTCCGCGGGGCCCTCGCCTTCGGCACGCCCGGCGAGCAGGCGGGCGTGCTCGATCTCGATGGCCGTTTCGGCCTCAACCCCGCCCTGGCGCCGCTGCTGCCGCTCTGGCAGGCCCGGGAACTGGCCATCCTACATGCGGTGGCGACCCCCTATCGCGAGCGATCGCATTTCGACGGACAGAATCTCCTGGAGAACGGCACGTCGAAGCCGAACGGCGCACCGGACGGTTGGCTCAACCGGGCCCTCGCGGTCATCGGCGCCTCGGATCGACGCCTGGGATTGGTCGTCGGAGAGACGGCACCCTTGGTGCTCGAAGGATCGGTACCGGTCGCATCCTGGGAGCCGGCCGGGCTCCTGCCCGAGGCCTCACCGGATTTCCTGACGCAACTGGCGGCGATCTACCGCGCCGACCCGTTGCTGGGACCGGCGCTTGCCACGGGCATCGATTCCCAGCGCCTCAGCGACGAGATCATGAGCGCCGGTCCGAGTGCCGCGCCGAACGACACGAGCGCGGGCGCCAACAACAACATGAAGCTGCGGGCCGCCGATCTGTTGGCGCCAGCCGCCGAAGGGGCGGGAAAGCTGTTGGCCGACCCGCGCGGCCCGAGGATCGCGGTGCTCGAGGCCGGCGGTTGGGACACGCATGCCAATCAGGGACTCATGACCGGGCGGTTGGCGACGGCGCTTGCCGGCCTCGCCAACGGCATGGTCGCGCTGAAGCACGGATTGGGGCCCGCCTGGAGCGAGACGGTCGTGGCCGTCGTCACCGAGTTCGGTCGCACGGCCGCGCCCAACGGCACGGGCGGCACCGATCATGGGACGGCGACGGTCGCGATGCTCGCCGGAGGACGGGTCGCTGGTGGGCGTATCGTCACCACCTGGCCCGGTCTCGCGACAGCCAGGCTCTATCAGGGGCGCGACCTGGCGCCGACGATGGATCTGCGCGCGCCGCTCAAGGCGGTGCTCGCGTCTCAGCTCGAGATCGACGCGCCGACCCTGGCCCGCGTCGTGTTTCCGGACAGCCCGTCGATCGAGCCGCTGGATGGCGTGATCAGGAGCTGAGAGCGGGACGCTCGCGCGCCGGGCCGGGACGGTTGTCACCCTGTGGCCAGCCGCGGGACTCGGCTTTCCCCTCTTCCGCCGCGGCCGGGAACCGCACACGGACCCGGAGGCCCGGGGCATTGTCGCCCAGCTCGAGCTCGGCGTTGTGGAGGTGCGCGATCGCCTTGACCAGCGGCAGCCCCAGACCGATGCCCGGCGTCGTCCGGCTTTCATCGAGCCTCACGAAGCGTTCGAGCACCCGTTCGCGATCCCTTTCGGGAATGCCGGCGCCGCGATCGGCGACGACGATCTCGGGACTTCCTTCGGAGCGACCCACCCGGATATTCACGCGGCCGCCATCGGCGCCATACTTGATCGCGTTGTCGAGGAGATTGGCGACAAGTTGGAACAGGAGCTGGCGGTCGCCCTCGACGGTCGCGAGTTCCCCGGCTTCCAGGGCGAAGCTCACGCCGCGTTCGTCCGCAAGGGGTTCATAGAGCTCGACGACGTCGCGGGCCAGTTCGCCCAGCTCCACCGGTTGGCGCTCGATGCGCGCGGCGCCCGCCTCGGCGTCGGCGATCGCCAACAAGGCCGAGAAGGTGCGCAGGAGTTGATCCGATTCGCCGATGGCGCGCTCGATCGCCTGCCGGCGCTCGTCCTCCGACGGTGCGGCCAGCGCCAGCTCGAGGCCGTTCTTCAGGCGCGAGAGCGGCGTGCGCAGATCGTGGGCGATATTGTCGGTGACCGTGCGGATGCCCGCGAGCAGCCGCTGGATGTCGTCCAGCATCGCATTCAGATTTTGCGACAGCCGGTCGAACTCGTCGCCGCTGCCCGAGACTGCCATGCGATGCTCGACCTCGCCGGCGCGAATCCGGTCGGTCGATCGGTTGATGGCCTCGATCCGGCCGAGAAAGTTGCGCGAGGCGATGAAGCCGACCGCGAGTCCCATTCCCACCGTGACGACGATGCCCCAGAGGCTGGCATTGATGAGGGCCGAGCGCAGCCGCGCCTCGGTGCTCATATCCTGGCCGACCAACAGGTGATAATTGTCCGGCAGCAGCACATGGATGGCGCGCGCGCCCAGCACCTTGCGCTGGCCTGCCACGTTGCGCTCGATGGTGAAATCGAGCCAGGGCCCCTCGCGCTCGCCGGTGGGCGGCCAATCGGTCAGGTTGCCGGCGAGCGGCGTATAGGTCGGCCCCGTCAGCAGATAGAGGCCATCGCCGACGCGGTCGGGCCGAACCCGCTCGGCGATGACAAGGCTCAAGCCTCCCGGACCGAAACGCCGGAACTGCTCGGCGAGCAGATTGGCTTCGGCCAGGACCGTCTCGCGCCGTTCGCGCGCGAGCATGAACTCCATGGTCCAGAAGGTCACGCCGGCCAGCGAGATGGCCGAGACGCTGAACAGCGCGGCGTAGGTCAGCGCCAGCCGAAAGGTGCTGGTGGCGAGGAACCTAGGAAGCGGCACGCAACGAGTATCCCGCGCCACGCACCGTATGCAGCAGCGGCCGGTCGAATCCCTTGTCGATCTTCTGGCGCAGCCGGCTCACATGCACATCGATAACGTTGGTTTGCGGGTCGAAATGATAGTCCCACACGCTTTCGAGCAACATGGTCCGCGTCACCACCTGATCGGCATGACGCATCAGGCATTCCAGCAGCTTGAATTCGCGCGGCTGCAGGTCGATCTCGCGGCCGGCCCGCTTCACCAGCCGCTTGAGCAGGTCCATCTCCAAATCCGCCACCTTGAGCACCGTTTCGGCGGTCGACGCCTTGCGCCGGCGACCCAGGGCCTCGAGCCGGGCCTGGAGCTCGGAAAAGGCGAAGGGCTTGGTCAGATAATCGTCGCCCCCGGCCTTGAGGCCCTTGACGCGGTCATCGACCTTGTCGAGCGCGCTCAGGATCAGCACGGGCGTCTCCACATCGGCCGCCCGCATCGCCTGCAGGACGGAAAGCCCGTCCAGACCCGGCAGCATGCGGTCGAGCACGACCGCGTCGTAATCGCCGCTTGTCGCCAGATAGAGCCCGTCGCGTCCGGTGGCGGCATGATCGACCACATGACCGCTTTCCGACAACGCTTTCGAGATATAGGCGGCAGCCGCCTGATCGTCCTCGACGAGGAGAATACGCATGACCAGCTGGGAGTCTATCAATCGGGCCAGGGCTCCGGAAGGGGTGGGATAGGGAGGCGTGACAGCGGGCGCCACCGGATCGGAAGCGGCAGGCGCTCGGGTTTCGGATGCAGTGGCGCCGTTGCGGGCCGGGGCGTCGTCGCCCCGGTCCGCGATCGGCTCCATCGGATCCGGCTTGAAGCCAGGAACCGTCATGGTGACCTCGTTGTTTATGCGTCGGACAGATCGAGTGCCAGGAACAGATCGTCGCCCTGGCGGCTGATGAGCATCAGGACCGACTTCTTCTGGTCCTTGCGGGCTTGTTCGACCAGCCGCTCCACGTCGGCCGGGTTCTTGACGCTGCTGTCGGCGACACGCTCGATGACGTCGCCCGGCCGCAGGCCCTGCTCGGCCGCCTTGCCGTCCTGATCGACGTCGACGACCAGGGCGCCTTCGACGGAATCCGGCACCTCGAACTGCGCGCGGGCATCGGAGTCGAGCGCCGCCAGCCGGAGGCCGAGAAGCTTCTCGGCCGCGGCGGGGCCGGCCTTCTCGCCCGGCGTGTCCGCGCTCGCGACGCGGGCCTCGCTGGGCAGACGGCCGATCGTGACCTCGATCGTCTGATGCTCATGGTTGCGCATGACGTCGAGATTGGCCGTGCTGTTGGCCGAGGCCGCGGCGACCAGGCGCGGCAGATCGCGCATCTTGTCGATGGACTGGCCGTTGAAGCTCAGGATCACATCGCCGGCCTCGAGCTTGCCGTTCGCCGGACCCTTGCTGTCGACGGCCGCCACCAGCGCGCCCTTGGGATCGCTCAGGCCCATCGCCTGGGCGAGCTCCGGAGTCACTTCCTGGATGCGGACGCCGAGCCAGCCGCGCTCGACCTTGCCATGATCCCTGAGCTCGGCAATGACCGGCTTGGCCAAGTTTGAAGGAATGGCGAAGCCGATGCCCACACTGCCGCCATTGGGGGTGGCGATGGCGGCATTGATGCCGACGACCTGGCCGTTCATGTTGAAGGTCGGGCCGCCGGAATTGCCCTGGTTGATCGAAGCGTCGATCTGCAAGAAATCATCGAACGGGCCCGACCGGATGTCGCGGCCGCGCGCCGAGATGATGCCGGTCGTGACCGTGCCGCCGAGGCCGAACGGATTGCCGACCGCGAGCACCCAGTCGCCGACCCGGGTCTGATCGGAATCGCCGAACGAGACGTAGGGCAGCGGCGTCTTGGAGTCGACCTTGAGGAGCGCGAGGTCGGTCTTCTCGTCGGTGCCGACCAGCTTGGCTTCGAGCTGGAGCCCGTCTGCGGTCGTCACTTTGATGTCGTTGGCGCCATCGATCACGTGATTATTGGTGACGATGTAGCCGCTGGGATCGATGATGAAGCCCGAGCCGAGCGCCGTCGCCTTGTGTTTTCCGCTGTGGTCCTGCATCGGGCCATTGCGGAAATGCTTGAAGAACTCCTCGAACGGAGAGCCGGGCGGGAAGTGGAAGGGCATCTCTTCCGGCATGCCGCCGCTGTTGTCGGCGACATCCTCGACCGCCGCGATATTGACGACGGCCGGTGTCACCTTGGCGGCAAGGTCGGCAAAGCTGGATGGCGCGTCGGCATGGGCGATGCCGGACTGCATCGCAAGCGCTGCGATACCCACCGCCAGCATCGCGTTCCGCAAGGCCGGCGCCGCGAGAGGCGCGCGGGCAAGGCGGATCATGTCTATACTCATCCTGTGAACCTCCTATCGGTAATGCCGTCTTGAAGGGCCGATGGCCCCGAGGGATGGCTTGGAGTGACAAGTAAGGAGGTCCACCTGACAGACCGATTTCCGCAAGATTAATTGCTATTCATGTCAGGGGCGGGAAAACTCGCGGATTTCCGCCATTCTTACATGAACATCGATCTGCGGAGCGGCGCGAGTTAATGTTTGACCGATCGGTCAGAATTCGGGATTCTGGCCGAGCCAATATCATTGGAAGTCATGACCACGAATTCCTCAGCATGGACGGTGCTGTTCCGAGACGGACGCGGCATCTATGTCGTCGCGCTCAATCTCGGCATCGGCCTGCATGCGATCGACGTCTTCGTCATCTCGACAGTGATGCCGGCGGTCGTCCGCGATCTCGGCGGCATCGCGTTCTATGCCTGGGCGACAATGCTCTACATGATCGCGTCGATCATGGGGGCCGCCAGCGGCAACACGCTGCGCGCCGCAGTCGGCGCGCGCAATGGCTACAGCATGGCCGGCCTCTTGTTTCTGGTCGGCACCATCGGTGCCGCGGCGGCGCCGTCGATGGCGGCGCTCTTGGCCGCGCGGTTCGTGCAAGGTCTGGGCGGCGGGTTGATCGTGGCCCAGTCGATGGGCTTGGTGCGCGAGCTCTTCGACGACAGCATCCGCACCCGCGCGCTCGCGACCATCTCCGGTGTCTGGGGCGTAGCCGCGCTGCTGGGGCCGCTTCTGGGCGGGCTTTTCGGCGAACTCGGGTGGTGGCGCGGCGCCTTTGTCGCGACCTTGCCGCTCATCGCCGTCTTCGTGATCCTGGCCTGGCGCATGCTGCCGGCCTCCGAGCGCGCCCATCGCGTGCCGCGCCTGCCCTTCCGCCGCCTGCTCTTCCTCGGCGGCAGCGTGCTCGCGGTCGGCGTCGGCGGCACCACCGGTTCGCCGATCCTCGAGCTGGCGCTGCTGCTGCTGGCCGTGGTGATGGTCTATCTGACCTTCAGGCTCGATGCCGAGGCGGAGGTCCCGCTGTTTCCCTCGCGCGCCATCTCGCTCAATCATCGGGTGGGCGTCGCCTTCGCCATGTTCTTCCTGATGTCGATCACCCATAGCGCCGCCGGTCTCTTCCTGCCGCTGGTGCTGCAGGTGATCCACGGGGTGGGGCCGCTCATGGCGGGCTACTTCAACGCGATCCTGGCGCTGAGCTGGACCGCCTCCGCTTTCATCACTGCAGGCTGGAAGGGTCGCGCGGAGGTGTTCGCGCTCGCCTGGGGCCCGGCTTTCGCCGGCATTGCGCTGGCCGTGGTCGCGATCGGGCTGCCCTGGCTGCATCCAATCGCGATCGGCCTGTGCATGGCCGTCACCGGGCTCGGCATCGGCGGATCGAGCCTGCATCTGACCGCGGCGACGATGGCCGGCGCCATGAGCGGCGAGGAAGCGCGGACCGCCTCCACCATTCCGACCGTGCGCATGCTGGGCATCGCCTTCGGCTCGGCCGGCGCCGGGCTGCTGGCCAATCTGGCGGGGCTCGCCAACGGCATTACGGCGGCCAATGTCCGGGCCGCCGGCGTCGTGGTGATCGCGGCGGCCTCGGTTGCGGCTGTGATGGTCTTCCTGCTGGCACTGCGCCTGCTGGCGCAGCGCCGGGTCGCGGCCGTCGCCGAGTAGGCGGATCCGCGAGCCGGCGCGTCAGGCCGCGTTTGTCTTCGGCAGGGTCTCCGCCATCGCCGGGCGCTTCAGGAAGCTCTCCCACCACGCCGTAAGCTTGGGCAACCGCCCCATGATCGACTTGCCTTCGGGCGTCTTGCTGAAATAGCTGATCATCGGCGCCAGATAGAGATCGGCGAGGCTGACGGCTTTGCCGACGAGAAAATCGCCATCGGCCATCAAGCCTTCGATGACAGTAAGGCATTGCCGTGCCGGTGCGGCCGCCTTGCGCAGATCCTCGATATCGAGCTTCTGGTGCAGGAAGGCTTCCCTGACGCGCAGCGTCACGATCTCGCTGATGATCGGTCCATAGCCATGCATCTCGATAATCGAGATGAGCTGGTTCATCCGCGCCGCGTCCTTCTTGTCGCTGGGCTGGAGCTTCGGCCCCTTGAAGGCCTCGTCCACATAGCGTGCGATGGCGCTGGTCTCGTAGAGCGTGAAGCCGTCATGGACCAGAACCGGGACATGGCCGAACGGCTGCAGCTTCAGGAATTCGGGCTTGCGATTGCCGCCACGCAGGATATCGACCGTCTCGAGCTCGTAATCGACGCCCTTCTCGACCAGGCAAAGCCGGATCGTGCGCACCTGCGTGCTGTAGTCGGGTCCGTGCAGGATCACCTTGGCCATGGTCGCAATTCCCCCTTCGAGTTCGGCTATTGCGAAATCAGCACCCCTGTTTTCGCGCGCAAAGCCTAAGAACCTATTGCCATGCCGGTCAATTGCCGTCCGCGGCGCCCCGCGTTAACCTTGTGATCATTGGCGAAACGGCTGCGGGCCGCGACCATGACCGACAATTTCGACTTCCTGGCCGCCGCTGCCGGCGGGACCGCGCTCCAGACGCGCGATCGGCGCGCGGTGCGGATCGACCGGGTGGCAGCCGCCGACGGGCTCATCTTCGGCGAGGTGCCGATGCATGGCGCCTGCTGCTGGCGCGCTGATGGCCGCTACAAGGACGCGCCGTTCGGCGCGCCCGGCCCCCTCGATCTGATCGCGCCGGCGTCGGGTCCCGCCGCCGCCCAGCCGCGGGCTTCGCTCCAGGACGCACTTCAAACCGGCGACGGCCGCCCCTTCTGCTGCGACTAGAGGCCCAGTCCGGCAGCAACGCCGCGCCGTTCAGTCGGCCGGCTTCACCACCTTGAAGCGCCAGGGCGCGCCTTCCTCGAACACCACATAACGCCCGATATAGCGGCGATGGATATGGCCGACCTCGAGGAAGTCGGCATCCTCGCGCGAGGGCTTGTAAGCCTCGAAGCAGCGCATGATGCCAAGCGTGGCGGCACTCTCGAGCGCACCGGCGAAGGCGTCGGAGCGATCGAGAAAATAGTCCTGCGCCGCGAACTTGCGCATCTGTGCCTGATTCAGGAAGAAGCAGCCCGCATGCGGATTGTTGACACGCTGGAAGCTGATGCGTCGATTGAGGACCTTGCCCTCGATCTTGGGTCGCTGGGTGATGTCCTGATAGGGTTCGCTCAGCTCCGGTCTCGCCAGATTGGCGTCGATATAGAGCTTGTGGATGCGGTCGTCGGTCGAGACCTCGTAGCGATTGGGTTGCAACACCGCGCGCTCGCCAGCCAACGACAGGAACCAGCCGAGCTTGTTGAAAAACATCGGATCGGCGACCAGAATGTCGTCTTCCATGTAGCAGTACCAGTCATATCGCCCGAGCCCGTCGCGTAAGACCGCATGGGCCTCGTATCCCAGCAGCATCGGGGGGGCGGTGGTCTCGTTCTGGCGGAAGAGTTTCGCCGGCAAGGCCGGAATCAGATGGTCGCTGCCGGTGGTGCAGAGCACGATATCGAGCTGGGCGCTGTTGGCCCCGTTGGTCTCGAAGAGGCAGCGCCGGGCCGGATCGAGCAAACCCTGGCGCGGCCCGAAATTCTGGTGCAGGGCCGCCATGCATTGGGTCAGCGCGTCGATGCGCGGCTGCGGATCGGCCCGCTGCGAGCCGTAGAAGCCGCTGCTCGGCCTATAGAAATGTGGGACCGCCACCAGAATCCGCATGCCGTCGTCTTTCTGAATGCCCCTGCCGAATCGCAGGGCCCGACCGGACCCCGCGGGCCGGCACTATAGCTTGCGGGCTGGAATTGCCGAAGGCCTGGGACGAGTGCCCGCGGACCACCTCAGCGCGGCAGCTTGCCGGTCTGGCGCAGGCTGATATGGCCGCCGGGGCCGACGATCAGGTGATCGTGGAGCGCGATCCCGAGCGGCTCGGCGGCGCGCATGATCTCGCGCGTGATCTCGATGTCGCCGGTCGAAGGCTTGAGATTGCCGCTCGGATGGTTGTGCACCAGCACCAGCCCGACGGCCCCCAGATCGAGGGCGCGATGCACGATCTGGCGCGGATAGGCGGCGACCTCGTTGACCGTACCGGTCTGCTGCAATTCGTCCTGGATGAGCCCGTGGCGCTGATCCAGGAACAGGACGCGAAACTGCTCGATCGCGCTGTTGCCGATCACGGTGCGGCAATGCTTGGCGACCTTGTCGATCGAATTGAGGATCGGGCGCTCCTTGAGCTCCTCGCGGCCGAGCCGCGCCGCCGCCTCGGCGATCGCCTTGAGATTGACGATGGTCGGGAACTTGACGAGCTCGAAGCCGGCCAGCTCCTCCTCGCGGGCGGCCAGCACGCCGCCCAGGCTGCCGAAGCGCTCCAAGAGAGCCTTCGCCAGCGGCTTCACGTCCTTGCGCTCGATCGTGGCGAAGAGCAGCAGTTCCAGGAGCTCATAGTCCGGCAGCGCGCCCAAGCCGCCTTCCTGCGCGCGGCGACGCAGCCGCTCGCGATGGCCCCAGAAGTGTGGGCGGTTAGGTCTTTCGGCCGTCTCCGCTGGAATCGGAAGCCTGGCCGCCAGTTTCTCGGTGGGGTTCTCGGCTTCGAAGATCCAGTAGCGTTCGAGCTTGTGCCACTGGCCACCCAGATCCTGGAGTGCCTGGCGATGCGGATAGGTATCGCCCTTGACGGCGAAGCGTCCGACCTCGCCGCCGGGCAGCGGCTCGACCGAAATGCCGATGCGGGCGAGCGCGGCATCGGGTCCGTTGGGGCCGGGAGGTGGATCTTCCTTCGCCATGCCCGCCACGGTTGCGCGAGGCGGGGCGCCGGGTCAAGGCTCGGCCGGTGGCCGGCGATAGGGCCGATAGACCGGCTCCCACTGCTTGGCGGCGATCAATCCGTCGAGCGCCTGATCCTCGAAATCGGGGCAGAGCCGCTCGGCCTTGGCCTGCCGCGCCACGGCCCTCGCCACCACGACCGCGACCTCGCGCAGCGCCGCGATCGGGGGCAGCAGATGCGGATGCCCCTCGGCCGCGAGCGGCGCCATGTCGGCCAGAGCCCGCGCGGCTGCCACGAACATGCCGTCGCTGATGCGCCGCGCCTCGACCGCATGGACGCCCAGGCCCACGCCCGGGAAGATATAGGCGTTGTTGGTTTGGTCGGTGGTGAAGGGCTTGCCTTCGATGGTGAGGGGCGGAAAGGGGCTGCCGGTGCCGATCAAGGCCCGGCCGTCGGTCCAGCGCATGAGGTCGGCCGGCGCCGCCTCGCAGCGCGAGACCGGATTCGAGAGCGGGAAGATCAACGGCCGCGGGGCCGCCTTCGCCATGGCCCGGACCACTTCCTCGGAGAACATGGCGGGCTGGCCCGAGGTGCCGATCAGGACCGTGGGCCGCAGGTTGCGCACGGTGTCGAGAAGATCGATGCGGTCCGGGCGCGACAGGGTCCAGCCGGCGATGTCGTTCCGCGATTTTGCGAAGGGCGTCTGAAACTCCTCCAGGTCCGTCATGGCATCGCTCAGAAGCCCGTTGCGATCGACAGCGAAGAAACGGCTCTTTGCCTCCGCCGGGGTGAGCCCGTCCCGGACCATCAGATCCAGCAGCATGCGGCCGATGCCGCAGCCGGCGGTACCGGCACCGAAGAGCAGGATTCTCTGCTCGCGCAGCGGCATTCCGGTGGCTCTGGCGCCGGCCAGCACCGTTGCCGCGGCGACCGCCGCCGTCCCCTGGATATCGTCGTTGAAGCTGCAGAGCCGGTCGCGATAGCGCTCGAGCAGCCGGCCGGCATTGGCCCGCGCGAAATCCTCCCATTGCAGCAGCACGCGCGGCCAGCGCTTCATCACCGCCGTGACGAAGCGCTCGATGAAATTGTCATAGTCGGCGCCGCGTACGCGCTCATGCTTCCAACCCATATAAAGCGGATCGGCGATGCGCTCGGCATTGTCGGTCCCGGTATCGAGCATGATGGGAAGGGTGGTCGCGGGGTCGAGACCGGCGCAGGCGGTATAGAGCGAGAGCTTGCCGATCGGGATGCCCATGCCGCCGGCGCCCTGGTCACCCAGACCCAGGATTCGCTCGCCGTCGCTCACCACGACGGTCTCGATCTTGTCATAGCGCGGATGAGACAGGATTTCGTCGATCAGCTCGCGGTGCGGCCAGCTCAGGAACAGCCCGCGCGGGAAGTGCCAGTAATGGCTAAAGCGCTCGCAGGCTTGCCCGACCGTCGGTGTGTAGACCAGGGGCAGCATCTCGGTGAGATGACGGACGATCAGCGCATAGAACAGCGTCTCATTCGAATCCTGCAGCCCGCGCAGAAAGAAGTGGCGGTCGAGATCGCGGTCGAAGGCGCGCACGGCCTGAAGCCGGCGCGCCACTTGCGCCTCGAGCGTGCCGACCCGCGGCGGCAGCAGCCCATGCAACGAGAAGGCGGTCCGCTCCTCCTCGGTGAAGGCGGTGCCTTTGTTCAACAGCGGCGTGGTCAGAAGAACGGCGCCCTCGATATCGACGGTGAGGGGGCCGGAGTCGGAGCTCATGTCATCGCCTTCCACTCGAAGAGACCTTACTTGCCGTCACAGCCCCCGCCGGTCTTCCCAATCGAACTTCGCGACAGCCAGGGGCCGGAACCAGGGCCAGCCGCGATAATAGAACCGGGTCGGAAAGCCTTCGGCATCGAAGGCGGTGCCGGCATCGTTCGCCCGCAGGATGCGGTGGGCCAGCTTGTAGCCGAACCAGCTCCCCATCGGCACGCCGGCAAAGCAATAGCCGGCCCCGTAATGCATGCCGTCATGGCTGCCGATATGGGGCCAGAGATCGAAGGTGGCGGCGCATTGCCCGGTCCAGACATGGGCGAGCTTGGTGCCTTTGAGGTCGGGCAGGATCTGATCCATCCGCCCCTTCAGCCGGCGCGCCTTGGCCTTGAGATCGCGGGTCGGGCCGCCGGTGCGCCAGCCCAGCAGCAGCCGATCCTGGTCCGGCGCGCGGCGCCAATAGGTCAGATTGTTGTTCCAGTCGTGATAAGTGCGGTCGGAGGGCGCCACGCGGTCCAGCAACGCGCGCGGCAGGATGTCGGTCGCGACCATGAAGCCATTGAAGGGGATGAGGCGGCGCTGCAACCAGGGCGTGGCGGCGCCGGTATAGCCGTTGGTCGCGATCGCGACCTCCTTCGCCCTCACCGCTCCGCGCGACGTCACGACCAGGAAACCGCCGGCCTCGCGCGCGAGGCTCGTGACGGCGGCGCGATCGCAAAGCCCGGCGCCCGCGCGCTCGGCCGCCGCGATCAGGCCGTTCACATAGAGCCCTGGATGGATCGCACCCATCTCCGGGATCATGGCGCCGCCATGGAAGAGGTCGGAGCCGGTCTCGCGATGCTGCTCGCCCCGCGACACCATCGTGAACTCGTCGCCCAGATGACGCCGCTTGATCTCCATCTCGCGCGCCATGCCGTCATAGTGGCGCGGGCTCAAGGCCGCCATGAAGCGGCCGCTGCGCCTGAGATGGCATTGGATGCCCTCACGCTCGACCAGCTCATACACGAAGTCATAGGCCGCGCGCGCATCGCGGTAGATGGCCAGCGCCCCGTCGAGCCCGCGGGTTTCGATCAGGGAGCTGAAGCTGTGCTTGAGCGTGCGGCCGATATAGCCGGCATTGCGCGAGCTGGCGCCCTCGCCCAGGCGCTGCGCCTCCAGCACCGCGACGCTGCGCCCACCGCGCGCCAGGGTCAGGGCGGCGACAAGCCCGGTGAAGCCCGCGCCGACGATGGCGACATCGACCTGCGCCGGCAGGTCTCCTTGCGGGCGGTCCGGTCGCGGCGCCGCCTCCCACCAATAGGGCGTCTCCTTGAAACCGGTCGCAAAGATCTCGTCGCCTGCCATGCCTGTCCCCCTGCGGTTCCCCTCTTCTAGCAGGCGCGCTCCGGGAGCGTCCATGCGGGCCCGCTGCCAGTGTCTCGTGACAATGCTGCACCGCTCGGGCAATGCGTTTCTGCTAGACTTAATATTATTGGGCCGGGG
>Ga0335070_10002378_pt1 | contig 21896 bp, 18 predicted proteins | sample Lox_Sample_13_FD_206722 | JGI IMG/M metagenome (GOLD analysis project Ga0335070, IMG submission 206722) | Soil microbial communities from Loxahatchee National Wildlife Refuge, Florida, United States - Lox_Sample_1.3 | ecosystem: Environmental > Terrestrial > Soil > Wetlands | place: USA...
CGGGCCAAACGGGAGCGCTGAGAATGCTTGCTGCCAGAAACGAGATCGCGATGGACATTGAGACGGTCGAGGTGCGCATGACTTTCCGATGCAATAAAGACACCGCTTGCGAAACTGGAGTTCCCAGTGCGACAGACTATTCTCAGGTGAGCGCTCATGACCCGGACGCAGACCAAGGGGAACCAAGCTGCTTTTCGAGGCCACGGCTTCATCTATGTCAACGACGCGCCGCGGCGGCGCACCGCTAGTACAAAGAAAAATCGGCCGGGGCACGTGGCCCCGGCCGGCGAATACCCCAAGGTGGGACACGGGGTTAGCGCATGAACTTGCGGCGAGCAACTCCGGCCAGTCCCAGTAAGCCGGAGCCGAACATCATCAGCGTGCCGGGTTCCGGAATCGTAGGGCCGGTGCTGAAGGTGGTCACTAGAGCAGTGTTATCCGCGAAGCAGCTGAAGTTCGTCAGGCAATAGGCGCGGCTGCTGAGGGTGCCGCTCTCGACCATCACGGCGTTGTAGGCGTTCGCGCCATTGTTCGGAACGTTGTCCTGGTTGTTGACCACAACCTCGACCAACAGATTGCCCAGAGTGGGATCGTAGGTGAAGCTAAAACCCGAAAGCGTCAAGCCGCCGGTTTCATCGATTCCGCCAACTGGAATAACCCCTGTGCCGATCAAATTCGGCCCCGAGGTGTAGTTCGCGCCAAGGTTCGTGTTCAGGGCGCCGACCACTCCCCCGTAGCCCCAGTAGAAGGTATAGGAGCCGCCGATCGCCAGCCCGGTACCCTGGAAATTCGGGGCGATGTACCACTCCATGTTGGTGACGGTGATCGTGCCCGGGAAGGCCGACGAGGAAAACACCTGCAGGTAGTCGATCGACTGTCCCACGCTGGTTCCGGAATCGTTGCAGCTAAAGGGATAGCAGTTGCCGGCATTTGGGTCAATGGTTCCTACCGTGACATCTGCAAAAAGCAGGGATGCCGACAGCAGGAAGGCCATCAGTGTGATCTTGAGCAAAGTCTTCATTCATCCTCCTGGAACAATGGATCAGGTTGTGGTTCGGAAACTTGTGAGAGGCTGCTGCCAGACAAAAGCGGCGAGCGACACCCCGGCGCTTGCCTTGACCATAGCAATGCATGCGGGATGCCACTTTGGTCGCATGTGAGACATCGATTTTTCAATAAGATACGAGGAGTCTTCTGAGCGGCAGCTGCAAGATTTTGCAGCTAAGTGGCATATTCGTCAATATATAGCGGTCTCACTTCTCCGCTACCGCATGCGTACGCAGAACCACGCCGAGGCCGGCAAGCCGGCGTGGCGAACAGAGTACCCGGCTAAATTTGTCAGGGATGTACTTGATCGATAGCGCTGAGTGCCCCTCCCTCTCTTCAAAGTCCTTAGAATCAAGGCAAAAGGAGGAGTTCCGCGTAGGATATTCATAACAAGCGGGTTACACGTAAAGTAGTCTGTCGTCGAGACTTGTGTGCCGATGATCCGGGGACTGGCTGGGAATCGCAAGCGGAGCCATCGTCTTCGCGAGAGGAACAGGCAGGGTTGAACATCGTCGCCTCCAAAAACCGGGCGGAAAGCTTTCAGCGGGATGAAAGATCCGCACTCTCATTTGTGACCTTCGAGTGGTGAGGCAGCCCCGGTTGAAACCCACGCCTTCCAACGATATTCGTCAGTACGCGAAGTAGGGGCCCGTGCCTCCCGGCGTACTGGCGCCGCTTAAGGCGGTGAAGACGGTGCGGCCGTAAAAAAACGGCATGCCGAAGATGAAGCCCGACGTCCGGGTGCCGCCGGGGCCGGCCAGGCTAGAAAACGCGAAGTTGCCCGAGCTGATGAGACTGTCGCCGTTGTCCACGGTAAGGGTGACGGTGCCGCTCGTGCCGTTGGTACCGGTATTGGTGACGGACACGGTCTGCTGTGAGCCGGGGCAGTAGTAGCCCGGAGTAGTGCAGGCGGGGAATCCGGTGATGGCCGAGGTGAGGAAATAATCCGCGTTAGCGCCGCTGCTGACGGCTCCGGGATAAACCACGCTGTTGAAGGTGGAGTTGAACGTCGCCGCAGTGCTGCCTACAGCACTGACGCCGTAAACAGTGGCGCCGGCAAGCCCGTTATTGGGCTGGGTGCCGATGCCGAAGATGAGCGTGCCTTGCGCGGTGGCGGAGCCTCCGGCGCTGACCGGCGGGAAGGCGATCTGGCTGCCGTTGTTGTCGTTGGGGAACAACGAGACCGGATTGGTGACCTGCTGCGCGAGGGGGACGAGGATGGGCGCGCATCCCGCCTGGGGACAACTGAAGTACGTCGGCTGCGGGCCCAGCACGCAAAGGCTGCCGCAATCCTGCAATAGCACGCCGATTCCCAGAATTCCCTTGGCTTTGAGCGCGCTGATGGTGCTGAGCGCGCCTCCGGTGGTTTGCGCGGTGCAGGCGGCAGGCACGGTGGAGAAGCCTGTGGGCGCGATGACCTGGACGGGCAGCGACGAGGCGATTTCGCCGGTGACCTGGACGTCGGCGAGCGCGACGGGGCCCCAGGCGTATCCGCTGGGAGCGATGTAGCACTCCGCCAGGGGATTGCCGTCGGAGGCGGTCTGGCCGGGAAGCGCAACACTGCCCAGCGCCGATGACAAGACACGGAAGCCGACGGAGCCAGTGTCGACGAGTACGTGGTCCACGGTGGCGCAAGTGGTGGTGCCGGGCACGCAGACGGTCACGCTGGTGTAGGCGCCGTTGGGATAGGCGATGGAGGCGCCGTTGACGGAGGGGCCGCCGTCCACGGCGAGGGTGGCGGTGTTGTTCACGTTGACGGTAACGGTAGCGGAGCCGGCGACACCGTTGATCTTGGTAGTGGCCGTGATAGTGGCTTGAGTGCTGGCTGTGACCTGTGGCGCCGTGAACGTGCCGGAAGCGGAAACGACGCCGATGGTGCTGCTCCAGTTAACGGCGCTGGTGGGCGAGCCGTTGGCGAAGGCGTTGCACTGGCTGTTCTGCCGCGATTGGACGATGGAGGGCGTGCAGGTCACGGTGATCGCGGTCACGGGCGCCACCGTGATGGTGGCGCTGGCAGTCTTGGTGGTGTCCTGGATGGAGGTGGCGGTCACCGTGACCATGGTGCTGCTGGTTACGTCCTGCGCCGTGAACACGCCGTTGTTATCGATGCTTCCGGCGCTGGTGCCCCAGGAGACTCCGGGGTTGTAGGTGCCGGTGCCGGTGACGGTGGCGGTGCACTGGCTGGTTTGGCCGGACTGCACCGACGTGGGACTGCAACTGACGGTGATCGCGGTGATGGTGGAGCTGCTGGAGCCGCCGCCCCCGCAAGCTGCCATTCCGAAAAGCGCCAATAATACAAGGATTAGAGCGAGAGAGCGCAAACCTTCCCCCCGGAGCAACAAGAACACCATTCCATACTGTAAATGAATACCGGAACGGGACGTAAGTGGGCTAAACCCCGCGCGCGGCGTGATGTTGCGAGCCGGAAGCCGACGGGTCAAGCCGACTGGAGAGCGGCCAAGTGAAGCGCGCGAGGTTCAGAGTGCAGGCGAACCGATGTCGATTGTCGTGTGCGAGACCGTTGCCAGCGGCTGCGCCCGGGGCGCGCGTACTCCACTGAGCCGGCCAGGGCAAACCGGGGAAATCTGCCCGCAAGGAGACCGGCAGTTGGCATCTGGCTGAGCCGCAAGCAAATCCAGCGTTTGACATTGCAAATTGCAATAGTATAATTGCAAATTGCAATATGAAATTGGGCGAGAAATTACGCTACCTGCGGTTGGTTGAAGGTACGCTCCGCGACATGAACCGCGAGATGACCCAGCAGGAACTGGCCAAGGCGCTCAAGAAGGAGCTGGGGCGCGGGCTGAGCCAGTCGTACCTGTCGCAGATCGAGAGCGGCGCGCGGCCGCACCTGACGAACGCGTCGCGCATGATGCTGGCGCGGTTTTTCAAGGTGCATCCGGGCTACCTGGTGGACGATCCCGAGGGCTACCACACGGAGTTGACCAGTGAACTGCGGGCCACCGAAGACCGGCTGGACTTGTGGCTCACGGCTGGAGCCGAGCAGTTCGCGCATGATCCGGAGCTGAGCGGCGCATTGCTGGCAGTAGCGAAGCATCGCGACACGCGCAAGTGCCTGGCGCTGCTGGGGGCAATCCTGGAAACTCCCGAGTTGGTCGAGCGCTTGACCGAGGTACTGAAGCCGGAGTTGCGCGAACCGCCGCAACGGGCGGCGCGCAAACGCAGGTTGCCGGGAGGGGCGTTATGAGTTGGGCGATTTTCTACCTGGTGTGCTTCCTGATTGGCGTGACCTTGAGCGTGGTGTCGTTCCTGGGTGGCACGTTTCACCTGCCGCACGTTCACGTGCATGTTCCGCATGCCCACGTGCCGCACGTGGGAGGGCACGCCGGCGCGGGCGAGGCGGCCGACGTGCCGTTCTTCAACTTCGCCACCATCACCGCCTTTCTGGCGTGGTTTGGGGGCTCGGGCTATCTGCTGACGCGCTACTCGGCATTGACCGTCACGGTGATCATGCTGATCGCGATTGTCGTGGGACTGGTGGGTGCGGCGTTCATCTTTCTGTTCGTGGTGAAATTCCTGATGAAACACGATCGCGAGCTCGACCCGGCGGACTTTGATCGTGTCGGGGCGTTAGGGCGGGTGATCAGTCCTATCCGTGCCGGGGGCACCGGCGAGATTTTGTTTTCCATGGCAGGGACGCGACACACCTGCGGCGCGCGCAGTGAAAACGGCGAAGCCCTGCCCAAGGATACCGAGATTGTAGTGACCCGCTATGAGCACGGGATCGCATACGTGCGCAGGTGGGACGAGCTGTCCGGCTAACGGGCGGCACGCAAGGAGGCGTATGGGGTTCCACATTCCAACTGAAGCACTCATCATTGCCTGGACAGCGGTTGCGGCCGTGATCCTGCTGATGGGCTTATTTGCCAAACTGTATCGCAAGGCGGGCCCGCACGAAGCGCTGGTGGTGTACGGCTTTCGCGGCACGCGGGTGGTGAAAGGACACGGTACCGTCATCCTTCCCATGGTGGAGAACTGCCGCGAGCTATCGCTGGAGCTGATGTCGTTTGACGTCGCTCCGCAGCAGGACCTGTACACCAAGCAGGGCGTCGCGGTGACCGTCGAGGCGGTGGCGCAGATCAAGGTGAAGTCCGATCCAGAGTCGATCCTGACGGCGTCGGAGCAGTTCCTGACCAAGCCGGCGCCGGAGCGCGAGGCGCTGATCCGGCTGGTGATGGAAGGCCACCTGCGCGGCATCATCGGGCAGTTGACCGTCGAGGAAATCGTGAAGCAACCGGAGATGGTCGCTGACCGAATGCGCTCCACCTGCGCCGACGACATGAACAAGATGGGCCTGGAGGTCATCTCGTTCACCATCAAGGAAGTGCGCGACAAGAACGAATACATCACCAACATGGGGCGACCTGACATTGCGCGCATCAAACGTGATGCCGACGTAGCCAGCGCCGAGGCCGACCGCGACACCGCGATCAAGCGGGCCAACGCGCTGCGTGAATCGGCGATTGCCAAGGCAGCGGCTGACCAGGAGCGGGTCGCCGCGGAGACCGCGTCGCTGACCCGGCAGGCTGAGGCGCAACGCGACCTGGAAGTGAAGAAGGCCCAGTACACCGAAATGGTGAAGCGCCAGCAGGCGCAGGCCGACAAGGCGTACGAAATCCAGGCCAACGTGATGCAGCAGCAAGTCACCGCCGAGGCCGTCAAGGTGCAGCAGGTGGAAAAGGAGCAGCAGGTCAAGGTGCAGGAGGCCGAAATCCTGCGCCGCGAGAAAGAGCTGATTGCCACTGTGCTGAAGCAGGCTGAAATCGAACGCCAGCGCATCGAGACGCTGGCCGAAGCGGAACGGCAGCGCACCACGGTGGAAGCCGCCGGCCGCGCCAGCGCGATTCGCGCGCAAGGCGAGGCTGAAGCCGAAATTATCTTCAAGAAAGGCGACGCCGAGGCCCGCGCCATGAACGTGAAGGCCGAGGCCTATCAGGAGTACAACCAGGCCGCTGTGGTGGACAAGCTGATCACCGGACTGCCCGAGATCGTGAAAGCGCTCGCCAGCCCGCTGGCCAACGTTGACAAGATCACGGTGGTCTCAACCGGCAATGGCACCTCGGCAGGGCTGAACAAGGTGACAGGAGACATCACCCAGATGGCGGCGCAAGTTCCGGCGCTGTTCGAGGCGCTCTCGGGCATGCACATGTCGGACCTGCTCGGCAAGATCCGCTTGCTGGGCGAAAAGTCGCCGAAGCATGAGGCAACGCCGCCGGGCGAGAACGGCGGCGGCACGCAGGATGCAAGTACGCACAAGTAGACCCGGACGTGGGCGCCTGTCCTCACGTGTATGGCGAGTGAAGGGCGGCGCCCGCGACAACTGGCGGTTAGCGCAATACAAGGAGTCGTTATGGCATTGCTGGATCGAGTGGCGACGCTGGTGCGAGCCAATCTGAACGACCTGATCGACAAGGCCGAGAATCCCGAGAAGATGTTGAAGCAGGTGATTCTCGACATGGAAAACCAGTTCATGCAGGTGAAGACCCAGGTGGCTATCGCCCTGGCCGACCTTCACCTGTTGCAAAAGAAAAAGCAGGAAAACATCGAGAAACACGCCGAGTGGATGCGCAAGGCCGAGCTGGCTGTGGACAAGAAGGACGACGCGCTGGCCCGCGCCGCACTGGAGCGGGCGATGAGCTTCCAGCAGATGAGCGAGAGCTTTGCGCAGCAGATTGCAGACCAGGAAACGCAGGTCGAATCGCTCAAGGCAGCGTTGAAGAAGCTGGAAATCAAGCTGGCCGAGGCGCACGCCAAGGTGGACCTGCTGATTGCACAGCATCGCCGCGCGCGCGCGGCGAGTCGCGCCACAGCAGCTCAGCTTACGCCAACTGGCGAGAACCTTACCTTTGACCGCATGCGGAACAAGGTGGCGCGCGAGCAGGCCATCGGCGAGGCACAGAGCGAACTGCTGGGCGACGACATCGAAGGCCGCTTCCACGCCCTGGAACGCGAGGAGAAAGTCGATGCATTGCTGGCGGAGCTGAAGGAGCGCAAGAAGCTGCCGGCGTAAACGGATGCGGTTGGCCTGCGCGCGCCGCGTGAGTCGGGGGCTGTTTTGTTGACAGCCTGATGGACGCAATGTCGAAGTGCATGGCGCCAACGGCTGGCGGCAGCTTCGGCCGCGAGATGGTGCGCGATGTGCTGGGGCTCGTGCCCGGAGGATTGAGCAAGTGGTGACGTCAACTCCCAGGTTAGCGCCGGGGACACGACGCGAACCTGGGAACGCGGCTTCAAGTATCCTCAGCCCATGCCTGGGAACAGCCGCCACATGAGTGCCATTGACAAGCCGGTAGCCAAAGCTCATGATCGCCTCGTTTTTCATCGAACTGTCCAATCCTCCTGGATTGCGAATGTGGTTCTTAAGCGCGTCACCGAGTTCCTGCTTCGTGATGAGCGCTGCTTCGAAGGCCGGCCCCACGGTTCTCACGGAAGCTTTTAGCTGGGCGAGCCAGGTGCCCAACGCATGGTGTGTTTCAGCGGGTCTTACCGCTGGTCGTAAAGGCTCACTCGATATACACCCATGCGGTACATCGAAATCCAAAATCGCCGATTGCAGGAGGCAGCATCATGAACCCGGTTGACCTTCTTACGCGACGTGAATTTGTGAAGGGAGCCAGCGCCTTCGGCGCGATAAGTCTCATCGCCTGGTCGGGGGGCTGCGAATCCTGCAACATTCAGAACCGGCCGACGCGCCGCAACATATCGAACCTGGCGGCGAATGATCCCGTGATCCAGACCTATAAAGCGGCGGTAGCCGCAATGAAGGGTCTGCCCAGCAGCGATCCGCGAAACTGGACGCAGCAGGCGAACATTCATTTCAATCACTGCACGCACGGTAATTGGTTTTTTCTTCCGTGGCACCGTTACTACCTTTTGTACTTCGAGCGCATCTGCCGCAAGCTGACCGGGGACAACAATTTTGCCCTGCCGTACTGGAATTGGACGACCCATCCCGCGGTTCCGGACGTGTTCTGGGACACCACTAGTCCGCTCTATGATCCCAATCGCGGCGTCACCCAGGCTGACCAGGCCGATCCCTCCTGGGTCGGTGCGCCGGTGATTCAGAGCATTCTCAACGAACCGAACTTCAACATATTCGCCAGCGGCCCGCCAGTCGGAGGACAGCTCCACTTCGCCACCAACACGGGAATTCTAGAGGGCAATCCCCACAACAATATTCATGGCTGGATGGACAGCACCGACATGGGAACTTTCATGTCACCGCTGGATCCGGTCTTCTGGACGCATCACAATATGCTGGATTGTCTGTGGGTGGACTGGAACATCAACCTGGGCAATGCCAACACCAATGACCCGGCCTGGGCCAACCAGCAATTCAGCGATTTCTTCGATGAGAATGGCAACTCCGTGACCATCACGGTGATTGACTCCATCCTGCTACCGCTCTTCGTTTACCAGTTTGAACCCTGTGCGCCGGGTGAGACGGCACAGGCGCAACGCCGGAGTAAAAGCGAACTGGAGAAATTTCTGCGCGCGGGAGCTCCTTCGAAGTTCGAGTACGTCAAACGATTTGAGCTGGCACAGGCACTCACGGTGGAGGTGGGCAAGAGCGCTACTGGCAGTATCAAAATTGAACCGGAAGCGTTCCGCTCGGTGCTGGAAGGCAACAAGAACCTAGCAGTCTTGACGGTGAGCGACGTGGAGATTCCGGTCAAGCGGGATTACTTCGTCCGCGTCTTCCTGAACAAGCCTGACGCCTCAGCAGAAACCTCCATCGAGGACCCGCACTATGCCGGGAGCTTCGCGTTCTTCTTTGACGAGGCGGCGATGAAGGCTCATGGTATGGAATCCGCTACTGGGGAACGTCCCAAGGCCGGCTACCTAATCGATTTCACACCGACCTTCAGGAAACTCAACCAGGCGGGTTCGCTTCCTTCCGGGCAGCTCGACGTGAGTTTTGTTCCGGTTGGTTACCAGCACCGGGAAACGGCGGGGCAGAGTCTGACCGTAGGACGAATTGAAGCAGCGCTCGCCAGATTCTGACGTGCGCCTTGGTCCCTTTCTTCGTGGAGGTGATCAAAAGAATGGGACGAAGCGATGCCGGTTGGGAGTGTAATTGTAATTGCGCTACTGCTGTGGCTTCCACCTCGTATGAGGGTGTGGAACTCTGGCTACGACTTGCAGCGCTCTGATGCAAGCGAAACCGTGCCTGTGGCCCCGCTGAAGCTCACAGAGGATCATCCATCCGGTTCCTTTGTGATTGCGCCTGCGACGATCGCCGCCGCCCCGCCGATTCTGTCGGTGTCCATCACCCAGGTAATGAACCCGGAGAAGACCCCAGTTGAGATCTTCGTGTATCTCGTGCGTTGGGACGAGGGGCCCATGCCAGCAGAGAGGATTCTCATGGGCCAGTTCGGCTTGTTCCCGCCGGACCATCCTGCCAGCTTCACGCTGCGTTCCTCTGCGGCATTTCAGAAACTGCGGGCATCGGGAGCGGCTTCACAGACGAGTAAGATCTTGCTCATGCTGGAACTCAAGCCGATCAGCGGAAAGAAGTCATTAACGAACGTCGAGCTCACGATGGCTCCGCCTGAATGGCACACCGAGAAACGTAACTAACTCAGATCGGGAGGGATGATCGACTCTTTCCCCGAACATGGGGAGAGTCGGACACGGCATCTATTGTTGTTCGAATAGACGCTGCTGCATGCGCCGGGACCAAGCCTGGGCGCCTCGCAATCAAAGACCCAAATATGACAGCCGCAAAGATCGAACATCCGCCCCTTGCATTCGTTGCGTACACACACCAGAATAGACACACCATCGTGGGGGAAATCCAAGTGCAATTTACCCTGACGGGTCGCGGGAGTGCGTGACGTGGCGCTGAAGGCCGGCGATAGAATCGGCGATTACGAAGTGCTGAGCCAGCTGGGCTCGGGCGGCATCGGCGAGGTGTACAAGGTCCGGCACGTGATTTCGCAGCGGGTCGAGGCCCTGAAGCTGCTGCGTTCCGACCTCAACGGCAGCGAGTTGTCGGAGCGCTTTCTGCGCGAGATCCGGCTGCTGGCCAGCCTGTCGCACCCGCACATCGCGCAGTTACACACAGCATTCCAGATAAGAGAACAGGTAGCCATGGTGATGGAATTCCTCGAAGGAGAGGACCTGCAGTGGAAGATGCGCTCGCCCTGGCCGCGGCGTCCGGTCGAGGGCATCGATTATGTGCGCCAGACGCTGTCGGCGTTGGAGTATGCGCACGCGCGGGGTGTGATTCACCGCGACATCAAGCCGTCGAACATCGTGATAACGCCGGGCGGAGAGGCCAAGCTGCTGGATTTCGGGCTGGCCTTCCGCAAGGCGGACGCCAGTTCCACGCGCCCCGGCCACGTGCTGGGAACGCTGCATTACATGGCGCCCGAGCAGGTGCGGGGCGAGCGGGTGGATGCGCGGGCTGACATCTATTCGACCGGCGCCATGCTGTATGAGATTCTGACCGGCCGCACCCCGTTCGAGGGGAACGAGTATGAGATCATGCGCGCGCATGTGAATTCATCGCCGCGGCATCCGGCGGAGCTGAACCCCGCGCTGCCGCTGACGCTGTGCGCCACCATCCTCAAGGCGATGGAAAAAGACCCGGCGATGCGGTATCAGACGGCAGCGGAGTTTGCCGCCGGCCTGGGCGACATTTCGTATGAGGATGCGCAGACTATCGCGCAACATTCCCTCATCGCGCCCACGATTCCTTCCATGACAACGGGCGGCAAGCCGGTGACGCCAAAGCCGGGCAGCGATCCGGCGCGGACTGCCAGCAAGTTCCAGCCGGCCCAGCTGGATTCGGTGAGTCGCGAGCTGGCGGCGTTCATCGGGCCGATTGCCAAGGTCGTGGTGAAGCGCGCGGCGGACCGCTGCTCCTCGGTGGATGAGCTGTATGCGGTGGTGGCGGGCGAAATCAGCACGGAGAAGGAACGCTCGCGGTTTCTTGCGACGAAGAAGAGGTCAGGGGCGTAACAGTCCCGCAGTTGCCCTGGGACGTCAAATTTGGGCCGCCTACGGCACTCGGATCATTGCTCCCACATTGTGTGAGTTCAAGGCGACACCCAGTGCTCCATCCGCTGCGTCGCCACGAAAACCAAGCTTGCGGTACGGCTGCGACTGCGTCCCTTCAAAATCAACAAAGCACCATTTGACGCCGCGCCGATGCGCGGCGCTGCCGGTTACTGGTCCAGCATCTTCAGCGCCTTGGACAGGCTGACGTGCATGCGGTTGAACGAGCTGGTGACGTCGGCGATTTCGTCGCGGCCGCGCACCTCCAGCTCCGGCAGGTCGGTTTCGCCTTTGCTGATGCGGTCGGCGGCCTGCGAGACGCGGTGCAGCGGACGAATCACGATGAGATACAGTGCGGCGTCCAGCGCCACGATCGTAATCAGAAAAGTTGCGATCAGGAAGAAAATCAGGCTGCGGTAGGCTTTGTCGGCCACCTGGATGGGCAACGCCATGGGCACCGATACGACCTGTGCAGCAATGACCTGGTTGAGCTTCCAGCCGAACCCGTTTTCGCGGCCGTAGGTCTTGATCATGGCGGCGGGGGCGACGTCGGGCGTGCTGTGGCACTCCAGGCAACTAGCCGAGGCAGTCATGGGCTTGGCGAGGTAGAGGTAGCGCCCGGTGGGAGTCTCACGCTCACCCACGACCTTCTTTTCTCCCGGATGGTCGGCGAAATAGTGAACGATGTCGGCCTCCCAGTCTTCGGCGCGATCGATGAGGTTCGTGGGGTTGAGCGTGGCCTCGCGATAGGAGTAGTCGGGATAGGACTTGCGCATCGAGTTGAAGATGGTCGTCGCAGCGAACGCCGGCACGGTCTGCGGCAAAAAGTTGATCTCGTGCTCGGGGTTCTTGAGCAGCAGTGGCTTGATCTGGTCAGAGGTGTAGTCGCGCGTGGACTTGGCGCCGGCCATCATGAGCTCGGCCTGCTGCAGCACCTGGTCGCGCGCGTTGCGCATGAGGAACTGGTAAGCCAGATGGGCGACGACCAGTCCGCAGGCGCCGAAGAATACAAGCAGTAAAAGGTTGAACTTCGTTAGCAGTTTCATTCCGGCTCACCCCGTCCTGCGATTATACGAAGGCGCGAAAAATCCGCGGTCCGTTTTGGGGCAACCTAAAGTAGAGAAGAGCAAGTTTCGCTTGGAGGCGGACAGGTCAAGGACTACGCTGATGGCGAGATGCTTAGGGCCCTGGAGAATGCACTGCAGCGCTGGATCGAGGCGGGTCTGCTCGATGCCGCCACGGCCGAACACATCCGGCAATTTGAAGCCGGCCGCGAGCAGCCCTCGGGCCTGCGCTGGCAGGTATTGCTGGCGTTGATCTTCGGAGCAATCCTGCTCGCGGCGGGCATCGCGTTGTTCGTTGCGGCGCACTGGGACCGTCTCTCGCCGGTGTCGCGCTTTGTCGTGGTGATGGGCTCGCTGGTTGCGATTCACCTCATCGCTCTTCTCGTACGCCCGCGGTTTGACCGCCTGGCCATTGTGTTGCACGGCGTGGGCACACTGGCGGCGGGAGCGGCCATCGCGCTGGTGGGGCAGATCTTCAACATTCAGGAGCACTGGCCGGCGGGCATTCTGCTGTGGGCGCTATGCGCGCTCGCCGGGTGGGCGCTGCTCGACGATCAGGTGCAACAGACAATTGCGCTACTGCTGTTGCCCTCGTGGATTGTGTGCGAGTGGATCGCGCGCACCGATGGCTATCGCGGCTCGGAGCTGATGAACATCCGCATCATCGCGGTAATCGCCGCGGTGTACCTGACGGCGTTTGTCAGCTCTCAGCGAAAGCTGGTCAGCGGCGTGCTGTTCGCCGCCGGCGCCGTTGCGCTGGCGACAATCGCGGCCGGGCTGGTCGGCTTCATGTATTGGCATGACTGGGCGACCACGCCCGCGCCACCGGTTCATCTCACCGCGTGGGCCTGGGGCGTGATTGCCGCCGCGCTGCTTCTGGCCTGGCGGATGAAGCCGGATTCGGTGGTCCCGGCGGCTTTGGTGCTGGTGGTGGTAATGGTGTTGCCCCACTGCTTCGCCGCCACTGAGCAGAAATACGCCGGAGGCAGTTGGCAACGGAACGACCCGACATTGGTCGCCTACCTGATCGTCGCTGCGGCGGCCTGCTTCTTCGCTTGGTGGGGAGTGCGTGAGAAGAGCAAGGCGCTCATCAACTACGGCGTGGTGGCCTTTGCGCTGACCGTGCTGTGGTTCTACTTCTCCAACTTCATGGACAAGCTCAACCGCTCACTCGGCCTTATCGTGCTCGGCGTGCTCTTCCTCGGCGGAGGTTGGTTGCTGGAGAAGCTCCGCCGGCGCATGGTGGGGCGGGTGAAAGAGGCGACGCCATGACCATGCGAAATCGGGCCATTACGCTGATCGTTCTTCAGTGCCTGCTGGTGTCGTCAATCGCAGTGAAGTATCTCTATGAGCGCGCCACTTGTCCGCGAGTGTGGACGCGCGCCGCGCAGTACGATCCCGAGTTGCCGATGCGCGGGCGCTATCTGTCGTTTTCGCCGGAGGTGGATGTTTGCGGACTGAAGCCGCGGAACGAAAGCAACTTCAAGGGCAGTTGGTTCAAGAGCTATCGAGTGCAGTTGGCGGCGCGCGAAGGAAAGCTGGTGGCAGAAGATGCCCGCGACCGGTTGCCGCGCGGCGACTATCCGATGGCCACCGCGTCAAACCGCAATCCGTGCGAGCGTGCTCCACTGTCACCGGGTATTGACTACTTCATCCCCGAGAACGCTAAGTCCCCGTTTCCGCTGAAGCCCGGACAGGAACTATGGGTGGAAGTGACCGTGCCGCCGCACGGCCCGCCGCGGGCGATCCAGTTGGCGCTGAGCGAGAACGGCAAGTGGCAGACGTTGCAATTTGAGTAAGGCGCGTTGTCCGCCGTCGAACACTGTCTCCGCGAGCGGACAGGCGCGCCCCGTGGCTCAGGGGCTTGTCCTGTCCTAACTCATTTCGTCCCAACAACCTATCGGTCCGGCTCAGTGGCCGTCCAAACGCAAGCAGAGAGTTGGACATTTGCGTCAAGGGGTGAGTATGCATTCGTTGTTGCAGGACCTTCGCTACGGTTTTCGCCAGCTCCGGAAAAGCCCGGGCTTCGCGCTGACGGCCATCATATCGCTCGCACTCGGTATTGGCGCTACTACTGCCGTGTTCAGCGTCGTGTATGCCGTGCTGCTCGATCCCTACCCGTACGCCAATTCCGATCGCATGGTCCACATGGTGGTGAAGCTGAAGTCGGGTCCGGAGCGCTGGTTGGGCTTCACCGCTTCCCAATATCAAACCTTGCTGCAGTCGCACGCGATAGAAAGCGCGGTGGCAGAAGACGGTTGGAGCCTGACGACCACCGGAGGTGACCTGCCCGAGAATGTGGAGGCGACGTACTTCACCGGCAATGGCTTCAACCATTTCGGAGTGCCTGTTCTTCTCGGTCGCGGCCTGCAGCCCAGCGATACGCCGGAAGGCGCCGATCCCGAGCCGGTGGCCGTGCTCGGATACAAGTTCTGGCAGCGGCACTACAACGGCGACAGCAGCGTTGTCGGCAAAACCATACAACTGGTCCACAAGAACTACACCATCATCGGCGTGGCGCAACCACGATTCACCTGGGGCGATGCCGATGTTTATCTGCCGCTGAAGTTGTCATCGGACCCCGCTCGCGCGTATCAGGTCGACACGAAGCTGAAGCCCGGCGTCACGCATGGCGCCGCCAACGCGGAATTCCAGGCGCTCTTCGAGCAATTTGCCAAGGACAGCCCAAAGCACTTTCCGCATGAAAGCTTCCGCGTCGCCGTAAAAGGCCTGAATGACCGATTCCTGGAGCGGCTGGGCCCGACCCTGGCCCTTCTGCTGGGATCGGTGTCGCTCCTGCTGCTGATCGGCTGCGGCAACGTCTCCATCCTTATGCTGGCCCGCGGAACGGCGCGTGAGCACGAGTTCGCCGTGCGCGCGGCCGTGGGAGCCGCCCGCGCCCGTCTCGTCCGCCAACTGCTCACCGAATCGCTCCTGCTGTCGCTCACCGGAGCCGCTCTGGGTGTAGCGCTGGCCTACGAATCGGTGGCCGTCATCGTTGCCATGCTGCCGGAAGGGTCTTTCCCCCACGAAGCGGTCATCCACATCAACCTTCCCGTGCTGTGCTTCAGCGTTGCGCTGGCGGTATTCACCGGCGTCTTCTTCGGCCTCTCTCCCGCCGTGAAGCTCAGCCGCCCAGAAGTCTCGCAGGTAATGCAGGCCAGCGCGAAGAAAGTGATGGGCGGCGTGCGCGGCAAGCGCGTCCACAACCTGCTTATCGCCGGCCAGATCGCCCTGACCCTGCTGCTTCTGGCCAGCGCCGGCGCTGCTATCCAGGGCTTCCTCAAGCTCAACCGCACGCCCTTGGGCTACAACCCGCACCACGTGATGTCGGTGGGCATTCCCGTGCACGACAATAGCTACACCAGTTGGGAATCGCGGGCGCAGTACTTCACCCAATTGCGGCAAAAGGTCGCGACGTTGCCCCAGGTGAAAATGGCCGGCATCTCGACCAATGCGACCCCGCCCGACAATGGCGCCGACAATATCTTCGAACTCGAGGGCAAGCCCACGCTCGAAGACAAGCACGCGCGCCTCAACTTCGTCAGCCAGGAGTATTTCTCCGTCCTCCAGATTCCGCTGCTGCAAGGCCGCCTGTGGGATGACGCCGAAACCCAGCGCGGCGCTCGCGTGGCGGTCATCAACGAAACGCTGGCAAAGCAGTACTTTCCCGCCGGTGACGCGGTGGGGCGCCTGATTCGCACCCCAAACGTGAAGGCCGACCCTCCGATTACCCAGGCGATCCCGCAGAGCAACGACTGGTTCGAGATCATCGGCGTGGTCGGTGACGCGCTCGACGACGGACTCGGCAAGCCGATCAAGCCCGGCATCTATGTCCCATACACCATCTTCATGCCGGTCTGGACGCAGATCCTGGTGCGCTCCGATGTGCCGCCACTCAGCATTCTCGACAGCGTGCGAAGGCAGATTCACACCGTCGATGCCGACCAGCAAACCGCATCCCACGTGCGCAATCTCGAAGAATGGATCACGTCGCAGCAGGAGTGGTCGCAACAGCACCTGGTCGCCATGCTGTTTGGCGCGTTTGCCGCCCTGGCGCTCTCCCTGGCAGCGGTCGGTCTGTACAGCGTCGTGTCCTACACTGTGGCACAGCGAACCAACGAGTTCGGCGTCCGCATGGCTTTGGGCGCCCAGCGCAGCGACGTACTGCGCATCGTAGTTCGCTCTACGGCGATCAGCGTCGGCGGCGGCATCGTCGCGGGCGTGGTGTTGAGCCTCGCCATGCGCCGCATCGTGGCCCAGTGGGTGCAGGGAAGCTCCATCAGCCTGGTAGTGCTGCTGGGCGTAATCATCGTGCTCGGGACCGTGGCCGCCATGGCGTGCGCCCTGCCGGCGCGCCGCGCGTCGACCATCGATCCTATGCAGGCATTGCGGTACGAGTGACCGCCGACGCAGACTGGGAGTGTTAAACTAGAAGAGACCTTGAACCCCTTCGGTCCGCTGCGACCGAATCCTCCTTCGTCGGGACGTGGCTCAGCCTGGTAGAGCACTCGCTTGGGGTGCGAGGGGTCGGCAGTTCAAATCTGCCCGTCCCGACCATTCAACAACTTACGCGGATTTCTTCCAATTGGTGACTACTCGCCTTGGAGGAAACCGATGCTGCCGCCTTTTGAGCAGTTCAGCCGCGAACGGCAGTACCTAACAAACGTCTCACCTGCAACGCTGGATTGGTACAAATACAGCCTCAAGTGGCTCCGCACGGAATCGCCCACAGAGGACGAACTGAAGGACGCTGTGCTGAGGATGCGTGAGAAGGGCCTGAAAGCCACAGGATGCAATTCCGCCATTCGCGCCATCAATGCTTATCTGCACTGGAATACTGCGGGCGCAGACGTGAAATGCAGTCCCGCTTGCAAGCATCTCCGCATCCCGCAATTGAAAGAGCCTCAGCTTATCTTGCCCACCTTCACAACGGCTCAGGTCACTCGCCTTGTGAATTGGAGGCCAAAGGCCACGGTTTTTTGGCAACGGCGGCTGCATTTGCTGATTCTTTTCCTGCTTGATACCGGCTGCCGTATCTCTGAGGCGCTTAGCTTGCGCGTGTCAGAAATTGACTTTGACAATCTACTTGCCACGTTGGACGGCAAAGGCCGCAAGCAGCGCGTTGTGCCGTTTTCCTTTGAACTCCGCCGGGCAATGTTCCGTTACATCTCCGATTTTCACCGCAAGCCCGACAGCCTCTTGCTGGCAACACGGAACGAAACCAAACTTGGGAGAAGAGTGATGCTGCGGGCAGTCAAGAACCTCTGTGACCGTCTTGGAATCCAACCGCCCTCTCGCACGCTCCACGCATTCAGGCACACATTCGCGGTGAATTACATCCGGCGTGTGGCTCCGTTTTCCATTTGCAAAAGGTACTTGGGCACAGCACGCTTGAGATGACACGGCGATACGCCAACCTTGTGACAGAGGACTTACAGGTTGTGCATGAGCGTGTTTCGCTGCTCGCGTCTGCGCGGTAAGTCGCCGGTCAACCGTGTCAAAGGAAGGGGGCGGGGCAAAATCTTGAGCACAACTCTTGAAAAGGTCGCCGTCATCCCCTTTTCCGTACAAACGAGAAATTTCCGAAATTGAAAGCCTTGCTGCTGCCAAACGACATAAACGCGCCGATGTGCTGGCAGCGGCAGGACTGCCACTGTCAATACAAATAATCTAGGGGATTACACAATAGCGTGAGCTTTCAATGACTTACGCGGCGCGAAACTGGACACAGCTTGGCAGTGGCAGAGCTGCCAACGCCAAGGCAATGCCTAAGCTGCCGAGTGAGCTAGCGCAACCAGCCGTGAAGCGGGCAAAGAACGTTCCGAAGCGGTCAGTGAGTATCAAAGTCGTTATAGGGCGTCTTCAGAGCAACGGCGACGTAAATTTCTAAAAGCGTTTGTCGCAGCGGGTCCGCTTCTTCTACGTATCTCAATTCCATCTTCCGAACACGCCTCTTCGCTTCCAAGAATGCTTGCGAAAACTCAGGGTCCGCACAAAGCGCCTCCCGAGAATCTTGGGCTGTGTAACCGGGATGCATGTGTCCCGTCACTTCTCGTGCGATCTTGAACGCGAACACTGCCTGATTGTGCTGAGCTGAATCAATGGAGTGTTGCCGTAGCCTTTGTCGGAGTGACTGGCGACGAGTTCTGCCCACATATAGGTAACGTCCGTTCTCGCTAAAAAGGTGAATGCATTGGAGAGGGGCATTCTTGGGCAGCGTGGCAATCGTCACCGGCCGCATCGTGACCAGACGCTCAAAAGCCGGATGCAACGCATCGATGTAGTGTCTAAACGCTTCGTTCATGATTGGTCACTTTGGATAGCTGCTATCCATCTTCAGTTTCGCTCTCACAGCCGTCCTCTTCGTCTCCTGCGTCAATGCCTTTTCCGCCGCGAATGGAAGGTTCTTGCGCCAATTTCAGGCGCAGCAAATCAACGGGGCCGCCTTTCTCTACGAACTCCTCAGAAAATCCGAAAACTTCTGTTGCGAGTCGCCGGTCAAGTTCATGCCGCCCGCTGTCAACGTCAATCTGATGAATCGGCAAGAGGTCGGTCGATTTCATTGCATCGAAGATGCTGACGGCGGCATTCAACTGTTTCTTCGTGAGCGCTGTCACATCAAGCACGGGCAGACTCTGTAGTGCTGTCCTACCTATATTGCCCTGCCTGATTGCTTATTCGCGTGATACCAATGTGACAAAACGCCGAGCGTGCTGTTGCCCCACAATACGAGCGCTTTCTCCCGCTCGGTAGAAGAAAGATGAATTGCAATCCAAGCTCTCCCGCCAATGGTGCGCCGCTCGGTGAACTGCATAGCCGTCGGCTGACTGTTGAATTGGAAGTTCTGATTGAAGTGACAATGGGACGCCGTGCTCGCAATGGCCGTTACCTTGTAGTCAACGACAGCCTTTTCTTTTGCGTTCTTTGGATGTCTTGGTTGGGCCTGTGAATCAGCGTCAAATTGCAACCGCGTCTCGCGGGCAGCATCGTGCTTCCAGAGAACGGGATAGGTTGGGACACTCCCTTTCGGGGCGTCGGAGACGATGAACGGTCCGCGAATGCCGCCACTTGAAGTACTCCCGTTTATGTCCGCATGGTATGGGCCGATTTCTCCTAACTTCTCAACTGTGGATATCGGAACATTCCGGGCCTCGGAGTCCGGCATTCCGGGAAGCCAGATTCTTTTCTCATTTGTGAGTTGATATGCGCTCTGAGCGAGCGAGAGATCAGAAATGCGAGATGGATTCCAAGGCCCGGATTGAGGGAGTGGCGCATCTATTGCTTGCCCTACGACATCATTGCCAAACAAGAGCGGAGTGCCGCCGACCGGACCATCTTCAAGCCGCCTAATGCCGCTCGCCTGAATCAAGCGGCGAAGTTCGGTCGCAATTGTCGCTCCGAGAAGCGGGTAAGCAGGCCTCTCTTTCAGCACAACCAAAATGGCGCGAGTGCTCGGTTTACCTGTCTTTGTTCCAATTACAAGACACTCACCCATGCCCGTATCCGCAGAAAAAGACATTTCTTCGCTGCCCGCCCCTGCAATAGTGAGTACCACGAGATCACCGTAATGCTCGCGGATCAGTTTGCGCGAATCCTCCCAAGCCTCTCCAGAAATGAGACTCAGCGGCATCACGAGCGCGGTAACGCTTTCGATCGACGGCACAACAGTTTTCACCGGGGCAGGATCTTACAGCTACGATCTCGTTCGGCTGTGGCAGTCGGGGCCATACTGGCGTCCTGACGGAACCTCATATTGGGACGACTTCTCGTTCAATGCGGGGAGACCAACGCCCGAGCCTTCCTCGCTGGCAATCCTCGGATCGGCAGTTCTTGGGGTAGCGGCATTTCTCCGCCGTGCTCGTAAGTAGCTTGTCGGAGTCTGCGCGCCTGCTGGTATCACGGGCGCGAGGCTGAGCGGTAATTTCAATTGAACTTCCTAATGGAGGTCTCGATGTCTCGCACAACTCACGAAAGGGCGGCCATGCGTAATAGGTCTCGTCCTGCCAGTCTCCTGCTTTGTATCTCGGTCGTGCTGGTCGTCGCGTCCCCGCTCTCCGCCGGGGTAATCACATTCGAGGGATATCCCGACGGAACGGTGCTCACGACGCAGTATCCGGGTCTCACGTTTGCGAATGCGATGATTATTACCGCGGGCATTTCGCTAAACGAATTCGAATTTCCGCCTCACTCCGGCGTGAATGTCGCGTTCGACGACGGTGGGCCGATGACAATCACTTTCGCTGCCCCCTTGCTCAGCTTTGGCGGCTATTTCACATATGCGCAGCCGCTCACTATCGACGCGTTCAATTTGACCGGGACGTTGTTGACGAGCGCCACTTCAGCGTTCTCGAACAACGAGGCTCTCTCAGATGATCCGGGAAGCTCTCCGAACGAGTTTCTAGAGGTTACCTCCTCGGGCGGGATTTCAACTATAACCCTGATCGCTGATCCCAACGGAAGTTCGTTCACCGTGGACGACGTCCCTATCACTGCTGTGGTTCCGGAACCCGCTGCCATTACTCTGCTTGTAAGTGGCTGTTTTGCATTACTTACGGACCGAACAAGGCGGGGCGTACCGCGCTAACCGTCCGAGGCCAAAAGGCCTCGGATTCCTGATCGAGGTGAGGATCATGAGCATAAGAACATTCCCGTCGTTCAATCAGGCTATTGCTTCGAAGAATTGCGTCGGATTCTTGCTCTTGCTCTCAGCATTGCAAGTCCTTGCTCAAGCGCCGCCTGTGGGATCTCCAGGCCTCAAGCCGGCTGCGATCACTGTAAACACACCGACAACAATTACGGTAACGTCCAGAATTGTGACACCGAATGTCATACCTGGAAGCGTTAACGTCCAACTCTTGAATTCCCAAGGGAAAGTCCAATCGACTCTCGGCCTGCTCCACGACGACGGAGTGGCTCCCGATCTCGTTGCGGGCGACGGTGTCTACTCAGGCTCGATTGTGCTGAACGAAGCCCAGCTTCAGCCTGTTAGCATTCGGATTTCTGCGGCCGTCAAAGGCGCTCTGCGGCGTATTTTTTCTGTTCCGGTCTCGATTGATGTTCTTCCGCCAGGAATCCCAACATTGCCCGAAGCTCCCGATATCTCACAGGTCACGACTGACCCAGCCACTGGCAATCAAATAATCGGGAATGAAGTGTTAGTGTGTTTTTTGGCATCAACTAGCATCGCTACCATCGTGAGCGACGCAGATCTAATCGGAGGGAGCATTGTAGGTCGATTCTCGGGGCTTGGAAGCTGTTACCAATTCGGACTTCCTGTGGGATCGACAGGTGCAACCGTGGATGCAGCGATCGCTGTTCTTAAAGCGAGGTCCGAAGTTGTTTCGGCCGAGGCAGATTCAGTCATAACAACATCGGCTGGTCCGTGCTATACCTGTGGAACATCCGCTTTTCTCGCCTTACGATTAGATAGCGCCCAGACTATTAGCTTAGGAGCAGGGACGATGGTGGCCATTCTTGATACAGGTATCGCCCCGGCGTATGTTTTAGCTAACCATCGGATCATACCAGGGCCTGACGAGTTGCTCGGTGGAATTGTCAGCGCGGACTACAATGGCCACGGAACCTTCGTTGCAGGCGTGGTCTCTGCTACAGCGCCAGACGCTAACATCTACGTAGAGCGTGTTTCATAAACGGTGCCTCAGCGTAATCCAGAAGCAAGCCAGGTAGAAGAAGGCGCGATAGGTGGAGAGCAGATGCTCGTGGCGGACCAACAATCTGCGGAATTGACCGAGCCAGGCA
>Ga0335070_10002379_pt1 | contig 21885 bp, 22 predicted proteins | sample Lox_Sample_13_FD_206722 | JGI IMG/M metagenome (GOLD analysis project Ga0335070, IMG submission 206722) | Soil microbial communities from Loxahatchee National Wildlife Refuge, Florida, United States - Lox_Sample_1.3 | ecosystem: Environmental > Terrestrial > Soil > Wetlands | place: USA...
TCGGTTTTATGCCAAGGGAGCACATCCTTTGCCAGAGTGGTGACCTGAGACGTTGGACCATAACGGCACACTTGGAGGAGGTCAGCACTGTGGCAAGCGGGACTGTGAAGTGGTTCGATGCGAAGAAAGGGTTTGGCTTTATTCAGCAGGACGAGGGTGGAGACGTATTTGTTCACCACTCCGCTATCGACATGCCCGGGTTCAAGACCCTCGCTGAAGGCGACCGGGTGAGTTTTGATGTAGAAAAGGGGCAGAAGGGACCTGCGGCCAAGAACGTTAAGAAGGTGTAGTTTATCGCGATAGCGATACAAGGGGCATCCCGGCGATGGGAAACGGGATGCCCCTTCTATTTTGTTCCCGTGATAGCCTCATCTCTTCGTCGGTACTGACCGGGTGCTGGCTCAACGGTTGCCTGGCTTCTTGCCCCAACATGGTCCGCCTAACGGCCCGAAATGCCCCGGGGCACCAACTACTCCCGTAACAGACTGTCCGACAGCCCCAAGACCATTCTCCTCTCCCCCTCGGGAGGGGGAGAGGGCGGTAAGAAGGGCAGCTGTCCCACCGACTACCACGGGGATTTCTCACGGGGCGACCTAAGTGAAGAGCAGTGGCGCTAGGGCAGCAGAAAATCAGCCGGCTGAATGCCGTAGGTTCCGGGATTCAGAGTCCCGACCACGCGCCGGAGCGGAGCGCCCTGGTGATAATCGCTGGGTTCCAGCCCCACCAGATTACCGGCTTGCAGAGCCCCGGCATCGTCTCGTTTCAGGAGCATCACCTCTGGATAGGGCGAACCGGATTCTTTGTCATATCTGGCGACGAGGCCGATCTCGCCGGTGTCGAACTCGAGTAGGGTTCCGACGGGATAGCTACCCATCATGGTGACGAAGACCTTCAGGAGCAGGGGATCGAATTCGGTTGCCGCACCCTTGAGCAAGATCGTGAGCGCCTGATCGGGGCTGCACGCGGTGGGGCGGTAGACCCGCGGCGAAGTGATGGCGTCGTAGACGTCGGTAATCTTGAGGATCCTGCCAAAGAGGCTCAGACTCTTCTTGAAGAACCCAAGGGGATAGCCGCCCCGAAGATCGTAGGTGACGTGGTGCTCGAAGGGACCAAGGAGCAACCTCGACTTGAGTTCGTGGGGTGCCTCCAACTTGAGAATGTGCTTCACGCTCATGAGAGGATGCTTCCGCATCTCCTCCCACTCGAGTTCCGTGAGCCGACCGGGCTTGCGGAGGATACTCAGAGGGATCTCCACCTTGCCCAGGTCGTGGAACAGTCCGCAGAGGCCGATCTGTTCGAGGGCAGGTCGAGAGAGACCGATGCGGTTTCCCAGGCAAAGGGAGAGAACCGCTACATTCACGGAATGGGTGTAGGTGTAGTCATCGTAATCCTTGATGGTGCTCAGGACCAGGAAGAGCGACTCGTTCTCGAGGAGGCTGTCGACCATATTCTGCACTATGCGCTTCGCCGTGCGGACTCCGGCGTACCCCTGGAGGGCGATTTTTTGCGCCACCTCCTTTACCGTGGCGAGGGCTTGGACGTAGGCGGCTCGGGCCTCTTGCCTCTGATCAGGATCGTGACCAGAGGACGGTCGATCCGAGCCGGGGAGGACCGTCACCCACGAGAAGTGCGCTCCTTTAACCGCCTCGGCCAGCCAGAACGCCGGGTGCTCCTGCTCGCGACTGCGAATGAGGAGCCGCACGAAGGCCAGCACATCTTCCGTCGGTACCTGGTTGACGGCGGGCCGGAAAGAAAGTCCACGTAATTCCCGTCCCCGCAGGAAATCGAGCATGTCGTGGATGAGCTGAGCGGTGCTCTTCCGTTGGTGAAGTTTCTCGCCACGGACGTAGAATCTCCCCTCAGAGATCACAATGGCTAGTTCGTCGTCGAGGGTCACCCCGGAAATAGTATCCACAAACTGGGCCAGGCACACCTGCACCAGTTCGTTGTTGTCCTGATGGATCCTGCATGCCTGCACGAGTCGGTGGAAGGCCCGGAAGAGCATTTCCTCCCAAGGGGCTGAACCTCGTGACTGATGCCGCTCCCCCATTAGCGCTCCCCGCTATCATCGTGACGGTCAAGGACGGCGCGAACAGCATCGCGCACCCCGGGGCTCGGACTCCGGGCGGCGGCTTCCAGAATCTCTCGTGCTTCATCCACGTCCAGCTCGCGCAGAGCAATGGCAGCCGCCTGTCGCCGGGAGGAACCCCGCACGCGCGATAGCCACTTCTTTTCCAGGAGAGTCTCGCGCAGAAACGGAATCGAACGAGTTGAGCCGCACCGACCGAGAGCCCGGAAGCACCCGAAGAGATGCGCTCGTCCTCGTTCTCCGGGATTGCGGTTTTCGAGGTAGTGAAGGAGGAGTTCCTCGCTGGTTGCACACCTTCGGGAGCCAAGATACCGTAGGGCACTCTGGCGAATGAACCGGTTGTCGTCTTCGACGAGGTGGAAGATATCCCGAGGCATCCACAACTCCCGACTGATCATGGCCTTGATCGCCTCGCGGCGCACGCTTGCGGAAGCATGGCGAACCAGCGCGAGGAGCATGGCGCTGGACCGCTCACCATCCAAAGTGCCCAGAACGCGGGCGATCCGGACGAGAAGATCCTCTCCGCCGCCCGGGATGAACCGCTCCAGAGGTGCAGGATCCCGGCGAGCGAGGCTGCAAACAACGTCGGTGATAAGTCTCGCGATTCTTGGTGGTTCTAGGGCGGGGAGGAGAGGAACGAGGGTGTGAACCGCCTCCGGCTTCAGGGAGAGGAGGATTTCCTTCAGCCGACCCAGGTCCGATTCGCCCCAGGTGGACCAGAGTCCTTTGAGGACGGAAAGAAAATCGGGTCCGGACACTTTCTCGAAAAATCGGTCGAGGGCGGCGAGAGCCCAGGCATAGTCACCCCGGCACATCTCGCGGATCTGGTTTAGGCGCTTCGCCACGGTGAGGGCACTGCGAAGATCTCGCCGGACCAGGGCGTCGCGCAGGGTCTCCTGCAGGTAATCGAGGACCATGCCAAAGAATTCTTGATCCGTCGACAGCCGCAGGATATCCGTCAGCATATCCAGGATATCCCTGGTGGCATCCCGTTCCTCTTCGTCGGTTACCATCTCCTGGAGGAGAAGCGCCTCACGGGCGCTGAGTTGGAGAGACGACCAGTCTAGAGTCGGAAGGAGCAACGGTCGTGAGGAGACTTGGCTCGTAGGCGCGCCCTCGGCCACCTCCTGCGGGCATTCCATGGCGAAGGTCTCAAGCACCCCGGCGGTTGGCGGCTGTTGATCTTTGTTGTCCGGAGTACCCACCGCCTCACTCTCGGCGAGATGGGGATCTGCCACCTGGTAGCTCAGGTGAGGGAACTGCGCCTCCCAGAGGGCGGTGGCGATGTCGCCTGCGCTTTCCTGCGGCAGGTATCGATACCGATCCAGTATCCTTACAAACTGGGAGATTTCCCACTTGTCGATACCCTGCTCGAACCGGAACCATTGGATGCCATCGCGAAAAAGAACAAAGGAGATGCTCCCCTCCTGGGCCGGTTCGGCGAGGAGAATTTCTCCACTGCAGCGCAGGCAATCCTGTTGGACTTGGAGGAGTAGCTCCCCCTCCGAGGCGAGAAAGGTCTGCAACTCCGTGCCAAAGCGCGTCAGCGCCTCTCGACAGGTGGTGTGCTCCTCAGGATAAAGAGAGTGGGTCTTCACCGCAATGAGCAACGAGTTCACGATCGCCCTTGCTTCATCCAGAGCCGGGCCCGGCAGGATGTGTTGGGAAGCTGAGGGGATCATAGGTGCTGCAAGTTCCAAGGACGGGAACCTCAGCCAGGTCCCTGCCTCTTCAGGTTAAACTCTGAGGGCGCAACTGCTGCTCCGCTTACAGGCGACCCCATCCGCCCGCCCTCTTCTCCGCCGCTGAGAGGCTGCACCAGCAATTTTTGTACCATGGTCCATGGGAGAACTGCGCCAGATGTTACCACTTGGCCCGTTGAGAACCGGAGCGAGAAAGGGTCTGGGGTCCAAAAAGCCCTTGACAGCGTCGCGGAAATGGCGATAATGACGGACTGGTCCGTCAAGAGTTTGCTTGAGGGTGGGTCGATGCCTGACTCTATGGGCAAGGGAATTAAGCTGGATCGCAAGAAACGGAGCGAGCTGCTCCGCCTGCTTTTCGAGCCGAGACCTTCGGAAACCGCCGGATGGGAGGCTTTCTGGAAACCTCTTCTGCGCCGGGACGCGGTTGCCACGAGAGGAAGGGCCGAGGCCTTGGCGACCGTGTTCGATGAGGGTCTCACCCTGCTCTCAGGGCGGGGGCTCGGTGAAGGGACCCCGCTCTCCCGGTGGATCAAGGAAGTGGTTAGAGCCGGGGCGGAGCATGGAGTCGATCGGGAAGTGCTTCTTGAGGGACTCCTAAGGCAGCAGGTCTCCAGACAGGTCGGCCAGCGTGATCACACAAGGGCTCAGACACCTCAGACCCGGGAGAAAATTTTGGCCGCCGCATTGGATGTGTTTTCCTCGAGAGGATTCCACGGCGCTACCGTGGACGAGGTAGCGGAACGCGCCGGTCTGGGGAAGGGCACCGTTTATCGTCATTTCAGTAGCAAGAGAGAACTTTTCTCCGAACTTATTCGCTCGAAGGTGGCCGAACTCGAGGAGGCGGTGACCGGGGCCATTGATCCTCGCGCCGACGTTCTCGAGACTATCGAGACCTATCTGAGGATTTACTTCGCCTTCTTCGACCGGAATCGCAATCTGTACAAGGTCCTCATTCAAGAGCAGAGCGATTTTGGTGCGGAGGTCAAGGCGCTCTACATCGGCAACATTCTAAAGAAGTTGCCCCTGTTGAAGCGTAAGATTCTCCAGGCCGGGAAAAGCGGGCGCCTGAAGCCGATCAACTTCCACACCGTTTTCTATGGTGTTATGGGCTTTGTCGACGGCGTCATCCAAAAGTGGTTAGCGAGCGACGGCAGGTATTCCCTGATGGATGAGATGCCTACCGTACTGGAGGCAATCTTTTACGGCTTTGTCAATCGCTAGCCCTCGGGACGGAGTTGAGCACTCGAGGGGCGGGGTTGGTCGGCTCGCTGAACCCAGCGGCATCTAGGGGGTACAGCGAGGCGGAGGGGTAGGAAAACTACGCCAAGGGGGAAAGGGGGGATGCCCGAAATAGAGACTAAACACTCGTTTAATGCCAGTGGAGCGATCGCTGCCGGAAGGCATCGGCAGTCGATGCATCTGACTTGTGTGCCGGTAGAAGAGACATGACTCATATCGTTGGAGGAACATGAAATGACAACAGTCGACATGAAGAAACGGATCGTAGAAATCATTGCAACACAGCTCGGGATCGATCAGGCGGACATAACCCCGCAGGCAAACGTCGTCGACGACCTGGGCGCCGACTCTCTCGACGTGGTCGAGTTGATCATGGCGCTGGAAGAGGAATTCAACCTTGAAATTCCTGATGACGAGGCCGAGAAAATCAAGAACGTTCAGGATATCTTTACCTACATGGAAAGTGCTCTCCAGGCGGCCTGAGGGCTGTCTCACTGATCGGCCTATCTCCCTGGCCACGACGAGGCAAACCGCGGCTCATGTTTGAGCTGCGGTTTTTGCTTTTCACAGTGTGAGCGACAACAAGCCTCAAGCGTTCTGGCACACGGGGGAGTGTCGGAGGGCGCGAACACCACTAACCCAGCCGACCTGTCCTGTGGCCGCCCGCAGTGGTAATCCCGGATGAAAGCCGCCGTCAGCTCTTCGTCCCTTCCTCGGGACTTACCGTGGACTTGACCGCCTGAAAGACGCTCTGAAAGAACCCGTCGAACTGGGTGGGAGAAACTCGTCCCACCTCGATAAACTTGACGACGATTTCCTTCGTGACCTTGAGTATCTTTTCCTCATCCTGCGTCATGATCTCCCACCTCGCAATATGAGAAAGCCTCCACTGGTCGGAAGAAGGCCGTTCTTACGGAACCCAGCAGAGGCTTCTGAGGCGAAGGAAAACTGTGCCCAGCACTCCATCCCTCGCCTTGTTATATAGCAGAGAGCGCCCCGGGTGTGCAAGGTTGGCCACGTCTTCAGCGTCTTTCTCTCGACGTACCACCGACGAGCCGCAGGAGCATGATTCCAGCCACGAAGCCTCCCACGTGAGCCCACCAAGCGATACCAGCGAGGGCCTGGGTACCGCTGAAGAACCCGAAAAAGGCGTTGGCAAGCTGGAGGAAAAACCAGAGGCCCAGGAAAAAGTATGCCGGAATTTCGATCACGGGGAAGATGAGGAGCAGAGGCATCAAGGTAAGAATTCGCGCCCGGGGGTAGAGAATGAAGTAAGCGCCCATCACGCCGGCGATTGCCCCGCTTGCACCCACAGTAGGAAGCCGAGAGCCGAGATTGAGCAGCACATGAAGACATGCCGCAGCCACGCCGCAGAGGAGATAGAAGAGGAGATAGCGAAAGTGGCCCAGCCGGTCCTCGACGTTGTCACCAAAGATCCAAAGACACCACATATTGCCGAGGAGATGGAGCCAGCCCCCGTGAAGGAACATGTAGGAAACGAACGGCGTCGTGCGCTGAGAGAGCGAGACGTGGGAGGCAATCCCGCTGGTGATCTTGGCAGGGATCAAGCTGTAGCGCGCGAAGATGAGGGAGTCCTGGCGCCCACCGTGGATGAGAAGATAGATGAAGATTGCGACGTTCAGGGCAATGAGAGCGGTGTTGACGAAAGAAGCCCGCTGCGCTGGTATGTTGTCTTTGAGGGGGATCATATAGGCGTCAGGTGTCTGCTGTAGATAGCGAGCCGGGAGACCAGTCCGGCGAGTCACCTTTCTCTGTCATTGTGGCGGCTGTCGGCAGACAACTGACCATGAGGACTGGTCAAAACTTCACGGTTTTACAAATCTCCTCGTACTCTTTGACCTCTTCGGGGGAAAGCTCGCGGCGGAAGAGCCTGGGGTGAACCAAGAGAGGGATCTTCCGGTTCAGGGCGAGGGCCACGGCATCGCTCGGACGGCTGTCGATGACGAAGTCGCCGCCGTTGACCCGAAAGAACACGTTGGCATAATAGGTGTTTTCCTTCATGTCGTGGATCTCGACGCGGAGAAACTCCACCGGTAAGCTTTCGAGGATACGCAGGTAAATCTCATGGGTCAAAGGCCGCTTTGGCTCCATAAGCCCTTTCTCTTTGGCGATGGCGGCAAACTCCGAGTCCCCGACAAACATCATGAAATAGCGCTTTTCGTCCTCCCTCTCTTTGAGAATGACCATGTTCCCGCTGCTCCGGTCGGTTTTGAGGTACACTTCTTGGATGGTCACCAGTTCAGCCTCTGCCATACTCTCCTCCCCCCTTGTCAAACCCGCTCGCTTCCGCCTCGCGATGACCGTGAAGCCGAACTCATTATACCTATCTCCTCCCAGTTTTCAAACCTGGCCGGCTCCCGCCCCTCAGGGTGTGGTCTCATGAAAATTCTTCGCTCACTAGAAGCAGAATCGCAATTTCAAGTCCCCCCTCGGGACGAAACGGCGGGAACGATCTCTTTGCCGTTGTCAGCGCGGAGGGGTCCGTGATACGTTTGAGGTGCACACCCCCGGACGCCTGCGATTTTCGAGCGACGGGGAGCGCGCGGCAGTACTTTGTGCTCTTTGACTTACATCAAGGCCCTGCGCCCGCTCGGGTCTTACTCTATGATCGTCACAACTCGAAACGAGCGGAGGTACGCTATGGCAGTGAGGAATGTTGTTAGGATAGACGGGGAGAAGTGCGACGGCTGCGGTAACTGCGTTATCGCCTGTGCCGAGGGCGCGATTGAGATTCGTGATGGCAAGGCGGCGATTATCAAGGAAAGCTACTGTGACGGCCTCGGGGCCTGTCTCGGGGAGTGCCCGAGGGGCGCGCTCACTATCGAACAGCGCGACGTCGAGGGCTTCGACGAGGAGGCGGTGAAGGCCCATCTTGCAAGGGTGCGAGGGAGGGAGACGCAGCAACACCACGAGCCCCTTCCGGTCCACGGCTGTCCCGGCGCGCGGGCGCTGCAACTCCCTGAGCGAGGACCGCAGCCTTTGGAAGAAAGTCGGGCTCGGGCTGGGTCGGCCCTCAGGAACTGGCCGGTACAGATTCACCTGCTACCGGTGCGGGCGCCCTTTTTCAATGAGGCGGATATACTCGTGGCCGGTGACTGTCTCCCCTTTGCCATGGGCGACTTCCATCGACGACTCCTGCCGGGGACCACGCTCGCTGTCGGTTGCCCGAAGCTCGACGACGCGGCAGCCTACGTGGACAAGCTCGCCCAGATCTTCAACCAGAACGATATCCGTTCGGTGAAGATCGCCTACATGGAGGTGCCCTGCTGCGCTGGTCTGGTGCGGATCGTGAAGAAGGCCCTGGAGGCGAGTGGAAAGCGGATTCCGGTGACCATGGTGAAGGTCGGCATCCGGGGTGAAATCCTCGAGGCATCGGAATAGATGGCACGGCCATAGCCGCGGTCGCAGCACGTGGTTCGTGCATAATGCGGGTTAAGGGTCCCGCCGGCTCGTTGGGCTTCCGGCCGGGGGAACCCCCGGATCGACGAGGTGAGGAGGATCTCCCGATGACGAAGACGACGCTGCGGCCCGTGTTCATCGAGGCCACGACACTCCCTGACTCCTGGTTTCAGGTTATCTGGAACCTTATGGATTTTGGCAAGGAGTTTATTGTCGATCGCGGTTCCTACGCCGGGCAGAAGCGGCTGGAGCTGGACTACGTGACGGTACATATCAGGCACCCGGGAGTGCGGCCCCTTCTACCCGACATCCCGGCCCAGCTTGCGATTCCCAACCCCGTGGCTGACGATTACCTAGATTCCTACCTTCCTTACTTGATGACGGCCCACAAGGAGCCGGGTGAAGAGTACACCTACGGCGAGCGCTTGACTGGGGGGAAGATCGATCAGATCCAGGCCGTTATCGAGACCTACAAGCGCCACGGGTTTCGCAACAACCAGATGATCATGACGATAGGCCTTCCCACTGACCTCACGTTGAACGATCCGCCGTGCCTTCGGCACATCGATACCAGGATCCAGGAAGATCGTCTGCATTTCTTCGTCTATTTCCGTTCATGGGACGCCTGGAACGGCTATCCTGCCAACCTCGGAGGAATGCAACTCCTCAAGGAGTACATGGCCGCAGAGATAGGGGTGGAGGACGGCGAGATGGTCGTCGCTTCCAAGGGTCTCCACATCTACGACTACGCCTTTGACCTGGCTAGGCTAAGGACATATCGGACCTCGGAGTGCGAGAAAGGAAGGGGTGCGTGACGTCTCGTGTCCTGCGCCGTGGCGGCGGTCGAGTGGGGTTGCTCAGGACGGACCCCATATGAGTCGTTGGCACGGGCATTGCTAGAATTCCGCTTGTGGACCGTAGGGCAGCCATGAAAGCTTAAGCAAAAGTCTCACTGCCTTTACAGGAGCGTTCCATGGGGAAGGAGATGATTGCAGCTCTGAGGGCCCTTGATTTCAAGCACTTCAATGAGATCGTCTCTCGCCTTGACATGCTGGAAGTCTTGAAGAACCCTTGGGTCATAGTGGCGATGGTCATCCTCTGCATCATCTTCGTCGTTCGCGGCATGGAGAGGGCTTTAATAGGCTTCCTCTCGGTCCCTGCACTCATCGTGCTTTTCCAGAAGACGGTACAGGGAAAGAGCATGCTGGAGTTTGATGCCCAGAGGCTGTTCGTCTTTGTTGTCGGCTTTCTCGTCATTGCGGCGATCAACATCTACTTCTGGGTCGTTCGCGGGAAGTAGCTCCTAGCCTCGGGAAACCCAATCCCTAAGTTAAAGCTGTAGGGCCGGCAAAGCTCTCAGGAAGAGGGAGCGGCGCCTTCGCTCTCTCCAGAGGAGGGATCTTCTGGAGACCCCCATCCTCTCGTGGCAAAGATGAAGGCATAGGCCGGGAGGGCGAGGAAAAAGGTGAGGGCAAAGTAGGTGCTGTAGCCGAGGTGGGCCGCGGCCCAGCCGCTCAGCGAGCCGCAGAGCAGACCGGGGATGTTGAATAGGGCCGAGAGAATAGCATACTGGGTGGCGGCCCAACGCTTGTTACACACGCTCATGAGGAAGGCGAGAAAGGCCGCGGAGCCGAGGCCGCCGCAGAAGGACTCCACGATCGAGGCGCCGTACACCCCCCAATGGCCCGTCTCGGGAAGCCTGGCAACCGCGGCGTACCCGAGGTTGCTCACGGCCTGCCAGATGCCGAGAAACCAGAGACCGTTGAAGATCCCGAAGCGGGTAGTGAAGAGCCCACCTACCAGGGCGCCGGCGATGGTGGCCAGAAGGCCGATGCTTCCGGTGATAAGCCCGATCTCCGTAGTGGTAAGTCCGCGGTCTACCCAGAACGGCCTCACCATTGGACCCAGGGCGGTTTCACCCAGGTTGTAGAGAAGGATGAAAAGGAGAACCCGACGGGCGCGAGGGCGCTGAAGAAGATCCCTGACCGGGTCGAGGAGCGAGTGTTCCCGGTTAGAGTTGCCAGGCGTGGCCGCCTGGGGAAGCGACAGGCTTATTACGCTGCAGAGGGCGAGGATGATAACGGCGCAAGAGAAAGCCAGGCGCCAACCCAGCCATCCTCCCAGGGCGACGAAGACCCCACCGGCAAGGAGCAGGGCCACCCGGTAGCTCGAGATCCGAACGCCATTGGCAATCCCCATCTCAGGCTTGTCCAGGAGCCCAATAGTGTACGCGTCTATGGCGATGTCCTGGCTGGCGGCGAGGAAAGCCAGGCTCATCAGGCATAGCCACAAGGGCAGGGAGGGAGAGCCGGGATCGATGAGCATGAGCATGACGAGGAAAAGGGCGATGAGACCCTGGGCGCCGGCCATCCAGTGCCGGTAATCCCCCCAGGCATCGACGGCCGGAGCCCAGAGAAACTTGGTCGCCCATGGAGTTCGAAGCAGATCCAGGAGGCCGATTGTCTGAAGGGAGAGGCCGTGAATGCGGAAGTAAACTGGCAGAGCGGCCCGAATAATGCCGAAGGGGAAGCCCTCGGCGAAGTAAAGCATGCCGACAACGAGGAGTTTCCGTCGGAGTGTCATGGCGCTTCCGAACAAGGGGCCAGCCCTGGGTTGTTATTGAACCCGAATACGGTCCGTGGTGGACCGGTTGATCTGCACCGGCACACCTCGGTGGTGAAGTCGCTCAAGGATACACCAGAACCTCTCTGGTTCCTAAGGGAAGAACTGGGCGAGGGTAAGAGCATGTCCCCATGGTCGGCGTCAACGGGCTGCCTCGGTCTTCTCAAGGGAAGGGGGGCTCGCGTCAGACAGCGGACGGAACCGGCCTAAGCGGCCGCACTCGGGCGCTTCGCGTAGTCCTCAAGTTGAAACACGCCCCCCGGGTGGCAGTAAACGAGGCGGAAAACCGCGCTCGCTTGCAGATTCTTCTGCTTACACAGGAGGTACATTTTGAAGAGGGTGAGAGTGGTGAGGGCCACAATTTTCCGTTCCGCAAGGAACGACTGAATGGGTGCCGGGAAACTGGTAAACCGTGGTCGTCCCCCCCCCGGTTCCGGTACGCTGTTACTACCCACGAGCACTAGACGGAGTTCCCCGCCCTTAGCAAGGTCGAAGGCGGTGAGCGCCTCCCACTTGTCCCACTCAGGCGACAGTTCCTGGATGTCGCTCAATATCTTCAGGCCCAAGGTGATCTGGTTTCCCGGTAGCCTTACGATGCGGTCGAGGGCGTTGTGATGCGGAGAACGGATGACCTCCAGGCCGAGATCACGGAGGAGCTGATGAATGGCATCGGTCAGCAGGAGGACGTTCTTGCTTTTCAGCAGACACTCGAGGGGGTTGAAGGCCTGTTTCCCCGGGCTTTCTGCCTTGGTCTCCTGGTCGGTCGCCGCTGCCTTCGTGTCGCCTTTTGTCACTTTCCCTTCGATTTTGGTGATGATGAACATGCCGATCAGGCAGAAGAGGGGCACCCACAGCTTAAGTTCATCGCTATAAGTCACCACGGAGTAGAAGGCATAGACAGCAAGCAAGAGCTGAAAGAGAAGAAGGGTTTTCAGTTTCATGGCACGCTCCGCGGCACGTATCGCGCGGAGAAAAAAGCAAGTAACGTGCCAGAAACTGGTTATTGTTTCCGGTCTCGTGCATAATGCGGCTTAAGGCTCGGCAATTTCCGAGGCCGTGACGAAACATTTCCCTAGCCCTAAGGAATACGCTCGACTGGGAGCTCATGAATCAGAGGACTCAGGCGGGGATTGATCCGGGGTTTACTACTCCACTTTCTCAGAGCCCTCGGCTGGTGGCAGCATACCCTTGGCTCTGAGCTTCAGGCGTTTCTCTCTTCGTTTGCGTCTGCGGTCCAGTTCTCTTCTCCGTTCAATCTTCTTGTGTCGCGCCATACACTCTCTCTCCCTTTCTCCCCGAGCTTCCACAACAGCCAGACGTGGCAGTCAGCTTCCCAACTTGACAACGAGATAGCCCTCCAAGACTTTGGCTATGACCTTCAAAATAGCTGCCTCTTCCCGAGCGTGCCACTTGCCTCGACCGAGGGTCGGTTCCAAATGCCGCAAGATGGCCCGCTGGATTTCGCTCGCCATGTCCTCCTGATGGCTGTGCTGGTGAGTCTTCATCGCAACCGCCATCTCGAGTTCCTTGTCGATCTGGTCAAGCATTTCCAGGAGAGTCGCCTCCCGCTCTTTGAGACCCCCGATTCTTGCATAATCGATGCGCTTTTTTAGGCCCTTCTTATATTCCTCCAAGGCGAACAGGGAAGAGGCAAGTGCAAGCACTTCTTCCCTCCGGCTTCGCTCCTTGAGGAGGTGTTGGATGGTGAGGGAAAACTCCTGGAGTGTTTCATCCTCGAACTCCTCATGGGTCTCGCACATCTTCTCGATTTGAGCTATTATTTTTGCGGCGGTCTCCTCATGCATCCTGCGCCTCCTCTGAACTGTCGCGCTAACGACCCCGCCGGTCCCCGGAAACCGACAACCGCGGCGTGGAATGTCAACTTCGCACAGTCGGGTTGCTCTGTCAAGAAGATCGTATGCAACATTAATTCCAGATCGTTCACCCGCGGGCGCCTTGAGGGAGACTCACTTTGCGAAATGAGTTGCGCGACTAGGCCTGAACGACTATCCTGCCTCGTACGGCCCTCGTGCGCAAGGAGTGGTAATGATGGATGATCGAGATGCGGGAACCCTGCGGCTGGATTCTCTTCGCCGCGAGATCGACGAACTGGATCTCGAGATTCTTGACCTCCTCCAGCGGCGCATGGCTCTTGTCGAGCAGATCGCTTCCCTCAAGAGACAGGCCGGCGTGGAGGTTCAGGACGTCGCTCGCGAGGACGCGATCTTCCGGCGTTTAGCGCGGGAAGCCCAAACGCCTCTCTCTCCGCAGGCGGTGGAGCGCATATTCGGTGAGATACTGAAGGTCTCCCGAGAGCTGCAATCCCGATGGAGCGACTAGCCCGCCTTATCCTTGTTCGTAGTCCACTTTTGTAGTATCATCGCGTTCAAGTTTTTCCACGAATGCGATCTGTGTCCAGATCATGCCTCACATTTATCTCATTCGCTCTGTATGCCGCCCCGAGAGGCATGTCCTCCCTGTTTCTCAGAGACTGTGCCGCCACGAACGTGCTGCTGTGAGAGCCCGAAGGCGGGCTCTTTTGAGTGCTTGGGCCTTGCCCTTGCTAGCCCGAATTATGCACGAGCCGCCTGCTGCGACCGCGGATATGGCCGCCCTTCCGGGCGTCCTCGGGTCTCGCACCTTGCGCCGTACTGAACAAGTACGGCTCAGGTTCGAGCCCCTGGGGTTGCCCGGTGGCACGACCATCTCCACGATCTCGCCAAGGCGTCTCATGCGTAATGCGGGCTAGGTCGGAAGGGTGATGACTTTGTAAAAAGTCGCCAACGTAAACGGCAAAGTAAAAAGCTCCAGATGCAAGGCGCGCGAATCTTGAGGAATGAGGCGTACAGAGACGCACGCTGCAATGACGAAAGATGAAGCGCAACGCCGCAGATGGACTTTTTACGAAGCCGTCAAGGGTGGAAAGGAGGAAGCCCTATGACAGCCCAGTCACCTCTTACCATTCCCATGGAGATCAGGCCGGCCCGCATGCGGTTCCGTAAAGAGATCTGGGAGCGGACGCAGGGCTGGCGGAGCGACGTGGACGCCACGGTGGAGCAGATTGCCCGGCTGCTTGAGGTCAAAGATCGGGAAGGGGTCGGCAAGGCTGTGGAGGTGGGGAAACCAGACAAGATCTACGGCTACCTCAATGATCCGAGGGCTTTTTTCCAGGCTCTCCTAGCAGCCCAGGCGGTGAGGCAGCAAGACGCCGTAAGCGCCTATCACAAGACCACGGCCACGCTGGTCCAAGGGGAGGTCATGATCGCCAACCAGATCACCGTCTCCGACATCAAGGCGGACATCGGCTCCATCGGCGGGCACATCAAGCCGGGAATCTCGGTGGTAGAGGCGGTGCGCAAGTATGTGGAGCAGGAGGGGGTGAACAGTGGTCTCCTCCGCAGCTTCTTCGTGAGCAGCACCGGCGACGATATCTCCATCCTCATGACCCACCAGCGGGGCAAGCTGGACGAGACTATCCATCAACTGGCCTGGAATGCCTTTCTCGTGGGCACAGAAGTGGCGCGCCTGGAGGGACACTACGGCGCAGGTCAGGATCTCCTCGTGGATGCGCCGGCCGGGAATGTCAAGGGCGCAGGCCCGGCGGTGGCCGAGCTGGAATTTGTGGAGCGGGGCGCCGAGCCTTTTGTAAGTTTCGGCGCCGACAAGACCAATCCCGGTGCCTTCAGCCTCCCCCTCTATCTGCTCTCGGACCCCATGTATAACTCAGGGCTGATCCTGGCGGATAACATGCGCCCTGGGTATACGTACCGCATCTTGGATCTGACTCACAAGGGCGAGGACAAGGCGATTTACCTGAACACACCGGAGGATCTTTACGATCTGGCCCTTCTCCTCCGTGACACCGATAACTTCGTCATCGAGTCCGTGTTTCTCAAGGCAACAGGTGAACAGTTCGTCGCCGTGAGCGCCACCCGGCTCCACGACATCGCCGGGAAATATACGGGTAAGGACGATCCCCGCATGCTCGTCCGCTGCCAGGGCCAGTTCCCAGCCACCGGCGAGGTGCTCCATCCTTTTGCCCTGGGACACCTGGTAGCGGGATTCATGCGGGGTAGTCACAACGGCCCCCTCATGCCGGTGAAGCTCAACGGCACCATCTCCTGGTTCGACGGTCCACCGATCGTGACCGCCGCGGCCTTCAGCGTCAAGAACGGCATCCTCACCGAGCCCGCCGACGCCTTCGACCAGCCCTTCTGGGACGCGGTTCGCCACGAGGTGGCTCAGAAGGCTCAGTGGATTCGGCGGCAGGGTTTCTTCGGCGCCGCCATGCTCCCCTGGAACGAGCTCGAGTACTCCGCAGGACCGGTCAGGAAGATGAAGGCCCTTCAGAGTCGCTTCACGCTGGAACGGGATGGGGAGCCGGTGGGGGGGGCTTCGGGCTCACGGAAGGATTAGCCCGGCATTGGCGCTCGCTTGTCAGCTGTAGTCTTTCATGCTATGGTCCCAATCGCTGAAGTCCCGGCGGGGCGACACCGCGGCGGGTGATGGACTCAAGAGGGGCTCGGCAGGGGTGCGGCATGCCCGTGATCCTACCAACGCGGGAAGAGACGGGGCGGCGCCTCGATGATGTCGTTCTCGTTTACTCCGGTGAGTCCCTTCCCCGTGAATGAGTCTATGGTTAACGGCTCCGTAAAAAGTCCATTTCCCCGCCGAGTCGGGATCCAAGGAGCAACGTTGCGCTTCAGCTTTCGTCATGGCAGCGTACTTCTCCCTCCGCCTCATTCCTCGAGCTTCGCGTGCCTTGTCCGGTCCCGGGGCGGGAGAGCTTGTGTCGTCCACCTGCACGACTTCTTACGAAGTCATCATGGTTGAAATCGTTCACCTGGCATCTTTCAAGCGCAGACAGGCCGCACGGAGGGGTTTCAAGGCTTGGATGCGCCGCTTCGGCGAGTCCCTGGATGAGGAGACCACGATTGCTGGCCTCTCGGACAGGACTTTGGCCTTTCTCATTTCTCCCGGGGAAGAGAATATTTTCCTTCTCTATGAACTGGTGATGGGAGTAAAGGATTTCGGTACCAGCAGCGACTTCTTTAACCTTGACCGAGCGCTCAAGATGGAGATTATTGACATCTCCATCTACTTATTGGACCAGCTCCGTTTTGAGTGTATGCGGCGCCTGAACTGGCTGGCGAACACTTGTCCGCCCCGGTTATCGCTTGTTGCATTGGTCGAAGACTACCCGACGCTGACAGGGGATGAACGAAGGATGATCCCGGCACTCGGTGCCTTTCATCCGAAGTACGAAACATACACCCGACTCTCGGAATTTGATAAAGAGACCTTTGTTCGCAAACAGATTCCCGCCGCGATCGAAAGATTCAAGAATGGACTGAAACCGTGACGCACAGAGGGGAGGTATTCGGTCAGCGGCCGGTGGCCGCGGCGTGTGGGTCGGTCCGGCGAGAGCAGGAAGGTTTTCGCTGGGATTCATCGTGGGAATCTGATAAGAGAAGAGAACTGTGTATGTCCACAAGGGAGAAAAATCTCATGCTGGAGCTTAACACAGTCCAGAGGCTGCGGTTCATGGACCTGGTGCAGAAGTGCCTCCCGTTCAGATGGCAGAGATACTGGGACTGTGGCAGCCGTTCTTTTGACGTCTCCCTGATGCTGGAGGACACACAAAACGTGAAGATAGGGGGGAGGGAGCGGGCCCTCCTGGGAGTTCTCGCACGAATTGGGAGCGGCAGGGCGGAACCCTCGGGGCAGCTTCTCGATGCGACCCGGAACCTCGACCGGGAGCGCCGGCAAATCGTTAGGCGATGGCTGAAGGCGAGTGAGAGAGAGGCCCTGCCCCTCATGGCCAACCCCAAGTCTCGCCCAACTGTCAACCACGCCGAGCCCTAGCACGCGTTTCCTTCCGGAAGAAAATCTCTGATCCCGCCAATCCTCGAACACCGCCGGTAAAGCCTCGTCGGCCGGCCGATCTTTTGCTTGCGGGTGTGTCGAGAAAATTTTTATAATAACAAATTCCCGGTGTTTTGGGCGTGAGGAAGTTTTTGTGAGAGTCATGACCTTCAACCTCCGCTTTGAGAATGACTTCGACGGCGACAACAGATGGGCAAATCGCTGCGAACTCCTGGTACGGACCATCCTGAAATATGGACCTCATATCGTCGGCACCCAGGAGGGTAAGCCCTCCCAGCTTGATTTCCTTTGCGAGCGGCTCAGCGGGTACCGCGTCTCGGCGGAGTCTCGTTTGTGGGATCGTGAGTGCCAGTATCCCACCCTTTTTTATCTGGACCGGTCTTTTCGCTTCCTGGAAGGGGGGGAGTCCTGGCTCTCGGAGACACCCGCCATCCACCGGAGCATTAGTTGGGACTCGGCCTTCCCGCGTATGATGAGTTATGCCCATCTCGAGGTGCGGGAAACGGGACAGCGGCTGTGGTCGGTTGTGACCCATCTGGATCACATCTCGGGACGCGCCCGCATCGAAGGTGCAAAGCTCATTCGCACTTGGGCCGTCGCCCGTGGAGCAGCAGCGGTCCTCATGGGCGATTTCAATGATGGCCCAGGATCCGAGGTGCACCAAGTTCTCACCCTCCCCAACGGGCCTTTTCTCGACACTTGGGAGAGGCTCGGGCGACCGGAGGATGAAAGCAGCTACACCCAGCACGGTTTTACCGGAGTGGGTGCGAAAGGGCGCATTGATTGGATCCTTGCCACTCCGGAGTTCCAGGTTCTCGAGGCAAGCATCGGGAGGGATCACGCAGGGGGGCGCTACCCGTCCGACCACTTTCCCTACTGGGTGGACTTGCAACTCGTGAACCGCCCGTGACGTGCACCTCACTGACATCGCGGGAACCATGAGGGCGGAAGGTAATTCGGGTTCGAAAACTTGAAGCGTTGTGCTCGAATTCTTGCACGGCTGGCACGAGTCTTGCCAGAGAAAAAATGACGGCTAGACAAAGGCTGCTCCCGCCAGGAGGCGGGATCGCAATACGTTCAAGGAGTGCTGTATAAGGAGACCGATATGGGTCGCTTTCTTAAGATCACAGTCCTTGGCTTGACTCTGTGGACGCTCCTTTGCTCAGTTGCCTTCGGGGAGATGCTCGAGGGAGGCTACGTTCGCTCCAAGAGCGACCGCTTAATGCTGAAGCTTCCTCCAGGCACGTGGCACGAAATGACTAAAGCCCCCGTACCTTTCGCCGCGATCATCTTAGACAGGAGTCCCGACCTAATCCTCGCCGACTCTACTGAAAAGATGGTGATCCTCCTCTGGGCGGAGTCTACAATTAAGAATTACGCCCATCGGCCTGTCTCGGCCTATACGGAGGTGGGCAGTTTTCTCGACAAGCGCAGAAAAATGGCTCGAGCCATACGGAGCTATCGGTATTTCGAGTATGACTTTGTCGGGCAGGGTGTGGTCAGGGCGAAAAGCGAATTGGCGGCGAAGACAGAGACCCTTGATGTCCAAGGGTTGGGTGCGTGCCTTCTCTTCTTCCGTGACGATGACAGTTACTTTTACTACGTGGAGTTTCTCGCCGAGGCGCCGCTCCCGGAAAGTATCAAAGGAGATTTCCTCGAGGCCCTCCGGGCAACGTATGCCTATTAAGCTGACAGCGGCGTGGACCATCCGCCGCTCGCCTTTCGGTCGCAGTCACCGGCCCAGAGATCCCTCGCCTTAGGGCAGAGTGGAATCCGGGCGTCTTTAGACGGCAACATACCACCTTGGGTTGTTCGAAACAAAGGCCAGTTCTCCTGGGCAGGACCGTGTAGGCTTCCGTGCGGGCCGGCATTGCCAGCGCCTGCAGCTCTCTTCGCGGGTGTTTACACCAGGCCCTGAATGGCTTTACTCGCAAGGACCGTGGCTGTATGAAAGAGAATGTTCGCGTTGCCCTCGTTCAGGGTAAGCCTTATCCCGACCTGGATGATCCGCGAAACGTGGGTCATGCCATCCGGCTCCTCGATCAGTGCCGAGGTAGGAGCGTGGATGTCGCGTGTCTTCCGGCCTGTTTTCCCTGGTCAAGCGAAGAGGCGCTGAGCGAGGTGGCGAGGAGTCTACAGTGTTACCTGGTCGCCGGTCTCCTGGAGGTTGCGGGAAGCAAACGATTCAATACCGCAACCCTTTTTGACCGGCGCGGTCACGTGGTGGGGCGACAGCGCCAGGTCATCGTGGGGGCGGCGGAACGCCAACACCTTGCCATCACTCCCGGCGAGGCGTCGTATCGGACCTTCGATACTGACTTCGGTCGTGTGGGGCTGCCAGTGGGAACCGATTTCTGGGGCCAACCGGACGCAGCAAGAGCCATGACGGAACAGGGAGCGGAGCTTATCATCAATAGCAGCATCTTCCCGGTCCTGTTAGGCCACTGGAAGGCAGCGGCCCTCACCCGTGCTCTCGAGAATTTCGTCGCCGTGGTCGGCATCAACACGGCAGATTTCAACCTTCGTCTCGGAGGCAGAGTACATCACCAGCACGGGGGCCGGAGCCTCATTATCCAGCCGCCCCGATTGGTCAACAAGGACGACTTCCGCATCTGGCTCCGCGGCCTCGACACCCTGGAAGGATGGATAACCTTGAAGCTGGATAAGCGGGAGCAGGTTGCCCTTGGGGAGGTCGATCTGACGACCACGCGGTGCTTCCGCGATGAGTTCCGGCGCCTGCTTGGGATGCAGCGGCCTCCCGATGGTTAGCCCGCCGGGGAGGGCAACGCTTGGGCTCAAGCAAAAAAGAAAGCTCCCGGCGCCGGGAGCTTTCTCATAAAACCCGTCCGATTCAGCCTCACCGTCATCACGCAGAAGCAGCTTCGCCCTTTCTCCTTCTCCGAACCACTCTTCTTGGGGCCGCTTCCTGCGCTGCCGCTGCCGCCCTAGCCTTGCGGGCCTTCTGCAGTCTTGCCCCAAGGCCGAGCGCTTTGGCGGTCTTCCGCCGCTTGGCGGTCAAGGCCTTTGCTGACAGGGGCTGTCTGGCTGAGAATCCCCACTTCTTCCGATATTCCCGCGGCGTCAGGCCGAACTTTGCAAGAGTTCTCGCCGTCAGTTGCTTGTACTTCTTTCCATCCTCCAGATTGATGACATAGTTGCGATGAATGGACTTCGCCGGGTTGGCCCTGAGCTGTGCGAGTTCATCCTGTTCTTTGGCGGCCTCCGGCATTTCGCCCATGAGCTCGAGGCCCTTCAGTTGCTGCAATGCCTCGAATGTTTTCTTGAGGGCAGCATCCATCTCATCAGCAGACATAGCTGCGTGCGATGCCTGCGCGGCCACAATCTCGGCAGCCATCTCAGTTAGACTTTTCGCCATACCATCCTCCTTCTGGGAACGATTGGGATATAGTTTAGAAACTTTTTTGCTGTAAACATATTGGCAAAAAATATACTTGTCAACAACTATTTTGTTACTTGAGCGTATGAAGGTGAAAAAAAGTAGCTGACGAGGTCGGCTCGAGAAGGTTCGATCCGATCATCGAATCGTCTATCTTGCACTCGGGAAACAGAGCGAAGAGGACACCTAGTTGATGCAAAGAAGTGCGTATACTCCCCCGTGCTCTCCTGTCTTAGGAAACAGCCAATATGAGCCTGCCGCGTAGAAACGTTTACGAGGCATTCCCGCTGAGCTCAGGCCTATGAGACTGCAAGCAACCCCCGGTGGAGAGCAAGGGAGAGACGGGTAAAGAGACGTCCTGGTGACGACGAATTCCGGGGAATAGCATGGGTCCTCCATCCCTTCGTCTGACGAGTCCTTGCCGCGTGCAACCAGAATGCTTCACCGCTGCTACCCGTAAAGCAACGACCGGCCAAGAAATCGTACCGTGGCGGGAGAGGGACGGCCAATGCCGCGGTCGTAGCAGGCGGCTCGTTTCTCATGCCCGTTAAGATGCCTGTGCGCATCCGTGTAAATCCGGGCTCTTCTCTCAGGAGGCACTTTGTTGATTTCGCGCCGCGGAAGCTATAGAGTGAATCGTGCTTAAGTCTCGGCATGTCGTTGTCCTTCTTCCGGAGTAAGATAAAATAGTTGTGTGCATCGGGGCAAATCTGCGCCCTACACTGTCGACGGGAACGGCATGGCACCCGAAACGCGACCAACGGATACGGCCGAGCGCCTCATGGCACTGACCCGTGAGTTGCTCGTCCAGTTTCGGCCTGAGGCGGCTCCGCGCCTGAAGGTCAGGCTGGAGTCGCGCCTCGAGCGTGATCTCGGCATCGACAGTCTGGCCCGGTTTGAGCTTATGTTTCGGGCGGAGCGCGCGTTCGCGGTGCGCCTGGCGGAAGATGTCGTAGCGGAGGCGGAGACGCTCGGCGACATGTTGCGGGCCGTTCTCGGCGCATCGGCGTCGCCTGCTCCCGCTCTCGAGGCCCCGACCTCCGCCGCGGCAACGGTGACCGTCGAGGGCGCACCGGACCAGGCGACGACCCTCGTCGAAGCCCTCGAATGGCGAGCAGCGCGCCATCCGGATCGGGTGCACATCACCTTCCTCGCGAGCGACGAGGAGACCCAGACCTTTCGTTACCGCGACCTCCTCGAGCGCGCCCGCCCTTTGGCCGCCGGTCTGCAGCGAGCGGGACTCGAACGCCAACAGGCCGTTGCCATCATGCTGCCCACAAGTCTCGAGTTCTTCGTCGCCTTCTACGGCATCTTGATCGCGGGCGGCATCCCGGTGCCAATTTATCCGCCGGTGCGTATGTCCCAGCTCGAGGATCACCTGCGCCGACAGGCGGGGATTCTGGCCAACTGCCTCGCACCGATACTTGTAACCGTGCCGGAAGCGAAGCTGCTCGCTCAGCTCCTCAAAGGGGACGCGCCGACGCTACGGCATATCGTCGCCATTGCCGAGCTCGAGGCGGGCGACGGCG
>Ga0335070_10002380_pt1 | contig 21877 bp, 16 predicted proteins | sample Lox_Sample_13_FD_206722 | JGI IMG/M metagenome (GOLD analysis project Ga0335070, IMG submission 206722) | Soil microbial communities from Loxahatchee National Wildlife Refuge, Florida, United States - Lox_Sample_1.3 | ecosystem: Environmental > Terrestrial > Soil > Wetlands | place: USA...
GCGGAAGCCTTTCTTCGCTGCTCAAACACTGACTAGACAACATGTTTGTAGCAGAAGAGCACTTCCGCGTCGTTATCTTCATGAATTTTGCGGGCTAAGGGCGAAATGATATCAATCCGGCAACTGCGCGGTGGGTGTCCGTCGCCTTCTCAAAGAACGATGAGGTCAATGAACGGCCCCGAGTGGTATGGATGTTGCGGGAAAGCTAGTCGCCGAACTGGGCGTGCATGTCGCGCATGGCGTTGACGCTGCGGCGCTCGGTTTCCTCGGCGAAGTCTTCACCTACTTTCTTCAGGGTGGCAAAAATCTCCATGCCTTTGTGCAGGTAGTCGGGCGCGTCCTCGATCAGCCCTTCGAACTTCTCGGGATATTCGCTGGCTAGTACCGCCAATCCTCCGGCGGCTAGAGCTGCACCGACGGCACGCCTGCCAGCAAGAAACAGCAGTGCGCCTGCGCCGATGGATCCAAATACGACAACCTTCTTCCAATTTTCCATGCTCGACCTCGCAGTGCGATCCGAAACGTCACCCATTGTAGCGAATGAGCGTCTCTCGGTGCCTCGAAGTGCGCCGGATGCGCTAGACTCGCCCCCTGATCGGTGAGAGGGTGGCAGGAACCGCGTGTATAATTTTGACGGACGCGCCCGTAGCTCAGTTGGATAGAGCGATTGCCTCCGGAGCAATAGGTCGGGAGTTCGAATCTCTCCGGGCGCGCCAGACGACCACCTTCCGCCTCGGCTGGATCGGATCCTTCGACACGCTGCGCTCGCTCAGGATTTCGGCAGACGGCTCCCGCTGTGCTCACGCCGTATGAACCCCGCAAGCTCAAATCGCTCGGGGTACCCGCGAAACTCACTCCTCTGTGCTAGTAGCAACACTTCCCGATGGCATGAGCCGTCTTCGCGGCAGACACCGTGTTGCACCCGCGCAGCGCGCGTCACGCCCTTATCGCGGGCCAATTGTGGCATATAATCGTCGTCGTCGTCGTTGAGGTCAACCAGCAGTTAACCATCACGCCGCCCTTCTCTGGAACTTGCCGACGCGCCACACCGAAAACCAATTGCTGAATGCTTTGCTACAGGTTCTGGCCTTCGCGGAGGACATCCAGAAGTGGGCAGGAATCACTGCGTCGCAGCGGGAGAAAACCCGTGGTTCAGGTTCGGACTCCCATCAACAGTAGTGTTGCTCGTGGTAATGACCGTTGGTTGCGGTGGGGGGAGCCCTGCCGCAATGCCCGAGTCCGTTCGGCCCCGCTTAGTAGAGGGCATGGTCACGGCGACCGGTAATCCGCTGGTAGCGCAATACACCATTTCGCCGCCCGCCGCGGCGACGGTGGTGGTGGAATTCGGTCCTGACGTTTCCTACGCATTTCACACCTCCCCGCAAGCCAGCAACTCTTCCGGGAATCCCGTAACTATTCTGGTGGCGGGGATGAAGCAAAACACGCTCTATCACATGCGCGCGGTCATCACCTACAGTGACGGATTCGTGCAGGTGGACAGCGATCACGCTTTCCAAACGGGCAGCATTCCGCCGGAGCGCATTCCCGCGATGAAGGTGACAACGACGAACGGAGCAGCTCCCGCGTCCGGGATCGAGTTGATGAGCCTGACTATCGGAAACGCCAACCAGTTGCTGGCGCTCGCGACAGACCCAGCCGGGAATGTGATTTGGTATTACGACTACGACCCTGCGCTAGGGATACCGCAACCCATCAAGCAAATGCCCAACGGACACATGCGGATCGTGCTCTACAACCCGGGAGCGCCCGGCGGCGTGGTGCGTGAAGTTGACCTGGCCGGCAACATCGTCAGCCAATTCGACTACAACCAACTGAGCCAAAAGCTCCACAATGCGGGCTACAATCTGCAGATCTATTCAATCGACCACGATTTCTTGCAGCTTCCCAATGGTCACCTGCTGCTGCTCCTGACCGATACGCGGACGTTCACGGACCTGCCGGGGTATCCCGGGCAAACGGTGGTGCTGGGCAACGCCGTGGTGGACCTCGACACGAATGGAAATCCGGTGTGGGTGTGGGATGCGTTTGATCACCTGGATGTCAATCGACATCCGTTGTTGTTCCCTGACTGGACCCATGCGAATGCGCTGCAGTATTCGGCAGATGACGGGAGCCTATTAATTTCGCTGCGGCATCAGTCGTGGATATTGAAACTGGATTATCAAAATGGCAGCGGTTCGGGTGACGTCCTGTGGAAGCTGGGATACCAGGGAGACTTCACTTTAAGCTCGAGCTTGGATTCCGACTGGTTTTATGCTCAGCACGACGCCAACATAATCAGCCCGAACTCGACAGGAAACATTCGGTTGGCGATGTTTGACAACGGAGACGTGCGCCCCGTCGATTCCAGCGGCACGCTCTGCGCAGGCTATGTACAGCCGTACTGCTACAGCACGGCTGCGATTTTCCAAGTTAACGAAACTGACAGGACGGCAAGCCGCTGGTGGTCCTTCACGACTCCGTATTCGTCGTGGGGTGGAACGACACGCGTCCTTCCCAACTCGGATATCTTTGTGGATGAGACGGTCCCGGCCGACTTGAATCTCATCGGCGCACGTATTGTCGAAGTCACACAATCGCCAAATCCGGCAGTTATCTGGCAGCTTGAGGTCGATGGGCAAGGCTCGTACCGAACGATCCACTTGCCAAGCCTTTATCCCGGTGTGCACTGGTAATACCCAAGGCGAGGTATGTCAGAAAGCGGTGGCAGCGATTGACTCGGTGGGATATCTAAATCGAGTGCGGTGCGGAACCAAATTGCGGTTTCCTTCGTTTTGCCCTCCGCGTCTGTTCTAATACCTGCCAGGGGCTAATCTGTATTCTCTGGGGAAAGGACCCGCCTTTTGCTCTGGCTGCGTCGCATTGTGTTCACTTTCGCTTACGTTGTAGCTCTTCTGCTTACTGTGTGGACGGTGGGGGCGATTTACTTCGACTCTCCGTTTTCCGCGCTGCGCGCGGCGGCGGCTGTGGTGTACCTCATTGTGGTACTCGCGGCCCTGGTGTTCGTCCGCCGTCAGCACCTGGGACTGGTGGTTGCCTACGCGAGCTTTGTGCTTGTGGCCTCGTGGTGGTTCACGCTCAAGCCGTCGAGCCACCGCGACTGGCAGCCGGACGACGCGGAAACCGCCTGGGCCGAGATCAACGGCGACCAGGTCACGATCCATAACATTCGCAACTGTGACTACGTCACAGAGAAGGACTACACCTGCCGCTGGGAAACGCGCAGCTACAACCTCTCCCATCTGCGCGGCGCCGACCTGTTCATCACCTGGTGGGGGCCGACGCTGATCGCCCATCCCATCGTGAGCTTTGACTTCGGCGAGCAGGGGCACGTGCCGATGTCCATTGAGACGCGCGACGTCATTGGCCAAGGCTACTCGGCCATTCGCGGCTTCTACCGTCAGTACGCCCTCACCTACATCGTCAGCGACGAACGGGATGTGGTCCGGCTGCGCACCAACTTTCGCAAAGACGAAGAGGTGTACCTATTCCGCACGACCGTCGGGCCAGAGTTGACACGCAAGATTTTCCTATCGTATCTGCAGCGAGTAAACGACCTTCACCGCAGCCCGGAGTGGTACAACGCGTTGACCAACAACTGCACGACGAACATTGACGTCTCGGCCTCACATGCCCAGCGCAGGGGCACCGTTTGGGACTGGCGTGTGCTCCTGAACGGCAAGATGGACGAGATGATGTATGAGCACAATCGCTTTGTGACCGGCGGCCTGTCGCTCCCGGCGCTCAAGGCTCAGGCCCACATCAACGCCGCCGCACGGGCCGCGGACGACAGCCCCGAGTTCTCCAAACTCATTCGCGAGGGGCGTGTCGGGTTTGGCGAACTGCGGCAAGGTACGGCCTCCGAGCGGCAGCCTATTTCTCCACGAAGATGAGGAAATAATCCATGCCGTCATCTTTCACCAACTCGTCATGCTCTTCTGACATCCGATAGCCTGCGGACTCCATCTCCTGGACGACTATCCGCTTCTGGACTCCGTGGTTGCTGCCATTGCCGGCACGATCGATGATGCCGACACGCGCGCCCAGCCGCAGCGCAGTGCGAAGATTTCGCATCAGTTCAATCGGCCGCGCAACCTCGTGATACGTCTTCAGCAGCAGGACCGCATTCACAGTGTGCTGCGGCAGGCGTGGGTCGTCGGGCGCCCCCTGCACGGCATGAATGTTGTTGAGCTTGTCTTTTGCCGCACGCTCTTGCACGTAGCGGACGGCCGCCGGATTGATGTCAACCGCATAGACCTCGCCGGTTTCCGTCACCCGAAGCGCGGCGCGGACAGTGAACCATCCCGAGCCAGCTCCAATATCGGCGACGTTTTTGCCCGGCGCGATTCCGAGCAGATCCATCACCTGGTCGATGTGCAACTTCTTGTCGCGGTTGGGATAATCAAAGACCGACAGATCGCCGCTGTAGGGAGTGCTCGTCTTGCGCCGCTGCTGCGCAGTGGCGGGCGCCCCTTGTGCCAATGCCGGCGCCGGAGCGTAAGGCATTAGAACCAGCGCGCATACCCCAGTTGCAATCCATCCGCGCCAGATCATGGCACGGCTTCCCCTAGAGGTTTTGTACATGACATATTAAGATGCGGTCCGAAGGGGTAGAGAACGAGTCTTCAGGGTTAGACCTGCAATTTCTCCTGCACAACGGGCAGTCGCTTTCATGGCCTGCAATCGGCCGATGCCCGCCTAAGCCGATATTGCCGTCTGGGAATCGGTGGCTGCTTTTCAAGCTCGCACCAGTTACCATAGTGCTGCGACGACGGAAATCCTGTTGCTCCCTCCGTCGAGCGCGGCGCACCGTTGATCACTTTGCCGCATTTCTTGGATTGCGGCGGTGCCAGCGATGCTTCCTGCACCACGTAGCCTGGGCCATGAGGACATTGATGACCGCGTCGAAGAACGCACTCACTCTTCTTTGTTGCATTACGTTGCTATTGTGCACAACCGCCCTTTCCTGCGGATATGGCAAGCCGCCGACGTCGGTGGGGCCGCTGGTCATCAGCTCGGCGGCGTTGCCGGTTGCCGTCATCAACGTGCCGTACTCTGCCACCCTCACCGCCACAGGAGGCGTGCAGCCCTATACCTGGGCGATGGCCTCCGGCACGTTACCTGCGGGGCTGACCCTCAGCACCAGCGGCGCCAATGGCGTCATCAGCGGAACCCCGACGGCATTGGGCGCGACTACGTTTAAAGTACAGGTCACGGACTCCCAGACCCCTACCGCAGCCGTTGATACTGCCACGAAGTCCATTACCGTGAATCAGCCCTTGGCGATCACTACCACGTCACTCACATCCGGGTCCGTGGGCGTTCCCTACACCGGCTCACTTGTTGCCTCGGGAGGCGTACCCCCGTACACCTGGGCCATCACTTCGGGCAGCCTGCCAGCCGGACTGAGCCTCAGTACCTCCGGCTTCATCACTGGAACGCCGACCAATCTGGAGACGCAGACGTTCACAGTTCAAGTCAGCGATTCGCAGACCCCTGCTTCGACGGCCACGGCGACGTTGAGCCTGACGATCAATGGCCCCATCTCGCGATTGAACGGCAATTACGTGTTTTCGTTTTCGGGGTTTCAGAACGGAAGCCAAGTGATGCAGGCTGGCAGTTTTACCGCCGACGGCCAGGGCAACATTACCGCCGGCCTGATGGACTCCAACAGCGCCAGCGGACTACACACCAAGTTGACCTTCACGGGTACTTATTCGCTGGACTCGACCGACACTGGCCCCATGACGCTAGTCATTCAGGGTTTGGGGACATTTAGCTATGAGCTTGCCGTACCGGCATCGGGCACCATTCGCTTCATCCAGAACGGAACCGCCGGGAGTCAGGGTTCGGGAGTCCTCCGCAAGAATTCCTCCACTACCCAGATCACCATCGCACAATTAGCGGCATTTTGGGCGTTCGGCGCAATCGGCGCCGATGCTTCGCAGAATCGCTATGCCGCCGCCGGTACGTTCCAGGCCGACAACACAGGTGCCTGGACCAACGGCGAAGAGGACACCAATGACAATGGCACGTTGGCGGCCAGCCAGTCGTTCACCGGATCGTTTGTCGCCATTGATCCTACGACCGGGCGCGGCACCGCCACCCTGACCGCCAACTCCGTCACCACGAACTACAGTTTCTATCCGGTCTCGGCCAGCGAGCTGATCATGCTGAGTGTCGATCCGGTGTCCCCTAATGCTCCGCTGGCGTTGTTCTCGCTGTTAACACGTGGTCTGAACAACTTCACGACTTCGTCCCTGAACACCACTACGGTGGCGGCGCTGCAGGGCATCGGCTCTGCCAACGGAGGTCCCGTGCCCTCCGGTCTTCTGGCCTTCGTGAAATTTGACGGCAATGGCAACATCACCGCCAGTACGGACCAGAACGTAGGCGGAACTCTCAGCACGAACAGCTACACCGGCACGTACAGCATTGCCAGCAACGGGCGAACTACGTTGACTGGTTTCGGTAGCAATACAGTTGTGTTTTATTTGTCGACCTACGTCGGGTTCACCCTCGTCACAGATTCCACCGTCACGGCCGGGACCATCGTTCCGCAAGGCGGCACATCGTTCTCGAATACTTCCATCAACGGCACCTATCTGGGGGGAACCTTGCAGGCGGTCCTTCCAACCGTAACGGTGGAAGCCGATTCCGGCGCCGCCGACGGCAATGGCAACTTGTCTCTGTTCTATGACATCAGCGGACCCGGAGGTCCGCAGCAGGGGTTGACTTCTGCCATTAGCTATAGCGTCGATTCCACCGGGCGCGCGCCGTTCACGGTCAATGGCAATACCGTGGGGATCGCCTACGTCGCAACCACAACCACCAGCGGCAACAGCACCAGCGGAAAAATCCTGGTGCTCTCGACTGATGCAAACCCTAAAATCAACGACCTGGAGAAATAGGGAGGTGCGCGCGTTCAGGTCGGTGCGGGCGTGGGGCGCATACGCGTAAGCGTAAGGTATAATCCGCCCGTCACTCGGAGGACCAGGAGACATGGGCGGCTGGGTGCTCCGTCCCTTCGCTGGAGCCGCGAAGGGCTGGGGAAAACGCTGGTTGGTGGTACTAGCCGTGGCTGCGATTGTTGCTGTGCTGGGCGCCTTCAGGGTGCATCGCGCGTTCGCGCCGGCAGTACTTCTGGTTGACTCCGCACCGTCCGCACTGCCCGCCGACGGATTTTCCTCCATCGAATTCAAGCTGCACTCGTCAACTGGACGTGACCTGCGGGGGTTGCAGGTCACGGTGGACGAGCCGCACCGCGTTGCCGTGGATTCTGTCGTAGTACGCGGAGAATCGGCAGTGGTTTCGCTGCGTATTGGCGTGCTGCCCGGCAAGACCAAGCTCCAGTTCGTGGCGCCCGGCTTCGATCCCAGGCAGCTAACGCTTTACACCACGCTCGATGTGTCCGACAGTGTGGGAGACGGAACGCCTGACTTCCTGCGCCTGCACGATGCTGCGGACCGGGGCGCTTTTCGCCGCTGGTTTACGCTGCTGGCCGAAGCCGAGTATTACCGCGGCGGGACGCCGGGCGAGATCGAGGATTGCGCGGCGCTGCTGCGGTATGCGTATCGCGAGGCGCTACGGCAACATGATTCCGTTTGGGCCAAGGCTGCGACTTTGCCCACCGCACCATGGGCGGGCGAAATTCGGCAGTATCAGTATCCCTATACGCGGCTGGGCGCGGGACTATTTCGCATCCGCGAGGGGAGCTTCACGGCAGATGACCTGAAGAACGGCGCGTTCGCCCAGTTTGCTGACGCCAAGACCCTGTGGCATTACAACTCCTACTCTGTGGCACGCGATATAAGTCGGGCTCTCCCTGGCGACCTGCTGTTCTTTCGTCAAGAAGGGCAGCAGCATCCGTTTCATGCCATGATTTTTGTTGGACCCAGCCAGTTCGAATCGGGCCATGAGCCGCTGGTGGTTTACCACACCGGCGCCATCGGCAAGTCACCCGGAGAGATTCGACGTCCCACGCTCACACAACTGATGACTTTCCCTGATCCGCGCTGGCGACCGGTGGCGTCCAATCCCAGTTTTCTCGGGGTCTATCGCTGGAACATCCTGCGGGGAGCCGAATGAATCGAGGGTTGAGCGCCGCCGTCGTTCTCGCTCTGATGCTGCCTCTGGTGTACCCGCTGCAGGCGGAGAACGCTCAGCCCTACTTCTCCGTTACCAGCGAACGCACTTACCTGCCGGGCGAAAAAATCGAGATCGGGGTGTACAGCAACCACGTCACCGCGCTGGAATTCCGGGTGTATCGGGTGAACGAAGCGGGAAAATTCTTCAGCCAGTTGCAGGACATGCACAGCTTCGGCGGGCAGGCACCGCGGTTGCCGCTTCAGCAGAGAACGTGGCTGGAGCGCTTTCACGCGTGGAAGCACCGCATGTGGGTGTGGATCCGCGATTTTGTGCGCGCGCAGTTCTCGCCCGACTCGCGTCACCGGATTCGACTGTGGCGCATGGGGGAAAGCGCGCCGAATAAGAAGGGCCCGCAGGCGAACGAATACGCACAGGTGCCAGTGCTGAACCAGCAGCAACTGGTCTCCACCTGGAAGTGGATGGCGCCGCCCGGAGATCGCTGGGAGAGCCAGCGGGTCACCGTGCCGGTGAGCGACAAGGGCGTCTATCTGTTGGAGGCCACCAATGGCACGCTGCGCGCCTACACCATCGTGGTCGTCACTGACATTGCGATCATCAGCAAGGCCGCACCCGGACGCCTGCTGTGCTACGTGGTCGATCGCACCACCGGGAATCCCATTGCCGGCGCCGCCACCAGGGTGTGGATCGAGCAGCAGGAGATCGCCAGCAAGGCGACCGACCAGAACGGACTGCTGGACCTAACGATCACGCAGGCGAAGCCGGAGAACGTCGCGGTGCTGGCGACCTACCAGGACGAGGTTGCCGTCAACGCGCCGGGCGCGTGGAACATGGGAGCGGAGTCGCGCAACCTGAGGGGCTATACGTACACGGACCGCCCGGTGTATCGGCCGGGCGACACGGTGCACTTCAAGACCATCGTACGCACGGAGACGCCCAGCGGCTACGTCATTCCCAAAGACCGCGAGCTACGGCTCGAATTGCGCGATCCGCGGACGTACCAGCCCATCTGGCAGCAAACCGTCACGCTCTCCGATCTGGGCACCGGACACTGGGACTACCCGATTCCCGCCGACGCCAACCTCGGCTTTTACTACCTCAACATGCAGTCGGGTGAACGCTACGTCGAGGGCGTCCGCTTCTCGGTACAGGACTACAAGAAGCCCGAATACGCGGTGAAGGTCACGGCGCAGACACTGCGCGTGCTGCAGGGCCAGCCCATCAAGGCAACGATCGACGCGCGCTACTACTTCGGCGAGCCTGTAGCAAATGCCAGAGTCAAGTGGGTGGTGCACACCTCGACGTACTGGCCGTTCGGACGATATGAGTCGGACTCTGATAATAGCGACGATGGCTACGACGGGGGCGAGAGCGAGCCGGGAGAAGCGGACACTTTCGGCACCGAACAGGAGAGCGAGCAGAGCGGCCTGCTGGATGCCGATGGCAAGCTACAAATAACAATTCCGACGCGGGTCAACCCGAAGAAGCAGGACGTGACGTATCGCATTGAGGCGCGTGTCACCGACGAAGGTAACCGGGAGATTTCCGGTCATGGATTTGCGCTCGCGACCTACGGGAGCTTCTATCTCACCGCAGAACCGAACTCGTATGTTTACAGCAAGGGCGGCACGGCGATCATCAAAGTGGTCGCGCAGGACTACGACAAGAAGCCTGTGGCCACGGCTTTCCGCGCCGAGTTGAGCCGCTGGAACTGGCAGAAGCGCACCGGCGAGATGATATCGACGACGCAAGGCCAGACGGGCTCTGACGGCAAGGGTCAGGTGCAGTTCACGATTCCCGACGCGGGCGAATTTCGCGTCCGCATTTCCGCCATGTCGGTACAGAACCGCGAAGTCGAGGACACCGCTTACCTCTGGGCGCCCGGTATCAGCCCCTTGTGGGCGGGCACGCAGCAGGAGCGCATTCAGTTGGTGGCCGACAAGAAGTCTTACGCGCCGGGCGAGATCGCGCACGTGCTCATCGTGACCGGCAAGGAGCCGGTAAGTGTCCTGGTGACGGGGGAGGGCAATGGGCTCTACTCTTGGCAGGTGGTGAAGAGCGCGGGCGGAAGCGTTACGGTGGACGTCCCCGTCGAGCCGGAGTTCGCGCCGAATTTCTATGTAACAGCAGCATTCATTCGCGACAACAAGTTCTACTCCGGCAGCAAGAGCCTGAAGGTGCCGCCTACGCAGCACGAACTGAATGTAGAGCTGAAGCCGTCGAAGCCGCAATATCAACCCGGTCAGGCGGGCGCCTACACGGTCAAGGCCACCGACTCGGCCGGCAAACCGGTTGCAGGCGCCGACTTCAGCCTGGGCGTGGTGGATGAAGCGATTTACGCTATTCAGCCCGAGACGGTGGGCGGCATTCTGTCGGCGTTCTATGGGACGGTGTACAGCAAGGTCTCGACTGACAGCTCGCTGAGCTACTACTTCAGCGGGCAGGCGGGCAAACGCGCTTTGCCGCTGGCCAACGTGGGGCCGTCGCGCGGGCTGGCGCAACTCAAACCCGAGCGCCTGGTGCAGCCCAAGATTCGCAAGGCTTTCCCCGACACAGCGTACTGGGTGGCCGATGTCCGCACTGACAGCAGTGGACAGGCCACGGTGAAGTTCGAGTATCCCGACGCCATCACGTCGTGGCGCGCGACGACGCGCGGCGTGACGCAGGACACGAAAGTCGGGAGCGCCGTGGAAAACACCATCGTACGCAAGAACCTGATGGTGCGGCTGGTGGCGCCGCGCTTTTTCCGCCGCGGCGATGAGATCGTGCTCTCGACCATCGTGCAGAATTACCTTCCCGAGCAGAAGACGGCGCGCGTATCGATGGAGTTCACCGGCCTGCAGGTGATGGATGGCGCAATGCGTGACGTGCCCGTGCCCAGCCGCGGCACCGTCAAGGTCGATTATCGCGTTCGCGTGCTGGATGTAGATGCAGCGAAGGTCCTGGGCAAAGCGCTCACCGACGTGGAAAGCGACGCCATGGAACTCACGCTGCCGGTTGTCCCCTTCGGCGTGCAGTTTGCAGTGGCGAAGTCGGGCTCGATCAATGGAAGTAGCAGCACCAGTGAGCAGGTTGTGTTCCCGACCGGCATCGAACCCAACACGGGCAGGCTGACGATGGAAGTGACGCCGTCGATTGCGGGGACGATCTTCGGCGCGCTCGACTTCCTCACCTCGTATCCTTACGGATGCACCGAGCAGACCATGTCGAGCTTCCTGCCCGATGTGCTGGTGGCCGACGCCGTTAAGAAGCTGGACGTGGGGACGAACATCAATCCGCAGACCCTCAACAAGCAAGTGCAAGCCGGGCTTGACCGCCTCTACCAGTATCAGCATCCCGACGGCGGCTGGGGGTGGTGGCAGACGGATGACTCGCAGCCCTTCATGACCGCGTATGTGCTAGCGGGACTGGTGCAGGCGAAGGCGGCGGGCTATGAGGTCGAGGATGCCCGTATCTATCGCGCCCGCAAGTGGCTGCTGCCGGAGTTCAATCGCTCAACGGCGGTGAAGACCGACCTCCGCGCCTACATGGCGTATGCACTGGTGCTGAGCGGCAGCGATTCCGATACAGCTATTGTTGACTCCGTCTGGAACCAGCGGGCCACCCTGACGTCGTACGGCAAGGCGCTGCTCGGGCTCGCGACCATGCAGATCAACGACCCGCGCGCGAATGACCTGGCAAAGCAACTTGCCTCCGACGCCAAGCAGGACGAGTCACAAGCCTGGTGGCCCACCGACACCAACAACCTGATGGACTTCTACGGCGACACCACTCCGCAGGCCACCGCTTATGCGCTGAAGCTGCTGGACCGAGTCGATCCGCAGAGCCCGCTGCTGCCCAAGGCTGCACTGTGGCTGGTCAGCCATCGCGGTCAAGGCTATTACTGGGATTCGACGCAGCAGACGGCGATGGTCATCTACGGTCTGACCGACTACCTGCAGCGCACGCAGGAGCTGAAACCTAACTTCAGCGTCGATGTGCAGGTAAATGGCAAGACGGTTGCGACCAAGAAGTTCGGCGCCGCCGATGCCACCGCCCCGCCCGCAATGGTCACGTTGGCTGAAGCGCAGCTTGCGCAGGGAGCCAACCAGATTCGGCTGGTGAAATCGGGGGCAGGGCGTCTCTACTGGTCGGCGCGGGGTGAGTACTACTCGAGCCAGCCCAACGCCGTGAACACGGGATCGTTCCAGCTCAGCACAGTACGCGCGTACTATAGACTCACTCCACGCCAGGCCGGCGATAAGCTGGTCTATCACCTCGACCCGCTCTCCGGGCCGGTGCAGGTGGGCGATACGCTGGCGGTGCGCATCACCGTCGGCGGCAGCGATTGGCGCTACCTGATGATCGAGGACCCGATACCATCCGGCACCGAGTCCATCGCACGCGACGACTTGTATCAGCTGGACGAGAAGCCGGACTGGTGGCGACGCCCGTGGGCGTATCGCGAGTTGCGCGATGATCGCACTACCTTCTTCAACTACTGGTTCCCGCGCGGACAAGCTGAGTACACCTACCTGCTCAAGGTGGTGAACCCCGGAGTGTTCCGCGTGAGCCCCACGCGGGTGGAGCCGATGTACCAACCGCAGTACCTACCCACCAGCGATGCCCTCACGGTGACGGTGAAATGACGATGACAACGCCTCCTGCAAACCGGACCGGGATCGCGAAACTCTGGCTGTTGAATTTTGTAGCTAACGCTGTTCTGCTGGCGGTGTGGTACTTCTGGCTGCTGATTCCCGACGCCCACATCTGGCAGGTAGCGGGCTCGGCGGTGATCGCGGTGGTGACGGTGGCATTGGTGCTGTGGTTGCGCTCGGGAACCCTGGCCTGGTTCCGCGTCAACGTGTTTCGCGAGGAAGGAACTATCTGGCCGGCGTATCGTCATTCCCTTCGCCACGTTCCGGCGTTGGGTATCTGGGTGCTGGTCTTCGTGCTGCTGGGGTGGATGGTGTGGAGTCTGCGCGACTACGTGCCGCAATTTGCGGTGTGGATACGGCAAAAGCTCGGTGCAGGGCCGCCGCCGCGCAACATCCTGAATGACCTGAACTGGCTGCTGCTGGTGATTGTGGGATTCGTCATGCCGGGATTGTGGGTGCCGATCGCCACGACCGTCTCGACCGTGGGCTTCCGGCCTGAACACATTGTTCTCTCGCGCCGCGTTTGGAAGAAGCCGCTTTACTGGCTGTGGTTCTGCCTGCTGCTTGGGTTCGGGATATACATCCCGTACAGACTGGTGTGGTGGATCCCCGATCTGCAAACCCTTCGCCAGCAGGTGTGGAGCATGGGGGCACGATTCCTACTGGCGTACGCAATTGCGGTCACTGCGTTCATCGCGGTGGTGTGGATGACGGCAGTACACACGGATCGAGAAGATCCGGTCGTGCTTTGAGTCGCAACGGATGACTGGTCACGGCGTTTTGGGCAGCCCTTCCTGCAACCACTGGATCACAGTTCTCTTCCCTCTTTCTGCGACGAGTTGCGCCACCCGCGTTTGCGCTTCGGCATAGGCCTGGCGCATCGCCTGCTCGCTGGCTGGGTTGCGCAAGGCCTTGTCTACTGCAGTGAGATCGGCAATCGACCCGTTCACATCTCCGGCTTTATTGGGCTGCGCCAGAAACAGCACCAGCCCCTCGCGAAACCACAGCGGGGTGCCCGGTTTGGCACGTGACTCCACCAGCATATGCAGCAACTCGTGGCGCAGCGTGCTCTCCAGCGTGCCGGCGTCGCGCAGCACATCGGAGGGCTGCAAGCGGATGGTGTCTCCGCGGGTTGAGGCCGCCACCCACCCCGGTTCGCCGGTGGCGTCGCGAAAGGCTGCCACGGTCGCATAGACCTTGATTTTGGCCGCGCCGCTGTATAGCAGGCCGGTGCTCTCCTCAGCCTCGTGCATCATGCTCGTTGCCAGCGGCAGCAGCTTGCGGTCGCGGTCGGGACGCGTGGTAAACAGCACTACGTCCTCATTGGCCAACTGTTGCCACTGCGTCCCCTGCGCACTCACGGCCACGCGCGTGCCCGGGTAGTAGAAGCTAAGGATCTCGCGGTAGGAGTGTCCTTCTTCACCCATCACCTCAGCGCCCACTTGGCACAAACCCACGCCATGACCCGAGCCGCGCCCGTGAAACACGATTCGGTCGCCTTCGACGCGCACCTCGTACCAGTTGCTCTTGAGGCGGTCCCAGCCGAGGTTGCGCCCGATGGCCAGGCGAAACGTCAGCCCGGGCACGGTTATTGTGCTGCTGCCAGTGACCTTCAGAAACTCCACCCGGCCACTGGAGGTGCGCTGCACCACAGCGACGGAGCGCAGCCGTCCCGGCACATTCACGCCCTCGGCTGCCAGGGCGCGCTGCAGCTCCCGCCAGTTGACCTCGCTGCGCCACTGGTTGTTTCCGCTGCGCACGCAGTAGGCGTCGGAGTGCTGCTGGAGATACGGTGCGCGTTGCTCGTCATTACCGAGAATGTAGCGGCCGTCTTCGGTCATCCCGCCGCAGTTGGCATGATAGTAGGTCGCCGCAGGCTCGCCGTCGTACCACAGTACCTCGCCGGCGGTGGCTTCTACGAGGTTACGCAGCCGCGGAGTCACGTCGGCCAGCCGAAGGTTCTGGCAGTGCGTAGAGTCACAGAAGTCGAAACCATCCACTGCATGGCGAGCGCCGAAGTGCAAGGCATAGGTTCGCGCGGTTACCGCCATCGCTTTCAGGGTTTCGTCCGATTTGAAATTGCCCGTCTCGCCCGCGAGAACGCCGGCAATGTACTCCTCCATTGGCATCGTGGCCGTCACCAGCAACTTTCCCGCGCTGGCGCGCACGGCGATTGGGAAGTCCGCCTGGAGAGGAGTCGCATTCGCAGTGACGATTTGATACTTGCCTGCGATGCGAAGTTCCTGCGCCGTCGACTTGTCCCCTTCGATCACTACCCGCGAACCAGACGCGCGGATTGTCGCCAGACCGAGAGGTGTCGCAGCGCAGCCCGCACACCGGCGCATCGCGGCCTGTCCAGCATCCGCCTTGAGCTTCAACTCTGTCGGGGGACGTACATACCACAGCCGGACGCGAACGGTCTTGGGAAATCCGGTTGGCGCTGTGCCGGACTGCGGCTGCGCTCCGCCGCCAATCACTGCCAGGAGCAATGCGGCCAAGGCAATGGGCAATCGCTTCAATGTCCCACTCCGTCAGACCGGCTTCTGCTTCGACTGGCAAAGTAGGCGGCGAATATCTGGCGCGCAGCGCTAGCGGCATCTGTGGGCCCGTGTCCTTTCTCCAGAAACACGACCAGCGCGATCTCCGGCTTGCCGGCCGGAGCATAGCCCGCGAACCAACCGTGCCGCCAGCTTCCTTCCTCTACCAGCGATGTGCCGGTCTTGCCGGCGACCTTCAGCGCCGCATCGGGCTGAGCGAAATGTCCCATTCCGTAGGACACCGAGCCTTCAAGACCTTCAAACAACGGCGCTAGTTCCGCATCGTGCTCTTGTGAAAGAAGCGCTAGATTGCGGTAGCCCCGCAACAGCTCCAAAGGAGTGACACGTACGCCCCACTCGCCAATTGCCTCGAGTTGCAGCTCGGCCTGTGTGCCCGCCAGCGCAACGCTGCCCATCGCTTCATTCTGTGACAGTCCGCTTGGGGCGGCAAAGCCATACTGGCGTAGACCATTCTGCAACTCGGCCGGTGTCAGCCGCAGTGCCACGGTGGTGAAATAGGAGTTGCAGGAGTAAGCCAGCGCCGTGTCGGGATCGATCGGCTGCTTGATGTCAGGATGCGTGCAGTCCAGCTTGTGCCCGCCGATCGTAAGCGGACGCTTGCACATCAGCGCTGTATGCCCATTGACCTTGCCCGCCTGCAGCAGCGCCAGCAGCGTGAAAGGCTTGATGCTCGATCCCGGTAAGGCCACGCGCTGCGCCGCCACGTCGAGCTGATAAGCCGCGAGAATCTTGCCGGTTGCAACGCCGAGCACCACCGCCGTGCCGCGCCGGCGCGCCATGGCCCGCGTGACCGCCGGCTGCAACATCTGGCCATCTGCAGGCCGGTCTTGCGGCCAGGATAAGTCCCACAACGTCAGACATACCGCAATGCAAACCACCACCCGCATAGTCCGCCAACGCGTGCGGCTCCCTATGGCCCGCGAATATCTATGGAAACTACCCAGCACCGTTTATCCGTGGCATCGGTGTAAGTCTGCAGCTTTCCTCCCTACTGCACGACCAGCACCATCTTCCCTAACGCGCCTGACGGCTTCATGATGGCTTCGTGGGCGCTTGCAGCCTCGGCCAGTGAAAACTTCTGTCCAATCACCGGGTTTAGCGTGCCGTTTTCGATTCCTTTGCACAGTGCCGCATGTATCTCGCGCAGCTCCTGCTCCGAAACGGCCAACAGCGTCATGCCGCGAATGTCGGCCTCGCGCGCCATCGTGTCGCGCGGATTGATCTCGATGGTGCCACGGCTGCCCACCACGACAACCCGCCCCTTCATGGCCAGCAGCGACAGGTCATTCGCCAGGTTCTTATTGGCCAACATTTCTATAATCAGGTCGAAGCCACGCTCGCCGGTTAACTTCATCAGGTCGCCGAGATAGCCCGGGACGGAGTGGTTTACGGCATGGTTAGCGCCCTGCTCCTTGACATGGTGCAGTCCGGTGTCAGTGCCTGCTGTGCCCATAACCAGTAGCTTGTCTGCGCGCGCCAACTGTACCGCCGCGGTGCCGACGCCGCCGCTGGCGCCGTGGATCAGCACTGTCTCGCCGGGTTTGGCACCGCCACGCTGGAAAAGCGCACGGTAGGCCGTGCCGTAGGGTATGCCGATGGCTGCGCCCTGCTCGAAGCTCACGTTGCCGGGCAGCGCATGTACCTGCGTCTCGGCGCATAGCGTCTGCTCCGCGTAAGTGCCGCTCAATGATCCAGCGGTGTACACGCGGTCGCCGGTCTTCACGCTGCTCACGCCCTCTCCAATTGCCGTAAGCACGCCCGCGGCATCGGAGCCCGGCGTGTAAGGAAGTGCGGGCTTGATCGCATAGGTGCCGGTGCGCACGTAGGCCTCCACCGGATTGACACCCACGGCGCGCACCTGCACCACGACCTGGCCCGGTCCCGGCTTGAGATCGGGAACATCCTCCAGCTTTAACGCCTCCGGCCCACCAAACTCATGCACTCGAATTGCTTTCATGATCGCCTCCTGCACATTGCTACTCGAGTAACTCACCATCTTATGCCACGGGGCGTAGCCTGCGGGAGGGCGGACGAGTGTTTGCAAGGAGGCGGTTCAGACCGGGGTTCAATCCATTCGCGTGCCCGGCCCACGGAGTAGTGGCCGAGCCACGAGCAAAGTCCCGGGACCCGCGTTTGCGGTTTCGCGGGTAGCCCGGGCACCAGTTGCCGGAAAACGAGGCGCGCCCGCTACTTCGTGGCTGCCATCATCTCCCGGATCTTCGCCATTTCCTCCCGATTGGGGCCGTATGGCGCGGGCGCGACTCCTCCCGCCAAGCGGCACAATACTGACAGTTGCCCGCGATGATGGATCTGATGATGCAACAGCATCGACCACAAAATCTGCCGGGTCGAAACCGGCGTACCAGTGAAGAACATTAGCTGCCTTTCGAGGTCGGCCGCCGACAACTTCTTGACGCGTTGCACTGCATCGGCGTGAACCCGTTCGAAGCCTGGCGCAAGTTCCCCGACCGTCTTTGGTCGCTCCATTCCCGGCGGCCTCACACCCATCTCGAACACGCCGCGCTCGATGCCGTAAGTCATGTACGCGTCGGTTTCCGCCAAATGCCAGCCCAGTTCTCCCAGCGACCGGCCGCCCGCATCGGGGCGGAAGTCATACTGTCCCTCCGGCAACGACCGAAGCATGGCCACGGTCTTCTTGGCTTCGTCATCCCAGGTGTTAAGAAATGTCTGCAATTCGTTGGACATCCGCTATCTCCTCTCGCCCCAGGTCTGCACCCGGATGGCGTTCTGTGAATTTGTAAATCCGCTAGTTCGGGGCCCTAAACCTTCGCGCACCCGGCCCTACATCAATTGTTGGACGTAGGCCTCTGTTCCACCGCGTCGTCTTGCCTTCCGGGCACAATCTGTTCGATCACAGTGTTTCGGCACGCATGCAGGATCTCCGCCGACAGCTCACCATCATTCACCGCCCGCGCCAGCATCAGGCCGCCTAAGCATAGCGACATGGTGGCAATAGCGCGCTCGCGGTCCGGAGACTGCGCGTCGAAGTGTCCCGCGATGTTGTCAAGCACCCGCCGCAGGTGATGCTCAAAGACCTCGCGCGGCTGTCCCCCAATCCTCGCCACATCCGCCGCCAGTGCCGGCATGGGGCATCCCTTCTCGACCGCATCGCGATGCTCGGCGCTGACGTAGAACGACACAAACGCGCGCACCCAATCACGGCCGTGCAAGGTATTTAACGGTTCCGGCCGGTCATTCCCGGCGTTGCAGAAGACCGCATCTAACGTTGCGGCCAGCAGTTCTTCCTTGGAGCGAAAGTGCGCGTAGAACGCGCCCGCAGTCAGGTCAGCGGACTTCATGACCGCATCAACACCCGTCGCGGCATAGCCCTGCTTGCGAAAGAGCCGTCCGGCCTCTCGCAGAATCCGCTGACTGGACTGCCGCTTGTGTTCGGCAGGGTAACGCATGCGACGGATAATATTACGACCGTAATGCTATGTCAATGGAGCATCCATGACCGAGAAGCTGTATTTGTCCGTGCGTGATTTGCCCCACGAAGGTGTGAACTTCTGCGACTCGGCATCTCTAATGAAGTCAACCGCTCAATATAATATGTTTATTTTCAAGCGCTTACAACACAACCACCTTGGCAACCCACATGCACTCTCTCAGCGTCAGCGCGGCACTGCGTCCGATAGGGTATCGCGCCAAATCTTCCCCCAACATGGCCACATCGCTGCTGGAACCCGTCGCCGCCGACCCACCCGCATCCGGGTATCCGGCCTCCGCTCGTCTTAGGACGTCATTCCGTGAGCGTGATGGCATCGCGTTGCTGGTTTCGAACACGGTGGGCGTCGGAATCTTCACAACCCCGGCGCTGATTGCCTCGCTAGTACCGGATCCCCGGGCGGTGCTCGCGCTCTGGATCATCGGGGGCTGTCTGGCGCTGGCGGGAGCTGCATCATACTCCCGGTTAGCTGCACTGTGGCCATCAGCGGGTGGCGAATATGTCTACCTTTCGCGGACCTACGGCCCCGCGGCCGGGTTCCTCTCCGGCTGGACATCGCTCATCGCGGGATTTTCCGGGAGCGTGGCCGCGAGCGCAGTCGCCGTGGTGTTGTATGCAGGACAATACTTCCCCGCCCTCGCCTCCGCCCGCACTCTGGCTTCGCTCGACTTCTTTGGCCATTCGTACAAGCTGACCCCCGGCACGCTGGCCGCTGTTTGCATCATCCTTCTATTCGCGTTACTTCACATGGTCAGCCTCTCGGCGGGCAGGTTCACCCAGAACGCGCTCGCCTTGCTAATCGTCGCGATGTTTGTCGCGTTCGCTGGATTCGGATTCACGATCGGGCACGGCTCGTGGTCGAACCTCCAGCCTCACCCCGTGCCCCTCAGCGCAATGAATTGGCTACTGGCCCTGATTCCCGTCATGTTCACCTACAGCGGATGGAACGCCGCCGCCTACGTGGCGGAAGAGATCCACGAGAACCGCCACACGATGCGACCACTACTGCTGCTCGGGACCTTCACCGTTATGGTGATGTACGTCGTGATGAACGCTCTCTATCTCTACGCCATCCCCATCGGAGAGATGCGGGATGCGGCCAACGTGGGTGAGGTGGCTGCGCGAACTTTATTTGGCGCGGGTTCGAATTTCATCACTGCGGCACTCATCGTGGCCTTATTGGGCGCCATTAGCGCGATGACTGTTGCCGGCCCGCGTGTCTATTTCGCGATGGCCCGCGATGGGGCGTTTCTTCCCGCCTTCGCCCGCACCAGTCGGCGCTTCGGAACTCCGGCACTGGCCATCGCGCTGCAATCGCTTTGGAGCATCGTGCTCGTCCTGGTCGGAGGATTCGACCAGATCCTCATGTACACCGGCTTCGCCATCGTGCTTTCATCCGGAGCGGCCGTGGCTGGCCTCTTTGTGGTTCGCCGTCGTGGTGCCGGTTCCGGCGCCCTCAGCACGACCAAGCTTGTGGCTCCCGCGGTCTTCGTTCTGGCCAGTACCGCCATGGTGATCAACACTGTGCTGGACGATCCTACCCTTGCGCTCCTGGGCGTGCTGCTCATCGCGGTAGGCTACCCCCTGCATGTCTGGTGCCGCCGCAGAACCTTTGCTGCTGCCGTAATCCCTTGCGAAAACACAACCACCTTGGCGTTGCCGGACGAGCTCTAACCGGCCAATGACAGCAGGCTTTCTCACTGGCTGGTCTTCACCTCTGTCGCCTTGCCGTTCTCGTAAGTGACCTTCACGGAATGTCCGCCGTTGGGGTAGTTCACGATCCTGGGATTGGTCCTTCCCAGCCCTTCCGGAATCCCCACGCCAATGGCGAAAGACGCCTGCAACTCACTCATGCCCGCCTTCACTTGGTGCTGGTCGATCGCCTCCCATACGTCGGCAGGCCAATGCTTGTAAAGGTCATGCGGGTCTTGAATAAACAGCATCTCGTCGGAATAGATGTGGTATGTGCCGTTGTCGGCGTCTCCAATGGAGAACGCGTAGCGCTTGCCGTCTTTCTCGAAAACCGCCATGACTTGCCGGCCTGCGACGCCCGGGGCTCCCTGGACGATCACGTCCTTGATCTCCAACCGTTCGATCGGGCCGAGCATCCCGGCTGCATGCCGCGTATCGACTGGCGGGCCATAGGCCATGTAAAAGTAACGGTATCCCTCTCGCACCCAGACCGGCTGCAGCATCAACGCCTTCGCGTCTTTCAGGTCCTGCGGATGCAGCTTCTTCGGTACGACATAGGCGTCGGCATCGAGCGCGGTTTCTTTCTTTGGCGGTTGCACCAGCACCACTCGGCGTCCGTTCATGTTGTAGTAAAACCAGACTCCGGCGACTATGAGCGCTACCAGAAGAGTGGCCTGCAAGATCTGCGATGTTTTCGACATGGCTCTCTCAGTACCTGACGGATACTCCTCCGGATTTCCTGCAAGGAAGACCCCGTGGGCACTTCACCTTTGAGCACCACCTGTCCCAAACCCGCTACAATCGTATCTAAGAGGATGGAATGCCCATAACCCAGGAAGAAGTAATGATGGCTCTCAAAGAGTGCTACGACCCCGAGATTCCGGTCAACATTGTCGACCTCGGACTCGTCTACGAAGTGCGCGTGATGCCCACCGAAGTGCCCGGCGCACAGGGCGACAATATTGCGGTCGAGATGACCCTCACCGCGCCGGGTTGCCCTTCGTCCGGATTCATCACCGACCAGGTGAAACAGCGCCTGTTGCGCCTGCCGGGGGTCAGCGACGCAAAGGTCGAGCTGGTGTGGTATCCGCAGTGGACGCCCGAACGCCTCAGCGCCGAGGCCCGCAAGCAACTGGGCATCGACTGAAACCCGGGAGCGGCCTCAAATCACTGGCATCACCAAGTGTACTTCTGCGTCGGTTCCTCCTTCGCCGCGTCGTCCCAGATTCTCTGTTTCCAGTCCTTCGCGTCACCGTTCTTCGGACCATTCGCATCAGCCGCAGCAAGCACGAGTGCCCGATAAGCTCCCAGCCACGGCAGCTTCAGCAGCGACGCATCCGGCGTCTCTGCCTGTCGCACTACCGCCAACTGCAACTCCTTCCACTCAGCGGGAG
>Ga0335070_10002381_pt1 | contig 21873 bp, 19 predicted proteins | sample Lox_Sample_13_FD_206722 | JGI IMG/M metagenome (GOLD analysis project Ga0335070, IMG submission 206722) | Soil microbial communities from Loxahatchee National Wildlife Refuge, Florida, United States - Lox_Sample_1.3 | ecosystem: Environmental > Terrestrial > Soil > Wetlands | place: USA...
GCGCGATTGGTCAAAGTATAACGGCAAGAAGGACGTGGTCTTTCAGCCGGCGATGATGTCGCCGCGCGAGTTGCTGATGGGCATGGAATGGGCGGCCCGACAGTTCTACTCAATCCCTTCGATCGTCGAACGCATGGCACGCTCGAAAACCGGATTGTGGTGGAACATCGCGCGCAACATGGGCTATCACCTGGCGCTCCGAAATTTTGGCAATATCGGATTCGATCCGAAGACCCGTGGGCAATCCCCGTCCGCCGATTCGTCTGGCCAAACAGCCTGTCCACGAAAAATCAGCGCCGCTTCCGATCCGGGGCAATTCCGTTGATGCGATGCGGTGCCCGCCCAGATCAGTTCGCGCTCGACAAAGCTGGTGACGTTCGGGCCCGCCATGACGGAGTAGTCGGGCGTTCTGATGTCCACCGACGTCAGCGCCGCGAGCCTTGACGCCCAATGACGCGCGGCCGGTTTGTGGTGCAGCAGCGCGCGAGGCGGCCAGAGCTCGACCACGATGAGTGGAATAACCGGTTTGGAGCGAATTGGGAGGAGGCGATCACGGGCCGCTTGCGGCCGAGAGTTGCCCTACGCGGTTTCCCCGATTGCGCGCCAGCGCCGGTCAGAACTTCGCGCGCCAGTCCGCTTCCCACATCGGCAGGAAGGCGTCCGGGTCGAACGGGTGAGCAAGCGCCGCCTCGGGAATGAAGCGGCCCACGCCGAGTCCGGGAAGCGTGGGCACGTCGTAGCCGCCGGCGCGCGGGCGTGGCGGGTGCTCCACCAGTTCGAAGCGCCAGGCGGGCGAGTACTCGCAGAACGACTCCTGCATGATGAAGTTGGTAGTGCACGCGTCGAGCTGGATCGCCGCCGCAGTCGCGACCGGCCCGAACGGGTTGTGGAACGACACCGGCGTGTACGCGGCGTCCGCGATGGCGGCGATCTTCTTGGCTTCCAGTATGCCGCCGACGTGGATCGGGTCGGGCTGCAGCACGCCGATCTCGTTGCTCGCGAGCAAGGCCTGGAGGTGGTACTTGGTGTAGCAGCGCTCGCCGGTGGCGAGCCGGGTGCGGATCGAGCGGCCGACTTTGGCCAGCGCCTGCACGTTCTCCGGGTCGCACGGCTCCTCGAACCAGTACAGCTTGTACGGCTCTAGCTCGCGCGCGATCTCGATCGCACTGCCGGGGCTGAAGCGCCCGTGGCAGTCGATCAGCAGATCGAGGTCCGGGCCGATCGCATCGCGCACGCAGGCTACCATCTCGACGGCGGCACGAATCGACTGCGCATCGGGGTCGCGGCTGGCGCTGGAGAACGGGTCGAACTTCAGCCCTCGGTAGCCGTTGGCCGCCACCTGCGCGGCCGCGCGTCCGATTTCGTCGAGCGTCGCACCGGCGCCGTACCAGGCATTGGCGTAAGCCGGCAGCCGCTCGCGCACCATCCCGCCGAGCAGGTCGTAGACCGGGCGGTCGAGCGCCTTGCCCACGATGTCCCACAACGCCATCTCGATCGCACCGATCGCCGAGTTGAGAATCGGCCCACCGCGCGCGAACTCGTTGCGGAACATCGCCTGCCACAGCCGCTCGATCTCGAATGCCGACTGCCCGAGCACCACGCGTTGCGCCAGCTGCTCGATTGCCGCCTGCACCGCCTTGGGCTGGAACTCGCAGGTGCCTTCCCCGACGCCCTCGATGCCGTCGTCGGTGAACACTTGGGCGAACACCCAGTTGCACCACTTGGCGCCCACCACGTAGGTATCGACCCGGGTGATTCGGCACTCGCGTCGCTGAGGCATGCTGTTCCCCCGGTCGAGTCGCTTCAGTCCTTGTCCAGCCCGCCGCTAACGTTGAGCCGTTCGGCTGTCATGTAAGCGGGCGCCTCGGCCGCGAGCCAGGCGACCGCCTTCGCCATCTCTTCCACCGTAGTGCGCCGCCCGAGCGGGATGCGGGCGGTGCGCTCCTGCTTGAAGCGCTCGAGATCGCTGCGCCCCTCGAGCCGGCACAGCTCCTCTTCGCTGCGCTGTTGCAACGGCGTGTCCATCATCCCCGGGGAGATGCTGTTCACCAGGATGCCGTGACGGGCGAGCGCTACCGCTCCCGCGCGCGTGAGCGAGTCGACGGCGGCCTTGCTGGCGGCATAGTGCGCGTAGTTGGGCAGTGCCATGCGTACCGCGGCCGAGGTGACGTTGATGATGCGCCCGCCTCTGCGCTTGGCCATCTCGCGGCCCGCGGCTGCCATCGCCAGGGCGACCGCGCGCACATTGATCAGCAGCGCGCGCTCCCACGCCTGAGCGCTCATCTCGAGGAAGGCTTCCACCGGTGCGATCGCCGCGCAGTTGACCAGCACATCGATGTGGCCGGCCTGGCGCACGGTCTGCTGGATCATGCTGGCGGGCCCGTCGGCGGTGGCGAGGTCCACGGCGATCGAGAAGCCCTTGCCGCCGGCTCGCGCACACGCAGCAGCGACCGCCGCCGCGCCTTGCGCGTTGAGGTCAACCACGGCGACGGTCCACCCGCGCACGGCCATCTCCATGCAGATGGCTTCGCCGAATCCCTGCGCGCCGCCGGTTACCGCGATCACCTCGTCGGGCATGGGTTGTTCCTCCCTGTACGGGATTCTACGCCGCGCGCCAGGTTTGGCGTGCGGCTCGCCAGCGCTCGCCCGGCGCCGGCGCCGCAACCGACGTTACACAGATTTTTCATTTCACCAACAAGGCGACGCGCCCGAGCGGCTACACTAGCGACGCGCTCCCGCTACGGAGCGGCTCGGTTCTCCGCAGGGCCGGGGATAGTGAGAACACGGCTGGAGAGGACATGGCAATGCGGGCGGGCGCGGGAATTTCTTGGCTGGTCACAGCGGGCGCTGCGCTCGCACTAGCAGGTGGACCGGCGCAAAGAGCAACCGCCGCGGTATCGACCTTCTCCGACGAAAGCGCCTTCGTCGCGAGCGTTGCGCCGATCGGGCCAGTGGACGCGCCGTTCAGCGCTGTAACGAGTTCGATCGACGTCCCTGAGGGAGGGTTGGTAGTCGCCCTCGGCCCCGGGGCCACGCAACTGAGCGTAGGCAACGTGGCGGGCAACGCCCTCCCGTCGGACTTGGGCGCCGGGAACGACCAGTCGTTCTCCAATTTCGACTTCACGTTCGCCTTGCCGCAAGGCGCGTTCGGATTCGCCGTGTTCAGTGCGACGGCGCCGGGCTACGCAGGCGCGTCGAGTTTCGAGGTGACGCTCCTGCGTGGCAGCACGGTCGTTGGCGCGACCGCCTTCCAGGCGCCCGCCGAGGGCGAGGTGTTCTTCGGGCTCGCTTCGACGGCTCCGTTCGACACGGCACAGTTGCGCGAGGTTGTCGGCGGGCCGCAGAACGCAATGCCCACCGGCGGCTTCGCGGATCGGGAGTGGTTCGGACGATTCTACGTCAGTGCGGTGCCCGAGCCTTCCGCCGGTACGCTGCTCGCCGCCTGTCTGCTCGTGATGCTCACAGTGGCCCATCGGCGGTTGGGCCGCACCGGCCTGAGCTGACCGCCTCTCGGTGCGCTGCGCGGACTCGGCGCCCCGCCCGCGCGCGAGGCTATCTCTCTCGATCACGGCCTGCTGGCACGGCGAATGACGCCGGGCTAGCGACCTGACTCGAAGTCGGGCAGGTAGATGCGCCGCCCCCGCCAGAAGTAGAAGTATCCGCGGTGGTCGCTCGACAGCTCCACGATCTCGCCCCGGATCGGCTCGAACCCGCTCAGCCAATACCACCGCTGCGGCTCCCGCTCGGGGTCCGGCACCACCAGCCAGCGGCCGAGCTGCAGGCTGCGATCGTCGATGCGGGTGGACGCCACGCGCGCCTGCGGGATGACCCTGGATTGCAGCGCGGTCCAGTTGAGAAAGATCGCACGCCCGTCGAGCCCTTGCTCGAACGCGTAGTGGTCGTAGAACTTCAGAAAGTCGCTCGATGAACCCACCGTGACATGGCCGCTGGACTCCTCGTATTCGATGTTCTCCTCGAACCAGTCCGCCGCCACCGGACCGCCCTCGAGACGTGTGACCAGCCCATACAGGTGATCGACAAGTTGCAGCAGGCGCGTACGACGCTCGCCCGGCGTTTCCGTTTCCTCTGAATAGGCGTTGTACACATCGCCGTCGCGCAGCCCTTCCCCTTCGAACAGATAGCCCCGCCGCAGAGCCGTCTCCACCGTCGTGATGTAGCCGCGCGCCGCCTCGATGGCTGCATGCCGCCGTGTGGCCAGCTCCTCGGTTTCGCCTGGCTGCGCATCACGCTGCACTTGGCGCGGTGCCTTCCCGGCAGCCTGCTGGGCGACGTGGGCAAGTTCATGCGCCAGAAGGTGTCGTCCCCCGCCCGTCTGCGGTGCGTACTGCCCAGCACGGAACGCGACATGTGAGCCGACCGTATAGGCGCGCGCATGAAGCAGCTGGGCGGAACGCTGTGCCTCTGGTCCGCTATGGACGCGCACATGCCCCAGATCGAGGCCCAGGCGCGCCTCGAACATCGCGCGCGTAGCAGCGTCGAGCGGTTGTCCAGAGCGTGACAGGGTGTCTCGCACCGCGCTCGGCATTCCCGAAGCCATATCTGCAGTGGCGTTCACATGATCCCGGGGTGCGCTTCGTGTGCCGGCCCCACGCGCTGGCGCGCCGCCGCTCGCCACCTGCCGTGCGACGCGCTCGGCATCGCGCTCGAGTGCGTCGCCGGGCCAACTCACCGGCAGCGGTTGCTCAGCGCAGCGCGGGCAGGCACCGCCGCACGCGCAAGCTTGCCGCGCACGGAACTGCAGCGACGATCGCGCCGGCGCGGATGCAGTAGCAGGACGCGCGCCGAACCGGCGCTCGGCGGCCAATCTGCGGTTGGGCGACCGAAGTAGCGCGTTCATGTTCACCCCTCTAATGTGTCGCGAGCGCTCAGCCTCCGCACGGGAACGCATGCTCGCCGGAACTCGCCGGCCGATCTCCCGATGGCGGCCTGCAACAGTGCGCACACCCCGGTGCGCTCCGCGCAAGTCGGCAATGGCCGGCCGGGAGAAGAGCTGATGGGCCGGCCCCGATCGATATGGACATGGTAGCCCTAGTTCGACCGCAGCAGCATGCTGTATACGCGCCCGCGCCGATACCGCTCAGACGAGTCTGACGTGGTTTGGCAACATGCACGCCCCCTGGCATGCCTATTACATAGGGAGGATGGACCGCGGCAGCGGATCTCGGTAACGTATTCGCTGCGCCAGCGGTGATCGGCGCACCCTGCGCTGCAAGCCTCACGAATTGGGAGGTTTCGACGGTTCATGCGCGTCCATGGAACCCTTTCTCGGCTGCTGGGATCCAACAGTTGGCGACCAAGGGGCGCCAAACAATACGTATTCAACCAGCATTCCGGGCAGCCACCGCTTCGGGGCGGAGGAGACTTAGCAGCACGCGATGACCGGCAGTGTCGGGCCCGCTGCGCATGCGGCGTGTCTGGCGGCCCGCCGGCATCGCCGGGGCCCGGCGTGCTCACCGGCAGGGGACCGGCATGAGTCGAGTGACCGTTTCGAATCTCATCGGGCGATCGCCCGCGTTTCTGGAAAGCGTCCGACTCATCCGGCGCGTGGCAGACACCGATGTGCCGGTCCTGATCGAGGGCGAAACTGGCACCGGAAAAGAGGTCGCGGCGCGGGCTATCCACTACGGCGGGGCGCGGCGCGATCATCCCTTCGTGCCCGTGAACTGCGGCGCTATCCCCGAGAGCCTCATCGAGAACGAGTTGTTCGGCCACGTGCGCGGCGCATACACCGACGCGCGCGAACCGCAGCCAGGCCTGGTGGCGCTGGCCAACGGCGGGACGTTGTTCCTGGACGAGATCGACGGCCTTTGCCTGAAGGGCCAGGTCGCGCTGCTGAGATTTCTCCAGGACTTGAGCTACCGCCCGCTCGGCTCGCGGCGCGAGGAGCAAGCCGACGTGCGCGTGATCGCCGCCACCAACACCGATTTGCTCGCGCTGGTGGAGTCCAAGCAGTTTCGGCAGGATCTCTACTATCGCCTGCATATCCTCTCCCTGCCCTTGCCCCCGCTGCGCGAGCGGGGCGGCGATCCGGAGTTGCTGGCTGCGCACTTCGTCCGCGCAGCGCGCACGCGCTTCAATTGTCCGGACAAGAGCCTCGATCCCGCGTCGGTCCCGTTGCTCAACGCATACAGCTGGCCAGGCAACGTTCGCGAGTTGGAGAACCTGATCCAGCGCGAGGTGCTGCTCAGCGACGGGCCGCTGGTCAGCCTGCAATCGCTCGAGCGGCTAAGCGCTCACGCTGCCGCGCCCGCCCAGCTCACCGACATCCGCTTTCAAGCGGCGAAGGCGCGGGCCATCGCCACTTTCGAGCGCACCTACATCGCAGAGTTGCTGTCGCGCACCGGCGGCAACATCAGTCAGGCCGCGCGCCTCTCGGGCAAGGAACGCAGCCGGCTCGGCAAGCTGGCGAAGAAGTACGGCATCGCCCACAACTCCTTCCGGCCTGGTGAGTGATCTGACGCAGGCAACTGCTCCACGCTCTGACACCCCCTGCCCTGCGCATAGCCTCTGTTCGTGTGTATTCCGCGACGTGGCCCTGAAGTTGTAGCTCAGTAGCGACGCGTGCACTGGGGCCAAGATGACCCACGTGCCTCGCGCGCCGACACAGCGCACATTTATGTCGGCGCCTCAAGCGATTAGCCGATCGCGCAGCAGCCGTCTGTGCAGCACATTTGACCCAGCGGCTCATCGCAGAAAAAGCATTTGGCATTGACGCTCAAGGACTTGCGGGCGCGACGCGAGTCGGCACAGGCGTTGCGAAAGCTCGGCCGCATCGACCCAACAGGGCGTGGGCGACGATGACGCGCGAAGCGGACGACAGGGTGCGAGTGATCGCCGGCGAGATCGAGCGTTATCTCGCCGAGCACCCGGATGCGGCCGACAACGCCACCGGCATACACCGCTGGTGGCTTCCGCTGTCGGTTGGCGACGCCCCGTTGAACGATGTGCAGGCGGCGCTTGACTCGCTGGTGCAAGCCGGCCGCATCGAGCGCGCCTCTACGGCAAACGGAGCCTTCGTCTACAGATCTGTCCCGCGGCGTTGAGTGACACGGTGCCGCAACCTGAGTGGGGAGAGGCGCGATGGTGCAAGTCAGTTATCCAGGTGTGTACATCCAGGAGAAGTCGAGCGGCGTCAAGACCATCACGGGCGTGGCTACCTCGATTGGCGCGTTCTTCGGTCGCGCGGCCAAGGGGCCGCTCGACACGGCCGTGCGCTGCCTGAGCTTTGCCGACTTCGTGCGCAGCTTCGGCTCGCCGCATCCCCTGAGCGACCTGTCCAACAGCGTGCGGCAGTTCTTCGACAACGGCGGCACCGACTGTTACGTCGTGCGCCTGGCGCATGGAGCGACCATCGCCGGCATCGACCTCGAGAACTGGGCCGGGACGACAGTGCTGCGCGCGAAAGCCAAGATGGCTGGGCTCTGGGGCAACGGCGTGCGCCTGGAGGTCGACTACAACACGCCGAACCCGGGCGAGACCTTCAATCTGCGTGTCACCCAGGAAGAGGGCGGCCAAGTCGTGGCGAGCGAGTTGCACCAGAACCTCAGCATGGATCCGGCCTCGAGTCGCCACGCACCGACGTTCGTAACGCAGAGCTCCCAGCTCATCGACCTTGAGCTGGACGCGGCCCTCGACTTGAACGCCGGCAGCTTCAACGGCTACTCGGAGGCCCGGCGCTTGCTGGGGACCAACCTCGCCGGCATCCAGGGCGTGCTCGGACCGCTGATCAACTTTGGCGGCTCCACCGGCTCGCGCGCGTTCGACATCAGCGTAAGCGGCTCGGCCTACGTGACGGTCGATCTCACCACCTGGAACGTGAACGACCCGGGGATCACCACCGTCGCCGACGTTGAAACGCAGCTGGCAGACCGCATCAACCAGGCGCTCAACGCACTGGTTCCGGCGCCGACAGTAGCAGTCACGCTCAACGCTTCGGGGGGTGCAGGGACTCAGCGGCTGCTGCGCATCACCGCGAACAACGGCGACCGCGCCGCGGTGCGCGTGCGTCGGGCCGCCGCGAGCGATCTGTCCTCCGCCCTCATGCTGGGAGTGGACAACGGCGGAGTCGAGCTGGCGCGGCGCAGTGACTACCGTCCCGCGCCCACCGGCACCATCCTGCGCATCGAGGACGGCGCGGGATCGCTAGCACGGCTCAACGCGTTCCTCGAGCTGCAGCAGCAGCACCTGCAGAGCATCACCATCGACGGCACGGTTGTGGCGCTCAACACCGCGCCATACGACATCCGCACCACCGCGCCGGCCGATCCGTTCTACACCGACGCGCTGGCGGGGACGAGCCCCAACGGTCACAACGACGGCGTACGCGAGAAGCTGCGCATCATCGCCCAGGCCATCTCCAACAACCCGGCCCTGAGCTACCGGGCCGAGCTGCACGGCTACCAGCTCGCCATCCTGGCCAAGAGCGGGACCTTCAATCAGCAGCCGACCGTCACGCTGCAGTTCGCCGGCGGTGCGCCCGCCGGGGCGACGGCGGCGCTCACCGGTGCGATCCAGCGCAACACACGTCAGTACACCCTGGGCCTGGGTAACCAGAGTAACTTCGCGAGCAACCCGGTCGACGCGGTCGACGGCACAGTGCCGCAGTTCCCGGACTACGTAGGCGACCCCGCACAGCAGACCGGCTTTCATGCGCTCGATCCGGTCGACCTGTTCAACTTGATGGTCCTGCCGGCGGATGCCGAGATGTCCGACTCGGACCGCCAGAACCTGTGGGGACCGGCGAGCATTTACTGCCAGTCGCGCCGCGCCTTCCTGCTGATCGACGCACCGGATGCATGGACTACGCCCGACGGGCGCGCCGCCATCGTGCAAAACAGCCCGCAGGTGAACGACCTGCGCGCGCGCGTCGTGAAGGACTACTCGGCCGTGTTCTATCCCAAGATCCGCTACAACGACCGCGGCGTGCTGCGGACCATCGGTCCTAGCGGTGCGATCGCCGGGCTGCTGGCGCGCATCGATGCCAGCCGCGGCGTGTGGAAAGCGGCCGCCGGCACCGAAGCGGACCTGCGCGGCATCGCCGGGTTCGAGGTCAAGCTCACCGACCTCGAGAACGGCGTGCTCAACAAGCTGGGCGTGAACTGCATGCGCAACTTCCCCACCGGTTTCGTCAACTGGGGAGCGCGCACGCTGGACGGTTCCGACGACATCGGTTCGGAGTGGAAGTACATTCCGATCCGCCGGCTGGCCCTGTTCATCGAGGAATCGCTGTACCGCGGCACGCAGTGGGTGGTGTTCGAGCCCAACGACGAGCCGCTGTGGGCCAAGGTCCGGCTCAACGTCGGCGTGTTCATGAACGGGCTGTTCCGGCAGGGTGCCTTCCAGGGCAGCACGCCGGACCAGGCCTTCTACGTCAAGTGCGACGCGGAGACCACCACGCAGGCGGACCGCAACCTCGGCATCGTCAACATCGAAGTGGGGTTCGCGCCGCTCAAGCCGGCCGAGTTCGTCGTCATCACGATCCAGCAGATCGCCGGCGATCTGCAGTAGCGTCCCTCGAGCAAAGCGCAAGGAAGGTCTGAGCCATGCCAAAAGGATTCGTCGTCAACGCCCATCGGGTCGACCCGTACAAGAACTTCAAGTTCCGCATCGTGTGGGACGGCCGCGTCGTGCTCGGGGTGAGCAAGGTCGGTGCCCTCAAGCGCACCACCGAAGTGGTCAAGCATCGCGAAGGCGGGGAGAACAGCACCGATCACAAGTCGCCCGGGCGCACCACCTACGAGGCCATCACGCTCGAGCGCGGCATCACTCACGACCTCGAGTTCGAGAAGTGGGCCAACCTGGTGCACCCGTACAGCGGCGACGCTGCCATGGACCTGGTGAACTACAAGAAGGAGCTCACGCTTGAGTTCATGAACGAGAAGGGCCACGTGGCCAAACGCTACTTCCTGCACAACTGCTGGGTGAGCGAGTTCACCTCCCTGCCCGACCTCGACGCCAACGCCAACGCGGTGGCCATCGAGAGCATGAAGATCGAGCTGGAAGGTTGGGAGCGCGATCCCGAAACCAAGGAGCCGGACGAGAAATCGCCGGTACCCGCTAGCGCCTAAGCGGGCCACCGTTGCGCGGTCCCCCGCCAGCGCGCCCCGTCCGGCGACGGTGCGGCTGCAGGGCCCCGGTCGAGCGCCTTCGAGCCATGCAGCAAACCACGCCCGCTCACGATGCCGCCGCGCACACGCCAGCCTGGCGTGGCTTCGGACAGCGCGCGGACCTCGACCTGGACTTTTCCGAACCGGACCGCCCTGCGCTGGTGAGCGCGCTGCTGGCTGCTTGCGGCGCGCAAGCCGGAGAGGCCGGGGGACCCTGGGGGTTGACCCTGGCCGAGCGCATCGCTGCCCTGGCGAGCATTGTCGCGCAGACCGAAGGCGGCGACAGCATCGCGTTGTCGCTGCGTTGCCCGCACTGCGGCGAAGCCTTGGAGCTCGCCGTCCCGAGCGCAGTGCTGCTGCACGAAGCGCAGCGCAGCCAAGCCGAGCCGCACATCGATGTCGCGCTCGACGCAACGCGCAGCTTGCGCTTGCGTCGCCCTACGGGCGCAGACCAGCGCGCGTGGCGGGCGAAGGCCTACGGCGGCGAGGAGGAAGCCGCCGCGGTGATTCTGCGCAGCCTGGTGGTGTCGGCGGGAGCCGACCCTGCCGGTCTGGCCGCGAGCGACCTGCAGCAGGTCTCGGACGCGATGGAAGCGTTCGATCCTCTGGCTTCGTTCCAGGTCAGCACGATCTGCCCGGGCTGCGGCGCGGACCCGACCCTGGCGGTGGATCTGGAAGCGACCTTGCTGATGCGGCTGCGTGCGTGTCACAGCGCACTGCTGGTACAGGTGCATCGCCTGGCGACGGCCTACGGCTGGACCGAGGAGCAGGTGTTGTCCATCCCGGCGCACCGCCGCGAGCAGTATCTCCTGCTCGTGGAGCGGGAGGCGACGAAGCGATGACCGGATACTTCACACGCCTCGCCCGGCAAAGCGGGCTGGTCCCGTCCCGAGCAGCGACGCTGCCCGGCACGTCGAACGTAATGCCGGATGCCGCCGCAACCGACGTGGTGGAACTGCACGAGGAGCGGGCGTCGCCGCTGGCAGGTGCCCCTGCACAGTTAGCCCCGCTCGATCAGGCTGCGCCGCACACAGCGCCCCGCGAGAGATCGCACCAGGCTCGTGCCGCGCCGCGGGAGGAAATGCCGCACGCTGCAACGCCGGCCGAAGCGAGGGCAGAGGCACCCGCAGCGTTCGCACCGGCCGCCGCGCCGGGGCCGCGCCAGCCGGCGTCAGCGGAGCCACGATCGAGCACGCTGTCCGACGCTGCGCCATCGCCGCAAGCTCTGCATCTGGAGGCCGTTCAGCAGGTGGTGGAGTGGATCGCAGCCGCACCACAGCCCGCGCCGTCGGCACGGCATGACGTGCGAGACACAGCGTCGGCCACAGTGGTAGCGCAGGAGCCAGCGTCTCCCGCCGCCGCCCCGGTGGTTGCGGCACCAGCGCGATCCGCAGCGCCCCCAGCCGCCACGGTAGTGCGCGAATCACCCATCCGATCGAGCACGCCGCCGAGCGAACGCCGCATCGTCTCCGAGCGAGCGGTTTTCGACGCGCCGGCCGGACGCGTCGCCGAACCGGCGCGTGCCATCCAGCCGGTTGCGCACGTCGAAGAGCCGCAAGGCGAATCGCTGTCGATCTCGATCGGGTCGATCCAGGTGAGCGTGGAGGCGCCGCCCCAGCCGGTCGCCCGCATGCCTGCCCCAGCGCCGCAGGTTGCCGTTCCCGCGCCTACGTCCTCGCGCCTGGCGCGCCACTACCTGCGTCCGTACTGAGGGGCAAACCATGGCGCTGGAGGACTCGGGGCGGGCAATCGGTGCGGTGACCAAGCTGCTGCAGGATCACCTGATCCGCCGCGGCTTCGCGGTAGCCGTGGGCAAGCCGGAAGAGGCGGCGGCGAACGACACACGCCCGAAGCTCAATCTGTTTCTGTACCAGACCGACTTCGACGGCAGCCTGCGCAACGTCTCGCTCGACGAGCAGCGCCCCCCGCCCCTGTGGTTCTGCCTCAAGTACCTGGTCACCGCCTTCGACGACAACGAGTCGAGCGATTCCGCCGACGCGCACGAGCTGCTCGGACGAGGCGTGAGCGCGCTGCACGAGCTCAACTACCTGCGGCTCGACAGCCTCACCGCGACGGACGTGCGGCGCGCGCTGGAGATGAGCCCCGAGCCGCTCAAGATCACCTTCGACGAAGCGCCCGCCGACCTGCTGTCGAAGATCATGCAAGGCACCGACGAGAAGTATCGCCTGTCGGTGGCGTTCCAGGTGCGCCCGGTGATGATCGTCCCGGCCGAGCCGCCGAGCTATGCGTTGCTGGTCGGGGTGGATTACACGCAGGCGCCGCCGGCGGTCATCGGCGAGGAAGGCGTGGGCCTGGCCGTACTGGCCTCGCTCGGCGCGGTGCTGGAAGAGGTCGAGCCCGAACGCTTCGAGCCCGGCGAGGCGTTCGAGATCGGCGGCGCGGACCTGCACCTAGGTGGGCTGGAGTGCTGGCTGGGGCCGGCGCAGCTGTCGATCGTGGCGCAGCGTCCCGACCGCATGAGGGTACGCGCGGAGGGAGCGGTTGCCTTCGGCGCAACCGAAGGCCCGATCGCGGCCGGCAGCGCCATCGCGGCGGGCGAGTATCCCTTGTCGCTGCGCCAGCTCATGCCCAACGGGCGCTATCGCGTCAGCAATCTGCTGGTGGCGCAGCTGCTTCCGGTGGTGAGCAGCGCCACGCTCGCCGCCGGCGACTTGCACATCACCGGGCTCCTGCTCGGACGCGCCGAGGACGATGTCCTGGTGGCCCTGTATCAGAACGGCCGCGTGGCGGGCATGTTCGACAGCGCGGCGGTGAGCGCAGATCAGAAATCGCTCACCGTCAGCGGTGCGGCGTCCAAGACAGCGGCAGGGTCCTATCTGGTGATCGTGCGCGTCAACGGCCAGCAGGCCAGGCGCAGTCCCGCGGTGGTGTTCCCATGAACGCCCCTGCCGCGCTGCGCGAGCCCCTCACATTTCTGCCCCGCGTGCAGGTGGCAGATGCCTGCGCCGGCTACTGGCTGAGCCAGGTGACGCTACGGCTACGCCGCGAGATCTGCTGGCTGTGGCGCGAGCGCGGAATGCTGGCAGGCGCCTCGCACTCGGATGGCGCGGCCACGCTCCCGCCGTTCACCGAGCGCCTATCGAGCGTGCTCGACCTGATGCGCTACGAGCGCGACAAGCGCGCCTTCTTCGCCAGCGACGCTACTGCACGCTATCTCGGCGATCTGCTCGAACAGCCTGCGCCGGAATCGAGCGATGCGCAGGTCGGATCGTTTGGGCGGGTGGTGCGCGAGCTGAACCTTGCGCCGGTCGAGTGCTTCACGCTCGCGCTTGCGCTCACCCCAGTAGTGGACAGCGCCGCCGGCACCGTGTTCGCCGCCTGCCTCAACGACGCCGCCAAGACCGTACCCACACTGGGCCTGGCGCAGCGCCTGTGGGACCACCCCGAGGAGCCGCTCAGACTGTTCGACCCCGGCCATGCGCTCGCGCGTCACGGGTTGCTGCATCCCGCGCCGGCCGAGTGGGATGCGCCGCTCGCGACCGCTGCGGCGGTGGCACGCCAGCTCCTGTTTCCCACATCCGCGCTGGCCGCCACCTTGCGTGCGGTACCACCCGGCGAGTTGCCCGACGAGGCGATGCACGAAGCCGCGGCGCTGCTCGCGGCGCGCTTGCGCGCCGCGCCGCCAGATCGGCTGCGGCTGATCCCGCTGCTGGGCCCGCGCGGCGCACCGCTCGCAGAGGCGGCGGCAGCCGTGGCGGCGCAGGCCGGTCAGGAGCTGCTTGCGTCGCAGCCTGGTGCGCGCCCGGCCGATGTCCCTGCCCTCATGACACTGGCGTGGCTGCGCGGCGCCGCTCTGTACCTGCCTGTTGAGCTCCTGGCCGGCGAGCGGGCCGATGCGCATGAGCATGCACCGCTCGCCGCGCCCTTGCCGGGGCTGCCGCTCACTCTCGTGGTGGGCACGAGCGATCGCTCCGTCCTCAAACGCCTGCCTCACGCCTATGCGCTGCCCGCGCTCACGCTGCCGCCGCTGGACTATCGAGCCCGGTTGGCGCTGTGGCGGCGCGAGCTGCCGGTCGAGAGCGACCCGGCCCTGGACGAGGCGGTGGCCGACTGCGCACGCCGGTTCCGCTACGAGCGCGAGGCGATCGAGACGATCTGCGCGGGGCTGCGCACGCTGAGCCGGCCTGTGCGGCCCGCCGACCTGACGGCCGCCTGCCGTGCCGACCTCGACTTGGGCGAGCTGGCGCAGCCGGTGCAGCCGCGCTTTGCGCTCGGGGACTTGATGCTGCCCGCGAAGCAGGCAGAGCAAGTCGGCGAGCTGCTCCACGCGATGCGCAATCTCACGCGCGTGCACTACGAGTGGGGCACCGCACGCGCTTGGAGCGAGAGCGGCTTGTCGGCCCTGTTCTCCGGCGCGCCGGGCACCGGCAAGACGATGGCGGCGGAAGTCATCGCCGCGGAAGTCGACGTGCCGATGTTTCGCATCGACCTGTCGCAGGTGGTCAACAAGTACATCGGCGAAACCGAGAAGAACCTGCGCCGCCTGTTCGACGCAGCCGATGCGACCGAGGTGATCCTGTTCTTCGACGAGGCCGACGCTCTGTTCGGCAGGCGCACCGAAGTCAAGGACGCGCACGACCGCTACGCCAATCTGGAAGTAAGCTACCTGCTCGAACGCATGGAGCGCTTCAAGGGGCTCGCGATCCTCGCCACCAATCGCCGCAAGGATCTCGACGAAGCGTTCCTGCGGCGCCTGCGCTTCGCCATCGAGTTTCCGCTGCCGGAAACGGGAGAGCGCCTGCGCATCTGGCGGCAGGTGATTCCCGCCGGCGTGGATGCCACAGACCTGGACCTCGCGTTTCTCGCCCAGCGCTTCCCGCTGGCCGGCGGCCATATCCGCTCGGTCGTCTTCCACGCTTGCCTGCAAAGTGCGGGACGCGGTACGCCGCAACGGCTGGAGATGCCCGCCGTGCTACGTGCGGTGCGGCGCGAGTACGACAAGCTCAGCCGCGCGATCAGCCTGGACCAGTTCGGATCGTATGCGCCGCTCATCGGAGACCAGTCATGAAGCGGCTGCACATCGATCGCCTCAGGCTGCAGCTCAAGGGTGTGGATGCGCGCACCGCCGAAGCGGCGGCGCGCCTGCTGGGGCCGGCATTGGCTGCGCAGCTTGCCGCCCCCGAGACGCCGCCGCCGCGAGACTCGGGGCAAGGCACCCTGCGGCTGCCGGGGCGGCCCGACGCCGAGCAGTTGAGCCGGGCCGCCGCGGAGCGCGTCTCCAGCCAGGTACGCGCGCACATGTCGAGCCCGCGCAAACCGGGCAAGAGCGGGGATTGACCTATGGCCTACCTGCTGCGCGGCGCGCTGATCGAGTACGGCACCGACCTGATCGGGCCGATCCCCAACATCGTCATCTTCCAGTTCAACCCGGAGTCGCTGACGCGCAGCCTGCGCGTGCCGCCGCGTCCTACCGGTCCGACCCAGCGCGAGAACACCCAGGCCGGCGATCGCACCACCGAGACCATCTCCTTCAAGGCCCACTTCAGCGCCGCCGATCAGCTCAAGGACGACAAGTTCCTCGCCCGCACCTTCGGCATCGGCCCGCAGCTCGCTGCGCTGGAGAAGATGGTCAACCCCAGCTCCAAGATCGCCGGCCTGGTGGGCGCGGCGCTCGACGCCATCGGCGATGCGCTGGGCCTGGGCGGCGGCGCCGACGCGCCGACCCTGCCGGTGCCGCGCGAGAAGTATCCGAAGATCATCTTCATCTGGGGCCTCACGCGTGTGCTGCCGGTGACCATGGACTCGCTGCGCATCAGCGAAGTGGAGTACGACCCACTGCTCAACCCGATCCGCGCCGAGGTGGACTTGGAGCTGACCGTGAACACGGTGGACAGCTGCTCCGACGACTGGCTCGCCAAGGGCGCGCTGGAGTACAGCACCATCGCCAAGGAAGCGCAGGCGATCGCCAATCTGGCCAATACGGCCGAGCAGATCGTGGAGCTGATCCCGTTCTAGAGGGCCCGCCATGTTCACCGACAAATCCCGCTATGCCCAGGTGGCGACCGTCGAGACGCAGACTACGAGCGGCCGCAGCGTGGTCGCGCTCAAGCTGCGCCGCCTGCCGCCGGAGGCCGGCGATGCGTACACCGTGAAGGACAACGACCGCCTCGATCTGCTGGCCCAGCAGCAGTACGGCGACGGCACCCGCTTCTGGCATATCGCCGATGCCAACAGCGCGCTGCAGGCGAACGATCTCACCGCCGTGACCGGCGAGAACCTGAGCCTGCCCAAGACTTGACAAGCCATGCCCGACGTCAGCTTCCGCATGTACTTCGGCGAGCGCCCCGCCACGCAGATCGAGCTCGAGCGCATCGAGGAGATCACCGTGGAGCAGGAGATCGACATGGCGTGGGAAGCGCGCATCCGCCTGTTCCTGTGCCTGGACGAGAACGGCCGCTGGCAGCACCGGCAGGACGAGTTCGCCGCGGCGTTCTCGCGGGTGCGCATCGAGCTGAAGATGGGAGACGCCGCCTTCGTGCCGCTGATCGATGGCCCGGTGGCGAGCTTCGACACGGCGCTGGACTCGCAGCCGGGGCGCAGCCACGTGAACCTGGTGGTGCGCGACGACAGTGTGCTCCTCAACCGCGAGGAGGACACCGAAGTTTTCGAGAACCGCGTCGACGAGGACGTCGCACGCGAAGTGTTCGGCCGCTTCGCGCAGATCGCCAGCGTGCGCGTCGAGCCTACCGGTGCGGCCCAGCGGGTAGCGGTGCGGCGCGGCACTGCGATCCAGTTCCTGCGCGAGCTGGCCCGTGCCCACGAGTATCACGCATACGTGCTGCCGGGCGAGCAGCGCGGTCAAAGCATAGGCTGCTTCCTGCCCGATCCGAGCACGCCCGGAACGCTGCCGGCGCTGGTGCTGATGGGCGCCGATCGCAACCTGGCGGACGTGCAGGTGAGCGAGGATCCCGAAGGACCGCAGCGCACGCGCGGGCGCACGCTGCGACTGAGCGATCAGCGCGTGGTCTCGTCCGAGTCGCGCACCCAGGACCTGACCTTGATGCGCCAGTTCCCGGCCGTCGCGGACGACCAGTCGGCGCTGCGCCAGCTTCCACCCGAGGACAACGACCGCGAGGATCCCGCTCCGCGCACGCGCGCCGCCACGCGGCGTGCCAGCTACGCCTATCGGCTCTCGGCCCGGCTGGTGCCGGGCTGCTACCCGGCGGTGCTGGCGCCTTACCAGAAGGTGAGCGTGCACGCGGGCACCACGCCCTACAGCGGCGATTACCTGCTGACCAAGGTCACGCATCGCATCACCCCGTCGCTCTACACCCAGCAGTTCGAAGCCAAGGGCGACTCGCACGCCGCGCCGGAGCCGGCACCGCAGAGCACGGCTGGCGGCGCCGGGATGTCGGTGAGCTTCTCCGCCAGCATCTCCATCTTCTGACCATGCCCAACTCCGACGTCGAAGCCCTCACCGTCCGTCTCGCCGAGCTGGAGCGCTCGCGCCACTACGGGAAGTACCGCGGCCTGGTGCGCGACGTGTCCGACCCGGACAAGCTGTGCCGCATCAAGGCCGAGGTGCCGGCGGTGTACGGCGAGCAGCAATCGCCCTGGGCCATGCCTGCACTGCCCTTCGCCGGCCCCAGCCACGGACTGGTGCTGCTGCCGGAAGTCGGCGACGGCGTGTGGATCGAGTTCGAGGGCGGCGACATCGCGCGGCCGATCTGGTCGGGAATGTGGTTCGCAAGCGGCCAGCGTCCCTCGCCCGACGGCGAGAAGGCGCGCCTGCTCGCCACCAGCGCGGGGCACCAGGTCCTGGTGGACGAGGACGGCGACGAAATCAAGCTGGTGCATCCGGGCGGTGCCGAGGTCACGCTGGGGTCGAGCGAGATCACGCTCAAGCTCGGCGTGTGCGAGCTGAAGATCACGGCCACCGAGATCAATCTCAACAACGGGATGGTGAAGGTCACCGCGGCCGGCGCCAGCCTGGTGAACGACGCCCTCAAGATCGGAGTGTGAGAGGTCATGCCGGTTCCGATCTGCACCACCACCAGCACCATCCAATGTCCGCACGGCGGCATGGCGATCCTGCTCACCAGCGATACGCAGATGCAGGTGCAGGGCGCGTTCGCGCTGCTCGAGACCGACGTGCATCCGGTGGCGGGCTGCCCGTTCATGGCGGGGCCCGTCTACCACCCATGCGTGACCATCCGCTGGAGCGCCGGAGCGACGCAGACCAAGGTCAACGGCATCCCCGTGCTGTTGCAGACCAGCGTGGGCGTGTGCTACGCGGCCGATCAGGCGCCGCAGGGTGTTGCCCTCATCACGCAAGTGCAAAGCCTGGCGCTGGGGCTCTGAAATGGCTCTGTCCAACGGCCGACATCTCGCGTTTCCGTTCCGCATCGGCGGCGATGGCCGCACCGTCGCGCCGGCCTCCGATGCGGAGCACGTGCGCGACGAGCTGCTGCAGCTCATGTTGACCAACCCCGGCGAGCGTCCCTTCGTGGTGGAGTTCGGCGGCGGGGTGCGCAAGCTCGTGTTCGAGCCCACTTCGGACGTGCTGCGCGGCGTGACCAAGGCGCGGATCACCCAGGCGCTCAGCCGCTGGCTCGGCCAGCGCCTCACCGTGGAGCTGCTCGAAGTCACCTTCGCCGGGGAGCGCATCGAGATCGAGATCCAGTACCGGCCCGCGGGCAGCGCGGACTCGCGCGTCGTGAAGTTCCAGCGCACGGGCCAGTGAGGAGCGACGCGTGACGCCATGATGAGCGCGATCCGCAACGACGACGCCGTCAACGAGCGCGCCAACGACCTGGCGGCCAAGGACTTGAACGGCCTGAAGCTCGCGCTGGTGACGCTGCACCCGGCGGGCGCGCCTACCGAGGCGCACCTGGAGCTGTACTTCCACAACAGCCGGCACGTGGCCGACATCCTGGCCGAGATCGCGGGGGACCCGTCCAAGGCCGGCGTCTTGTTCGTCGTCCGCGGCGGGCATCGCGTGCCGGCGGGGCCCGGCACCGGCCAGGTGAAAGTCACCGCGGTGGGCGGGCTCGGTCCCGACAGCCTGCTGCTGACGGTCGCGCCGATCGGCGATTACTCCACGTACACGCTGGAGCTCACCTACTCTCCCGCCAGCATCGATCCGTTCTTCGCGCAGATCGACTTCAAGTTCCGGCCCGGCTGCTTCACCAACGACTGCGCGCCGCCGTGGCAGCCGGCACCGGCGCCGCGGCCCGCTCCCGTCATCGACTACCTGGCGAAGGACTACGACTCGCTGCGCCACACGCTGATCGCGGCGATGATGGAGCGCGTCCCGGGCTGGCAGAGCACCAGCGAGGCGGACTTCGACCAGGTGCTGATCGACCTGTTCGCGGCGGTCGGCGACGAGCTGTCGGACTACCAGGACCGCGTGATGGCCGAGGCCTATCTCGCTACGGCGCGCAAGCGCGTGTCACTCGCCCGGCACGCCCGCCTGATGGACTACCACATCCACCAGGGCAACCAGGCGAGCACCTGGCTCGCGCTCAACCTCGACAGCGCCGCCGCACCGTTCACGCTCGCCGAAGAGCTGCTGGTGTGGACCGGGCAGGATCCGCCGCTGCCCGATGCGGTGTTCTTCGCTTCGCGCGAGACGCGCCTTGCGCCCGCCTCGCAGCAGCTGCTCGACCCGCTGCTGAACGCACTGCGGCTGCACACCTGGAGCGACGCCCAGCCGGCCTTGCGGGCCGGCTCGACCTCGGCGGACATCGTGCCGGATGTGCCAGGCGGGGCCAAACCCGAGGCCGATCGGCTGAGCGCGCTGATCCAGGCCGGCACGCTGCGCTACCTGCTGGTGCAGGAGCATATCAATCCGCTCACCGGCCGCGTGCCGGGGCGCGATCCGCGCAAGCGCCAGCTGCTGCGCCTGAAGACCGGCCCGGGTGCGGCGCTGACCATCCACGATCCGCTGGAGGACGTGTGGCTGGTACGCGTGCAGTGGGAGGACCAGGATCAGCTGCGCTTCGACTACAGCTTCACCACATTCTGCCTGGGCGGCAAGGTCGAGCGCGTGTCGCTGTTCCACGGCAACCTGCTGAGGATGCATCACGGGGTGCCGGTCAAGACCCACTTCTACGAGCCCGGCACAGAGCTGCCGCTCGATTCCGATCGCGAGAAGCATCGTCACTACGAGCGGCTGTTCCGCTACGAGGAAGCCAAGGGCGTGCTGTGCTCGCTGCCGTTCTGGCCGCTCGCCTATCTGCCAACGCCGACCGGCGGCGAAGTCGCGCCGCAGTCCACCCTGCACGTGACGGTGGGACAGGCCGGCGGTGCCGTTAGCGAGTGGACAGAAGTGATCAGCCTGGTCCACTCGGACGACAGCGACGAGCAGGGCAACCACTTCGCCGTCGAGACCGACGAGCTGCAGCGCAGCCGGCTGCGCTTCGGCAACGGCGTCAACGGTCAGCTGCTGCCCGCGGACATGATCGTGCATTGCGAGTACCAGGTCGGCGCGGGGCATGCCGGCAACGTGGGCGCGGACGCCCTGATCCGCTTCCGGCCGCTGCCCGGCCCGCACGCGACCGACATCGTGGCCGTGTGGAACCCGTTCGACGTCACCGACGGGCGCGACCCCGAGCCGGTGGAGCAGATCCTGCGCAACGCGCCGGAAGCTTACGTGGCGCGCCAGCTGCGCGCCGTCACGCTGGCCGACTACATCCGGCGGGCCGAGGAGGTGGACGGCGTGGCGCGTGCCGTGGCCCGCTATGCCTGGACCGGAAGCTGGCGCACGGTGCGCATCTGCATCGACCCGCAAGGCACCACGCAGCTCGAGCCCGAGCTGCGCGAGGCCGTGTCCGAGCACCTCGAGTCGGTGCGTCTGATCGGCGAGGACCTGGAGATCCGCCCGCCGCGCTTCGTGCCGCTCAAGATAAAAGTCTCGCTGTGCGTGCAAGCGGACTTCTGGCCCGAGGATCTGCGCTACGTGCTGCAGCAGGAGTTCTCGGACGGCTACACGCCCGACGGCCGGCGCGGCTTCTTCCATCCCGACGAGTGGACCTTCGGCCAGCGGCTGCACCGCAGCCAGATCGAAGGCCGTGTCGCGCAGGTGGCAGGTGTAGAGCACATCCTGTCGATCTCCATGCAGCGCTTCAACCAGCCCACACCCGGCACCCCGGACCCGGAGGTGCTGGAGGTCGCCTTCGACGAGATCTTCGAGGTGCACAACGATCCCGACCACCTGGAGCTGGGATCCATCGATTTCGACCTCAAAGGGGGACGGCAATGACGCGCATCGTTCGCCCGCTCCGCTGCCCGACCTTGCGCCGTCCGGGGCGAGACAAGCGGTGGATGTGCCGGTGTGGCGCATGCCAACCCTGTGTGCTGTCGACTTGCGCAGGAAGGACGTATGGCTAACGGCTGCGACACCTTCATCGCCGACGACTTCGTGTTCCCGCGCCGCCCGGCGAACCGGCCGGCGCTCGCGCACATCGGCTATCGCATCGGCACCTATCCCGACTTCGTGGAAGCGATGGTGCGCAGAATCGACGGCTCGCTGCCGCTCGCGGGCTGGACCCACCGCGCGCCCGATGACCCCGGCATCGCCCTGCTGGAGGGCGCCGCGATCGTGGGCGACATCCTCAGCTTCTATCAGGAGCACTACGCCAACGAGGCGTTCCTGCGCACGGCGCAATGGCGCGAGAGCGTGGCGGACCTGGTGCGGCTGCTCGGCTACCGGCTGGCGCCCGGCCTGGGCGGACGCGCCACTTTCGCCTTCGAGGTGAAGGGCCAGCACGCGCTGACCATCCCC
>Ga0335070_10002382_pt1 | contig 21871 bp, 29 predicted proteins | sample Lox_Sample_13_FD_206722 | JGI IMG/M metagenome (GOLD analysis project Ga0335070, IMG submission 206722) | Soil microbial communities from Loxahatchee National Wildlife Refuge, Florida, United States - Lox_Sample_1.3 | ecosystem: Environmental > Terrestrial > Soil > Wetlands | place: USA...
GCGGCCGGTGGAGTTCTCGAGCCCGCCGGCGTGGTCGCCGGACGGCCGGCACATCGCCATCTTCGAGCAGGATCCGACCCCGCGGTACGCGGCGCGGCTGGTGGTGTACGACGAGCGGAGCGGGGGGCGGCAGGAGCTGTTCAGGCTTTCGGTGCACTACTTCGGGGATCTGGCCTGGCTGCCGGGCGGGAAGGAGCTGGCGGCCCTGGGCGTGGACCCGGTGCTGGGGCTCAACTCGCAGATCTACCGGGTCGCCTATCCGGGCGGCGGGATCCGGCGCGTGACCAACGACAACTTCGACTACTGGTCGCTGACTGCGGCCGGCTCGGAGGAAGCTCTCGCGGTCAGCCGCCAGTCGGCTCTGGCGAACGTGTGGGCGGCCGACGTTTCGAGCGGCCAGGCCGGCCAGCTCACTTCCTTCACCACCGACGAGACCTCGCCCGGCATGGCCGCGGGTGACGCCGAGGCGGTGGTCTTCGAGAGCTACCAGGACCAGAGCCTCGGGCTGTGGCTCCTGCCGTTCACCGGGGGCGCGCCTCGCCGCATCTCCACCGGGGAGGGCTTTGCGGGCCGCCCGTACCTCGCCTCCGGCAGGGTGATCTTCAGCCTCTATGACCTGACCGGCAACACCCACGTCTGCAGCGTCGCCCCCGACGGCAGCGGCCTCGGGCGCCTCACCGACGGTCCGGGCGAGGAGCTGATCGCCGTCTCCGAGGCGGGTGGCTACGCGCTGTTCGGGCGGGCCGACTCCGTCGGCGGGGTGTGGTCGGTGCCGCTCGCAGGCGGGCCCGCCCGGCTGATCGCCCCCGGCGCGGCCCCGGGAGGGGCGCAGGCCTCGCCCGACGGCCGGCTCGTGGGGGTGGTCGATTACACTCCCGGCCCTGCGGGCCTCACCCGGTGGGACATCCGGGTGATCCCCGCGGGCGGCGGCCCCGCGGTGGCCCGGGTCCACATCCCGGAGGCCTCCGCCGGGCTGGCCTGGAACCTCGCCAACGAGTCCGTCCTCTTCCTGGATCGCGCGGACAGCACCCACAACGTGGCCCGGCTGGCCTTCGCCGGCGGCGCGCCGGAGCGCGTCACCGCGTTCCGCGAGGGGGTGGCCACCCGGCTCGCCCTCTCCCCGGACGGCCGCCGCCTGGCGGTGGTGCGGCGCTTCGGCAAGCGGGCGAGCTTGTGGATCGCCGGCGCGGACGGCAGCCAGCCGGTGCAGGTCCGGGGGTCCGAGACCGACGCCGTGTTCGACCTGCGCTGGACCACCGACAGCCGCCGCGTGCTGTTCTGCGCCGGCAACCAATACAGCGACGCGGTGGTCCTGCGCAATTTCCGCTGACCCGGGAACCGTGGGCCGATCGCGGCGAACGGGACGCGGAATGGCCCGGCTCGGCCAGCGGGAGCCCTGTTGGACGGCGGGCGCACTCGAGGCGGGTCAACTGATGGCCGACGACCGCAGCACCTACCGCGCTCTCTGGGGATGGATCCCCACCCTGTACCTCGCCGAGGGCCTGCCCTACGTGGTCGTGATGACCGTGTCGGTCATCATGTACAAGGGCTTCGGGATCTCGAACACCGACATCGCCCTGTGCACCAGCTGGCTGTACCTGCCGTGGGTGGTGAAGCCGCTGTGGTCGCCGGTGGTGGACCTGCTGGGGACCCGCCGGCGCTGGATCTGGGCGATGCAGCTGCTGATCGGCGGGGCCCTGGCGGGCGTCGCGCTGGTGCTGCCCGGCCCGGCGTTCTTCCGCGCCTCCCTGGCGTTCCTGTGGCTGCTGGCGTTCGACTCCGCGACCCACGACATCGCCGCCGACGGCTTCTACCTGCTGGCCGCCACCGAGCAGCAGCAGGCGTTCTTCGTCGGGGTCCGCACCATGTTCTACCGCATCGCGACCATCGCCGGGCAGGGCCTCCTGGTGATGCTGGCGGGCACGATCCAGGCGCGCACCGGGAGCCCGCGCGCCGCCTGGACCGTCGCGATGGGCGCACTCGCGGTGCTGTTCCTGGCCTTCGGCCTGTGGCACCGCCGGGTGCTGCCGCGGCCCGCCGCGGACCGGCCCGGCGAGGCGCGCCGGATCCCGCGCTTCCTGCGCGAGTTCTTCGCCACCTTCGGCTCGTTCTTCGGCAAGCCGCGGATCGCCATGCTGCTGCTGTTCCTGCTCATCTACCGGCTGGGGGAGGCCCAGCTGGTGAAGATGACCGCGCCGTTCCTGCTGGACCCCCGGGCCCGGGGCGGGCTGGGACTGACGACGACCGAGGTCGGGTTCATCTACGGGACGATCGGCATCGTCGCCCTCACGCTGGGCGGCATCCTCGGCGGCTGGGTGATCGCGCGGCACGGGCTCCGGCCGTGGCTGTGGCCGATGCTGTTCGCGATCCACCTGCCCGACGCGGCGTTCATCTACCTCGCCTACGCGCAGCCGGAAAGCCTCCTCCTGGTCCAGCTGTGCGTCGCGGTGGAGCAGTTCGGCTACGGGTTCGGCTTCACCGCCTACCTCATGTACATGATCCACATCGCGCGCGGCGAGCACCGCACCGCCCACTACGCGATCTGCACCGGCTTCATGGCGCTCGGCATGATGTTGCCGGGCATGTGGAGCGGCTGGCTGCAGGACCACATCGGCTACCGCCACTTCTTCGCCTGGGTGATCGTGGCGACCGTGCCGAGCTTCCTGGTCGCCCTCGGCATCCCCCTCGAGGCGGGCTTCGGGAAGAAGCGCGAGGCCTGAGCACGGGCCCGGCCCCCGGCGGGCCGGGCCCCGCCGGCCGGGGCCCCCGAAAACTGAGCTTCAATTCCCGGGAATGCTGCATCCAAGTGCGGAGCGGGGCTCCCCGCCGCAGGCCCCCGCCGTGCCCACTCCGACCCGCATTGCCGCCGTACTCCCGTCCGATGAGGGGACTGCCATGATCTTCCGACAGTTGATGTCGGTGCCCGGGCGCCGCGAGCGCCTGGGCCGCCCGGGCTCCGGTTCGACCCCCGGCGTGGCCGGGTCGCGGTGAAGGGGGGAGCCGCGGTGCGCACTCTGAGGTGGCTGCCAACGGCACGCTGTACGCTCCCGGCATCATCGAGAAGTTCGTCCGGGTCGTGGGCGACACGCTCAAGCTCTACTACACGACCTCGACCTGGAACCCCTACACCATCGTCCGGATGCGCTCGGAGTTCCTGATCGTGCCCGGCTCCACCGTCGGGGTGGGGCGGCTCTCGCCGGTCAGCGCGCCCCGCCTAGCCGTCGCGCCCAACCCCTTCCGGTCCGGCACGCGCGTGAGCTTCTCGACGGCCGCCGCCGACCCCGCCGACGTCGGCGTGTACGACGTGGCCGGCCGGCTGGTGCGCCGGCTGCACCACGGCGTCCTGCCGGCGGGGCAGGTATGCGTTCGCGTGGGACGGGACGACCGCCTCCGGCGCCGCGGCGGCGCCGGGCACGTACTTCGTGCGGGTGAAGTCGGCGGATCGGGTGCTGGCGGCGCGGGTGGTACGGTTGCGGTGAGGGGGCCGGGCGCCCAAAACGGAAGGGGCAGCCTCGGCTGCCCCTGTGCGCGGGTCCGTGCGACCCCTGTGAATTTGGTAGCGGGGGCGGGATTTGAACCCGCGACCTTTGGGTTATGAGCCCAACGAGCTACCAGACTGCTCCACCCCGCATCGGCCTGATTACGCTAGACCCGCGGCCCGCCGGTGTCAAGTGCGGCCCCGCCCGTCAGTCCGGGCCCGCCGCCAACCGCATGGTCCGCATGCGGTTCCGCGCCGGGCCCGGAATGGCTGCGGGCCCGAATCCCGCGGCTCCCGGCACGATCCAAGAGGATCAGGATCCGCCACGCTCGCGGGCCGGGTTCGCCCGCGGGCGGGCCCGCCCCCTCGCGCCGTCCCTGTCCCCGGCCCGAGGCCCGCTCCGAGCCCCGTCTACGCGCGCCGGAATCCGGCCCAACCCGGGACGCCCCGGGGGAGGGACAGCACCATGCCGATCCGCAAGATCTCCGATGGCCATTGCACCGTGACTCCTTACCTCATCGTCGGGGGCGTGGCCCGGCTGCTGGAGTTCCTCGGCCGCGCCTTCGAGGCCCGCGAGGTGCTGCGCCTGCCGCGGCCCGATGGCTCGATCATGCACGCGGAAGTGACCATCGGCGGCGCGCGCGTGATGATGGGCGAGCCCACCGCCGAGTTCGGGCCCATGCCGGCGTCGGTCTACCTCGGCGTGCCGGACTGCGACTCGGCGTTCCGCAGGGCGGTCGAGGCCGGCGGGACGCCGGTGATGGAGCCGGCGGACCAGCCCCACGCCGGGCAGCGCTACGGGGGCGTGAAGGACCCCTCGGGGAACATCTGGTGGGTCGCGACGCACATCGAGGACCTCAGCGTCGAGGAGCAGGTCCGGCGGGCGAAGGCGCGGCGGTAGGCGCGCGGCGGGCCGCCCGCGCTAGGGCTGCCGGGGGGCGCCCGGCGGCAGGCCCCGGGGCCCCTTGGGCAGCGGCGGAAGCACCAGGGAGCGGGCGTGGATGGCCTGCTGGGCCACGCTCTCCGGGACCACCCGGATCACGATTTCGCCGGGGCGCACCATGCCCGCGTTCTCACGCAGGAACTTCTCGGTGTAGAAGGGATCGGTGCGCACCCGCTGGAGTTCCTCGTCCACCTGCTTGACGTTGGAGGCCATCACGCGGCTGCGCGCCTCGGCCCGCGCCAGCTCCCGGCGCATGGAGGCGATCCGCACCAGGCCCTGGTCGGAGAAGACAAAGGAGTACACCAGCCAGGATCCGATGGCGGCGAGGGCCAGGCGCACCGCCCACCGGCGCGGCACCGGTCCGGGGGTGCGGCCGCGCGGCCAGGTGGGGCGCTGGAGGCGGCGGGCCAGGTCGAGCACGGTTCCCTCCTCGGGGCGCCTCCCGTCCGTGGGAGACGCGGGGACAATAGCAGATGGCGGCCGCTCCACCAAGCCCGGGCGGTCGCCCGGGCCTAGCCCTGGGCCGGCCGGAAGGCCGGCTCGTTCTGGTCGAAGCCCCACATGAACGGGGGCTCCACGCCGACCGCTCTCAGGAAGGCGTACAGCTGGCCGCGGTGGTGCAGGTGCTCGTCGTAGACGATGCCGATGAGCGCGAACCCCATGAACGGCCGGCCGAAGAACGTGGGCACCATGGCCTGCACCTGGGCGTCGGTGAGCTTCTTCACGTTCGCGTCGCCGCGGTCGAAGCAGCCCCGGCACCACTTCTCCAGATCCGCCACGCTCCGGATGCCCTCCTTGCCGCCGGGCAGGTCGGACTGCTCGAGCTTGCCCTTGACCACCGCCTTGGGCATGGCCTCGGCGTACTCATACATGTGGGTCACCAGCTCCTTGAAGCTGCGCATGCCGGGGACCGGGCAGGCCTCGAGCTTGTCCGGCGGGATCTTGGCGATGGCGCGCAGCGTCACGCCGTGGATCGCGCGGAACTTGTTCCACATCCCGAGGGCGGTTTCGCGGTTCATGGGAGGCTCCTTTCGGCTCACCCGCCGTAGAGTTCCTTGCCGGCGAACCTGGCGGCGTCGGCCAGCAGCTCCTCCAGGCGCAGCAGCTGATTGTACTTGCATACGCGCTCGCTGCGGCACAGCGAGCCGGTCTTGATCTGCCCGGCGTTGGTGGCCACCGCCAGGTCGGAGATGAAGGTGTCCTCGGTCTCGCCGGAGCGGTGCGAGATCACGCACCGGAAGCCGGCCCGGTGGGCCATCTCCATGGTCTCCAGGGTCTCGGTCAGCGTCCCGATCTGGTTGAGCTTGATGAGGATGGCGTTGGCCGACCTCTCTTGGATGCCGCGCGCCAGGCGTTCGGTGTTGGTGACGAACAGGTCGTCCCCGACGATCTGGATGCGCTCCCCCAGCTTGCGGTTCAGCAGGCCCCAGCCCTCCCAGTCGTCCTCGGCCAGGCCGTCCTCCAGGGAGACGATGGGGAAGCTCGCCAGCCACTTCTCGTACAGCGAGACCATCCCGTCCGCGGCGTACGCGACCCCGCCCTCGCCGGCCAGCACGTACTTGCCGCCCTTGTAGAACTCGCTGGCCGCCGCGTCGATGGCCACCGACACGTTCTCGCCCGGCCGGTAGCCGGCGGTCTCGATGGCCTTCACCAGCAGCTCCAGCGCCTCAGCGTTGCTCTTGAGGTTGGGGGCGAAGCCGCCCTCGTCGCCCACGGCCGTGCTGAGACCCCGCTGCTTGAGCGTGGACTTCAGCGCCTGGAACACCTCCGCGCCCGCGCGCAGCGCCTCGGCGAAGGAGTCGAAGCCGTGCGGGAGCACCATGAACTCCTGCAGGTCCACGTTGTTGTCCGCGTGCGCGCCGCCGTTGATGACGTTCATCATGGGCACCGGCAGGGTGCGCGCGTGCACGCCTCCCAGGTAGCGGTACAGCGGCTGATCCAGCGCGTCGGCCGCCGCGCGGGCCGCGGCCAGGGAGCAGCCCAGGATGGCGTTGGTGCCCAGGCGCGACTTGTTGGGGGTGCCGTCCAGCTCGATCATCATCCCGTCGAGGTCTTCCTGGGCGGTGGCGTCCATCCCCACCAACTCGGGCGCCAGCGTCTCGCGCACGTTGGCCACCGCGCTCTGGACGCCCTTGCCCCCGAAGCGGCCCTTGTCGCCGTCGCGCACCTCCAGCGCCTCGTGCTCGCCGGTGGACGCCCCGGAGGGCACGGCCGCGCGGCCCACCGCGCCGCCGCCGAGCTGGATCTCGACCTCCACCGTCGGGTTCCCGCGGGAGTCGAGGATTTCCCGGGCCACCACCGACTCGATGTCCGTATAGCCGAACTTGCCCATCGCTCTGCTCCTTCGTTGGGGCCAGGGAGGTTGCCGCCGTCATTGGCTTCCCGCGAGGAATAGCAAGGCGCGGCCGGCGGCGCAAGCAAACCCGCCCGGGCCGCCGGCCGATGGGGTTCGGAGGCCGGGCGGGCGCGTAGCCGCGCAGGCCGCCGTCCCCCGGTTCCGAGTCGGGGGCGGCCCGGCACCCCGGGGGGGGGAGCCCGGAGGCGTCCGGCGTCCCCGGCGGGGTGGCGGGCGGCCGCCCCCGGCCCAGGTGACAGGCCCGCGGCCGCCCATTACTGTCTCCGCAGCCACAAGGGGTTAGTGCCGGCTCCGGGCGGGGCGGGCGGCTTGACGCGGGGGGCGGGGGCTTCTAACGTCTGCGGCGCCGCAACTTCAGGCGGTGCTTTCTCGTAGGGAATTCCGAGGCACCGGTGGTGGCCGGGGACGGCACAGGGCTCAGCGGCTCCGGATGCCGCCCGGGTCAGGCCACCCGGTGGAGGGGCGCGTGAACTCGGACGATGCGCTTCTGGTCCAAAGGTGCCTCAGAGGCGAGGAGCGAGCCTACGGGGTGTTACTGGGCCGTTACCGCCGTTCGGTCTACAGCCTGATCTACCGGATGGTGGGCAACGCCGAGGAAGCCCAGGACTTGGCTCAAGAGGCCTTCATCCGGGCCTTCCGATCCCTGGCCAGCTACGACCCCCAGCGCTCGTTCGCGAACTGGCTGTTCAAGATCGCCTCCAACCTCACCATCGATTTCTTCCGCAAGCGGCGGCTGCCGACGGTGTCGACGGCGATGGGTGAGGAGGAGGACGAAGGGCGCGAGCTGGACCTGCCCGACCCCAGCCCTTCAGCGCTGGACTCGCTGGTGGAGGACGAGGAGGCCCGGCTGACCGCCGACCTGGTCCAGTCGCTGCCGGAGCACTACCGGATCGTGGTGCTGCTGAGGCACGGGCAGGACCTGACGTACGAGGAGATCGCCGACGCGCTGAGTCTGCCGGTGGGCACGGTGAAGGCCCGGTTGCACCGCGCGAGGCACATGCTCAGGGACAAGTTGGAAGGCCGCGGAAGGATCTGAAGGGAATGACCGTCAAACCGTGTGGGATGGCAGCGGAGCGGCTCCAGGAGTACCTGGACCGGGCCCTGGGCCGCCTCGAGCGCGAGAAGGTGGAGGCCCACCTGCGGGCCTGCCGCGTGTGCGCCCAGGAGGTGCGGTCCCTGCAAGGGTTGTTCGCCCGCCTGTCCGCGCTGCCGCTGTTCACCCCCGATCCCGATTTCGACCGCATCGTGCTGTCGGCCGTGCTCACCAACCGGCGGCGGGTGCTGGGGGTTTCCCCGCTGGGCTGGTTCGCCGCGGCGTACTTCGTGTTCACCCTGGGGCTGCTGGCGGTGGCGCTGGTGATGGCCGGGGTGGACTTCTCCGGCGGGCCCGTGGCGGTGGCATCCCGGTTCGGCCAGGAGGGCCTGCACGCGCTGGCGCGCGGAGCGGGCGCGCTGGCTGTGGCGCTGCAGTTCCTGCGGGACGTGGGGGGCAGGCTGATCGAGGTGCTGCAGCCGCTGGGTCGCCTGCCGCTGCTGGTGGCGATGTTGATCGCCGAATCCACGGTGGGGAGGTCCTACCTGGCCCTCTCCGCCTTTACCGCGCTGGCGTTCTTCCTGCTGTCCGCCCGGCGCTCTGTCGAAGGAGGCGTTCGCCATGTTCGGATCTAGGTGGCTGAACCTGCGAGGCCTGCAGGTGGGGGCCGGGCTGTTGGCGCTCCTGGTGTCCGGGTTGGCGGATCCGGCGTGGGCCCGGAAGACGGTCCACGTCCCCGCGCCAGGACGCGGTCACGTCACCGTGGACGTCACCACCGACGACTCGAGTGACATCGTCACGACCGACAGCGGGGTGGTGGTGCGGCGCGGCGGTTTCAAGGTGAACCTGAGCTCCGGGCCGGCCTTCCTGGGCGTGGAGGGCGAGCGGCTGAGCGAGCTGATGCGCCGCGCGCTGGACCTGGAGGAAGGGTTGCTGGTGCGGCGCGTGGTCCCCGGGAGCGCCGCCTACGGGGCGGGGATGAAGCGCGGCGACATCATCGTCGCGGTGGACGAGGCCGGCATCGGCAGCATGAGCGACCTGCGCGACGCGCTGGAGACCCACCAGGCGGGCGACACCGTGCAGGTGCACATCGTGCGGCACGGCCGGCGGCTGTCGCTGCCGGTGGTCCTGGGCAGCGAGTTCAGCCTGTTCCACGGCCACCACGCCGGGCAGGACGTGGTGCGGTTCGGGGAGAACGTGACCCTCATGCCGGGCCAGGTGGTGGACGGCGACGTGGTCTCGCTGGGGGGCTCGGTGGAGCTGAACCCGGGGGCCACCGTGACCGGGCAGGTGGTGTCCATCGGGGGGACGGTCAAGGTGCACCCCGGCGCGGTGGTGCGCGGCGACGCGGTCTCGGTGGGGGGCAACGTGGCGGTGGACCCGGGCGGCCAGGTGTTCGGCCAGAGCGTGAGCGTGGTCGGGCCCCTCGGGGAGTTCGGCACGTGGCTCCCGTGGGCGCAGGTGTGGACGTGGTGGAGCGTGTTCTGGAAGATCGTGCGCCTGGGCCTGTTCCTCCTGGTGCTGCTGCTGGTGTTCGTGCTGTTCAGGGAGCGCTTCCTGAACGCCTCGTGGCACGCGGCGGCGTACACGATCAAGGCGTTCCTGGTGGGCCTGCTGGTGGTGTGCGCCTCACCGTTCGCGCTGCTGCTGCTGGCGATCACCATCATCGGGATCCCGGTGGCGCTGATCCTGGCGCTGCTGCTGGTCCTGGCCTGGATCGTGGGCTACCTGGCGGCGAGCGAGTTCATCGGCAAGCGCCTGCTGGGGCAGGGCAGCGACTGGACCCGGGGCAACGGGACGGCCGCCGTGGTGGGCCTGCTGTTCCTGACCTCGTTCGGCATCGTGGGCAGCGTGCTGGCCGCGGTGCACGTGGGCGGGCTCAGCGCCATCGGCTTCGGGATCAAGGTCGTGGGCCTCATCCTGGGGCTGATGGCGGGCGTGACCGGCCTGGGCGCGCTGGTGCTGTCCAAGTTCGCGGAGCCGGCCGATCCGAGGTTCTTCGGTGGCACGGCGCCGGCGCGGCCCTACCCGCCCTCCGGGCCTCCCGCCCCGCCGGCCGGGTACGGTCCTCCGGGGACCGGTTACATGCAGCCGCCTCCCTACAGCCCGGGGGTGCCGTATCCACCGGCTCCGCCGATGCCGCCGGGCGCGGCCGCTCCTTACCCGCCGGTGGCGCCGGGCACCTACCCGCCGGTGGCGCCGGGCACCTACCCGCCGCCGCCGCCCGGGGCGATGTACCCGCCGCCGCCTCCGGTTCCGCCGGCGCCCCCGGAGGAGAGCCGCTACGCCCCTCCCGCGGCTCCGCCGGGCCCACCCCCGGCAGGCCCCGAGCAGCACTAGCGGGCGCCGGGGGCAAGCGGGAGGCGTGAGCCTGCCCCGCCGGGGGCGGGAACTCCCAGGTAGGAGGCCGGCTGGGTATTTTCACCCAGCCGGCCTCCTGTGTTCGAGCCCGAGCTTCGACTGCGGGGCCGCTCTCAGGTGCCCCGGGCTAGCTGCCGGCTCTGGATAAAGCTTTATCTTTCAGGACGATCAGATTCCTGTTGCACGGGCCGCCGGGGGGCGCTACGATCACATTAGTGACTCTTTATCTCTGGCACAGAAACTGCGGAGAGGAGTCACCGAGCACCCACGGAGGGTGCCTGAAATCGCCAGGCTGGTGCCGCACGGGAGGGTGGCGCCACCGCGAGTTCAACCTTTTCCTCGCGCAGGTTCCCGATTCGTACGCCCGCTCGCAAGCGCCTTCCCGGCGCGCTTGCCCCCATTCTCGTGGCGACCGTGGCCGCCGCACTCGCGGCAGCCGCCCCGGCGGGCGCCACCAGCCAGCCCGTTCCCGGCGTGGTCGTGTACTCCGCCGAGGAAGTGCTCCGGCTCTACGTCCATTTCGAAGGCTCGCAGGCCGTCCTGGACGCGCCCGACGGCACCCAGTGGCCGCTGGTCACCGCGCCCGGCCAGGCGGGGCTCAGCAACACCGGCGACGGCCGCTACCACGCCATGCCCGAGTCCGAGGTGTGCGCCGCGCTGCGGGGCGTGGATTTCCCGCTCTCCCGGGTGCCCGCCCAGGTCTTCATCCTGCCCTACCCCCGGCGCGACGTGCCCGCCTCCGCCGCTGGCTCGGGCTGTCTGTTCCTGGCCCCCGGGGTGCAGGAGTACGGCCGCGAGGAGGTGCACTTCGTGGTGACCCACGAGCTGGGCCACCTGGTGCAGGCGGCGCTCCTGCCCGATGACGACGCCTCCGGCTGGAACCGCTACCGCGAACTCCGGGGCATCACCGACACCAACGTCTACTGTGCGGGGGCGGCGCACGCCGACCGGCCGCACGAGATCTTCGCCGAGGACTTCCGGTTCCTCTTCGGGGACGATGCCTCCCGCTACTCCGCGGGGATCGAGAACGGCTCCCTGGAGCTGCCCACCGCGAACCCCGCCGTGCGGGCGTTCTTCCTGGGCCTGGCCCAGGGGGGCAGCACCTCCTGGGTGCGCTCCAGCGGGCTCTCCAACGGGCCCAACCCGTTCGTCTCAAGCACTACGATAACTTTCGATTTGGCTTCCACTTCCGCCGCGCCCTCGGCTCCGGCCGGGAGCTCCGCGGCGGCCCAGGCCCCGGTTCGGGTGCGCCTGGCGGTGTACGGGGTGGACGGCCGGATCGTCCGCCAACTCGTTGATGGGAAATACCTTCCGGGCCAGTACCGGGTGGTGTTCGACGGCCGCGACGGCGCCGGGGTCCAGCTGCCCCGGGGGGTGTGGTTCGCCCGCCTGGAGGCCGGGTCCCAGGTGCTGGTCCGCAAGCTGGTGCTCTCCCGCTAGGAACCCTACCCAGGTGGTAAAATAGGGCTTGACCTCGCCGGCCGCCAGGCTGTACCGTGAATTGCTTCCAGGGGCGCGGCGTATAGACCCCAACTCTGAAAATCTGGCGCAGCACCGCGACTTCCTTTCCGAGCGAGAGCGGGGCGGGTACGGCTTGCTTTGCTCCTCACGGTCGCAGTGGGAGTCCACGCCTCGGGAGTCCAGTTTGATCTCGCTGCCGGCGGCAGCAACTTGACCAGGCGCGGGCCGCGACAGCACACCGGGCTGGCGTAGCTCAACTGGCAGAGCATCTCATTTGTAATGAGACGGTTGGGGGTTCAAGTCCCTTCGCCAGCTCTCCTGTTGCGCGTCCCGCCGTCGGAGCGCGGCGAGATTTGCGCCGGGCGGGAGCCGGCCAACCGGAGTGTCCGATGTGCGTGGTGGGGTGCCCGAGTGGCTAAAGGGGACGGTCTGTAAAATCGTTGGCTCAGCCTACGGTGGTTCAAATCCACCCCCCACCACCACCCATGTTGGAGGTCGTGATCGGATCCGGGCGGGAGTAACTCAGGTGGTTAGAGTCACAGCCTTCCAAGCTGTTGGTCGCGGGTTCGAGTCCCGTCTCCCGCTCCACCACGTGAAGGCAGACCCGGAGGCCTGGCAGGAGAGCTGATCGCAGGACGCCGGCTGCGGTGATCGGGCGGGATGCGGGGTGGACCGGAGCCGCGCGCCGCGGGTGCGCGGCCCGCTGCGCGCGGGGCGCGCGGTGGCGGCCCGGAGCCCGGGCCCGGCGCCCGCCGGTGGAGTCGGCAGGGGTCGTCATCGCCCGAGTAGCTCAGTCGGTAGAGCATCTCCATGGTAAGGAGAAGGTCAGCGGTTCGATTCCGCTCTCGGGCTCCACTCCGCAGGAGCTGCCGTTCCTGACCCGGGCCGCCGCCCGGAATCACGTCCCGTACCCCGAGGAGGTCGTTGTTCCATGGCCAAGCAGAAGTACGAGCGCACGAAGCCGCACGTGAACGTGGGGACGATAGGTCACGTGGATCACGGGAAGACGACGCTGACGGCGGCGATCACGATGGTGATGGCGCAGCGGAACCCGAAGATTGCGGTTCGGACGTTTGACTCGATCGACAATGCGCCGGAAGAGAAGGCTCGTGGGATCACGATTGCGACGGCGCACGTGGAGTACGAGACGGACAAGCGTCACTATGCGCACGTGGACTGTCCGGGGCACGCGGACTACGTGAAGAACATGATTACGGGAGCGGCGCAGATGGACGGGGCGATTCTGGTGGTGTCGGCGGCGGACGGGCCGATGCCGCAGACGCGGGAGCACGTGCTGTTGGCGCGGCAGGTGAACGTACCGTACATCGTGGTGTACATGAACAAGGTGGACATGGTGGACGATCCGGAGCTCTTGGATCTGGTGGAGATTGAGGTCCGGGATCTGTTGAAGAAGTATGAGTTTCCGGGGGACGAGATTCCGGTGATTCGGGGTTCGGCGCTGAAGGCGATGGAGGGGCAGGGGAAGGACGCGGAGGCGAACAAGTCGATCCTGGCGCTGATGGAGGCGGTGGACAACTACATTCCGACGCCGCAGCGGGACGTGGACAAGCCGTTTTTGATGCCGGTGGAGGACGTGTTTTCGATCACGGGGCGCGGGACGGTGGGGACGGGTCGGGTGGAGCGAGGGAAGGTGAAGGTGGGGGACAAGGTGGAGCGGGTGGGGATCCGGGAGACGCGGGAGACGGTGGTGACGGGGGTGGAGATGTTCCGCAAGAGCATGGACGAGGCGATTGCGGGGGACAACATAGGGTTGTTGTTGCGGGGGATTGAGAAGGACGACCTGGAGCGAGGGATGGTGTTGGCGGCGGCGAAGTCGGTGACGCCGCACACGAAGTTCAAGGGCGAGGTGTACATTCTGACGAAGGAAGAGGGCGGTCGGCACACTCCGTTTTTCACGGGGTATCGGCCGCAGTTTTATTTTCGGACGACGGACGTGACGGGGGTGGCGCATCTTCCGGAGGGACGGGAGATGGTGATGCCGGGGGACAACGTGACGATGGAGATCGAGTTGATCACGCCGATTGCGATGGAGAAGGAGCTTCGGTTCGCCATCCGCGAGGGTGGGCGGACCGTGGGCGCCGGCGTGGTCGCCGAGATCGTGGAGTAAGGGAGCCGTGATGCCAGGGCAGAGGATCCGCATCAAGCTGCGCTCGTACGATCACGTGATGCTGGACACCAGCGCCGGCGAGATCGTGCGCACGGCCAAGCGGACGGGGGCCCGGACCTTCGGCCCGGTGCCGCTGCCGACCCGCCGCACCGTGTACACCGTGAACCGCTCGCCGCACGTGGACAAGAAGTCGCGCGAGCAGTTCGAGATCCGGGTGCACAAGCGCATCATCGACATCGAACGTCCGACGCAGCAGACCATGGACGCGCTGATGCGGATGGACCTGCCGGCGGGCGTCGAGGCCGAGATCAAGCTGTAGCGGCGCACGGAAGTGCGCCGGGCGTGCCCCCGGCGGGCCGCGGGCCCGCGGGGAACACGAGATCGAGATTGCGTCCGCCGGGCGGGGCCGAGAGCGGCCGTCCGGGGCGCGGGAGACCGCGCCTCCCGACCCGTGACGCTGGGAGATGCACATGAAGATGGCGCTGCTGGGCAGAAAACTGGGGATGACCCAGGTCTACAACGAGAAGGGCGACGCGGTGCCGGTGACGGTGCTGGAAGCCGGGCCGTGCCCCGTGGTCCAGGTGAAGGACCCCAAGAAGGACGGCTACGCGGCCCTGCAGATCACCTTCGGCAAGGCCCGGACCAAGAACACCCCGGCGGCGCTCCGCGGCCACTACGCCAAGGCGAAGGTGGATCCCGGCCGGCGGCTGCGCGAGGTCCGGCTCGAGGGCCCGTCGGAGCACCAGGTCGGCCAGGCCCTCACCGTCGAGATGTTCGAGGTCGGGTCGCTGGTGGACGTGTCGGGCATCACCAAGGGGCGGGGGTTCGCGGGCGTGGTCCGGCGCCACCACTTCACCGGCGGCAAGGCCACGCACGGGTGCACCACCCACAAGCTGCCCGGCTCCATCGGGGCCAGCGCGTATCCGTCCCGGGTGATCAAGAACAAGCGGCTGCCCGGCCACATGGGGGCCGAGAACGCCACCGCCAAGAATCTCAAGGTCGTCGGCATCGACAAGGAGCGCAACCTCCTGTGGGTCCGCGGCTCCGTTCCGGGACACGTGAACGGGTTCGTGGTCATCCGCCGGAAGGGCTAGGCGCCTGCTCCGCGCCGGAGAAGGAACCAAGGCAATGGCATCGGCGAAACTGTTCACCAGCAGCGGCGATTCCAGCGGCACGGTCGAACTCCCGGCCGCGCTGTTCGACGCGCCCTGCAGCGAGCACGTGGTGTACGAGGCGCTGAAGGCGTACCTCGCGAACCAGCGGCAGGGCACGCACAGCGTGAAGCACCGCCACGACATGAAGGGCGGCGGCACCAAGCCGTGGCGGCAGAAGGGCACCGGGCGCGCCCGCGCCGGGTCCAACATCTCTCCCCTGTGGGTGGGCGGCGCCCGGGCGTTCGGCCCGGTCCCCCGGGATTACGGCTACCGCGTGCCTCGGGGCATCCGGCGCGCCGCGATCCGGGGGGTGCTGACCCGCCGGGCGAAGGAGGAGGCGGTGGTGGTGATGGAGGCGCTGGCCCCGGACAGCCACCGCACCAAGGAGTTCGCGGCGCTGCTCGGGAGGCTCGGCGTGGCCGGCCGCAAGACGCTGGTGGTGACCCAGGGCGTGATCCACAACGCGGTGCTGGCCAGCCGCAACCTGCCGGGAGTGGATGCCCGGCCGGCGCACCAGCTCACGGCGTACGACCTGGTGAGCCACGACGCGCTGGTGGTCACGCGGGATGCGCTCCAGCAGCTCAACGAGGTGTTTGCGTCATGATGGATGCCCGGCAGATCGTGCGGCTGGCGCTGGTAACCGAGAAGGGGAGCGTGCAGCGCGAGAAACACAACCAGTACCTCTTCGACGTGCACCCCAAGGCCAACAAGATCGAGATCAAGAAGGCCGTCGAGGCCATCTTCCCGGTCCAGGTCGAGTGCGTTCGCACCATGAACTACCAGGGCAAGAAGAAGCGCGTGGGCGCCTTCTCCGGACGCCGTTCGTCCTGGAAGAAGGCCGTCGTGACGCTCAAGGAAGGTCAGACCATCGAGCTGTTCGAGTCGGTCTAGGACCCTGGGTCTTACGGAGAGCTTGAGATGCCACTGAAGAAATACCGCCCGCTGACGCCGACCCAGCGCTACCGCGTGACCAGCGGCTTCGATGAGGTAACGGCCACGAAGCCGCACAAGCCCCTGACCGAGTTCCTGCACCGGCCGGGGGGCCGCAACAACCTCGGGCACACCAGCTCCTGGCTGCGCGGTGGCGGGCACCGACGGCTGTACCGGTTCATCGACTGGAAGCGCAACAAGGACGGCATCCCGGCGAAGGTCGCCACGATCGAGTACGACCCCAACCGCTCGGCCCGCATCGCGCTGCTGTACTACGCGGACGGCGAGAAGCGTTACATCCTGGCGCCGGTGGGGCTGACCGTGGGCGAGACGCTGATGAGCGGCGAGGGCGCCGAGGTGCGCAACGGCAACTGCCTGCCGCTGCGCTCGCTGCCGCTGGGGACGAACGTGCACAACGTGGAGCTGACGCCCGGCCGCGGCGGGCAGATGGCGCGCGGCGCCGGCTCCTTCTGCCAGCTCATGGCCAAGGAGGGCAACTACGCGCAGCTGCGCCTGCCCTCCGGGGAGATGCGCCTGGTGCACCTGAACTGCCGGGCCACCGTGGGCCAGGTGGGCAACCTGGACCACGAGAACGAGGTGGTCGGGAAGGCCGGCCGCAGCCGCTGGCTGGGGCGGCGGCCGAGCGTCCGCGGCGTGGCGATGAACCCGGTGGACCACCCCATGGGCGGCGGCGAAGGCAAGAGCTCGGGCGGCCGGCACCCCTGCACTCCGTGGGGCACGCCGACCAAGGGATACAAGACCCGGAGGCACAAGGCCTCCGACAAGCACATCGTGCGCCGGCGGAAGTAGGGCGCGCGGAAGGAACACGGAGAATCCATGTCGCGTTCCATCAAGAAGGGCCCGTTCATTGACGCCAAACTGGCCCAGAAGATCCAGAAGCTCAACGACGTGGGCGAGAAGCGGGTGATCAAGACGTGGGCCCGCCGCTCGACCATCTCGCCGGAGTTCGTGGGGCACACGCTGGCGGTGCACAACGGGAACAAGTTCATCCCCATCTACGTGACCGAGAACATGGTGGGGCACAAGCTCGGGGAGTTCGCTCCCACGCGGCTGTTCCGCGGCCACAGCTCCCACGTGGAGAAGGCCGCGCCCGCGCCGAAATAGGCCTGCGCGCCGGGGCGCGGCCTGCGGCGCGACGGACGCACGAAGCAGGGAGTCGGTTAGGATGGAAGCCAAGGCGGTTGCGAAATACGTTCGCATCACCCCGCGCAAGGTGGGCCAGGTGCTGGACCTGATCCGCGGCCAGCGGGTGGAGAACGCGCAGCACATCTTGATGTTCACGCCCAAGAACGCCGCCCGCATGGTGGCCAAGGTGCTCAAGTCCGCGGTGGCCAACGCCACCAACCGGGAGGAGCACGTGGACGCGGACAAGCTCGTGGTCCGGGCGGCCATGGTGGGGCCCGGCCCCACGCTGAAGCGGTGGCTGCCGCGCGCGCAGGGCCGGGCGACGCAGATCCTGAAGCGAACCTGTCACATCACCGTCGTGGTCAGCGACGGGAAGAGCCAGTAAGGAGCCAGGAACGACGATGGGCCAGAAAACCAATCCGATCGGGCTGCGCCTGGGCATCATCCGGACCTGGGACTCCCGGTGGTTCGCGAAGCGCGGCTACGCCGAACTGCTCAAGGAAGACCTGCTGCTCCGGAAGTACCTCAAGAAGCGGCTGGAGCGCGAGGGAGTGCCCAAGATCCTCATCCAGCGCACTGCCAACAAGGTGATCGTCACGATCCGGACCGCGCGGCCCGGCATGGTGATCGGCCGCAAGGGCGAGCAGGTGGAGAAGCTGTCGGCCGAGCTGCGGCAGCTCACCAGCAAGGACATCGACATCAAGATCGAGGAGATCAAGCGCGCCGACCTCGACGCCCAGCTCCTCGCGGAGCACGTCGCGCGCCAGCTCGAGCAGCGGGTGGCGTTCCGGCGCGCCATGAAGCGCTCCATGGACTCGGCCATGCTGCGCGGCGCCCAGGGCATCCGCATCATGTGCTCCGGGAGGCTCGGCGGCGCCGAGATCGCCCGCACCGAGAGCTACCGCAGGGGCCGCGTGCCCCTGCACACGCTCCGCGCGGACATCGACTACGCCACGGCCACCGCCCGGACCACCTACGGCACCTGCGGCGTGAAGGTGTGGGTGTTCAACGGCGAGGTGCTGGACAAGTCGGTAGTGGACGCCCAGCCCGTGGCCACGGTCTGATTCGGAAGGAACGCGTACCATGTTGATGCCGAAGCGCGTCAAGCACCGCAAGCAGCACCGGGGCCGCCGGTGGGGCAAGGCCACCCGGGGGGCCGCCGTCACGTTCGGGGAGTTCGGGCTGCAGGCCCTGGAGCCCGGCTGGATCACCGCGCGGCAGATCGAGGCCGCCCGCGTGGCCATCACCCGCTACATCAAGCGCGGCGGCAAGATGTGGATCCGGATCTTCCCGGACAAGCCGATCACCAAGAAGCCGGCCGAGACCCGGATGGGCAAGGGCAAGGGCAACCCCGAGGAGTGGGTGGCGGTGATCAAGCCCGGCCGCATCCTGTTCGAGCTGGAGGGCATCACGCCGCCGCTGGCCAAGCGGGCCATGGAGCTGGGCGCAAGCAAGCTCCCGCTGCACGCGCGGTTCGTGGTGCGTGACGACATGGGCGCGGAGGCCCAGGCGCAATGAGCAAGGAGTTCAAGATCGACGCCATCCGGGAGATGAGCCCGGACGAGATCCGGCACAAGATGGCGGAGCTGCACGACGCCCTGTTCAAGGACCGTTTCAAGAACTCGATGCGGCAGCTGCAGAACCCGCTCACCATCCGGGAGACCCGCCGGGCGCTGGCGCGCCTGGCTACGGTGCTCCAGGAGCACGAGTCCGGGATCCGCAAGCTGGGCCTGCACTGAGTCTGAGGGGATTCGAGGAGGCCATGGCAGAAGTGGAAAGCCCGACGACCCGCGGCCGCCGCAAGGTCCGCGTCGGCGAGGTCATCAGCGACAAGATGGACAAGACCGTGGTGGTCAAGATCAGCCGCCGCGTGCCGCACCCGGTCGTCCGGAAGTACGTGCAGCAGACCCGGACGTTCAAGGTGCACGACGAGCAGAACGAGTGCCGGGTGGGCGACATCATCCGGTTCGTGGAGACGCGCCCGCTGTCCAAGGACAAGCGCTGGCGCTTCATGGGGTTCGTCGAGCGCGCCAAGTAGGGAGCGCGATCCGGCTGGGCTTGAGGGGAACGGCGGGCCGCCCCGCGCGCCCCTGGGCCGGTGACCCCGGGGGCGGACCGGCGTGGCGCATGCCCCCGCGTGGGAGCCCGTTTCGACGGCAGGTTCGGAGGTTTCGATGGTTCAGCTTCGCACCATGCTCACCGTGTCCGACAACTCGGGCGCGCGGGTGGCCCAGTGCATCAAGGTGCTCGGGGGCCACCACCGGCGGTACGGCCGGCTCGGTGACATCGTGGTGGTTTCGATCAAGGACGCCCTGCCCGGCGGACAGGTCAAGAAGGGGGACGTGGCGAAGGCGGTCATCGTCCGCACGCGCAAGGAGCAGAAGCGCAAGGACGGGTCCTACATCCGCTTCGACCAGAACGCGGTGGTGCTGATCGACGACGCGCGGGAGCCGCGGGGCACGCGCATCTTCGGGCCCGTGGCGCGCGAGCTGCGCGAGAAGGAGTTCATGAAGATCATCTCCCTCGCGCCGGAAGTGATCTAGAGGGGACCATGAATCTCCAGAAGAACGACAAGGTGCAGATCCTGGCGGGCGACGCCGCCGGGCAGGTGGGGCGGGTGCTCCGGGTGTACCCGGACAAGGCCCGCGTCATCGTGGAGAAGGTCAACCTGGTCAAGCGGCACCGCAAGACCCGCGGCCAGGGCATCCAGAGCGGGATCATCGAGAAGGAAGCCCCCGTCAACATGTCCAACGTGGCGCTGTTCTGCGACCGCTGCGGGCGGGGCGTGCGGGTGAAGGTGGAAGGCCGGGGCAAGACCCGGACCCGGAACTGCGTCCGCTGCGGTTCCGCGATCTCGAAGGGCTAGGAGCCCCAGCCGGGGCCCGGGCCGCCGCGGCCGCGCACGGCGCGGATGGCGGCCAGCGGAAGGGCCGGCGGAGAACGTGATGGCAAAGAAGGAACAGGGACAGCAGCCCAAGGCCGGCAAGCCCGCCGGGGGCGGCAAGCCGGCCGCCGGGGCCAAGAAGCCCAAGGGCGAGAAGGGCAGCGCCGCGGCCAAGGGCGGCGTGATCGAGGCCGGCCCGCCGCCGCGCCTCAAGAAGGTGTACGAGGCGGAGGTGGTGCCGGCGCTGATGAAGCGCTTCGGCTACACCAGCATGATGCAGGCGCCGCGCCTGAGCAAGATCGTGGTCAACATGGGCGTGGGGGACGGCCTCCAGAACATCAAGCTGCTGGACGCGGCGGTGGCGGACATGGGCAGCATCACCGGCCAGAAGCCGGCGGTGCGGCGCGCCAAGAAGTCGATCTCGAACTTCAAGCTGCGCGCGGGGCAGCCGGTGGGCTGCATGGTGACGCTGCGCGGCGCGCGGATGTGGGAGTTCTTCGACCGGCTGATCAACATCGCGATTCCGCGGATCCGCGACTTCCGCGGCGTGCCCTCGAAGTCCTTCGACGGGCGGGGCAACTACACCCTGGGGGTGGCGGAACAGATCATTTTCCCGGAGATCAACTACGACCGGGTGGAGAAGGTCCGCGGGATGGACGTGACCATCGTGACGACCGCCCGCACCGACGAGGAAGGGATGGAGCTCTTGAGGCTCATGAACATGCCCTTCCGCAAAGCGTAAGGGGAGCCGGGCGCATGGCCAAGAAGTGCCTGATCGAGCAGTGGAAGAACCACCGAGTGAAGTTCGACGTGCGCCACCGCAACCGGTGCCACCGGTGCGGGCGCCCGCGCGGGTACATGCGCAAGTTCGGACTGTGCCGGATCTGCTTCCGGGAGCTGGCCCTGGTGGGGCAGATCCCGGGCGTGGTCAAGGCGAGCTGGTAGGGGGCGCGGCATGGCGACGACCGATTCGGTTTCCGATTTCCTGACCCGCGTGCGCAACGCGTGCCGCGCCAAGCAGCGCCGGTTGGACGTGCCGGCCTCGCGCCTGCGCGCCTCGCTGTTGGACCTGCTGGCGCGGGAGCACTTCATCAGCCACTACAAGCGGATGGGGGACGAGAAGAAGCCGGTGCTGCGGATCTACCTGAAGTACGACCAGGAAGACAAGAGCGTGATCCAGGGCCTGCGGCGGGTCTCGTCGCCGGGCCGGCGGATCTACGTGAACCGGGACAAGCTGCCCCGAGTGATGGGCGGCATGGGCACCTGCGTGGTGTCCACGTCGTCCGGCATCCTCTCCGACAAGGAGGCCCGCGAGAAGGGCCTCGGCGGAGAGGTGGTCTGTTACGTCTGGTGACGCCTGCGGGTTCGTGAGGAACGCATGTCTCGAGTTGGCAAGAAGATCCTGCCCCTGCCCAAGGGCGTGACGGTGACCGCCGAGGGCGGCCAGGTGCGGGTGAAGGGGCCGAAGGGCGAGCTGAGCCGGCCGATTCTGCCGGACACCTCGGTGGTGGTGTCGGGCGCCGAGGTGCGGGTGGAGCTCGCGGCGAGCGCCGCCAAGGGTGCGGACGCGCGGCACGGCACGATGCGGGCCAACCTGGCCAACATGGTGCACGGCGTGACCGAGGGGTTCAGCCGCTCCCTGGAGATCAACGGCGTGGGCTACCGCGCGGCGATGGAAGGCAAGCGCCGCCTGGTGCTGCAGCTGGGCTATTCGCACCCCATCGCGTACGACCTCCCGGAGGGCGTGGAAGCGACGGTGGAAGGCCAGAACAAGATCCTCCTGCGCAGCATCAACAAGGAGCTGCTCGGGCAGGCCGCAGCCAATGTCCGCGCCTTCCGCCCGCCCGAGCCGTACAAGGGCAAGGGCATCAAGTACGAGGGCGAGCACATCATTCGCAAGGCCGGCAAGACCGCCGGCTCGACGTAGTCGAGATCCATTACCGGCGCCTGGCCACGCCCTTGGAAACGGCGGGCCGCAGGGCGCGAGGAACGGACAT
>Ga0335070_10002383_pt1 | contig 21869 bp, 19 predicted proteins | sample Lox_Sample_13_FD_206722 | JGI IMG/M metagenome (GOLD analysis project Ga0335070, IMG submission 206722) | Soil microbial communities from Loxahatchee National Wildlife Refuge, Florida, United States - Lox_Sample_1.3 | ecosystem: Environmental > Terrestrial > Soil > Wetlands | place: USA...
CGCAGAGGTCGCGGAGGCTGCGCGGTGGACGCAGGGGAAAATTGAGCCCGGTCTTGAAGCATCGCGCGCGCAGCGCAGAAAAATATCTTACCACTGAGGCAGTGAGGCAGTGAGAGACCGAGTACCTCACTGTCTCACTGCCTCAGTGGTAAAATTATTTTTTTGCGCTTCGCGCGGTCCAGACGGCGAGACGCGATCCCCTGCGCCCCCTGCGCAGCCTCTGCGTCCCCCGCGCTAAAATCTTTCTCGCCGCCCGCGCCCAGTTGCTAAGCTGTCCCGCCCGCAACACAGGATCTCCGCCATGTCCGTCGCCTCGCCGCATGCGCTGTTCGATCTTTCCGGCAAGGTCGCGCTCGTCACCGGCGGCTCGAGAGGCCTCGGCCTCGAGATGGTCCGCGCCTTTGCGCGCGCCGGCGCCGATGTCGTCATCGCCAGCCGCAAGACGGAGGCCTGCGAGGCCGCCGCCGCCGAAGTGCGCAGCCTCGGCCGCAAGGCGCTCGCCTATGGCGCCCATGTCGGCGCATGGGACGGCCTCGAAGGCCTCGTCGACGCCGCCTACGGCGCCTTCGGCCGCATCGACATCCTCGTCAACAATGCCGGCATGTCGCCCTTGGCGCCGTCGTCGCGCGAGGTGAGCGAAGCGCTGTTCGACAAGGTCGTCGCGGTGAACTTCAAGGGCCCGTTCCGGCTGACCGCGCTCATCGGCGATCGCATGGCGAAGGGCCGGGGCGGCGCCGTCGTCAACATCTCGTCCACCGGCGCCATCCGGCCGCATCCGCGCTTTGCGGCTTACGCCGGCGCCAAGGCCGCGCTCAACGCACTGACGCACGCCTTCGCGCAGGAATACGCGCCGGCCGTGCGCGTCAACGCGATCATGGCGGGCCCGTTCCTGACCGACATCGCCAAGGCCTGGCCCGAAGAGCAGCGCAGCCGCGCGCACAACGCGCTCGGCCGCCCCGGCCTGCCGCACGAGATCGTCACCGCCGCGCTCTATCTCGTGAGCCCCAGCTCCAGCTTCACGACGGGCAGCGTGATCGAGGTGAGCGGCGGGACGCTGTGAAGTTCCACCTCCCCCTTGCGAGGACGCGAACGCAAATCCCACCTCCCCCTTGCGGCCCACCTACGCTGAAGCTTCGGTGGGCTTGAGCATGCACTTGGTCCGCCGAAGCCTTCGCGAAGGCGGAGGAGGTCGAAAATCGCAAAGCGATTTTCGGGTGGGGGTCGCGCAGGTGTCTCCGCCCCCCACCCGGCTCGCGCCCTGTGATTGGCATCATCCAAACTGATAGGCTCGCCGACCTCCCCGCGAGGGGGAGGTGGGTCCGTGCTGCTTGAAGGGGTCTTCCGAATGAAACGCATCGTCGTCGCGGCGGTCTTCGCGAGTGTCGCCGCCTCCGCCGCCCACGCCGACGCGATCGCCGACAGGGTGCGCCTGTGGCGCCAGGCGCATGAGAAGGAGATCGTGCTCGATTTCATGAATTTCCTCGCGCTGCCCGACGTCGCCACCAACGTCTCCGATGTCGAGAAGAACGCGGCCTATCTCGAGAGCCTGCTGAAAGAGCGCGGCTTCGCGACGAAGATCCTGGCCGCCGCGCCCGGCACGCCGCCCTCCGTCTTCGCCGAGATGACCGTGCCCGGCGCCGTGCGCACCGTTCTCTTCTATGCCCATTACGACGGCCAGCCGGTGAACCAGAAAGGCTGGATCGCCGATCCCTTCAGGCCTTCGATGCGCACGGCGCTTCCCGAAGCCAGGCCGATCGACTGGGAAGCCGCACCCGGCCCGCTCGATCCCAACGGGCGCATCTATGCGCGCGCGGCGGGCGACGACAAAGGCACGATCGAGGCGTTTCTCTCGGGATTCGATGCGCTGAAGGCCGCCGGCATCAAACCCTCCGTCAACATCAAGCTCCTCTACGAAGGCGAGGAGGAGCAGGGCTCGCCGCATCTGGCGAAAATCGTGGCCGACAACCTGGCGCTGCTGCATTGCGATCTCCTCATCATGGGCGACGGCCCCATGCATCAGAGCGGCCGGCAGATGATCAATTTCGGCAATCGCGGCATCGCGAGCTTCGAGGCCACCGTCTATGGGCCGACGAAGCCGCTGCACGACGGCCATTACGGCAGCTGGGCGCCGTCGCCCGCGGTGATGATCGCCGAGCTGGTGACGAGCCTGCGCGACGACGACGGCCACATCCGCATCCCCCATTTCTACGACGACGTGGCGCCGGTGACGCCCGCGCAGCGCGCCGCGCTCGCCGCGCTGCCGCCGGTGGAAGCGCAATTGAAGACGGCGCTGGGCCTCGGCCGCACCATCGGCCCTGCGCGTCTCGCCGACGGTTACCTGTCGCCCACGCTCAATGTGCGCGCCATCCATGCGGGCGACGAAGGCCCCAACGCCGCCAACGCGATCGCCACCGAAGCAAATGCCTCCTTCGATTTCCGCCTGGCGCCCGGCGAGAAACCGGCGCGCGTGCACGCGCTGCTCGAGAATTATCTGGTGCGCGAAGGCTGGTTCATCGTGCGCGCGGATCCCGACATCGCGACGCGGCTCGGCCATCCGAAGGTGATCAGGATCGTGTGGGACAGGGGCGAGAGCGAAGCGGTGAGCGCGCCGCTGGACGCGCCGCCCGCGAAAGCCGTCGCGGCCGCGATCAGCCGCACGGTCGGCACTCCCGTGATCGAGCTTCCCATCGTGGGCGCCAGCTCCGGCATGGCCGACGTCGTCAACCAGCTCCATTGCCCCATGGTCGGCGTCTCCATCGCCAACTACGACGACAACCAGCATGCGCAGAACGAAAACCTGCGCCTGGGCAATCTCTGGGACGGCATGGAAGTGTATGCGGGACTGGTGGCGGGGTTGGGGTGGTGAGGGGGGCTACGAACGATATTCAATTTTTTTCGTAGGTCATCCCAAAGATCATATCCGCCAACCAGCGGCGGAACGATTCGTTATCACTGAACTGCTTGAACAATTCAGTATCGTCACGCATCAGTCCTACCATCACGCGCTGAAGCGCCTTGTCGTGTTCGATCCGCGCGTTTTGCTTGTCAGAATTTTGACGCGCATTTTTATAAGCTTTGTCGGCTGAAACTTTATCTGGGATTTCCTCTGTAATGAGCTTGCGAACTCGGTCGCTATCAGCCCAATCGATATTACCGAACTGATCGTTGAACGTCTTTAGAATGTTGGATAGCCGATCGAGCTCCGGCTCGGCTTTGTGTCCTCCGCCGGATGTCGGTACGGGTTCGATCTCTGCGTTTGAATCGGGCAATTGAATTTTCACAACTGCCTGCTTTTCAACGCGATAGCTATCCATATCGATGGCTTCGAGAACACCTTTCGATAGGTCTTCCTCCTTGGGTGCGGGCAATTTTGGAATGAGAAAGTTCAGGAAGATTGAGAGCTTTTCCCAATCGGCATTGGTGTAGGGCAAGATGGCGGCCAGGAAGCCATATGTCCGGACAAAAGCTTTCGCCTTACCCTTAAAATCTACCTGACCGTCTTCGTCGAGTTCGTTATAGACCGCGACGCCGGCATCGAGGATCGGGTCCAGCCGGTCGCGTTGTGCGCCGCTGAGATAGAGCGAGACGAGCTGATCGATCTGGCTTTCGGAATAGACCTGCTGACCATCAAGCGCCGCCTTCAGGTCGTGCAGTTTGTTCGGATCGGTCTCTTCGCTCAGAATTGTCGTACGATAGTAATCGGCGAATGCCGCTTCGATTGTGTCCGTGTCATTCATGAAATCGAGCACAAAGACGTCGTGCTTTTGCGGATGCGCGCGGTTGAGGCGCGACAGCGTCTGCACCGCCTTGATGCCGGAGAGAGCCTTGTCCACATACATCGTGTGCAAAAGCGGTTCGTCGTAGCCGGTTTGAAATTTGTCAGCGCAAATGAGAAAACGATACGGGTCCTCTTCGATCATGTCCGCGATTTTGTTTGACGGAAACTTGTTCAGTGAGGCCTCCGTGACATTTTCTCCGCCATATTCGTGCTCTCCCGAAAACGCGACGATTGCCTTATAGGGGCTTTTGCGCTCCTTCAGATAATCGCCGAACGCATGGAAATATTGAATCGCCCGCTCGATGCCGTTGGTTACCACCATGGCGCGGGCCTGTCCGCCGATCTTGTTGAGGGCGAGCACTTGTTCATGAAAGTGGTCCACCATGATCTCGGCCTTCATCCGAATGGCATGGTCATGGCTTTCGACGTAGCGGCGCAACTTCTTTTTTGCGCGTTTGGTATCGAATTCGGGATCGTCTTCGATCGTCTTGATCAATCGATAATAGCTATTAACCGGCGTGTAGTATTTCAGTACGTCGAGGATGAAACCTTCCTGGATCGCCTGTTTCATCGTGTAACTGTGGAATGGACGATGTTTGGTCACGCCACCATCCAAAAACGGCTCGCCAAATGTCTCAAGCGTCTTGTTCTTCGGTGTCGCTGTGAACGCGAAATAGCTGGCGTTGGGTAGCAGCTTGCGCGAGCCCATGATACGATTGATCGCGTCTTCAGTGGTTTCGTCGTCGTCCTCTTCGCCACCGGCGGAAAGCGCCATGCTGACGGCGGCCGAGGTTTTGCCACCCTGGCTTGAATGTGCCTCGTCGATGACGATAGCGAAGCTCTGGCCGCGATGTTCGGAGCCGATTTCGTCGAGCACGAATGGAAATTTCTGAACCGTCGTGATGATGATTTTTTTTCCGCTCTCGATGAATTTGCGCAAATCGCCTGAATGTTCTGCGTGGCCGACCGTGGCACCCACTTGTGCGAATTGCTTAATGGTATCGCGGATTTGTTCGTCGAGAATACGCCGGTCCGTGACGACAATCACCGACTCGAAGATCGCCTTGTCGTCCTTCTTTAACCCGATCAATTGATGGGTGAGCCATGCGATCGAGTTCGATTTGCCGCTGCCCGCAGAATGCTGGATCAGGTAGCGCCGACCGGCGCCGTGCTCGCGCGCGTTCGCGAGCAGTTTTCGTACCACGTCAAGCTGGTGATAGCGCGGGAAAATCTGCTGCTTTTTCTTCCGGCCGGTTTTCGGGTCTTTCACCTCCACGATCTGGGCGTAGTTCTCAAGGATGTCGGTCAGCCCGAGCGGCCGGAGGACACGCTTCCATAGATAGTCGGTCTTGATGCCATCCGGATTCGGCGGATTGCCCGCCCCATCATTCCAACCTTGGTTGAATGGAAGAAACCACGAGCCCTTGCCGGTTAGTTTCGTACAGAAGCGCACTTCCTGGTCGTCCACCGCGAAATGCGCCATGCAGCGACCCAGCTCGAACAAACGCTCGCGCGGATCGCGGTCGCGTTTGTACTGCTCGACGGCATCGGCAACTGTCTGCTTGGTCAGGCTGTTCTTGAGTTCGAAGGTCGCAATCGGCAGGCCGTTGATGAAAATCGCCAGATCGAGCGCAAGGGCTTTCTCGTCACGGCTATAGCGCAATTGCCGCGTGACGCTGAAACGGTTCTGCTGGAAACGCTCGATAGCCGTTGCGTTGCCTGGCGATGGCGTGCCGTAGAAGAGATCGAGATGATGGGCACCATGCTTGATGCCGTTGCGCAGGACATCGATCACGCCGCGCTTTGAGATCTCTCCTTGTAGGCGGGCGAGAAATTGCCGGCGCGTCGGGCCGTCGCTCTCCAAGTCGAAGGCTTCAGACTGCTTTGGCTGTGTGGTGTTTACGAAAGTGCGAAGCTGTACGAGATCGAGTGCGTATTCCCGATCGTAATCCTTTGGATCACCGAGAATATAGTGATGCAGCCCGGCAAAGGGCTCAGGACTTTCTTCGAGATCGACAGGCAGCGAAAGTGGCGGCTGGCCCGTCATCTGCGCGACGATGAGCGCTTCAAGGCCCTTTTCGCTGGTATCTGTCGGCATGGTCAGGCCGCAGCCTCCTCGGCGCCGAAGCCCGCGTCATCACTCACGTCATCTCCTTCGAGCGGGCCCTCTTCATCGATGATTTCGGGTTCGTTCGTCGCCTCCGGCGACGCCATGGCAACCGCACGCGCGTCGAGCTTGCCGGTGACCACGTCGGTGATCAGGCGAGTACGAAACTGTCGGATCAGTGCTATTTCTTCCGCGATTGATGCCCGTGCCTTGTCAAAGCCCGATGTTGCGTCCGTAACGAACTCGACGATTGCGTTTTGCTCCGCATAGGGAGGCAAGGCTACTGCGATTTGTTTCAGATGAGTTGGGCCGAAGTGTTCTATGGCGACACCCGATTTAGCGATGTCAAGCTGATCCTGAAACGGTCGCGATCCAATCAGATGCTTGATATATTGCATGGAAACTTGCGGCGTTTTGGGCCAAAGACGAATGATTCCAGTATACGGTATTGCTCCTTCAACAACATTAGTCGCCAGGCAAATCTTGCCTGTACTGGCGCTAGCGCTAAGTAGATAGTCGCCAGCTTGCACCCGAAAGTGGCCCCAGCGCTTGTCGACCATTTCAGGATCGAGATAATTGCAACTCTTAAGGCTGGCCGCCTCACCATCGAGACACGAAATCCGAAGAAGTGGAATTCCCCTATCGCGGAAATCAACAGCCATTATTCCGGGACCTTCCTGGAACGCTACTCGACGTTTGAATGGTACGATTTCCCAACTCTGCGGTATGCTTCCGAACGAGGGGAGTCCAGAAGGTTTGAGCGGTGCATTGGGATCAAGGCCGCGCGTGACGGCGCGGTGGATAATCGCCTGCTTCTGCTCATCCAACAGCTTGGTCAGCTTCTGCTTCGCGCGGATGTAATGTGCGATTTGGCGTTCGGCATGATTGAGAAAGCGAACAATAGCCAACTGGTCGCTAGTTGGCGGAACCAATACGGGCATCCGCTTAATGTCACCGAAGTCCAAATTCTGGCGCAACCCGGAACCGAAACCATAGATTATTTTCAACAGATCGTAGGTATTCAAGAATTGGAAGCCGAACTCGCCGCTTAAGCAGCCCTTCGTCTCAAGGCACAAGTATGCGGATGTGATTATCCCCCGGTGAGATGAAAAACCGACGCGCAAGCTGGTCCGATCATTTTGCAGGTCTGTTGTTCTTATTACGATGTCACCTGGATCAACGATCTGATATGTTTCGAAAGATTCCGGAACTAAACCATGTAATTTTTCTTCAGGCTTTATAACGATGCGCCCATAGCTGAGAGACAGAACGGTTTTCTCACGCAGGCCAACGTTCTTAATTTGCTTTTCACGGTAGACTGCAAGTGCTGGCAAGATGCGCCAATGTTCCGGTACTTGTCCAAGCCACGGTACGTCGGAGTTTTTGTAGGCAGGATAAGGTTTCAGGCTGGATATCATTACAGTCCCTCGAACCAAGCCTTGATCTTGTCAGCCATCATCTGGCGTCGATCAACGAGGAATGCGTCATAAGTCGGGAAGGGTAAGTCCAAAACGTTCAGTGGGATGCTATTTGCGACGAGATTGGCGCGCAGTTCGACCTCGTCGGTAATCCCGCCGTAGAGCATCGGTCCCCCGCGGCATTGGTCAAGCAGCTCCTTGAAATAGGCCTCTGGTGCCTTGTTGCCGATTGCGATGTTGATTTCTGATTGAGCCACGACAAAGTTCGCAATCTGATTGTAGCGGCCACGCTGAACGCCATGCTGCTTCTTCAGATAGTCTCGGGGGAAGACATGATGATCGTCGCCCCGATTTAGCAATAGGTCGCGGACTGTGATGTCGCGGGAAAGAAAGCCCTTGTCGCCGAGTTTGGCCTGCGCTGCCTTGTAGGCGAGAATATAGGGGCTGTTCGAAGACGACGTGTCCATCAGCTCGGGCAGCATCCCAGTCCAGAAGCTCTCGGGCAATTCGGCCGCGAGTGCAGCATCAGAATAGCCGGCCAGCCCGCGCGCATCGATTTGACGGATATCGAAATCGAACGCGGTCTCAGGGCTCGCGGAATAGCGCCCGCGCAAGATCGACATGGCGTACCAGCGCCGCACGAGCCGCTCCAACTCCGCACTCGGCATGTTTTCCGCCCGTCCCCGAAGATAAAGGATATAGGCAAAGTTCACCGCGTTTTGCCCGCCGATGAGATCGTTTGTCACCAATCCCGCCGAGCGAAGGATCATTGTGAAACGATCGAAGTGCGTTTTGTTCATGAAATCAAACACGCCCGCCTTCAGCATGGCGAAGGACTGTTCGGCGATCGTTTCTTCGTATTGTTTTGTTTCGAAATTGCGACCCGAGAGCAGAGCCACCAAATCCTGCAGTTTGCCCCGGCGGAATTGCGACGTGAATGCCACACGCAGCATGTCCGTGTACGAAGGATCATAGAGGTCGTCGTTTACGTCCTTCAGCCAGCGCAACTTCGGGAAATATTCGGACTTGGCAAATTCTGGATCGCCCTTTTCGATGTTGCCGAGAAATTCGGGCGCTACGGCCAAGTGGCAGAAATAGTCGATCGCCTTGCGCAGCAGGCTTCCGCCATAGGTCGAGTTTGCGGCGATCTTCGACATGGCGAAGTCGGCCTGTGACAGCGTGGCGCCGGCAGAGTTCACTCGAATGAAAATCTCGGTGACCGTCTCGATATCCAGGTCCTCGGCCGACCTGATTGTTGATGATCTTTCGTAGCCCCTCCAGCACCCGGGAGATGTGTTTTCTCTCGGCGTCCGGATTTTTGTCGGTGTATTCGTCTGTCAGCTCAGTGAGGCTGGAGTCTGGGGCAAAGACGGTTGCCAAATCCGGAATCCATGCCACGTCTTTGAGTATAGCCGGGTTGGCGACTTCGAACTTCTCGTCCATCGGATGGAACGCAATCCGGATGCGCGTGGTCTCGTAATCCTTGGTCAAGACTTCGCGGCCCAGTAATGCGGCCATCAGGGCTGTGACCCTCTGTTGGCCGTCGATCAATATGCGCTTGCCGGCGGATAGCGAGCCATCCTTCAGGCGGATTGTGGGGTTGCGCCAGGCGATCAGATAGCCCACTGGGAAACCCTGGTAGAGCGAGTCGAGCAGATTTCGGACCTTTACCGGCTCCCAAACGAATGGACGCTGGATTTCGGGGATGGCGATTTCGCCGGATTTCACCCAGGTCAGCAGGGTTTCGATCGGGTGGGGCGTAACGGAGTAGCGCTGCGTGGCCATGACTAACCGTTACTCCCGATGATTTGCGCGAGAAGTCCCTCGGTCTCCCTCTCCAGCGCAATGATATCGGCCCGTATTTCCTCCAGCGAACGCAAGGGCTGCGGTTTATAGAAGTGCCGATTGAAGCTGATTTCGTAGCCGATCTCGGTTTTGTCTTTGTCGACCCACGCATCTGGCGCGTAAGGCAGAACCTCGCGACGAATGAACGCGTCGATGCCGCCCTCTTCGAGGAGAGGAACCTGTTCCGTATCGCGCAATTCCGTGTCGGGTTCGTATTCGACGATGGTGGCTTTGCCGCCGACCTCGACCTCATAGAGACCATGCAGTGGATCGACGTCCGCTTTCCCGGGCTTGTAAGTGCGTCGAACGACTGTTGCCGCGTTCTCGTCGCGTAGCGCGAGGGAATTTTGCAGAAGCTTCTCCCGCTTCGCAGTCAATTTTACACTCGAAGCCTCCGCGAGGTCGCGGACGGTATCTAGAAACTGATTGAAATCCATGTGCGGGCCGGCGCCATTTTGAAGCGCCGCGCGATCGATCAGATTTGCTAAGGGAATTTCCTTGGCTTCTGCGCAGACAGACCGGAATGCTTCCAGTCGGGCGGGCGTCAACTCCACGCGAAGGCGAAGGGGGCGCTCAACAGTGACCTTCCAATAACCGAAGGCTGCATTCGGAAAAATCTTGGATTGCTCGGTCTTCACAAAATTGCGAAATGTCTCGCAAATCTGCGCGATATTCTCGTCAGACAGTTCGCAATTCTTCTTTCCAAGATTTTTGCGCAGCGGCTTGAACCAGGCCGTCGCATCGATCAGTTGGACCTTGCCCTTACGGTGCTCCGCTTTGCGATTGGTCAGAACCCATACATAAGTGGCGATGCCGGTGTTGTAGAACATGTTCAACGGCAGAGCGACGATCGCCTCAAGCCAATCGTTCTCGATGATCCAGCGGCGAATGTTGCTCTCGCCCTGGCCGGCATCGCCCGTGAAGAGCGAGGAGCCGTTGTGAACTTCGGCGATGCGGCTGCCGAGCTTCGTGTTGTGCTTCATCTTGGAAAGAAGATTGGCCAGAAACAGCATCTGGCCGTCGCTGGATCGCGTAATCAGGCTGTATTCTGCGTTATCCCCGTGATTGATGATGAAGCGAGGGTCTTTGATGCCTTCTTTGCCGCCCATTCTGTCAAGGTCGCTTTTCCAGCTCTTGCCGTAGGGCGGGTTCGACAACATGAAATCGAACTCGCGGGACGGAAATGCATCGTTCGACAGCGTCGAATATTCTGGTCCGCCAATAATGTTGTCCGCTGCATCTCCTTCGCCCTGAAGCAGAAGGTCTGCTTTGGCGATGGCGTAGGTTTCGGCGTTGATCTCCTGACCGTAGAGATGCGTCGCCACCTGCCTGCCGTGATCCTTGGCCAGTTTCTGCAGGGTCTCTTCGGCAACGGTAAGCATGCCGCCGGTTCCGCAAGCGCCGTCATAGAGCAGATAGGTCCCGGATTCGATCTTGTCGGCAATGGGAAGGAAGATCAGCTGCGCCATCAGGCGCACAGCATCGCGCGGCGTCCAGTGTTCGCCCGCTTCTTCGTTGTTTTCTTCGTTGAAGCGTCGGACCAGTTCCTCGAACACCGTGCCCATGGCGTGATTGTCGAGGCCAGGATGCTTGATCGAGCCATCAGCGTTTTTCACGGGGTTCGGGCTGAGGTTCACTGCGGGGTCGAGAAGTTTCTCGATCAGTGTGCCCAGCGCGTCTGCTTTGGAAAGACGCGGAATCTGATTGCGAAATTCAAAGCAGTTGAGAATGTCCTGCACGTTTGGCGAGAAGCCATCGAGATAGGCTTCGAAGTCGGCCTTCAGCACTTGCTGGCTCGCGCGATTTTTCAGATCGCGCAATGTGAATTTCGAAGTGTTGTAGAAGGCTTGTCCCGCCGCTTGGCGCAAAGCCTGGTCCTGATTTGCGACGCGCGCTTTGTCGAGCGACGCCTTCATGTCGAGAACGGCCTTCTTGGTCGGCTCCAACACTGCGTCCAGCCGGCGCAACACCGTCATCGGCAAGATCACATCGCGGTACTTGCCGCGCACATAGAGATCGCGGAGCACGTCGTCGGCGATGCCCCAGATAAAATTGACTATCCAGTTGAGATCGCCATTGCCCATTGGCCGAAAGCCCTAGAAAGCCGGTGATCCTGTCGAGCTCAAATCGGGCCCGGGGCATCACCGCGCGGTGGCACCTGTTAACTGACCGAGAGCGTTGGAGCCTTTTGGAGCGGGCGACGCGAATCGAACGCGCGACCCTAACCTTGGCAAGGTTATGCTCTACCCCTGAGCTACGCCCGCGATCCAAAGGACGGCGGTTATGGCGCGGGCCGGGGTACTTTTCAAGAGCTTGGCCCCGGGCGCCGCGCCCGCCGGAAAAACCCCTTGCCGCCGCGCCTCGCGCCTGCTATGTTCACGATACGTTCTTTGACATCGTGAAGGAAGACCCCCGAGGAGGCGCCGTCCGGCCGGATGGCGCCCGGCTGCGGCCGCCTGCCGTCCCGCTGGCCGGGCCTCGACGTGCCCGCCCGCCCGCGGACGGTCCCCCGCCTGGGCGGGGACGACCCGCGCACCCCGTGGCCGGTCCCCCCTCGCGCGGGGATGGACCCCGGCCGCCGCCCGCGGCGGGCCCCGGAGGGCATCGCATCCGGGCGGCCAGACCATCGGTACACGGACGAAATTTCCCCTGGGCCACCCTGTTTTTCAACCTGGGGATATGGCCCGTCGTCGCGGAAAGCCCTGCGGCACAAGGCTTTCCCGCATGCGCGCGCGGGCTCGGAAAACGCGCCACCCTGGTTTTTCCCCTGTTAGCAGGGGAGCGGGGACATGCGAACAAAACGGGTGGCCGCGGGGACGATCCGGGCCCCGCCGGCCGGGGGCGGGCAGGACCTACTCCTCGTCCTCCAGCGCCTTCAGCCGCGCCTGGTAGAGCCGCGTCAGGCAGGCCACATGCGCCGCCCCGCCCGCCGCCGCCCGGCAGGCGCCGGCGCGGTTCCTCAGCCAGGCCACCTGCTCGGTCTGGAGCCGCGCCTTGGTCGTGGGGTCGTTTTCGTTGCGCACCCGGCTCGACCAGGTTTCGGACACGTCGCGGTCGAGGCGGGCGAGCGTCAGGTCGCTGCAGATCGCGCGCTCGTCGGCGCTCTTGGCCGCGGCGCAATCGAAGGAGGGGACGGGGGTGCGGGGGTTGGCGCGCATCACGTCCTTGAGCTTCGCCAGCGGAATGCGCGCCGTCTGCGGGCCCGCGGCATACGCCGCCACCTGATAGGGCGGAAATTCGATCTCCAGCGCGTCGGGCAGCAGCACGAAGGCCTGGAAATTCTCCCAATGGGCGTCGGCGCCGCGCGCGATGTCCTCGGGCGTCGAAGACGGATCGGCATTGGGCGCCAGAAGCCGCTTGGAAAGATCGGCGGTGGCGAGCGCGGCGATGCGTTTCAGCCCGCGGTTGCCGTCGAACAGCTCGGGCAGGTAGATGCGGCCGCCATCGTCCTTGTTATCGGCGCTGCGGAGATAATTCGCGGTGACGATCTCCAGATTGGGATGGGCGCCGGCGAAATCCCATTCGTCGTTGAAGATCACGGCGAAGGCGCGGGCGTCGTTGCGCGCGACGACATAGTTCACGGCGAGCGTGTAGCGCGGCTCCTCGCTGTCATGCGCGGCCGCCGCCTCCTTTTTGAAGGTGGAGACGATGCCGTTCACCGTCGCCAGGAGGTCGGCGTCGATCTTCGCATCGCCCGTCCGGGGATAATCGACCCGGATCTCGTAGATGGGGCTCTTGTCGGCGATCGTCTTGCCGGCGACCGGCAGCGCGCCGGGCGCGGCCGCGGCGAAGGCCGGCAGCGCAAGCAAGACCGTCGCGAGAATCCCGAAACCGGCGCGTCCCATCGGGCGCACTATACCTAAAAAATCCTTGTCATCCCCGCGAAAGCGGGGACCCCGGGCAACAATTCGAGCGTCCATCAGGTGATACACGGTTATCGTCCCGCCGGCCGGCATCGCGTCTGCGAAAACTGGGTGGCCCGCATTTGCGGGCCATGACAGGCGGTTAGGAATGCGCCCCTTCCATTTCGCACGCGTTGCGACCATCTTCCGGGGCAGAACAGGACCATAGCCATGCCGCTGATAGACCCGTCGGGCCGCCCGATCGCAACACCCGCGCCGCGCAGCGCGGACGGCGCCCCCTCCGCCGACCACGGCCCCCATATCAAGGACGCGTCCATCGAGACTTTCGCGGCCGACGTGCTCGACGCCTCGCGCGAGGTCCCCGTCATCGTCGATTTCTGGGCGCCGTGGTGCGGGCCCTGCAAGCAGCTCGGCCCCGCGCTCGAGAAGGTCGTGAACGAGGCCAAAGGCGCCGTGAAGCTCGTCAAGATCAACATCGACGAGAACCAGGAGATCGCGCGCCAGCTGCGCATCCAGTCGATCCCCACCGTCTATGTCTTCAAGAACGGCCAGCCGGTCGACGGCTTCATGGGCGCGATCCCGGAGTCGCAGATCCGCCAGTTCGTGGCGCAGATCGCCGGCGGCGCGGGCGGTCATGGCGGCGCCGATCATGCGGCCGAAGTGCTCGCGATGGCCGACGAAGCCTTCGCTTCGGGCGATGTCACGCAGGCCGCGCAAGCCTATGGCCATGTGCTGCAGGACGAGCCGGGCCATCCGCGCGCCGTCGCCGGCCTCGCACGCTGTTACCTGAAAAGCGGCGATGTCGAGCGGGCGCGGCAGACGCTGGGTCTCGTGCGGCCCGACGGCGCCGGCGACGAAGCCATCCGCGCCGTCGAAGCGGAGCTGCGGCTGAAGGAGCAGGCGGCGGCTGCGCCCGAGATGGGGCCGTTGCGCGCGAAACTCGATGCCGATCCCAACGACCATCAGGCGCGTTACGATTTCGCGCTGGCCCGAGACGCCGCCGGCGATCGCGAAGGCGCCATTGCCGAGCTGCTCGAGATCATCCGCCGCGACCGCAAATGGAACGAGGAGGCGGCGCGCAAGCACCTCGTCACGCTGTTCGACGCGATGGGCCCCACCGATCCCCGGACGGTCGAAGCGCGCCGCAAGCTGTCCTCCATTCTTTTCTCGTAAGGTGCCATGCAGCGTTACCAGTCCATCGAGTCCCTTCCGCAGACGCTTCCCATCTTTCCGTTGACGGGCGCGCTGCTGCTTCCCCGCGGACATCTGCCGCTCAACATCTTCGAGCCGCGCTATCTCGCGATGGTCGACGCCGCGCTGTCGACGACGCGCCTGATCGGCATGATCCAGCCGATCGAGCCGGAAGACAAAGTCCTGAAGCCGCGGCTCTCGGCCGTCGGCTGCGCCGGCCGCATCGTCTCCTATCGCGAGACGGAAGACGGACGTCTGCTGATCACGCTGCTCGGCGTCTGCCGGTTCCGCGTGTCCGAAGAGCTGACGACGCTGACACCCTACCGCCAGGTGCGCGCGGACTACTCCACCTATCTCGGCGATCTGACGTCGACGCCGTCGGAGGATTTCCCGCGCGAGCGTCTCGCCACGGCGCTCCGCGAATATGTTTCGCACCGCGATCTCAAAGCCGACTGGGGTTCGGTGATGAGCGCGCCCGCCGATGTGCTCGTCAATGCGCTCGCGATGCTGTGCCCGTTCGAGCCGGCGGAGAAGCAGGCGCTGCTCGAAGCCCCGAGCTGGCCCGAGCGCGTCGACACGCTCGTGGCGCTTCTCGAAATGGCAGGCGAACCGGAAGTCCCGACGTCGATCAACTAGCGACGTCACCCGGAAAGGAACGGCGTTGATGACCGAGCCAGATCCCAAGCTTCTCGAGATCCTCGTCTGCCCCGTCACCAAGACGACGCTGATCTACAATCGCGAGCGGCAGGAACTCGTCAGCCGCGCCGCAGGCCTTGCCTATCCCATCCGCGGCGGCGTGCCGGTGATGCTCCCCGGCGAAGCGCGCGAGCTGTCGGAAGACGAACGGCTCGGCAAATGAGCGCTGAATGAGCACTGAGCGCCCCTGGCCCACCGAGCTGCGCCTCTCCAAAGACAGGGCGACGTTCACGGTCGCCTTCGACACGGGCGAGACCTTCGCGCTCCGGGCCGAATATCTCCGCGTCGAATCTCCCAGCGCGGAAGTGCAGGGCCATGGCGCCGACACCAAACAGATCGTCGGCGGCAAACGCGCCGTGACCATCACCGATATCGAGCCGGTCGGAAATTACGCCGTGCGCCTCAAATTCGACGACGGCCACGACACGGGCCTTTACAGCTGGGACTATCTCCACGAGCTGGGCGCCGAAGAACCCCGAAAATGGGCGGCCTATCTCGCGGGGCTGAAAGCGCGGCATCTCGACCGCTAGCGTCCCCGTCGACGTGTCCCTGACGGCGCAATTGCGCTAAGACCGTGCCGATGAACGAAGGCCCCCGCATCACCTCCGACGCCAAAATCGGAGCGCCCAGTTTCACGACCGCGAATGTCGGCTTTGCGCGCGCGCGGCGCGACCGGCGCGCACGGCCCGTCGTCAGAGGACAGGACGGCACGCAGTGGAAGGACGTCTATCATCTCATCCTGACCACATCGTGGTCGGTGTTCTTCTTGGGATTGGCCTGCGTCTATGTCGGCATCAACACGCTCTTCGCCGGCCTTTATCTTTTGAGTCCGAACGGCATCCTGCATGAGCACCCGAACTCCTTTCTCGACGCCTTTTTCTTCAGTGTGCAGACATTCGGTTCGATCGGCTACGGCGTGCTGGCGCCGAACTCGACCTATGTCAATTTCGTCGTCACCGGCGAATCCTTCGTCTCGCTGATGTATGCCGCCATCGCGACCGGCCTTCTGTTCGCGCGGTTCTCACGGCCCTTCGCGCGCGTCGTTTTCTCAAACGTCGCCGTGGTCGTACCGTTCAACGGCGTGCCGACGCTGATGCTGCGCGCCGCCAATCAGCGCGCCAACCAGATGCTCGATGCGATGGCTACGATGTCGCTCGCCCGCCAGGTGACGACCGAGGAAGGCATTGTCATGCGCCGGTTCACCGAATTGAGGCTTGTGCGCCCGCGCACCCCGCTCTTCAGCCTGTCCTGGACGATCATGCACCAGATCGACGAGACCAGCCCGCTTTACGGCGCCACCATCGACACGCTCTACGATCAGGAGATGGAAATCATCGTGCTCCTCAGCGGCACCGACGAAACGCTGGCGCAGGTCATCTATGCGCGGCAGGCCTATACCGCCGACGACATTCTCTTCGGCCGGCGCTTCGTGGACGTGCTGCAAATCGGCGCAAGCGGGCGGATGGAGGTCGATCTTCGCCGTTTCCATGACACGGTCGATCTGTCGCCGCCGGAGTCTCAAGCCCTGTCTTGAGGCACGCCGGAGGAGCCGCTAGGGTCGCTCCGCCATGGAACCCTTCAAGACGCTCTCGGGTGTCGCTGCACCCTTGCCCATGATCAATGTCGACACCGACATGATCATCCCCAAGCAATTCCTGAAGACGATCAAGCGCACCGGCCTCGGCGCGGCGCTCTTCCACGAGCTCAAAACGCGAAGCGACGGCTCGCCCAATCCGGATTTCGTGCTGAACAGGCCCGCCTACAAGAACGCGAAGATCCTTGTGGCGGGCGCCAATTTCGGCTGCGGCTCGAGCCGCGAGCACGCGCCCTGGGCGCTCCTCGATTTCGGCATCCGCTGCGTCATCGCGCCGTCCTTCGCCGACATCTTCTACAACAACTGTTTCAAGAACGGCATTCTGCCGCTCGTCGTGCCGCAGGACGTGATCGACAAGCTGCTCGACGACGCGGAGCGCGGCGCCAATGCGATCGTCTCGGTCGATCTCGAGAAACAGGAAATCCGCGGGCCCGACGGCGGCTGCGTGAAATTCGACATCGATCCGTTCCGCAAGCAGTGCCTCCTGAACGGCTGGGATGACATCGGGCTCACGCTCCGTCACGAAACGAAGATTTCCGATTTCGAAGCCCGCCGCAAAGCCGAAAGCCCGTGGTTATGAGCGACCTGGTCCTGCGCGAAGATAAAGACGGCCTCTGCACGCTGACGCTGAACCGCCCGGAAAAGCTCAACGCGCTCAATTACGAGGTCTTCAAATCGCTGGCGGGCCATATCGACGATATCGAGACGCATCCCGCCCATGTCGGTTGCGTGCTCCTGAAGGGCGCCGGCCGCAGTTTCTGCGCCGGGCACGATCTCGACCACATCAGCGGCGGCCGCGAAGGCCATCATGTGGCGCAATTCGAAAGCCATACAATCGAACGCCTCAGCAATCTCGCGATGCCGGTCGTCTGCGTCGTGCAGGGCCATTGCCTGACAGGCGGACTCGAACTGGCGCTGGGCGCCGACATCATCATCGCGGCCGAAAGCGCCAAATTCGCCGACACGCACGGCAAGTGGGATCTGGTGCCGGTATGGGGGCTGAGCCAGCGCCTGCCGCGGCGCATCGGGCCGGCCCGCGCCAAGGAAATGATGTTCACCTCGAAGACCTATTCGGGACGCGAAGCCGCCGCCATGGGACTTGCCAATATCTGCGTTCCGGATGCGGAGCTCGACGCTTCCGTCGCGCAATTCGCCGCCGCGGTCCTCGCCAATTCCTGGCGCAGCAACCGCGCCAACAAGAAGCTGATCGCCGACACCGAGGGCATGACGCTCGAAGCGGGCCTAGCGCACGAAATCCATCGCAGCGAAGGCCGCGGGCCGGAAATGGCCGAGCGCCTTCAGCGCCTGCGCAAATAGTTCTGAAACCTCGACGGACATCCCATTATGCATTCCATTCTTCTTCTCCCGGGCGACGGCATCGGTCCCGAAGTGCTGAACGAGACGCGCCGCGTCGTCGACTGGTTCGGGCAGAACCGCAATTTCGGCTGCACCTTCGGGGAAGATCTCGTCGGCGGGATTTCGTATGAAAAACACGGCGTGCCGGCGACGGACGCGATGATCGCAAAAGCCAAAGCGGCAGACGCGGTGCTTTTCGGTGCCGTCGGTGGACCCAGATGGGACGGCCTGCAATTCGACAAGAAGCCGGAGCAGGGTCTCTTGAAACTGCGCAAGGAGCTTCAGCTGTTCGCCAATCTGCGACCGGCGCTGTGCTTCGATGCGCTGAAAGACGCCTCCACGCTGAAGCCGGAATATGTTTCCGGTCTCGATATTCTCATCGTCCGCGAGCTCACCGGCGGCGTTTATTTCGGCGTGCCGAAAGAGACGACGACATTGTCGGACGGCCAGAAGCGCGCCGTCGACACGCAGGTCTATACGACACACGAAATCGAGCGTATCGCGCGCGTGGCGTTCGAGCTGGCGCGACTCAGGGGCAAACGCGTCGCCTCCGCCGAGAAATCGAACGTGATGGTGACGGGCGTCCTGTGGCGGGAAGTCGTCACGCGCGTGCACAAGGCGGAATTTTCCGACGTGCAGCTCACGCATGTTCTCGCCGACAATTGCGCCATGCAGCTCGTTCGCAATCCGAAACAATACGACGTCATCGTCACCGATAATCTCTTCGGCGATGTGCTGTCGGATGAGGCTGCGCAGCTGACCGGCTCCATCGGCATGCTGCCGTCGGCGTCTCTCGGCGCAAAGGATCCGAAGACCGGAAAGCAGCCCGCGCTCTACGAGCCCATCCACGGCTCCGCGCCGGACATCGCGGGGCAGGGCCTGGCCAATCCCATCGCCTGCATCCTCTCCTTCGCGATGTGCCTGCGCTATTCGTTCAGCCGCATCGAAGACGCGAAGCTTCTCGAGTCCGCGGTCGAGCGCGTGCTGGCCGAGGGTTATCGCACCGGCGACATCATGCAGCCGGGCATGACGAAGGTGGGCACGGCCCAGATGACCGATGCGATCCTGAAGGCGCTGGCGAAGCTGGCACAGTAAGGCTTGCAAAACGCAGGATTGGTGCTACACCCCCGGCCGAAAATTCGGCTCGCGGAGGGTGTTGTGTCAGACCCCGTCGACGCATTGCTGATCGATCTCGTCGCCTGGATTGCGCGCAAAGATCGTGATTATCCCGAAGTCATGGAAGCGTGGCGGACGTCGTGTCCGAGGCTGCCCGTCTGGGAAGAAGCCAACGCCCGCGGACTGGTGACACGCAGATACGAACAGGGCCGCGGACCGATCGTTTGCGTGACGGATGCCGGTTTGGAATTTCTCGATCTCGCCGTGAAGTAAGACTTCACCGGGACCGCGGACATCTTGTCCGCACGTTTGTTCCCCCCGCGCAGAGTTCACCACGCGGACGAGACGTCCGCGGTCCCGGTGGAGTCGAGACTCTTCTCAAAACTCAATCACAGCCTTCCCGATGATCGTGCGATCTTTCAGCGTGCGCATCGCATCCACAGCGCGCTCCAGCGGGAACCGTGCACCGACATGCGGGCGGATTTTCTTTTCGGCCAGGAGACGGTCAATGGCGGCGATGTTTTCGCGCCCTTTTTCAGGAAACTTCCGGCCGTATTCGCCGGCGCGCACGCCGACGACCGAGAAGCCTTTGATCAGTGGCATGTTCACGGACACGGACGGAATGCGGCCGCTGGTGAATCCGACGACGAGAAGCCGTCCATTGAAACCGATGCAGCGCACGGACTCGTCGAACACATCGCCGCCGACGGGATCGTAGATCACATCCGCGCCGCCGCCCGTCATTCCCTTCACCGCCTCGCGAAAGCCCTGCGATGGCAGCGCGTGGTCTGCGCCGTAGGACTTGAGGAAATCGCGCTTCGCCGCTGTCGAGGCGGTCGCAATCACGCGCGCGCCAAGAAGTTTTCCGAGATCGACGGCGGCGAGCCCCATGCCGCCCGCTGCGCCATGCACGAGAAGCCATTCACCCGCCTTGATCTCGGCCCGGCGCACCAGCGCGACATAGGCTGTAAGATAGGCAGCGGTGAACGCCGCGCCGCTCGCATAATCGGCGCCTTGCGGCAGCGCGCGAAGCTGCGCTTGGGGTCTTTGAACCTCTTCCGCGAACGCGCCTGTCAATCCGCCGCTGATGACGCGGTCGCCGATCTTGAAACGTGTCACGGCGGAACCCACGGCGATGACGTCGCCCGCCATCTCCTGGCCCACGACATAAGGCGGCTCCGGCTTGAACTGGTATTTGCCGTCCGTCATCAGGAGATCGGGGAAGTTCACGCAGGCCGCGCGCATCGCCACGCGCACATCCTCCGGGCCCAAAGCGGGCAAAGAGATGTCCTGAAACTCCAGCGTCGAAAGATCGTCGCGGAAGGCTTTGCAAACGAGCGCCTTCATTCCGCGGCGACGTCCTTCACCCCGACCACAGCATGGGGAAGCGCACGTACGCCGCCCATGAAGAGCGCCGTGGCGAATTCGGCGGCTGCGGCCGGATCAGGGTCGTCCCGGCGCAGCATACGCTCGGCGATCTCGAAGGCGACACCGACGATCGCCGCCATCAGATAATCGGCATCGACCGGTGGAAAGAGACCCTTGGCGATCGCGGTCTCGAGGTCTTCGCGCAGCTCTTCGAAGCCCGCGATGATCTCCTGCGTATGCACGCGCACCCGCAGCGTGTCGGTGTTGCGGCGGATGGCGTGGAAGTTCGACTGGTCGGCCGCGACATATTCCAGGAATGTGCGGAAGGTGCCGGAGATGAATTCCTCGACCGACGCGGCCTTGACACGTTCTTCGTGAAGCCGCGGGCGGATCCTGAGCGCGCTCTCGTCCTGGATTGCCTGGAACACCTCTTCCTTGGACTTGAAGTAGTTGTAGAACGTGCCCGAGGCGAGGGGCGTGGCGCGGATGATGTCCCGCACTGTGGTGGCGCCGTAGCCGAGTTCAGCGAAGACGAGCCGCGCAGCCTCCAGGATCGTCTGGCGGTTCTGGTTCTTCGTCTGCTCGCGCTTGCCGTTCGGCTTGGCGGGCGGTCGTTTCTGCAGGTCCGTTTCCATCATGGCTGCCCCTTCGGGATGACAGGGGAATTCTACAGAATGGTGACGCCACGTCAATTTTTTGCGGGCCGTTGACAGGGCGCTGGTCCAAAGGCCATCCCCAAGGCATGGCCAACGATCCCAATGAGCTGTTTTTCGCCGCCCGGATGGGCGGGACGGCCTTCATCCTCTCGCTGGGCGGGGAAATCCTCGAGATCGGCGGGGGCAAGAGCCGGATGCGGCTACCCTATGCCCCCCAACTCGTCGGCGATCCCGATACCGGCGTCGTCCATGGCGGGGTCATCACGGCCATGCTCGACCAGACCTGCGGGGTCGCCGTCGCGTCGGCTCTGAAGGAAATCATGCCGTTCGCCACCCTCGATCTACGCATCGACTATATGAAGCCCGCCAAGCCGCGCACCGACATCTTCGTCGAAGCGGAATGCCTGAAGGTCACCCACGAAGTCGCCTTCACCCGGGGTATCGCCTATCAGACCGCGCGCGACGAACCGATCGCGCTGTCTACGGGCGCCTTCATGCTGATCCGCGACCGCGATTCGAAGCCGGCGGCCTGACGCGATGGAGCTCTTAAAGCACGCGGCTTACGAGAAACGCGCGCCCGATCCGGCGGCGCTGCTGGCAGCCATCCCGTTCTGCCGGCACATGGGAATCTCGGCCACCGTCGTTCAAGGCGCGCTGACGCTGGTGATGCCTTACCAGCCGCTGCTGATCGGCAATCCCGTTCTGCCGGCGCTGCACGGCGGTGCCATCGGCGCCTTTCTCGAGACCGCCGCGATCGCGCAGGTGGCATGGGAACTGGGCGGCACGGAGCTGCCGAAGACCATCGACATCTCGATCGACTATCTCAGAACGGGCCGGGCCGTCGAATCGAGCGCCAGCGCCCGCATTGCCAAGCGCGGCCG
>Ga0335070_10002384_pt1 | contig 21868 bp, 17 predicted proteins | sample Lox_Sample_13_FD_206722 | JGI IMG/M metagenome (GOLD analysis project Ga0335070, IMG submission 206722) | Soil microbial communities from Loxahatchee National Wildlife Refuge, Florida, United States - Lox_Sample_1.3 | ecosystem: Environmental > Terrestrial > Soil > Wetlands | place: USA...
CTGAGGTCGCAGAGATTGTGGTGGTTCCGCCGGTCGCGCCGCCGGTCGCGAGTCCTGAGGTGTTGACACTGGCAACTGCAGTGTTTGAGGAGAGCCAGTTGGCCGATGACGTGAGATTCTTCGTGGTCCCATCGCTATAGTTGCCGGTGGCAGTGAACTGCAGCGTGCCGCCGGACGAAATGGAGGGAGCTGCCGGGGTGATTGAAATAGAAACCAAGGTGACGGTGTTGCCGCCACCGCCGGTCGACGTGTTTGAACTTCCTCCGCAACCGGCCAGCAAGCCTACCGCTAGCAGCAACACCGACAGCAACGCCTTCTTCATCCCCGCCCCCACGCCCTGAACTGGAATCCTAGCGAACTTCACCAGAGCTTACTCAGCATCATATGTGTCACTACCTGAAAATGAAAAGCGGAGTTGCATTCCGACACTAATGCAACTCATGGTTCCTCCGCTCGAATCCCGCTGCTCATGTGCCAACTCCGCAATTCACAGCAGGGGCTGTCTCGGAAAACTCGGTAGGATTCGCGCCATGCGGCAAGAGCGCGAAGTTATTTAGAACGCAGTATTTCAGGGCGCGGCGGCAATACCTTGTTCGGCCGCGCAACCCGAAGACTCCGGTTGGTTGACCGGAGTCTTCGGGTTGCGCGGCCAACAGGCGTTACAACTTTAAGGAAAACCCTGCGGCAGGAGGCTCCGCGGGGCGCTTGACTATGTCAGGAAGAACTCGCGAGCGATCTTCACCCACTGCTCGTCGGGAAGGGTGCTGGCCAGATCGTCCAGTGCCACGCCGCCGTCCTGCGCCAGGGCTCCGAGGGCGCTGGGGACCAAGCGCTGCAAGCGCATCGAGGACTCTTCCGTCCACCAGCGCGCGAGTGCTCCGCCCAGCAGGTTGCGGAAATTGGTCTTGGCATCGGGCGACTGTACTGTGACCATCCAGCCTTCTCCGTAGGGATCTTTCGCGATGAGCAACGGATCGTTGGCCACGGCATCGTTGACATCGGCCACGCTGCCTTCGATGGGCGATACCATGTCCACCTTGACGCCGTCGCGCACGATGCTCCACACCTTCTGTCCCTGGCGGATCCACTGCCCGCGCTGCGGCAAGTTCACATGTTCGATCTTTCCGGTCAACTTGGTGGCGAAGTCGTCCATGCCGATGCGGACAAGATTGGGGCTCTCACTGAGCGCCCAAGTGTGTCCAGGGTGATAGCGCAGGTTCTCCGGCACGGAAAAACCACCGATCAAACTCGGCTTAGTGCTGGGAGCCGCTGCGGCTTTGGTCCGGCTGATGGCGGGAGCCACCTGTAGCACGGGATGCTTGGCCTTGGAGTAGAAGTAATCGATCGTCAGAAAGATTGCGAATGTAACAAGAACCAGTAATACTGTCATGACGGGCCTCCTGATTTTTCTCTACTTCGCGTCGTTGTCTCGACGCTTTCCACCTTTCCTAAGGCAAACGGCATGCCACATCGCCGACAGTTGCGAAATGCGCGGCGCGACTGTTGCAAGTTGAAGCATTTTGAGTTGCTTAGCTCAACCTGTTGCAATATCTCACAGTGACGCAGTAGAGAATTGCAACTGCGGTGTTTGTTGCGTTCGACAACGCAAGAGATGAGAGAATCGGGCAATCCCAGCATTGGCTGAAGGTTATACCACGCAGAATCAGGCGGTTACGTCGCGAAAGAAGGCGATTGTTGCTGGTGTTGTGAAAATCAGCGGCACTGTTGCAGCACACAACAATCGAGCGACCCGCAGACCCGACCGATTCAGGTTTTGCTAAGATTGTTCTCGCTCCGGGCTCCTTCCGCAAGAAGAACAACGAAGATATATGCAGCTTGAGCTCCGGGAACTACTGGGAAGCCTGACCCTTGAGGACGATTCCCAGTTTTTCAGCTTTCCCTGCGGCGGTAAGAACCTCGACGGTTAGGATGACCATCCCCGAGTCGTCTATGGCGACGGCGCCAGGCGCGCCGGCAGGTGCCAATGCGATAACTGCTGGATGGGCGGTTCTGGTAGCCTTGGTGCTCAAGCTGACAAGACGTTTATACGGCAGTATTTCGGCGGGATTGGTGTCGGCTGCGACAGGAATGGCGAGGAGGAAGTCCGGGTTAGGGGAGACCCCCATGTGGTTGGCGTCCTGCGGGATGCATTGATAGCGAAGGGTATAGACGCCGGCGGCAATCGCCTGGCCGCGAAAATCGGATGTGCCTTTGGGAAAGCTGACGACGCCGACGAACTCACCGTTGGCGATATCCGAATAGAGGGCGCCGGCAGCGCCGGTGTTGGCGGCGGGCAGAGCGCGGGCGAACCAGAACTCCGCCGTCCAGCCGTCGTCGAGGGTCACCCGGTAGCCCTTATCCTCCGCGGCTCTCTTCAGGTCGTCGGAGGCTCCGGGGGCGGTCAGCGCACCAATTTGCTCCACGCTCGGACCGGCGGCGCAGAGGGGCAAGGCAAGAAGGGTGACGACAGAGCAGAGGATACCCGTCTGAAGGACACGGCGAATCATAGCTTGTAGGCTCTCCGAAGCGAACATAGCGCGTCACGCTACGCCGTCGCAAGTACAAGCACGGTCAGCGCAGAAACAGCGCCGGACTATTGTCCGATGGAGGGTGCGCCGGGCGCGGCGATTGCAACGCTTGTGCCCGCACTGAAGGTTCCGATGTAGGCGCTGCGGCGTCCGTGGATGGTCCAGTGCGAGTCGAGGCCATCGCCCTGGAATTCGTCGGTCAGCGCGACCGCAGACATGGCGTGATCGACGTTGGTCAGCGGCGGATAGTAATTGGTCTCGTTTCCGCAGATGTGGTCGTGGTGGTTGAGGGGGCGGGTCACGATGGTCGCCAAGTGACCGGCGTGCAACACGGCGTTGCCCTGATGTAGATCGGCGGGGACGTCAAGCATCACGGGGACATAGTCAATACGGACGACGTTGTCCAGCAGACGTCCGCCTTCATGCTGAGCCAACGCAACCAGGGCTTTGCGCTGCGCCGGACTGGCGGCATTGTCTACCATGACGACAGCCTGCGCGGGATAGGGATTGCCGTAAGGATCGCCTAGCGTGGCGTGCGCGCGCACCGCGGCGGCCACGGTCAGCCCGTCGAGCTTGACGCCGTTCCACGAGCCGTCCTGGACATGCCACGCCATCAGGGCGTAGTTGCCAGTCAATCCGACTTCGCCGTTGGCGAAGCATTGCGCAACATATACGTCGGTAGAACGCGACTCGATGTAGTCGCCGCGAAGTTGCTGGGCATGGAGAGACACTACGAAACAGAGTGCGGAAGCGATGGGCAGAATCGCAGCTTTACGCATGGGGGTACTCCTCACCCGAGAGTATTGCCATTTTAGATGAACTGCCGCCAGCAGACGCTTCGAAACAATGCCGGCCCGCGAGAGTGGACTAGAATACCCGCCATGGCTGACGACCTGCTGCAGTTCCGCCCTGCATTCCCCATCCTTGAACGCACTACTTATATGATCAGCAACTCGCTGGGGGCCATGCCGCGCGGAGTGGAGGACGCGCTGCACCATTACGCTGAGACCTGGAACACACGCGGGGTGCGCGCATGGGAAGAAGAATGGTGGATGCTGGCGGCCGAGGTGGGCGACGAAATCGGGGGGCTGATGAACGCGCCGCGCGGCTCGGTAGCATGCCTGCAGAATGTGACCGCCTGCGAGGCGACGGTGGCGTCTTGCATCGATTTTAGCCGCCGCCGCAATAAGGTAGTTTACAGCGACCTGAATTTTCCTTCGATCATGTACTTCTGGGAGGCCCAGCGGGCGCGCGGGGCCCGCGTGGTCATGGTGCCGAATGACGACGGGATCCACGTCAACACCGAACGTCTGTTGGACGCCATTGACGAGGAGACCTTGATCGTTCCCATCTCGCACGTCATCTTTCGCAGTGCGTTCATTCAGGATGTCCCGGCCCTCGTGGAGAAGGCGCATCGCGTCGGAGCTTACGTGCTCCTGGATTCGTTTCAGGCGCTGGGCACGGTGCCGCTCGACGCGCAGCAGCTCAACGTGGATTTCTGTACCGGCGGGGTACTGAAGTGGCTTTGCGGCGGGCCCGGCACGGCTTATCTGTACGTGCGACCCGACCTGGCGAAGAAGTTCGAGCCCAGCTTCACTGGTTGGATGGGACACCGCAATCCGTTTGCCTTCGAGATCGGGCGCAACCAATATACCGACACGATGTATCGCTTCACCCAGGGGACGCCGAATATTCCCGCCCTGCATGCAGCACGGCCGGGGCTGAGGATTATCGCCGCGGCTGGCGTCGAGAACATCCGTGAGAAGTCGAAGCGGCAGACAGCGCAGCTTATCGCGTCGGCGGACCAGCGCGGCTGGAGCATCAACACCCCGCGCGACCCGGAACGGCGAGGCGGAACCGTGTCGATCGAGATGCCCGATGCAGAGCGAGTCTGCGCCGAATTGTTGAAGCGAGACGTACTGGTGGACTACCGGCCGAAGGCAGGCGTGCGCTTCTCGCCGCACTTCTACAACACGGATGAAGAGCTGTCCACTGCGATCACTGCGGTCGATGCCATCCTAAGCGAGGCAAAGGTGCAGAGTTGATGCGGCTGCCGCCAGCAGCCGTAACCAAATATGTCCGTCTACATTGACACTTCGCCTTTTCTTCGCTCACAATGACGGCAGGAGGCTGAGTGCGACTATGGCTCTGACGCGTCGGCAAAAACAGGTGTATGACTTTCTGGCAGGTTTCGTCGAAGAGCATGGTTATTCGCCTTCGTTCGAGGAGATTGCTAAAGGGCTGGGATTGAGCTCGCTCGCCACCGTCCACAAGCACATCAGCAACCTGGAACAGAAGGGACTGCTCAAGCGCGACTACAACTGCAGTCGTTCGATTGACCTGTTGAAACCGCGCGGACGGATGCGGCAGGTGCTATCGGGCGTGACCTCAACCGTCTCCGGTTCCGGGCTAACCCTGCCGTTGATGGGACGCATTGCAGCAGGCCGCCCGGTTGAGGCACTGGAGAATCCCGAGTCGATTTCTCTGGCGGACTTTACGCGTTCGAAGGATGTTTACGTGCTGCAGGTCACGGGCGAGAGCATGCAGGACGAACACATCGTGCACGGCGATTATGTGCTGGTGGAGAAGACCAACGCGGCGCGGGATGGGGAGATCGTAGTGGCGCTGGTCAACGGCTCCGACGCCACCCTGAAGCGCATTTACACCGAGGGCGACAAGGTCCGCCTGCAGCCTTCGAATGCGGCCATGCAGCCCATCTTGGTGCCGGCGCCTGCGGTGCAGATCCAGGGCCGCGTCATCGGAGTGTTGCGCAAGTATTGAAGTATTGTGCGGATTCCGCGTCGAGCATGTTTCCGGACAAATAAAACGGCGCGGAATTAGCCGCGCCGGGTCAAATTGAGTCGCTGATTAAAGGTTCTTGTCGAGTGCCTTCTCGATCACGTCACGCGAGACGTAGCCAACGATCTGTTCCTTGACCTGCCCACCCTTGAAAATCAGCAGCGTCGGGATGCCACGCACGCCGTAGCGCTGCGGAGTAGCGATGTTCTTGTCCACATCCATCTTGCCGATCTTCACCCGACCGCTGTAGTTCTGCGCCACTTCGTCCACGATGGGCGCCAGCGCCCGGCACGGGCCGCACCATGCCGCCCAGAAATCAATCATTACGGGTTGTTCCGCCTTGAGCACTGCCTGGTCGAAATTCGAGTCTGTCACTTCTAGAATTGCGTCACTTGCCATGTATCCTCCTGAGGGGTCGCCGCTGGGCCGCCCGGAACAAACTCCGGCCGCGATTCACATCGTATCACCCGAATTGTTATTGCTTGGGATCAGTCTTTAGATGCGCTTCAACGGGCACGGTTGCGAGCGAAAGAAGGCGGGCGTCCGGGCATCGAAAATGCAGTCTGCCCCCAGGTCAGAAGCGTGCATCGTGGCGGAAATTTTGATCTAAAGCCAAAAGCGCTCTGCGTCACCGCAGAGCGCCTAGAAGGCAGCCCTCCCCCAGAACTGCCTAACTACGCCTGTGATTGTGCGTCCAAAAAATTGGGTTGTAAATACACCTTCCGTAACTAAAAAGTAATCATCAGTAACAATCCAGCAGTGACATAACTCCCACAAATTACGGAACTTAGTCCATGAGAAGGTGAACACTCTCTACTGACTTGGCCTATTTTGGCTAGTTACCCTTAGACCCAGTCGTCACCGTGTTAGGGTACTGACCAGAACTTCGGCTGGGTGCAAGACTGTCCTCCGCATTCCTGCCGCGAGCTGCTCGTGACATGAGATTCCGCTAGCCACCAGGATCCTCGGCTCGCCATCCTGTTCAGCATTCCGGACTTGCGCGAAAAGGTCGGCGCCGACGGCCATGCTGAGCTCGTAGAAATCGTGCTTGTAGCCGAAGCTGCCAGCCATGCCACAGCACTCGACCGAGGATGTCACGACGTCGAATCCGGCGGCGCGCAGCACATCGGTGGTCTGGGTCCCGGCATCACAGGTCCGTTGCTGGCAGTGCGCGTGGTAGAAGAGACGGGTTCCGAAACGCGATTTGGCTGCGGGAAATACCGTCGCCCAATTGCTGCCGGATTTCGTAACGACCTCCCAGAGGAACTGCAGCGGCTCGAAGCTGTTTGCGGCCAGCGCGGCAACGGTCTGTGGGTCGTCTAAAAGATGCTTACAGTCGAAGCGCAGCATGGCCAGCACGCTGGGCTCCACGACAACAATCTTTCTGCCGGTTTGGAGATAGGGTACCAACGTCTCCGCCATGGCTCTAGCCTGTTGCCTGGCCGTATCGATCATCCCCTGTGACATGGCAGCACGCCCATCGGGGATAGACGGAGTTAGTACTACGTCAGCGCCAACGGCTCGCAACACCCGAATGACCGCCATTCCGCGCTCGGGAGCTCCAAAGTTCGTGAACGTGTCGGCCAACACCGCGACGCCCGGTTGGATTGTGGCGGCGGTCGCCGGTCGCGGCTCTTCGCTAAACAGTTGTTCCCATGTCTTGGCGGGGAATGGCGGTAACTCCCTTCGGTGATCCACGCCCAGGACCGCTTCCATGAAGTTGCGCGCGGCGGGAAGGTGATTCGATTCGTTGGCTAGAGAGGCGATGCGCGTGCCCCACTTGCCGAAGGTGTGATAGTTGGCGAAGAACTGCTTGGGCAATGGCGCGGCTTTATCTTCCGGGGCGCTGCCCGTCAGGCTACCGAACAACGACTTGGTCATCGAACTTCCGTCGGCATGATTCATTCTCTGACGCAGGTTCTGGTTCAGCCATGGAATGTCGATGCGCACCGGACACTGCGGAATGCAACGCGAGCATCCGGTGCAAAGCTCGCTGAAGCGCGCGTTCATCAGCTTGCCGGTGCCGGCTTCCCACGACCCACCGATGCCGCCGGAGTAGGTTTCGCCGCCGAAGGCGTGCCCGCCTACCGTCTCGAAGTTGGCACAGACATTCAGGCACGCGCTGCAGCGGATGCAATAGAGAGCCTCGTGAAGGACAGGATCTTCGCGCATCGTGGAGCGGCCGTTGTCGATGAGCACAAGGTGAAATTCACGTGGCTTTGGACTCTTTCCTGGAGCCGCGAAAGATGGCGCCGTCATTGGCGGCCGCAGAATGCTGACGTACGATGTCAGGGGCTGGCCGGTCGCGCTGGCCGGGAGCAACTCGACAAACGGCTGGAAATCGATCCGCGAGGGCACGATCTTCTCGATGCCCGCGATGGCGATGTGCAGCGGCGGAAGCAAAGTGGTCATGCGAATGTTGCCTTCGCTCTCGACCAGCATCAATGAACCGCTGTCGGCGGCAATGAGGTTCGCGCCGGAGATTCCCGCGTCGGCGGCGATGAACTGCTGACGCAGGATTTCACGGGCGAAGCGCGTCAGTTCCTCGCCGGTGTCGAGGGGAAGGTCGGTCTGGAACTTGCTCTTGAACAGTGCGGTGATGCGCTCGCGCGAGTAGTGCAGGGCGGGGGCGATGATGTGCGAGGGTTGCTCGTCGGCCACCTGCAAAATGAATTCCGCCAAATCGCTCTCGGCCACCTTAATGCCGACGGCTTCGAGGGAGTGGTTGAGGCGAGTCTCCTCTGAGGTAATGCTTTTGCCCTTTACCACCAGCTTCACCGCGTGCTTCACCAGCACGTCTCGGATGTACTGGTTGGCGTCAGCAGCGGTCTTTGCCAGAAAGAAATGGCCGCCATTGGCGCGCACACTGGCTTCCAGTTGGCGTAGCAGTTCGGGCAGATTGGCGATGGCTTTCTCTTTGGTGGCCCGCGCGCGGTCCTTCATGGCGTCGTAGTCGGCGATGCGCGCGACGGCCGTGTAGCGATTGCGGTTGAAGGTTTGCGTATTGTGGCGGATGGCGGCGCTCTGCACACTGAGGGTCATGCGGATGGCTTCGAGCAGCGCCCTTTTGTCGCTCTTGTTGGCCACCTGACGGGGCTGGATGTCGATGGGATTAACCGGAGCTGCCATGCTTACCTCAAGGCTTCATCTCAGAATTATGATGTGCAAACGATGCGGGCCGTGAACTCCGCGAACCAGCGGCCCCATGTCGGCGGTGGCGCTGGGCCCGGTGATAAAGACGAAGCTGCGCGTCAGCCCTTTGCCGCCGAGCACGTCGTCGCGAAATAGATCGCGGGGCTGAGGAACGATGTTTTCCGCTGCCAGGACGGCGATGTGCAGCGGCGCGAGCAGGCTTGCCATTCCGGTTCGCTGATAGCCGACATCGACGCAGACCGAACCTGTGCGGGCCACGCCGGCAAAGGCTTCTGTCACGCCGGCAGGAGTGTTGACCAGTTCCTCGGCAGTCGGATCGGCACGCACTCGCGGATCGCGAGCAAATTCGGCGAACAGTTCTGCGGGGTGGTCCTGCGGCGGGGCGTAAAGGACACGGTTGGAGTCGCCCGCCGCCCGCCAGATGGCATCGCGCAATGCCGCGGGCGAGCGGTCGATGGTATCCACCGTGGCCACGGCAGCCGTCGCTGCGGCCTCAAATTGTTCAAGCCCAGACTGGGACACGGTCATCGGCATAGAGGTTCCTTCATCGGAGATGGTGAGAATGTTAGCACTCATACTCCACCCGGCTTGTGATTTGCCGCATAATTCGCATCGGCAAACCGTCCCGTCTGCGGGCGTAGTGCGGGAACCCTTCGATACAATCAGTCCAGCCCGTGCGCCTGTAGGGCGTTCATGACCGTAGTACCAAAATGGCGGAAACTCAGAGTCAACTTCTCCGGCCGCATTGATCCGGTGCTTGTGCTGCTGGTGCCTGCGCTCGTTGGACGTGTGGAGTGACGGCCCCGACCAGTGCCAGTTCGGCAAATCCGCAATCCAACCAACAACCGCAAGACATGTGCGGCAGGGACATGGCGGAGCACCAACACATGGGCGACGGGATGTCCGCCGCGGAGACGCTTCTCATGGAGAAGTCGTCGGGGACCACGGCGCAGCCCTGGGCATGGCCCATGGTGTGGGAGAGCGCGCCATCGCCGATCCTTACTACGCTGTGGTGGGCGACCCGGCGCTGGAAGAGCGAGTGAGTGCAGTGACGGGGGCACGCTGGTTCGACGTCAATGCCTGCAGCGTCGACTACACCCGCGACCTCGGCACGTTTCACTCAGCCCAAATCGGCCTGGGCGCGAACCTGTCACTCTATGGCATCCCGGATGCCATCAAGCCCTACTACGGAGACCAGCCTGTGGGGGTCAATGTTTACCTGCGTGTGCGGCTGAAGTAGGCTCAGAAGCAGCCTGCTGTTGGGAATTTAAGCGCTGCTTCAGTAAACTTCGACTATTTATGGTATGAATCTCCCAGATTGCGGCGTGGGCTGGTGAGAACACGAGTCAAATCATGCGGGTATTGATTGTCGAAGACGAGCGTCGGCTGGCGGAAAACATCGCGCGCAGCCTGCGAGAGAGCGCCGGCTATGCCGTGGATGTCGAGCTCGACGGCGAAGGCGGGCTCTACATGGCGCAGTCAAATCCGTATGATCTGCTGGTGCTCGACCTGATGTTGCCCAAGATTGACGGGCTCACGCTCCTGAAGCGGCTGCGCGCCGGCGGCGGCGACACGCCAGTGCTGGTGCTGACCGCTCGTGACGAAAAGGAGTCGATCGTCACCTTGCTCAACGCAGGGGCGGACGACTATGTGTCGAAGCCCTTCGACCTGGGTGAATTTCTGGCCCGGGCCAAGGCGCTGGTGCGCCGTGGCAAGGGGCACAGTGCTCCGGTTCTGCGCGTCGGGGAGATTGAGATCAATACCGCCGACCTCAGCGTCCGCCGTAAGGGCGAGTTGGTCACCCTGACCGCCATGGAGTATCGCGTGCTGGAGTATCTCGCGCATCGTCCGGGGGCGGTGGTCTCAAAGACCGAATTGTTGGAGCACCTGTACGACTTCAATTGGGAGCGCTTCAGCAACGTGATCGAGGTGTACATCTCCGGCTTACGGCGCAAGCTGGAAGACGGCAGTGACACCAAGTTGATTCACACGCTTCGCGGACAGGGTTACATGCTGCGGGCCTGACATGGCGAAGAACTCCATCCAGCGCCAGCTTATCGCCGCCATTGTCATCTCCCAACTGGTGCTCGCCATCGGCCTGATCGACACCGCCGTCTTCGTCACTCGAGCAGCGATGCGACGCGCCTTCGATGTCGCGCTGCAGGGCCGCGCAATGAGCATTGCAGCGCTGGTGCGCTACTCCGAGGACGACCCGCCGAAACTGGTGTTCGAAGGTGGCCTTGTCCCTCCTCCGCTGGAGCCGGGCATGCCGGACTTGTTTGAAGTGGTGGCAAACGATCATACCCAGATCGCGCGCTCGCCGACGTGGCCCAAACGGACTGACGTGCTGCCGCCGCGCGGTGAGCGATGGATTGCGAGCTATGTGGTCGACGGGATTCCCTACCGCGGGATCCGGCTGGAACACATCCCAGTCCTCGACCGTGAAGGTGACAAGCCATCTGCCGATTACCTGAGCGTGATCTATGCGTCACCCGCAACGCCGGTGATGCAGAGGGTCAGTGAAGTTCTGCTGTACATCGCCATTGGCAGCATTGCACTGCTGGCGATTTCCGGCGGCTTCGCGATTTGGGCGCTGCGCCGCAGTCTGCGGCCTCTTTCCGAGTTGGCCGACAGTGCTCGAACCATCTCTCCTTCGAACTGGGAACTCAATTTGCCGGAGGAAGCGCGTGACACCCTCGAGTTAGAGCCCTTGACCCAGGCCATGACTTCCATGCTTGATGGGCTGCATCGCGCCTTTACCCAGCAGCGCGAGTTTCTCGCCGATGCCGCCCACGAGTTGAAGACGCCGGTGGCCATCCTCAAGTCAACGTTACAATCCCTGCTGCAGCGTCCCCGCACTCCCGAGGAATATCACGCAGGCTTGGAGGAGGCACTCAATGATATGGGCCGACTGGAGAAGCTGTTGCACTCGATGTTGCGGCTGGCGCGCGCCGAACAATGGGCCTCGGGCAACTTGCGGCGTGACCTGGCACCGGTCGATGTTGCCATGACCTGCCAATTGGCGATCGAGCGGTTGCAGTCCGTCGCCCACCAGCGCGGCGTCAAGATTGACTTCACCGCCAACGGCGCCATGCGGCTGCGGGCCGATCCGGACGACCTCGCGCTGGTGTGGTCGAACCTTCTCGAAAATGCAATCCGCATCAGTCCCAAGGGAGGCACGGTACAAATTAGCATGCGCACCAAGAACGGGCTCGGCTACGTAGAGGTCGCCGACAAGGGCCCGGGGATCGCTCCCTCCGAGGTGCCTCACATTTTTGAGCGCTTTCACCGGGGAGACTCTTCTCGTGCCCGCGATACCGGCGGCTACGGCCTTGGACTGGCCATCTCCAAGGCCCTGATCGAAGCCTACGGCGGTACTATCGAACCCCACAGTCGCTTGGGCGAGGGCACACGGATGGTGGTGTCGCTACCCATCTGAAGCTGCGCTCGCTTCAACCTGCCAAAATGCACTTCCCCCTTACCATTTCGCAACCGACCGTAACAAATCGTTACCCCTTGGGCACTCGGGCTTCCGTATGCTGGTCAAGCGATCGTACAAGACCGCCGAATCTGCGGCTGGTCGCTGGGAGAAAGTTCAGCTTGTTTTAAGGTGTGCGTTAGCATTCTGCTGGAGAGGCCAACCCGTGATCAGCATACTTGCTTGTATGGCGATGGCAGTGCTCGCCTGCGCGAGCGCTCAGGCACAGGTTCCTGCACCGGCGCAGACTGGCAACACGCCGAGTGCTCGGGTAGTGCTGACGCTGGCTGATGCGCTGCAGCGCGCCCAAGAGAACAGTCCACAGTTTCAGGCGGCAGTCACTGAGCTGGGAATGGCGCGCGAAGACCGCTACCAGGCCCGGGCCGCATTGCTGCCCGGTGTGGACTACAATAACAGTTTCATCTACACCCAAGGCAACGGCACAACGACCGGCCGCTACGTCGGGGCCAACGGCGTGCACGAATACATCAGCCTAGGGGCGGCCCATGAACAGATTGGCGCGACTGAGGTGCTTGGCTATCAGCGCGCCGCTGCCGCTCACGCGCTGGCGAAGGCACGCGCAGAAATAGCCGCCCGCGGACTGACGGTGACCGTGGTGCAGTCATTTTACGGATTGCTGGCCGCTCAGGCCCGGACGGTCAACGCTGAGCGAGCCAACACCGAGGGACAGCACTTCCTAGAGCTCGGCCGCAAGCTGGAACAGGGCGGGGAGGTGGCACACTCGGACACCATCAAGGCGCAGATCCAGGCAAACGATCTGCACCGCGCTTGGGATGAAGCCAGGTTGGCCGAGCAGAACGCGCGCCTTTCGCTGGCAGTGTTGCTGTTCGCCAACTTTTTCCAGGACTTCACGTTGGTCAACGATCTGAGCGCTACCCCCGCGCTGCCTCCGATGAGCGAAGTGCAGCTCATGGCTGCCAAAAGCAATCCGGAGTTGCAGGCTGCGTTCGCCGCGGTGGCGGTTGCCAACAAGCAGGTCGGAGTAGCACGCGCGGGCTATCTGCCGTCTCTCTCGGTGGAAATGTTCTACGGCATCGACTCCAACCAATTCGCCAAGCGCACGCCGGACGGCATACAGAATCTCGGATACGCAGGTATCGCCACACTCAACATTCCGGTGTGGAACTGGGGCACGACGCAGAGCAGGGTGAGGCAGGCGGAGCTGGTGCGCCACCAGGCCCAGGTGGAACTAAGCGCGGCACAACGGCAGGCCCTCGCTGATATGCAGTCGTTTTACAGCGAGGCCCAACTTGCTTACGACAATCTGCAGGTTTTGAAACAGTCCACCGAGCTTGCCGAGCAGAGCCTGCACCTCACCAACTTGCGGTACCAAGCGGGCGAGGCCAGCGCCCTCGAAGTGGTGGACGCGCAAAATACGCTGACCGCCGCCGGCAACAGCTACCACGATGGCGAAGCGCGCTATCACCTGGCACTTGCCAATCTGCAGACCCTGACGGGGGCCTTCTAAATGAGAGTTCGTCCGGCAGTCCTACGAATCATCTTGGCCCTCAACGTGGGGATCTTACTTCCGCTGTTGAACTCCTGCTCCCGGTCGGAGAAGGAATCCGAGCCGGAAGTGACGGTGCAGGCAGTCAAGGCGGAAAGGGAGTCCATTCGCCAAGTCATTCGCAGTGAGGCGATCCTCTACCCGAAGAACCAGGCTGCCATCACGCCCAAGATCGTCGCACCGGTAAAGACGTTCTATGTGAACCGCGGCAGCCGGGTGCATGCCGGACAACTGCTGGCGGTGCTGGAAAACCGAGATCTGGCCGCCGCCGAAACCGAGACTAAAGGTTCGTACCAGCAGGCAGAGGCAACCTACGGACTCGAGACGACCTCGGCCCTGCCCGAGGAGTGGCAGAAGGCCGACTATGATCTGAAAAGCTCCAAAGAAGCGTACGACGCCCAGCAAAAGGTCTACGACAGCCGCAAGACTCTCTACGACCAGGGAGCATTGCCCCGCAAAGAATATGATCAGTCGGTGGTCGCGCTGACCCAGGCGAAGTCGCAGTATGAGATTGCTGCCATGCACATGGCGGCGCTGCAGTCGGTCGGCAAGAAAGATCAATTGAAGTCGGCGGCCGGGCAACTCACTTCGGCCAAGGGGAAATATGAGGGCGCTGCGGCGATGTTGGCCTACTCCGAGGTGCGCAGCCCGATTGACGGAGTCGTCACCGACCGACCGGGCTATGCGGGTGAAACCCCGCCCCCGGGTACTCCGCTGCTGACGGTCATGGATACTTCGTCGCTGATCGCGCGCGCGCATATCCCGCAGGAGCAGGCAGTGCAGTTGAAGCCGGGTGATGCCGCCGCGATTAAAGCGCCAGGCAACATTGAAGCTGCGGGCAAGGTCACGCTTGTGAGTCCTGCGCTCGATCCCAACAGCACCACTGTCGAAGTCTGGGTTGAGGCCCCGAATGGCGACGGTCGGCTGCGACCCGGCACAACCGTCGCGGTGGAGATGGTCGCACAGACCATCCATGACGCCGTGGTCGTTCCTGCCTCAGCCCTGCTCAAGACACCCGAAGGCGCAACCTCGGTGATGGTCATCCAAGACGGACACGCGCAAACCGTCGAAGTCGAGACCGGCGTCCGTGAGGAAGGCAATGTACAGATCACCAAGGGACTCAGCGGCGGCGAGACCGTCATCGTGCGCGGCTCCTACGCGCTTCCCGACAAAACCAGAGTGAAGATTGCGGAAGCGCCGGGCAGCGAGACCGGTAAGCCCGTAGAAGGCAACGCTGCGGCGGACAAAGCCAAGGACTGATGCGCGAGCAACTCCAATCCCTGCTTGACAACATGCGCACTCCGCCGGAAGACGGCCAGCGCTACTGGTTCACGCGCTACTCCAAGTCGATTATCTTCCTGGTTCTCATCCTGGTGGCAGCGGGCGCCTATCTCGCCTTCACCATCCCGATCGCGGTCTTTCCGGCCACCAATTTCCCCCGCGTCATCATTGCGGTTGACAACGGCGTGATGCCGATCGACCAAATGATGGTTACCATCACACGCCCCATCGAAGAGTCGGTGAACAGCGTTCCCGGCCTGCAGCAGGTCCGCTCCATCACCAGCCGCGGTTCGGCGGAGATCGACCTTTTCTTCGACTGGCATGTGGACATGGTTACGACGCTGCAGTTAGTCGATTCGGCGCTGGCCAATGTTCGCGCTTCCGTGCCGCCGACGGCCACCATCCAGACCAACCGCCTGACGTTCGCCAGCTTCCCCATCATTGGCTATAGCCTTACCTCGGATACGGTCCCGCAGACGCAACTCTGGACGCTGGCTACCTACGAGCTGAAGTCGCGTTTGAATCGCCTCAATGGCGTTGCAACCGTCCTGGTCCAGGGCGGGCAGGAACCGGAATTCCACATCACGCCCGATCCCGCCAAGTTGCTGGCTGCCGGCGTCACCGTTACGGACATCCTCGATGCGGTCAAGCGCACCAATCTCATCGACTCCCCCGGACTGCTGGAACAGAACCACCAGTTGTACCTCGGACTGGTGGATGCCCAGGTGCACAATCCCGAGCAGCTTGGCCAAATTGTGGTGAAGTACACAGCAGCCGGCATTCCGGTTAAAGTCGTCGACGTGGCCGCGGTCGCACCGGGCGTGAAGCCCGTGTACACCATTGTCACCGCCAACGGCAGGCCCGCCGTCCTGCTAAGTATCAACCGCCAGCCTGACAGCAACACAGTCGAGGTCGCCAACGAAGTGCACGCCGAGGTCGAGCGCATCCGGCAGGCGCTGCCTCCGGGGATTCACCTTGAGCCCTATTACGACCAGTCGAACCTGATCGTGGCGTCGATTCACAGCGTGCGCGATGCCATCTTGATCGGCGTCATTCTCGCATCGCTCATCATGGTCCTCTTCCTGCGCGATTGGGGAACGTCGATCGTGGCTGTCCTGGTGATCCCCGCAACCGTGCTCATTACCTTCATTGCACTCAAGGCACTCGGCCAAAGCTTCAACCTGATGACGCTGGGCGGGCTCGCCGCAGCGGTCGGTCTGGTCATCGACGACGCCATCGTGGTGGTCGAAAACGTCACGCTCCATCGTGACGCCGGACAAGGCAGGCTGCAGGCCATTCACAGTGCGCTGGGTGAGATCACCTTGCCGCTGATTGGTTCCACCATCACGCCCATCGTGGTTTTCCTGCCTCTGATTGCCATCACCGGAGTCACCGGGGTTTTCTTCCGCGCGCTGGCTGTCACCGTAGGCGCCTCGCTGCTGACTTCTCTCGGTCTCGCCCTTACCTGGACGCCCACGCTCAGCCAGTACTTCATTCGCGGCACCCATGCCGAAGCCCCATCGGGTGCCGACCTTACCGAGCGAGAGAAGCTGATGGCCGCTGAAGATGCCGCCATCACCGGTCGCTTTCGCCGCATAGTGGATTTCTACGAACACTGGCTGCGCTTTGGGCTGGAGCGCCCCAAGTGGATGGCCGGCTTCGCCGTGGCGGTGATTGCCGTCTCTTTTTTCGCTTACAAGGCGCTAGGCACCGACCTGTTACCCGAGATGGACGAAGGCGGTTTCATCCTCGACTACCTCACACCCCCGGGGACCTCGCTAGAGGAGACCAACCGCATTGTTGGCCACGTGGAGCAGATGTTGCGCGAAACCCCGGAAGTCGAGAGCACCTCGCGCCGCACCGGTCTGCAACTCGGGCTGGCGGCCGTTACCGAAGCTAATCGCGGAGATTTCGCCGTCAAGCTCAAGGACAAGCGCGATCGCAGCGTGGACGAAGTGACCTCTGAGCTGCGGGCGAAGATTGCGCGCGAGGAACCCGCCATCAGTGTGGAGTTCGTACAGCTCACCCAAGACATGATTGGCGATTTGTCGGATTCGCCGGAGCCGGTGCAGATCAAGCTCTTCTCGCCGGACGGCGCACTCTTGGAAGAATGGGGCCCCAAGGTCGGTGAGGCCATCAAGAAAATCGATGGCGTCGTCGATGTCCTCGACGGCATTGAGAACACGATCAGCGGTCCCGCCACCGTGTTTCGTGTCGATCCGACAGTAGCGGCCCGCGCTGGCTTCACCGCCGAAGAAGTTTCTGTCAACGCCAGCGCGGTATTGGAAGGCGAACCTGCCGCGACTCCCGTGATCGCGCAGGACCTCCCCTACACCATCCGTGTCCGCTATCCGGATTCTCATCGCTCTTCACTGGCCGCCATGAGCAACACACTGCTCAATAGCGCCTCCGGGCACACGGCGACGCTGGGCTCGCTCGCCGACATCAAGGAGCTGCCGGGTCAAACGGAAATTCGGCGGGAAAATCTGCAGCGCGACGTCGCCGTCACGGCCCGACTGGAAGGCCGCGATCTCGGCAGCTCTATCGCCGAAGTGAAAAAGGTGGTGGACGGCCTGCATCTGCCGTCGTCGATTCGCGTTATCTACGGCGGGACCTACGCCGAACAGCAGCAGTCGTTTCACGACCTGATGCTGGTGCTGCTACTGGCTATCGTGCTGGTCTTCGTCGTCTTGCTCTTTGAATTTCGCACCCTGGCGGCGCCTCTCGCCATTCTCTCGTCGGCGATCCTGTCCACATCCGGCGTATTTCTTGGCCTGCTGATTACGCGCACCACATTTAATATTGCGTCGTTTATGGGGTTGATCATGGTCATTGGCATCGTAGCGAAGAACGGTATCTTGCTGCTCGACGCCGACCAGAAATTCCGCAGCCTCGGTTACTCGGCCGAGAACGCTATGCTGCAAGCAGGACGCCGCCGCTTGCGGCCCATCCTGATGACCGCTCTAGCCGCTGCTGCCGGCATGTTGCCGCTCGCCCTGGCTATCGGGGCCGGCGCGCAGATGCTCCAACCACTGGCCATCGCCGTAATCGGCGGCATCGCAGTCTCCATGGTGCTGTCGCTGATCATCACTCCGGCGGTTCACTATTACCTCAGCCATGCCGAAACCACACTGGCATAAGAAGAGAAGGAGAAGTCATGAAACGAATTCTTGCCTTTGTTCTCGCACTGTCCGCAATGGCGACGGTGCCTGCGGCCGCGCAAAAGTCATACAAACTCGCTGAGCGCGTCAAGCTCGGCGGCGAAGGCGGCTGGGATTACCTCGTCTATGACTCCGACGCGAACCGCCTGTTTATCACCCGTGGCAGCCACGTCATGGTGGTGGACGCCAAAACTTTGAAGACAACGGGCGACATCACCGGCCTATCCGGCGTGCACGGGGTTGCCTTAGCGCCTGCATTGGGCCGCGGGTACATCACCAGCGGCGGCGACGATATGCTGGTCATCTTCGACCTCAAGTCGCTCAAAGTGCTCGACAAGGTGAGAGTCGGAGAACGACCCGACGCCGTGCTCTATGAAGCCACCTCCAAGCGCGTATACACCTTCAACGCCCGGTCGCAGGACAGCACCGTAGTTGACGCAGCTTCTGGCAAGGTGGTCGGGACGGTTCCACTCGGCGGCAAGCCTGAAACGGGCGTAGCCGACGGCAAGGGCAAAGTGTTCGTGAACATAGAGGACCGCAGTGAAATTGTGCGCATCGACACGGCTAAGCTGACTGTCGCGGAGCACTTTCCCATGGCGGGCTGCGACGAGCCCAGCGCGCTGGTCATGGATGTTGCACATCGGCGGCTCTTCGCTGGCTGTGCGAGCAAGATCGTCGCGATTGTCGATCCTGATAGTGGTCAACTGCTTACCACCGTTGACATCGGCGCAGGCGTGGATGCAGGCGCCTTCAATCCCAAAACGCAGCAAATCTTCATGTCGTGCGGCAGTGATGGCGTGCTTTCCGTGATTCAGGAAGACTCGCCGAACAAGTACTCCGTGGTGCAGACGGTTCCAACCGCGAGGGGCGCACGCACCATGACGCTCGATACTGCTTCCAACACGATTTACACAGTCACCGCGCAATTCGACCCCGCACCACCTCCTCCGGGACAGAGGCGGAAGATCCTTCCCGATACGTTCGAATTGCTGGTGGTGCGGCCGGAGTGATGTGGCAGATTCTTGAATCGAATCAACTGGAATTGGGCGGCGGAGAAGCCGCTCGTTCCTTTTGCGCGCTACTTCCCGGTGGGCGGCGAAGGAGGTACTTTGCCGGCCGGCCGCAAGGCGACGTCAAGCCCGTATGCAACGAAGCCGCTGAGGATCAGCAAGCTACCGAAAATGCGGCTGTTCATACCCATGATCCGCTCGTGATCGCTGCGGAGGACGCAAAATCCTAAAAGCAGCATCGGAACAAACCCCACCACCACGGCGCCAAAGATTCCGCCCGGGACTTTGAAGGGACGCGGCAGGTTCGGCTCCTTCGCCCGCAGCACTACCAGCGCGATGAATTCGAGCAACAGGCTCGATCCGTACACGAGAATGTCTATAGTGACCAGCCGTTCGAACCCAAGCCCGAGGCACAGCGCCCATCCCGTCGCCAGCACCAGTATGGCCACCCAAGGCGCCCGTGAGCGCCGCGTTACTTTCCCGAACAGCGGCGGCAGCATGCCGTCTTGCGCCATTGCCAGCGGCAGTCGTGAGTAGCTCATGACCAGCGCGTTAAACATGCCGAACGCGCTCATCATGCCACCCAGCACAAGCGCCGCTCGAAGCACCGGACCTCCGATCAGTCCGGCGACCTCTGCCCACGAACCGGTCTCCCACGCTGTGGGACTGAGCTTCGTCAGGGCGACCGCGGCCACCGGCAGAATGTAAGTCAGCACAACCAGTGCCACCGCTGTCATCATGGCGCGCGGGTAGGTCCGTTGCGGGCTGTCCACCTCTCGGGCGATGGTCGATGCGTTGTCCCAACCCATGTAGTTCCACAGGGCAACCAACAGTCCGCCGATGACGTCGACATGCGATGTTGTGGGAGTCGTGATGGCGCCCGCCAACGCGCCATACTTGAACGGCGCAAGCAGCACGATCACGGCGAACGGAGCCGAGAGCAGGAGGAACAGCCACAGCGAAGTCGTAGCTACCACCCTAACTCCGGCGATGTTCAGGGCGGCGCAAAAAGTGACCACTCCCAGCCCCACTATGGTCCCGCGATGGTTAGCGGCGAACCACGGAAACAGCCGTGTCATATAGAGCACGAACAGCGTGGGATAGATGGCCATATCGAAGACGCTGGCCACCAGCGACAACCAGGCTTCCTGAAACCCCCAGAAGTTTCCCATCGCGCGCCGTACCCACGCGTAAAAGCCACCTTCCAGGGGAAGAGCGCTCGACAACTCGCCCAGCATGTAGGCAGTGGGAAGGCTCCAGACGATGGGCGTCAACAGCAGAATCAGAATGGCCCGCCCATAGCCGGCGCCCTGGACGATGTCTTCAATCCCGTAAGCGCCGCCCGAGACCATAAAAAAAGTCGCGGCGACCAAGGGCCACAGCGTCAGTTTGGCCGATTTCTTTGCGCAAATCGAGGCGTGGGCGGCAGATTCCGCGCCGGAGGCCGACGGAGAGGAAGCATTCGTTGCAGCCAAATTCTGTCGCGCCTCCTTGCGGACTGATCTCGCCCCAGCCGCTTCGGGGTTGGTCGCTCAAGGATACGGTTTGCAGTACGTTGCGTAAAGGTGAGGAACCAGGACATTTTCTCAAGTCTTCGCCAGACGAACGGGACGCGGCCGGAGCGGTTTGCCCGCTCCGTTCGCGCCCTAGTTTCTACGATTGCACTGCGCCGGCTACTTCGCCGGCTTGGCCCCAAACGTGAAGCCCAATCCAGTGGTGAAGATAATGTCGTTGTACTTGTTGCCCGGCACCGGCTTGTTGACGTACTGGTCGTTGAAGTTCATGTTGGCGGTCAGCCAGCCATTCAACTTGGTTGCCATGCCGACGTTGAAGTTTATGCGGTAATTGCTGGTGTCGTTCAGCGACGGCAGATAGTAAAGGTTCTGGGTGATCGACGTGTTCGCGGTGAGCTTGTGCGCGAACTCGTCGCCCAGAGTTGCGGTGAGCAGGTTGTTGATAGTGCCGTCGTAATAACTTTCACGCGTGTACCCGAGACCGCCCAGCAGGTCCAACGTTGTCGTCTTCGTGGCAATGGCGTGATACCCGAGACCTCCGCCGGGCATGATGCGATAGTTCAGATCCTGCAGGGCATCGTACATGCCTGAGAACACGCCGTAGGCGAAGAGCTTCTTATTCAGGTTGCGATCATAGCGGATCATGCCGCCGAACGAGTTTGCCGTGGTGTTCCCCAGTTTCTCGTCAGTCGAGTAAATCGATGTCGCGTTCACGACCCAGGCATCCGTCGTCGTCTTGCGCAGGCTGTTAAAGCCCAGCGCCAGGTTGGTAGTCTGGCTGTTGCCGCGGGCGAGCGCGAAGCCGAAGCTGCCGCCGCCGGTCCAACCCTCCAGCATGCCCGGGTGCAGCGACTTTTCATACGCCGCCTGGTCGGCAGGCGAGCGCATCGTGGTGACATCCGTGCGCGGGACTCGCTGCACGCCCTGGGCTGTGGTCACCAGAATGTCGGTTCCTTCTGAAGTTACGGTACCCGAGACTAACTGCTTGTCCGCCTTCGTGACCACTAAAGAATCTTTGTCAGAAGAAAACTGACTCACCTCCGCCCAGTCGATGGACACTTCGCCCGCATAAGTCGTTTTGATCACAAGTTTCTTGCCGTCCATGCTGACGATGGACCCGCTCAAGTGATCGCCGTTCTTCAGCGACACCTGTTCCGCCTGCGCCGCCATCCCACTGCAAACCAGCGATACAACTATCAATGACCAGATCGTTTTCAATATTTCACACCTCACGTTGTAGGGCCGAAAGCAGAAAACTGCCCGGGGGGCGAGCCTTGTGTTTCCGACTCTCTTTTTTGCTCAAAATGTTCGCGTGTCTCAGATGGTGAGCTCTGCGAATCAGTTTGTTGAATCTCGTTCGGGGGGAAAATGTCGTCTACAGCATATCCAAGAAAAATCGTATTATGGCGGGCAGCC
>Ga0335070_10002385_pt1 | contig 21867 bp, 24 predicted proteins | sample Lox_Sample_13_FD_206722 | JGI IMG/M metagenome (GOLD analysis project Ga0335070, IMG submission 206722) | Soil microbial communities from Loxahatchee National Wildlife Refuge, Florida, United States - Lox_Sample_1.3 | ecosystem: Environmental > Terrestrial > Soil > Wetlands | place: USA...
TGATGCCGAAACCGCAATCGAGCAGCAGCCGCGTGTCGCCGGCCTCCACCAGCAGGGCGTTGCCTTGACTGCCGCTGCCCAGCGACGCGAAGCGCACCGCGGCGGCTCGCTACTTCAGATCTTCCAAGAGTACGTTGATGATGCGGCCGGCGACCTCGGATCTCTCCGGTCTGCCGTCCGCGCTCTGCACCTGCACATGCGACCCCGGCTGCGCCTCGGCGACGAGCAACCGGAAATCGGCGATCTTCCCGGTCGGCGCGTCGCTCTCCCAGAACGCGAGCTTCGAAAGCGCGCCTTTCTTGGCTTGTTCTTCGGTCAGGTACTTGACGTAGTACACACCCTTGGAACGATCGCGATCCTGTACCTGGAAGCCAAGCCGGTCGAGCGAGAGCCCGACGCGCCGCCAGGCGCGCTCGAAATCATCCTTCATGACCAGCACCGGCGTGCCGTCGGCTTCCTTGGCTACGCTTGCGCGCGGCTCGAGGACCTTCGGGTTCTTCATCTGCGCTGCCGCCTGCTCCTGCTTTGCGCCGAAGCGCAGCATCAAGCGCGTGAGCATCTCGGCTTCCAGATTGGGATCGGCGGGCCGCGGCTGCCAGACGGTGCGACCGGTATAGCGCAGGCTCGGATCCTCGAGCACCGCATACGCCCCGCGATGCGTGATGTAGATCTCGGTGCTCCCATCGTTCGCGCCGCGTTCGATGCGCGTGCGGAACTTGTCGCGCTCGGGCGTCGAATAAACCTGGTCGACCACCTTGCCCAGCAGGTTGCGCAGAGAGCTTTCCGGGATCTTGGCGCGGTTCTCCGCCCAGTCGGTTTCCATGACGCCGACCTGCGGGTTGTCCAGCGCAACGATGAACCCCTGCTCCTGCCAGAACTCCCGCAGCTCCGCCCACACCGCTTCCGGTGGACGCTGCACCAGCAGCCAGCGCTGCGTGCCCTCGCGCACGACGCTGGCCCCCTCCGCTTTGGGCAGAACGCCGCTCGCTTGCTGCGCCTGGGCGGGACGACCTTGGATGTATTCGGACAGCGTCTGCCCGGAGCGGGCGTCGGGAACGGCAAACCGGTCCCCGCCCGCGGGCTGGCTCAAGTCGGGCGGCACCTCGAGTGGCTTGCCCGCCTTCGCCTTGGACTTGTAATCGATCTTCTTGCTTTCCAGCGCGCTGCTGCTACACCCCGCGAACAACAGCGCCAACACTAGTGGATAGAACCGATGAAGCATGCCTCGTTTCGACTTACGCAACTTGCACCGCGCGGATGCCGGCCTGATCCATGGCCCCGCGCAGCAGATCGTGGAACGACGAGGAGAGCGCAGTCAGGGGCAGCCGGATGCCGCCCTCGATCAGACCCATCTCCCGCAGCACCCACTTGACCGGGATCGGGTTGGCCTCCACGAACAGATGCCGGTGCAGGCCGAGCAGCTTGTTGTTGATAGCGCGTGCCCGCGCCATGTCACCTCCCAGCGCTGCCGTGGACATCTCGTGCATCGCGCGCGGCGCGACGTTGGCCGTGACCGAGATCACCCCATCACCCCCCATCAGCATGAGCGGCAGGGCGGTGCCGTCGTCGCCGCTGTAGATGGCGAACCCTTTGGGCGCGCGACGAATCAGATCCGCGCCGCGCTCCAGGTTGCCCGTCGCGTCTTTGATGCCGACGATGTTGGGAACCTGCGCCAGCCGCAACGCGGTGTCGTTGCTCATGTCGCACACCGTGCGGCCGGGAACGTTGTACAGGATGGTGGGAATGTCCACCGCCTCGGCGATGGCCTTGAAGTGGCGGTACAGGCCTTCCTGCGTGGGCTTGTTGTAGTAGGGCACGACGGACAGGCAAAGGTCGGCGCCGGCTTTTCTGGCATAGGCCTGGAGCTCGATCGCCTCGCGCGTGGAGTTGCCGCCAGTGCCCGCGATCACGGGCACGCGACCGGTCGCCTGCTCGACGGCCGCCTTGATCAGCAAGCAGTGCTCCTCGAAATCGACGGTGGGCGACTCTCCCGTCGTCCCGACGATGACGATGGCGGCGGTGCCCTCCGCGATATGCCAGTCGATCAGCTGGCGCAAGCGCTGGAGGTCGAGGCTGCCATCCTCGAGCATCGGTGACACGATGGCCACAATGCTGCCTCTTATCATCGCTGTCTCCCCTGTTTGGGCACGTCCCTCGGAAATCGCTGCATTCTATCCGATTCGCTGGCCAGGCGGCGGCTGCCCAGGGACTTCCGAACCGTTGCGAGCGCACAGCCGCTGCACCAGCGCGGGCCTGGGCTGGTCCACGAACAGGTCCTCGTAGGCAAGCACCCGCAGCCCGCGCGCGGCGGCCAGCAGCTCGCCGGGCAACAGCAGGAACAGCGGATTGGACGGCTTGCCGTAGCATTGGTTCCCCTGCGCGAAGGTCTCGTAGATCAGCAGCCCGTCGAGCGCTAGCGCGCCACCCAGCAGCGGCAGCAGCGGCCGATGCAGGTAGTTGGTTACGACGATAGCGTCGAAGCGCTCGGCGGCGAACGGCCAGGCATCGGCCTCCAGGTCGCAGTGGCGCGTGCTCACGCCGCGCAGCCCGCTCAGCGACCAGAGCGCCTGCTCGTCGCGGTCGACGGCGACGACCTCGAACCCGAGCGCGGCCAGGTAACGGCTGTGCCGTCCGCCGCCGCAGGCGAGGTCAAGCACGCGCCCGCCCGGTCGGATGAACCTTGCGTGGCGTATCACCCAGGCGGAAGGCTCCAGATCGGTATGGGCGGGGGCAGCCATGCTTCAGTGCAACGCCCCAGCCACGCGCAGCATCACGCCGGCCGCCTGTTCGAACAGCCGGGCCAGGGCCGGGCCGATGTAGGGTATGGCGAGGTACAGGGCGACGAAGCCGGTGACCAGGGTCACCGGGAAGCCCACCGCAAAAATGTTCAGCTGCGGGGCTGCGCGCGTCATGATGCCGACCGCGACGTTTGCGATCAGCAGCGCGGCGATGACCGGCAGCGCGATCAGCAGCCCGACCGTGAAGATCACACCGCCCCACTGCGCCAGCACGCGCCAGCCGATCGGATTGACCGGATCGGCCGCCACCGGCAGCACGCGGAAGCTCTCGGCCAGCGCGCTGATCACCAGCGCGTGGCCGTTCATGGACAGGAACAGCAGCATCGCGAACAGCCCGAGGAACTGACCCACCACTGCGGTCTGGGCCGTGCTCTGGGGGTCGAAGAACACCGCGAACCCCAACCCCATCTGCAGACCCCCGAGCTGCCCGGCGGTTTCCGCTGCCGTCAGGGCGATGCGCATCACGAAGCCCATCGCCAGACCGATCAGCAGCTGTTGGATGGCGATGAACACCCCCGCAGCCGACGCCGGATCGACGCGCGGCATCGGCGGCAGCGTTGGCGCGACCACCAGCGTCACCATGATTGCGAGCCCCACGCGCGCGCTCGTTGGGACGCTGCGGTTGGACAGCACAGGCTCGGAGAGCATCAGGCCGAGGATGCGCAGGAACGGCCAGACGAATGCCGTGATCCAGGCGTACCACTGCTGAGTGGTGATGCTGATCACGCTGGTCTGGAACGGGTCAGCCGATCAGGCCGGGGATCCCGGTGAGCAGGCGACGCGTGAAATCCACCAGCACGCTCACCATCCATGGCCCCGCCAGCACCACCGCCGCGAACACCGCGATCAGCTTGGGGATGAAGGACAGCGTCATTTCGTTGATCTGGGTGGCGGCCTGGAACACGCTCACCACCAGACCGGTCACCAGCGCTGCCAGCAGCAGCGGCGCGGACACCAGCAAGGTCACTTCCAGCGCCTGCTGCACCAGCCCGATCACCACCTCCGGCGTCACGCCTGCCTCCTCATTGATAGAAGCTCTGCATCAGCGACCCGACCAGCAAGTTCCAACCGTCCACCAGTACGAACAGCATCAGCTTGAACGGCAGCGAGATGATTACCGGCGAGAGCATCATCATGCCCATCGACATCAGCACGCTGGAAACCACCAGATCGATGATGAGGAACGGAATGAACACCACGAACCCGATCTGGAAGGCGGTCTTCAGCTCGCTGATCACGTAGGCTGGCACCAGGATGCGCATCGGCACCTGCTCCGCGTTGTCCAGCGGCGGCTGGTTGGCGAGCTTGGCGAACAGTGCGAGGTCGGCCTGGCGCGTCTGGCGCAGCATGAAGCCCTTCAGCGGAATCGCGCCGCGCTCCAATGCATCGTTGAAGCCGATGCGATTTTGCGAGAACGGGAGGTAGGCCTCGTTGTACATGCGCTCGAACACCGGCGCCATGACGAACAAGGTCAGGAACAGCGACAGGCCGATCAGCACCTGATTGGGTGGAGCCTGCACTGTGCCCAACGCCTGACGCAGCAGCGACAGCACGATGACGATGCGCGTGAACGCGGTCATCATCAGCAGGATCGCCGGGAGGAACGTGAGCGAGCTTAGGAACAGCAGCGTCTGGATCGACAGCGAGTAGGTCTGGCCGCCGCCCGGCGCCGGGGTGCTGGTGATCGCCGGTAACGCCGCCTGCGCCAGGCTCTCGCCCGCCGCGCCGAGTGCGGCCAGGCACACGACCCAGCGCAGCGAAGCGGCAAGTAAGAGGCGGCGGGGCCGCACTCATGCCTCCGGGGTGCGTGGTTTGCGTGCCTGCCCGATCAGGCTCGCGAACGACTGCTCGGTGGGGACGTCCGCGGTCGCCGGCCGAGGCATGCTGTGCAGCAGATTCACGCTGCTCGCACCCACACCGACGATCAGCCAGGTGTCCGCAACCTCGACCACGACCAGCCGCTCCTTGGGCCCGACCATCACGCCGCCGACCACCTTGAGCAGCCCGCCCGCGGCGCCGCGCCCGGGACCGAGTCGCCGCACGAACCACGCGAACGCAACGATCGCGCCCAGCACGAGCAGCAGCGCGAGCACTACCTGCAGCAAGCCGAAGAAGGAACTGGGCCCGACAGCCGCGGGCGGCTGCGGGGGATCGGCTGCGCAAGCGCCGGCCGTGGCCAGCATCCACAAGGTCGCGGCCCGAGAAAGCATCAGCCGGGGTCCTTCCACCGGCTTAACGGTTGAGCCGGCGCAGGCGCTCGTCGGGGGAGATGACGTCGGTCAGACGGATGCCGAACTTGTCGTTGACCACGACCACTTCGCCCTGGGCGATCAGGCAGCCGTTGACCAGCACATCGAGGGGTTCGCCAGCCAGGCGATCGAGCTCCACCACGGAGCCCTGCGCCAGCTGCAGCAGATTGCGGATCGGCACGCGCGTGCGCCCGAGCTCGACCGAAACCTGCACCGGGATGTCGAGCACCATGTCGAGCCTGCCTTGAGGCAGGGCCGACGAGGCTTCGCTGCTCAGTTCCTGGAACACGCCGGCCGCGCTGGTGCCCGCCACGCGTGCGGCCGATTGCTGCTCGGCCATGGCCGCCGTCCGGGCGTCGGCACCGATGTCACGCCTGAGATCGTTCTCCGCCATCGCCACCTCCGGCCGCGGGTATCACCTTGTTGACCTTGAGCGCGTAGTGCCCGTTGACGACGCCGTAGCGGCACTCCAGCACCGGCAGCCCCTCGACCTGCGCCATGACCGAGTCCGGAAGGTCGAGCGAGATCACGTCGCCGGCTTGCAGCAGCAGGAGGTCTTTCACTTTCAGGGTCGCTTGCGCGAGGTTGGCCACGATCTCGACGTTCGCTTCGTACACCTGCGCCGTCATCAAGGCGAGCCAGCGGTCGTCGGTCTCGTTGCGATCCGCCTGCACGCTGCTGTAGATCACCTTCCGGATCGGTTCCAGCATAGCATAGGGCATGCACACGTGAAACTCGCCGCTGCCGCTGCCCAGGTCCACGCTGAAGCTGGTCGCGACCACCACCTCGCCGGGCGTGGCGATGTTGGCGAACTGCGTGTTGATCTCCGAGCGCAGGTACTCGAAGGTAAGGGGGTAGACCGGCTCCCAGGCTCGCTGGTATTCGGTGAAGATGATCTGCAGCAGGCGCCGTATGGTGCGCATCTCCGTGGGGGTGAACTCGCGCCCCTCCACGCGAGTGTGCAGCTTCCCGCTGCCTCCGAAGAGATTGTCGACCGCCTGGAACACCAGTGCGGGCTCGATCACCACCAGCGCCGTACCGCGCAGCGGCTTGGCCAGCACCAGGTTCAGGTTAGTCGGGACGACCAGGTTGCGGACGAACTCGCTGTACTTGACCACACGCACCGGGCCCACGGCGATCTCCGCGTTCTTGCGCATGAAGTCGAACAATCCGACGCGCAGCAGCCGCGCGAAGCGCTCGTTGATGAGTTCCAGCGTGGGCATGCGCCCACGCACGATGCGCTCCTGCCGCCCGATGTCGTAAGGGCGTACCTCTCCCGCGGATGATGCCTCGGGGGACTCCTCGGCTTCGCCAGTGACGCCGCGCAGCAAGGCATCGACTTCTTCCTGGGAGAGGATGTCCTCGGCCATCGAACTCCTATTGGATCACGAAGGAGGTGAGCAGCACGTCCACCACTCCCTCCTGTGCAGCCGCGAGCGTGATCGGCTTGTCTTCCTTGCCGTGCTCGGACTCCTTGGCTTCGCCGCTAGCGCGTGCCGGCGCGGCCTGCGCCCGGACACCGAGCGGCTGGTTGACAGCGTCGCGGATCTCCCCGCGCAGCTGGTTCTTGCCCTCCAGGGAGGAGATCTCCTCCGGTTTCTTGCTCGAAAGCAGCAGCAGCACGCCGTTCTTGATCTCCGGCATGTGCAGCTTGATCTTGTCGACCACGTGGCTGTCGGCAACCTTCAAGTCGATTCCCACCTGCAGATAGCGCGTCTCTTCCCCGGCCAGGTTCACCACGAAGGGCTCGAGCGTGAAGAACACTGGCGGGTCGGCTTTCGCCGGCTTTGCTTGCGCCACATGCCCTTCGCCGCCACTCTTGTGCGACAGGAAGAGCCATGCTCCGCCGCCACCCAGCACGAGCATGACGGCGGCGACCAATCCCACCAGCAGCAGGCCTGTCCTCTTGCCACCGCTGGCAGGCTCGGCTTGCTTCTCGGCTTTTTCGGACATTTCGCTTCCTCGATCTCTGATTCGCCGGCTGCACTCGGCTCGACCGCCGGCCAAGCAGTATTACGGCGGGTGCCTCCATGAGCTAAAGGCGCCAACCGGTAAATCGAGGAAAAACAATGCCCTTAAGAAGGCAGTTTAGGTGCTTTGTGCAGGGATGGCAACCGGCTTGAGCGGGGGACTGCGATGGCGCGGCGCCTACGCGTAGGTGTCCACCACGCCGGTTGCGCGAACCCACCAGCCGGTGGCTGGTGAGAGGGCGTGGTGCGGCTCGATGCCTGCAGCATTCGAGCGTTCGGAGCGCAGCAGCGCCGGATCGCCGTTCTGGCCGCGCTGGCCGCTGCCCTGCGTGCCTACGTGCACGCTACCGAGGTTGATGCCGGCCGCGCCTAACAGTTCCTGCAGTCGCGGCAGCGTCGACTGCAGCGCTTCGCGAACGCTTGCGTGGGGCGATAGCAGAACGAGGCTGGCCTGATCGTTGGACAGCGCCAGCCGCACCTCGACGGGGCCCAGGTGGGGCGGGTCGATGCGGAACTCGGCTGCGTGCTGACCTTGCCCGGCCATCCACACTACGCGATTGCCGAAATCGTCGGCGAACCCCGGTGTGCCCAGGCGTGCCGCCACCTCGGGCGCGTGAGCGGCGGGCGGAGCCACCCGCGCTTCCGGCGCCACAGCCGCGGGCGGCGCAGGAGGAGTCGCCGCAACTTGCGGATTCTGTGTGTCGGCGACCTCGGTATCCTGGACAGCCGTCGCGCCCGCGTGGACCTCCGGCAGGGTCTGCCGCGTGCCAGCGGCAACCGTTGCCTGGGCGCCGAGTGCGACCGGCTCTGGGTCCATTTCGGGCCGCGCCCCCGGCTCTTCCGCTGTCGATGCAGCCGCCGCCGGCATGCGGCCCAAGACCGGCACCAGCCGGGCTTGCTTGTCTGGGATGCCCGTCCGGACAGCTTCCGGGTCCGCGGGCAGAACAGGGCTCCCGGGCGACGGCATGGGCTCGGGCGGCTGCGGCTGCGCACCAGCAAGGGCCAGGATCACCGCGGCCGCATCGGGCGCGACGGGGCTGGCCTGGTCGCGCAGGACCGGCGGCTTCTGCAGCGGCGCCTCCGGGGCCTTGGCCTGGTCGGCAGCTAGCAGAGCTGGTGCCAGCGCGGCGGCCGCTGAGCCGGCGCCGAGTTGGGCGGACAGCAACTCGGCGAAATCCAGCTCGCTGCCCGCTGGGACCGTTGTCCTCCGGCCAGCAGGCGCCACCTCGGCGCCAACCTGAGCGGCAGGAACGGACGCAGCGGGCGGCAAGGAGGGCATGCGGGCAGCGGTTCGGGTTGCAGATGGCAAGCGTTCTGCAATCGGTGTGCCACGCCGATCACCCGGGACTATTCGCGCTTGCCTTCGCGACGCGCGAATTCGTCGTGCTGCTTCTGCTCGATCCGTGTCTCGCGCTGTGCCTCCGCAGTCAAATGGCGGGTGCGCAGGACCTCGAGCGCCTGCTGGCGTTGCCTCAGATCGTGCCAGCGTCGCAGCGCTTCCTCCCAGGTACGCTGGCAGCGCTGCACCTCGGCGGCTTGCGTTGCGATAGCGCGCGAGAGCTTGTCCAGGAACTGGCGATAGTCGCGCAGCCGATGCGCCTCGAGGCCGCTGCTCAGCGCCTGCTGCAAGCCGGCGGCGTACTCGGCGTTGAACCCCTGCAGCTGATCGTAGCGGTCGCGCTCCTGATCCAGCCGGGCGCGCAAGCGATGCAGCTCGGCGGTGGCGGCGTCCAGACGCTGATCGGTGAGCGCCAGCAGCGGCTGCAACCGGAATGCCTGTGCCATGCCCGTGCCCCTATGCCATCAGTTCGCGCAATCGGGCGCGACTGTCTGCCTCGCCGGCCCGCTCGGCGAGGTCTTGCTGCAAGAACGCGGACAGTTGCGGAAACAGAGCGATGGCGCGATCCACCACCGGGTCGCCGCCGCGTACATAGGCGCCCACTGCGATCAAGTCCCGCGCGCGGCGGTAGGCTGAGAACAGCTGCTTGAAACGGCGCGCCGCCTCGAGGTCCTCGGGGGCGAGCAGCTCGGTCATCGCACGGCTGATCGACGCTTCGATATCGATTGCAGGATAGTGCCCCTGGTCGGCCAGATCGCGCGTGAGCACGATGTGGCCGTCCAGGATCGCGCGCGCGCTGTCGGCGACTGGATCCTGCGGATCGTCGCCCTCGGTAAGCACTGTGTAGAACGCCGTGATCGACCCCCGCCCGGCGGCGCCGTTGCCGGCGCGCTCCACCAGCTGCGGAAGCTTGGCGAACACCGAGGGCGTGTAACCCTTGGTGGCCGGCGGCTCGCCGATCGCCAGGCTGATCTCACGCTGCGCCATCGCATAGCGGGTGAGCGAATCCATGATCAGCAGCACGTGCTTGCCCTGATCGCGGAAGTACTCGGCGATGGCGGTGGCATAGGCCGCGCCGTGCAGCCGTAGCAGCGGCGGGCTGTCAGCCGGCGATGCCACGACCACGGAGCGTGCCAGGCCCTGCTGTCCCAGGATGCTCTCGATGAACTCGCGCACCTCGCGCCCGCGCTCGCCGATCAGCCCCACCACCACGACGTCGGCGCTGGTGTAGCGCGCCATCATGCCCAGCAGCACGCTCTTCCCCACGCCGCTGCCGGAGAACAGGCCCAGCCGCTGGCCACGCCCGACCGTCAGCAGCGCGTTGATCGCGCGCACGCCGACGTCCAGTATGTCCCGGATAGGCGCTCGATCAAGCGGGTTCGATGGGCGCGTGTGCAGCGGCACGTAGCGGTCCACCGGCAGCGGGCCATGATCGTCCAACGGCCGCCCGGCGCCGTCGACCACGCGTCCGAGCAGGCCGTTGCCCACGGCAACCTGCTTGGCCCGGTCCTCCGCCCGGCGTCTTGGGATGTAGTCCTCGCCTAGCCGCGGCACCCGCGTCACGGCCGGGTCAATCGGCACTACCACTGCCCCGGGCTTCAAGCCGTAGATGTCGGTGGAGGGCATCAAGAACAGGCGATCCCCAGAGAAGCCCACCACTTCGGCGTCCACGCGCTGGCCGCTCGGCGTGAGCACGTAACAACTGTTGCCCACCGGCAACTCGAGCCCAACCGCCTCCATCACCAGCCCCGCCACGCGCGTCAAGCGCCCGCTCACCATGAACGGCTGGCTGCTGCGCGCGGCGGTGCGGCAGTCCTCGAAGTACTTCTGCCAGCGGCGGGCCCGGCTCATGGCCAGCGATCAGGGATCAGAAAAAGGGCCGAACACCGCAGGCTTTGATTTCCGATACCGGATTAGGTCGTGATATCGAACCACGCATCGTCACGGCCCAGCGAGGCGATCACGCGCCGCCAGCGCGTCTCCAAAGTGGCATCGGCTTCGGTGGTGGGTGCGGCGAGCCGGCAGCCGCCGCATTCGAGCTGCGGGTCCTCGACGATCTTCCACGACAGATCCTTGAACTGCGGGTCGTCCGCGGCAATCTCGCGCAGCAGGGCGGCGTCCGCCGGGTGCATGTACAGCAGCGTCTGATCGCTCAGGCCCGGGAGGCTGCTCACCGCCTCACGCACCACGGCAATGACCAACTCCGGCTTCACCCGCAGCGAGGTGCGCACGATGAGCTTGGACAGCTCCAGGCTGATCGACAGCACGTCGTTGGCGAGGCTTTGCTCGAAATCCTTAAGCAGCTCGTTGATGCCGCTGATCAGGCCCCTGAGCTCGGCGCGCTCGGGCTCGCTTCCGCCCACAGCCTGCTGTCGGCCGGCGGCGAGCCCCTCTTGGTAGCCCTGCTCGCGAGCACGCTGCAGCGCGGCTTCCTGTGCCGCGGGAGTGGCGAGCGCCCCCGCCTGCAGGCTCGCCGGACGCGGCCCGCTCGCCAGGCTTCCCAGATCGACCTTGGCCACGTGCGCCAGCGTCTGCTTGGGGATGACCTTATTCGACAAGCCCTTCCTCGCCCTTGCCGCCGAGCACGATCTGGCCCTCCTCGGCCAGCCGGCGCACGATGCGCAGGATCTCGCGCTGCTCGGCATCCACCTCGGAGAGACGCACCGGCCCCTTGGCATCGAGATCATCGCGCAGCATCTCCGCTGCACGCTGCGACATGTTCTTGAACACCTTCTGCCGCAGCTCCTCGCTGGTCCCCTTGAGCGCCACCACCAGCGTCTCCGACTGCACTTCGCGCAACAGCAGCTGGATGCCGCGATCGTCGAGGTCGACCAGGTTCTCGAACACGAACATCTTGTCCTGGATCTGCTGCGCGAGATCCGGGTCGGCCTCGCGCAGGTGCGCGCTCACCGAGGCCTCTAGCGTGCCGCCCAGGTAGTTGAGGATGGCCGCCGCCGCATCCACGCCGCCCTTGGTGCTCTTCTTGAGGTTGTCGCTGCCCGTCAGCAACTGCTTGAGGACGTCGTCGAGGTCGCGCAGCGCCGAGGGTTGCACGCCTTCCAGCGTGGCGATACGCAGCATCACGTCGTTGCGCAACCGCTCGTTGAACGCGCCCAGCACTTCGGCCGCCTGATCGGCGTCGAGGTGCGCTAGGACTGCGGCGATAATCTGCGGGTGCTCGTTCTTGATCAGTTCGGCCACCGAGCCCGCGTCCATCCATTTCAGGCTCTCGATGCCGGGGTTGTCCTTTCCCGAAAGAATGCGGTCGATGAGCGTTGAAGCCCGATCGTCGCCCAGCGCCTTGCTCAGCACCGAGCGAACGAACCGGTCGGAGTCCGTGCCGATCGCGGTCTGCTGGCGCGCTTCGCGCCGGAATTCGCGCAACACTTCGGCGACCTGCTGGCGCGATACATGGCTCATCCGGGCCATGGCCGCGCCGAGCCTTTGCACCTCCTTCGGGCCCAGATGCTTGAAGACCTCTACCGCCTCCTCCTCGCCGATGGACATCAGCAGTATGGCGCTGCGCTGGACGCCGTCCTCACTCATTGCGCCCGACCCAGTCCTTCACCACGCTGGCCACGATCCGCGGCTCCTGCCTGGCCAGCTCCTTGACGGCGCGCAGGTCGGCGTCGAAGCCAGCCTCGGCCCCAGCCTGGGCCCCGGCTGGTCCACCAGCCAACTGCGGCTCGATCATGCCCCCCGCCGCCCCCGGCACGCCGGCGGGTTCGACCCGCGCGGCCCGGCTCAGGTCGCGTAACGCGGGACGGATCAGGCCGAACACGGCGATCAGCGCGACCAGCACCAACGCTGCCACCTTGGCCGCCTGGATCACACTCGCCGGTTCCGTCGCCTCCCGCAGCCAGGCGCCCCAAGCGGAAGGCGCTTCCACGCCCACGAGCGGCCCGCCGCTGAACGGCGCATTCACGACGTTGAGCGTGTCGCCGCGTTCCTTGCTGAAGCCCATCGCTTCTCGCGCCAAGTCCGACAGTTGTGCCAGCTCCTGTTCGGTAAGCGGCTTGAACGTCTCCTTTCCATCCTGGTCGACCGTCCGGCGATAGTTCACTACCACGGCCACCGACAACCGCTTGACCGCGCCCACCTCGCCCTTGAGGTGTCGAACCGTCTTGTCCACCTCGTAGTTGACGGTGTTCTCGCGATGCGTGTTGACGCTCTGCGCAGTCCCCTGCGGTTGGCCGGCAGCGGGCGGCGGCGCCGTCAGCGGCGCGCTCGCTGCGCCGGGCGGCTGATTGGACAGCGCACCGGGCACGCCGCTGGGCCCCTGCGGGTTGGTGTTCACGGTCTCGACCGTTTGCTGGCTGCGCACCGATTGGTCTGCGGGGGTCGCGTTCGGGCGGAAGGTTTCCGAGGTCTGTTCCACCTGGTTGAAATCGAGGGTTGCGGTGACCTGCGCGCGCACGTTCTCCGCGCCGACGATCGGCTTGAGGATGTTCTCGATGCGGCTGACGTAGCTCGCCTCGAGCGCATGCAGGAACTTCAGCTGGCTCGCATCCAAGCCGTTGGCCGGCGTACTCTGCGGCCCGCCCGACAGCAGATTGCCGGCTTGGTCCACCACGGTGACGTTGCGCGCCGACAGTTCCGGGACGCTGCTCGCCACCAAGTGCGCGATCGCGCTGACCTGCCCGGCGTCCAACACCCGGCCCGGATACAGGCTGACCAGGACGGAGGCGCTGGGCTGCTGCGCCTCGCGCACGAACACGCTGGGGCGCGGGATGGCGAGGTGCACGCGCGCCGACTGCACGTTGGCCAGGGCCTGGATCGTGCGCGCCAGCTCGCCGGCCAGAGCGCGCTGGTAGTTCACCTGCTCGGCGAACTGGCTGATGCCGAACTTCTGCGTCTCCATCAGCTCGAACCCCACCGCGCCACCCTTGGGCAGCCCTTGCGCCGCGAGCTTGAGCCGCAGGTCATACACCTGCTGCGCAGGCACCAGGATGACGCTACCGCCTTCCGCGACCTTATAGGGGATGTTGAGCTGCGACAGTGCGGCGAGCACCTCGCCGCCGTCGCGGTCGGAGAGGTTGGAGTACAGGACCTTGTATTCGGGCTGCCGGGCCCAGAGGAAGGCGACGGCGACTATGGCGATGACGGCGGCCAAGGCCGCCAGGAATCCGATCTTCTGCGCGTTGGAGAGCTGGCGGAAATTCTGTGCTAGGGAACTGAGTCCAGCCTGAGCCATCAGGAGCTATCGGCAAAATCGCTCCGAGGAGTATACAGCTTTGCGACTGATCAAACCTGCATATTCATGATTTCCTGATAGGCACTGACCAGGCGGTTGCGCACCTGCACCATGGTCTGGAACGACAGGCTGGCCTTTTGCAGGGAGGCCATCACCTCGTGCAGGGCGACGTTGGGGTTGTTCAGGTCGAACTGAGTGGCGAGCTGCTGCGCCTCCTGCGAGGCGCCGTTGACCTGCTCCAGCGCCGCCTTGAGCGCCTCGCCGAACTGCGCCGCGCCCTCGGCCGGTGCCGCCTCCTGCCCCGCGGCCTTGGCCGACAGGCGGTTTAGCTCCTGCAGCAGCTGATCGATACCCTGCGTGTTCATCCCAGCCAGTCCTTCCATTGCGTTGGTTGCTGCAACTGCCGTGCCACACGGCGCACTCAGGCGGCACCCTCGCCGCCCGCGTCCTCCAGGCGGTACTGGGCCAGCTTGTAGCGCAGCGTCCGCTCGCTCATACCCAGCCGTTCGGCCGCCAGCTTGCGCACTCCGTTCACTGCCGCCAGCGTCTCCAGGATATGCACCTTTTCCAGCGACTTGAGGTCGGTCGGCCGCGCCCCCGGGGGCGGGGCGGCAACTTCTGCCGCCGGCGCTGCGGCCGGCTCCGCGGCAGCAGGCGACACCCCCGGTAGGCAGAGATGCTCCGGCTCGATTACGCTGCCTGGCGCCAGGATCGTGGCGCGCTGCAACACGTTCTCCAGCTCTCGGATGTTTCCACGCCAAGTATACCGGGCCAGCGCGGCTTGCGCGCCGGCAGAAAGCGCGAAGCTGCGCTTCGCGGCGCCCTGCGAGGCGCGTTGCAGCACACGCCGCGCCAACGGCAGGATGTCGTTCGGGCGCTCGCGCAGGGCCGGCACCTGCAGGGGGAAGACGTTGAGGCGGAAGTACAAGTCTTCCCGAAAGCGGCCGGCCCGCACCTCGGCCTCCAGATCCCGGTTGGAGGTCGCCAGCACCCGCACGTCGAGCGCGATCGGCTTCTTTCCGCCGACGCGCTCGACCTCGCGTTCCTGCAACACGCGCAGCAGCTTGGCCTGCAGGCCCAGGGGCATCTCCGACACCTCGTCCAGCAGCAACGTGCCGCCTTGCGCCTGCTCGAATTTGCCCGCGTGCGACTGGGAGGCACCGGTGAAGGAACCTCTCTCGTAGCCGAACAGCGTCGCTTCCAGCAGGTTGTCAGGGATCGCCGCGCAGTTGATCGCCACGAAGGGCCTGCCGGCGCGCGCCGAATGGCGGTGCAGGAAGCGCGCCACCACTTCCTTGCCCACACCGCTCTCACCGGTGATCAGGACGGTGGCCTCCGAAGCGGCCACCCTGCGCGCGAGTTCCATCAGCTGCACCGACGCCGGGTCTTGCGCCACCACATCGTCGGACTCGTCATACGCCGCTGGCAGCATCCAGCGCTGCACCTCGCCCACCAGCGCTTCTGGCTCGAACGGCTTCGGCAGGTAGTTGCAGGCGCCCAGCCGCATGGCCTCCACCGCACGCTCGATCACACCGTAGGCGGTCATCAGCAGGACCGGCAGCTCGGGCCAGCGCTGCTTGATCTGTCTGAGCAGCGTCTCGCCGTCCATCGGCTTCATCTGCACATCGGTGACCACGATGCCGGCGCGCGTCGCGCCCAGGACTTGCAGTGCCTGCTCGCCGTCAGCGGCCTCCAACACTTCGTAGCCCGAGAGCTCGAGCGTGTCCTTGAGCGCCTCGCGCAGGCTAGTATCGTCCTCGACGATCAGAACCGGTAATGGCTTCACCCTTTCTCCTCCCGACTCGCGCTCGCAGCGCTTCGGGTCGCCGCGGCAGGCAGCCGGACGATGAACGTAGCGCCCTTTCCCGGTGCCGACTCCACGCGCACATCGCCACCATGGGCCTCCACCACGCTGCGCACGATCGCGAGCCCCAGACCCGTGCCCTCGGCGCGCGTGGTGAAGAACGGTTCGAACAGCCGCTCCTGCACCTCGCGCTCCATGCCAGGACCGGTGTCGCACACCCGGATCAGCACCGCGTCGTCGGCTGCCTGAGCGTGCAACCGCACTTCGCCACCGGCCACGCAGGCGCGCAGCGCGTTATCCAGCAGGTTCGTAAGCGCACCGACCAGCGCCTTGCGATTGCCGTGCAGTCGTGCGCCGTCCAGCGCGGCGTGCCAGCTGAAGCGCACGCCCCGGCTGGCCATCTGCGGCGTCATCAGCTGTGCCAGCTCCTGCAGCAGCTCGTCGGCCGCGATGCTCTCCTGTGCCACCGGCACCCCGCGCACGAAGGTGAGCATGTCTTGGATCATGCGCTCCAGGTCGCGCAATCGCGCCAGTGCCTTCTCCGCGAAGCGCAGCCGTTCCTGCTCCGGCAGGCGCGAGCGCGCCAGGTTCCCGGCATACAGCAGCGCGGTAGCGAGCGGGGTGCGCAGCTGGTGCGCCAGCCCGGCGGCCATCTCGCCCATCGCCGACAGCCGCTTGTGCCGCTCCAACTGCTGCAGCAGCCGGCGCGCGTCGGTCACCTCGCTGAGCAGCAGGATGCGGCCCCCGGTGGGATGCAACTCGCTCACGGACACGCTCACCCAACGCTCCAGGATCGCGCCGTCGGCACCGCGCAGCCGCCACTCATGCGGCGTGGGCGTGGACTCCATCCGCTGCGCCTCGACCTCATGCCACTCCCGGCCCGGCAACGCGTCTCCGAGCAAGCGCTGCGCTGCCGGGTTGGCCTCTAGCACGCGCCCCTGCGCATCGAGCACCACCACCCCCGCCGGGAGCGCGCCCAGCAACAGTGCGAGGCGGCCCGACAGCGCTTCTTTCTCCTGGTACTGGCGGCGCAACTCGCCGTTGGCGATCGCCAGCTCACCGGAGAGGCGCTCGACCTGCGATTGCAGTTCCTCGTACGCCGAGGCGAGCTGGGCCGAGGCCTGATTGAACAGCGTGAACGCCTGCTCCAGATCCTCGGGACTGGGCAGCTTCGCCGACGTGGACAAGGGGAATGGCTTCAGGTCGAGCAAGATGATCCCGTCAGCATAGCAACCGCGCGCCGCACGCGAAAGCCCTGTCAAGACCTCGGGCTGCCTCCCGGCGCGGGCAGGTTTGACACCCGCGATGTCCAGTGCTAAAAGAGCCCGCGACACACTTGGCACATATAACGACGGCGCCAACGCGGCAGGGGCCTGATTCTTCTCTTCTCGGGGGGGCACACATGAACCGATCGATCCTGTTACTGGCTTGCGCCGCGGCGGCAGCCGGCTGCTCCAGCATGAGCGTGCGTTCGCCCACGGCCGTCGCGACCCTGGATCCGACGAAAGGCAGCCAGGTGCACGGGACCGTGCGTTTCGTTCAGAAGGGCGACAAAGTGATGGTAGAGGCCACCGTCACTGGCTTGACCCCCGGGCAGCACGGATTCCACGTGCACGAGAAGGGCAATTGCACCGCACCCGACGGCTCCAGCGCAGGGCCGCATTTCAATCCAGGCGGCACCGCGCACGGTGGGCCGAGCGGCGCGCGCCACGGCGGCGACCTGGGCAACCTGACGGCGGATGCCAGCGGCACCGCGAAGTACAAGGTTGAAGTCACCGGGATCAGCCTCGGGGCGGGTGACGACAGCATCGTGGGGCGCGCGGTAATCGTCCACGAAAAGGCCGACGACTACACTACGCAGCCCTCGGGCAACTCCGGTGCGCGTCTGGCCTGCGGGCTGATCAGCAAGAGCGAGGACAAGTGGTTCTAGCGGGAGCGGCCAGCCCGCCTGCCTCGCGCCGTCCGGCTTGATCCCCTGGCTTTCCGGCGACCAGGCCTTTCCGCCGATCGAGCGGGCGCTCAAGCGCCCGAGCGGCCTGTTGGCCGCAGGCGGGGATCTGTCGCCCGAGCGCCTACTCTGCGCATACCGGCGCGGCATCTTCCCGTGGTACAGCGAGGGCGAACCGATCCTGTGGTGGAGTCCGGATCCGCGCATGGTCCTGTTTCCGCACGAGCTGCGAATCACGCGCTCGCTGGCCAAGCGCTTGCGCAATGCCGGTTTCGAGGTCACGGCCGACCGCGCTTTCGATGAGGTCATTCAGCGCTGCAGCGAGCCGCGTCCCGGCCAGCCCGGCACCTGGATCACGGCGCAGATGAAACAGGCGTACACTCGCCTGCATCGGCTGGGCTATGCCCATTCGATCGAAACCTGGCACCAGGGCCAGCTGGTCGGCGGTCTGTACGGTGTCGCGCTCGGCCGGATGTTCTTCGGCGAATCGATGTTCTCGCGCGCCAGCGATGCCTCCAAGGTCGCGCTGGTGCGCCTGGTCGAGCACCTCCAGCGGCTGCACTTCGGCATGATCGACTGCCAGATGCGCACTGCGCTGCTCGGCTCGCTCGGGGCGCGCGAGATCCCGCGCACCGAGTTCGCGCGCAGGCTGGAGGACTTGGTACACTACCCTGATTCGCCCGGACCCTGGACCCTCGCCGTCCCGCAAGCAACGCCGCGCGCATGACCCAGCTGAACGACCTGCCGTTCTCGGTGCTGCAGTTCTATGCCACGGCGCCCTATCCGTGCAGCTACCTCCCGGAAAAGCTCGCGCGCTCGCAGGTGGCCACGCCGAGCCACGCGATCGACACCCAGGTCTACAGCCAGCTGGTACGCGCCGGCTTCCGGCGCAGCGGCGCGTTCACCTACCGGCCTTATTGCGACAGCTGCCGCGCGTGCGTGCCGGTGCGCATCCTCATTCCCGAGTTCCGCGCCAACCGTTCTCAGCGGCGCGCCATGCGCCGCCACGCCGGACTGGAAGCTCGTTTGCTGGATCTGAAGTACAACCCGGAGCACTACGCGCTGTACTTGCGCTATCAGTCCACTCGCCACTCCGGCGGAGGCATGGATCACGACAGCCGCGAACAGTACCGGCACTTCCTGCTCCAGAGCAACGTCGCCTCCAACTTGGTGGAGTTTCGCGACGACGGGCGGCTAGTCATGGTGAGCATCGTCGACCGGCTGGAAGACGGGCTGTCCTCGGTGTATACGTTCTTCGAGCCCGAGTTGCCGCGCGCGAGCCTGGGCACCTTCAACGTGATCTGGCAGGTGGAGCTGTGCCGCCGGCTGAACCTGCCGTACCTGTATCTGGGCTACTGGATCGCGCAGAGCCGCAAGATGGCTTACAAGGTGAATTTTCAGCCGATCGAAGGCCTGGTCCACGGGCAGTGGCAGCGGCTGGCTTGCGACGGTGCCGACACCTGAGCCGCGCGCGCAGCGCTGACGCGACACTGCGCTGGCCGCAGAGCGCCGCGCGGCGAGCGCCCGGTCTTCTCCTTCCTGGTTCACGGACATGACCCCTCAACGTCTGACGCTGGAATCCCGCGACCACGTCCTGCTGGTCGGGCTCAACCGGGCCGAAAAGCGCAACGCTTTCGACCTGACCATGTACGAGGAACTTGCCGGCGCTTACGGCGAGTACGAGCGCGACCCGCAGCTGCGCTGCCTGCTGCTGTTCGCGCACGGCGAGCATTTCACGGGTGGCCTGGACCTGACCCAATGGCTGCCTTTCTTCCGCGACGGGCGCATGCCCCCACTTCCCGAAGGTGGCATCGACCCGCTGCCGCGAGAGCAGGCCCTGAGCAAGCCGGTGGTGATGGCAGTGCACGGCTGGTGCCTCACCATCGGCATCGAGCTGATGCTCGCCGCGGACATCCGGGTGGCCGCCGCGTCGACCCGCTTCGCGCAGATCGAGATCAAGCGCGGCATCTTCCCCATTGGCGGCGCGACGGTGCGCATGGTGCAGGAGTTCGGCTGGGGCAACGCGATGCGTTGGCTGCTCACCGGCGACGAGCTGGGGGCACAGGAGGCGCTGCGTATCGGACTGGTGCAAGAGCTTGCGCCCGACGGCCAGCAGTTCGAGCGCGCGCTTGCGATCGCACAACGGATCGCGCGCCAGTCGCCGGTCGGTGTGCGAGCCACGCTGGCCTCGGCCCGCATGGCGCGAGCCCAAGGCGAACGCACCGCGTTCGCGCACATGCTGCCCGAGTTGCAGACCGCGCTGGCGAGCGACGACGCGATCGAAGGCCTGAACGCCTTCCTGGAGCGGCGCGAGCCCAGGTTCAAGTGATCTATGCAGCATCGCGGTCACTGCTGTTCCGCCTGCCGGCGGAAACGGCGCACGATGTCGGCCTGCGCGCGCTGGACATAGCCTGCGCTTTGCGCCTGTTGCCCGGCCAACAGCTAGCCGCGCCGGTTCGCTGCATGGGGCTCGAGTTCCCCAACCCGGTCGGGCTCGCGGCCGGGCTGGACAAGAACGGCGCCCATATCGACGGGTTGGCGGCGCTGGGCTTCGGATTCATCGAGATCGGTACCGTCACGCCCCGCCCGCAGCCCGGCAACCCGCGCCCGCGCCTGTTCCGCATCGAGCGCGCGCGCGCGCTCGTAAACCGGATGGGCTTCAACAACCTGGGCGTCGATCACCTGCTGCACAACGTGGAGCAGGCGCGCTACCGCGGCATCCTCGGCATCAACATCGGCAAGAACTTCGATACACCGATCGAGCGCGCGGCTGCCGACTACGTGGCCTGCATGCGCAAGTTGTATGCCGCCGCGAGCTACCTGACGGTCAACATCTCCTCGCCCAACACGCGCAACTTGCGAGTGCTCCAGCAAGCCGACGAGCTCGACCGGCTGCTGGCCGAGCTCAAGTCCGAGCATGCGCGCCTGGCGCAGGCCCACGGCCGTCATGTACCGATCGCGCTCAAGATCGCGCCCGACCTGAACCAGGAGCAGGTCGCGGACGTCGCGGCCCTGCTGGTACAGCACCGGATCGACGCGGTGATCGCGACTAACACCACGACCGCGCGTGCGGGCGTGGAAGGGCTGCCGCATGCGCAGGAAAGCGGCGGGCTGAGCGGAGCTCCGCTGCGCGAACGCTCGACCTGGGTCGTGCGCGAGCTCGCCCGTCGGCTCGACTCACGCGTGCCGATCATCGGCGTCGGCGGCATCCTCAGCGGCGCCGACGCGCAGGAAAAGCTCGCTGCCGGCGCGACGCTGCTGCAGCTCTACACCGGCCTGGTATACCGCGGCCCCGGCCTGATCGGCGAGTGCGTGCGAGCGCTCGCCGCAGCCCGGGCCGCCAACGCGAGCCGCTGAGGGTCGGGCGCCGGCGCGCTGCTATACTTTCGCCCTTTTTCCGTCGACCCGCCGCACATGCTGCAGACCCCGCCTCAGGCGCCAGGATTGCGCCTCGCCCACGGACTGACCTTCGAGGACCTCTATCGGCCCGAGGGCCTGCCGCGCCTGGACGAGCTGTTCCTCGCGGCCCTGCGCGAGGCGGCCCCTGCGCTGGCCCAGCGCCTGGTCCGCGCACGCGCGGCCTTGCAGGATCTCGCGGCGAAAGCCGAATCGGATCTGCTTATCGAGCTGGCGCCGTACCTCGAGGACTTCCTGGCGCAGCTGTTCGGCATCCAGGATGCGTTGCGTGCGCTGTCGGCGAAGCATCATGAGCTGGCGCCGCTGTTCAGCGTCAAGCGGCAATTCGTACAGCGTCGAGCCATGAACCGCATCAAGCCCGATGAAGCGGCCATGATCGACGGGCCCGCACTGCGCGTGCAGCTGACGCAGCGCATGGGGCACACGTTCAGCGAACTCGGCTTCGCGCGCCTGGTCGAGTCATGGCTGGCGGACGAGGCGGCGCACGCCGACGACCTGGACTGCGCCGCACGCTACGCGGCCTGGGCGGCGCACACGCCCGCGGGGCGTGCACTGCACCGTGACGGCGTCCTGTTCAAGGCGCCGGCCAAGCTTGACTACTTCCGGCTCGTGCCGCTGCGCGCTGACGACAGCGCGGGATTCCGTGCCTACTCCGGCACGCACCAGCGCGTTCGCGAAGGCTTCAAGCTCACCGACATCGGCACCGACCTGACCGGCGCGCTCGACCAGGCCAACTACTGCATCTGGTGTCACGAGCAGGGTCGCGATTCCTGCTCGCACGGGCTGCGCGACAAGGCTCCCGCGGATGGCGCTCCGGCGCCGTTCAAGAAGACGGTGTTTGGCGTCCCGCTGGCCGGTTGTCCCCTGGACGAGAAGATCTCCGAGTTCCACAAGCTCAAGACTCAAGGCAACGTGATCGGCGCCCTGGCGGTGATCGTGGTGGACAACGCCATGGCCGCGGCGACCGGGCACCGCATCTGCAACGATTGCATGAAGTCATGCATCTATCAGAAACAGGAGCCGGTCAACATTCCGCAGGCCGAGACGCGCACGCTCAAGGATGTGCTGGAGTTGCCCTGGGGCTTCGAGATCTACAGCCTGCTCACGCGCTGGAACCCGCTCGATCTGCGCCGGCCTTTCCCGCGGCC
>Ga0335070_10002386_pt1 | contig 21867 bp, 18 predicted proteins | sample Lox_Sample_13_FD_206722 | JGI IMG/M metagenome (GOLD analysis project Ga0335070, IMG submission 206722) | Soil microbial communities from Loxahatchee National Wildlife Refuge, Florida, United States - Lox_Sample_1.3 | ecosystem: Environmental > Terrestrial > Soil > Wetlands | place: USA...
TGGATCACGAAGGAGTGTGATAAGCAAATCGTCTGTGGCTGGCTGTCGAAACGAAGAACCCCACTCAAGCAAAACCGGCTTGAGTGGGGCACCCGGCGTTGCTAAGTCATCGGCCTTCCTCAGGGGATGAAGGCGAAGTGTCGCAATTCCATGAAATTGTTTCCGCGCTTGAGGAAGCATTTAATGTAGACCTGTCTTCGTTCCGTATTCCAGAAGCTGCAATGAAACAATTCGAGGATGAATCTGGGAGCACCGCTTGGGTAGATGCTGGGAGAGGACGCCTCCCCGCCCGCAAGCAAATGTCAGGGAAGCGATTCTGCGACGTTGATTTCCTCAACCGCCAAATAGACGGCATCGCCTTCTATTTTGAAAATCTCAGGCCGACTCCCGAACGCAAAACTATCGGATTTTAAGAGTATGTTTTGCTATGGCTTCGCCTGATGCGCCTCAAACCACTTCCGCGCCCGTTCCTGTTCGCGGGATAGATCGGCAGGTGTCAGGTGTGACGCGGCTTCGTCTCGATCCTTCGCAGCCCATTCCGCCAGCGGGCCAGCTGCCGCCAGATCAAGCCAAAAGTAGGCTTCCGCAAAATCTTGGGGCACGCCGTGGCCTAGGGCATACAAATTCCCGAGTCTCTTTTGGGCCAGGTCATCGCCTTGCTCAGCGGCCTTCCGATACCACGCTGCCGCTTGAGCATAGTCCTGAGGCACACCTTCGCCTAGGGCGTACAAATTCCCAAGGAAGTATTTCGCCTTGGCATAGCCCTGTTCAGCGGCCTTCCGATACCACGCTTCCGCTTGAGCGTAGTCCTGCGGCACGCCTTCGCCGTCTTCGTACAAACTCCCGAGGCCAAATTGCGACGGGGCATAGCCCTGCTCGGCAGCCTTGCGAAACCAAAGAGCCGCCTGAGCGTAGTCCTGAGGCACACCCCGGCCACTTTCATACAAAAATCCAAGGCGGTCCTGCGCGTCGGCGTCACCTTGCTCGGCAGCCTTGCGATACCCCGCTGCCGCCTTGCGATACCACGCTGCCGCTTCCGTGGCGTCCTGGGGCACACCATCGCCCTCTTCGTACAAATTCCCAAGGTCATATTGCGCCTCTGCGTCGCCCTGCTCAGCCGCCTTGCGATACCAGAACGCAGCTTTCGCGTAGTCCTGGGGCACGCCTTTGCCTAGGTCGTACAAGCCCCCGAGCAACCATTGCGCCGTGGCGTTGCCTTGCTCTGCCGCCTTGCGAAACCAGAACGCAGCTTTCGCGTAGTCCTGGGGCACGCCTTTGCCGTGTTCGTACCTCACCCCCAAGGCCCATTGCGCCGCAGCGTCGCCATTGGCAGCTTGCCGTTCGATGACGGCGACGCTCTTTTGATCGGATGCTGGCGATGCCCTACGCTGTGCCCATGGGGCGGACGCTGTAATGAGGAGCGCCGAAACAAACAGCCAACGGCAGGATCGGGAATTCATGTGCCTCCCCTTTGCTGCAAATTCTACGCATTCGAAACCCGCCGCGAATGTGTAGGGCACCCTGGCTCGTCTGTTGGGGCAGCGCGCGCCGAAGAGAAAACAGCGGCACCGGGGCCTGCGCTTCCGGTAGGGGATTCACGTCCCAGCAGTGGAATCCCCCGCCGTTTCGGGGCTTCGGAAACTCAGTCGCCTGACAGCTCAACTGTGCTGGAGGCGAGAGCGACACCAAAGGAGCTTGCCTCTAGCGAATTCGGGATTCCGACGCTGCTGGGAAGCCTGGATTCCTTCTTTGCTAGGTGGTCTTCGCCTTAATCCCGTGATGCGCCACCCGGAAGGTCTTTGCGCCCCAATGGACTGTGGACCTTACCGCAGAGTTTTCACAGTCGAAACAAAATGTGTTTCAACTGAGCCTCCAATTCACCTCACGTGTGGAGGTGAAAGTTTAGAACCCACTCCTTGCGGTGGGGGTCCCAAACCATTTCTTTGTAACATACTCTCTTGTGCCTAGCGTCCGGGTTTTGAGAGAAGTCGTCGAAATTATCGCCTCCTCCGGGCCAAGTGCGGCAGATTTCCAAGTAGTTCTCATAAGTTTCTACTTTGGTCTTGCCGCGCACTTGACCGTAGTTTCCGCCCATATTCTTTGACTCTGCTCATCACAGCCGAATTCGACGAGCGGGCTGGTGGCCCAAGTATCAAAAGTAACCTCTGCGGTGCCCCACGTTCGGCCTTCTTTTGGCCCAACGTGGGTATATTAACGTCGCAAATCTGCGAGTCCCTTATCACACCCATCTGTGACCTGCGTCCTAGCCGTTCTCTGCTGCTATACCTACACTCTCTTTAGAAGGAGGGGAGATTTGTCGTCCCCTGGCGACGGCAAACGGACTGTAACCCCGATCCTCGGAAGGGACTTGGACCTGTGATAGGTCCTGATCGTTCTCGCTTTTTCGCCCGTCTTCCCGGCAAAGCCGTCGTCCAGCCCCGAATAATCCCGCCTAAGTCCTTATTCAGGAGGAACTTAAGGCCTAACCCATTTGTTTTCATCAGTTGCGCGCAAATTCCCGCCATCCTCATGAAAATAAGGAACTTCGGGGGGAGGGGGGAGGGGGTAGTCAGCGGAGGTGCGCGTCCGGAATCAGAAGACTATCCGAGATCGCAACCCAGAGTAAAGCGCAAGGCGGCGCAGATCTCGGTCATGCGCGCGGAACTCAGCTGGGCCACGCGCTTCCCCAACCGCTGCCGGGAAACCGTGACCGCGTTGTGGAGGTTCACCCCGCAGAGTGCCTTCATGCCGTCGTCTTCATTCAAGACAACTTCTGACGGCACATCGCGTACGGTGGAGGTGATGGGAGCCACGGTCACGGTGGACAGGTACTCGATCGCGCTATCGCGAGTCAGTACCACCACGGGTCTCTTCTTGTCGGGTGGAGCGAAGTTGTACAGGCGGACATCTCCGCGCGCTATTCTGGCGGCCACACCGCCTCCGCTTCCCAAAGACGCGACTCCTGCTTTGCCTGCGGGTGCCGGGCATAGCCTTCGCGGTCACGTTCTTCCCGGCCGCGCACCTCTAACCTGCGAAGATGTTCGCGCAGGGCCTCGCGCACCAATTCGGAACGATTTCGTTTTGTCCGGCGGGCGGCGCGGTCGGTTGCCTGAAGCAGGTCTTTATCGAGGACAATCTGGACGATTTCCATATGTGGATTCTACTCCATAGCAAATTCCACATACCAACGATCGATTGGTCTCGCTGCGCACTCACTCGTACCGCAGGGCGACCAGCGGATCCACCCTCGCCGCGCGGCGTGCCGGGATGTAGCAGGCCAAAACCGCTGCAGTCGCCAAAATCACTGTGACCCCGCCGAAGATCAGAGGATCGTGGGCGCTGACTCCAAAGAGCAGGCTGGAAAGCAGGCGCATAGCGGCGAAAGCAACCACCAGGCCCAACACCAGACCCACGATCGCGAGCCGCATTCCCTGTTTCACTACGAGATTCAACACACTGCTGGTCTGCGCACCCATGGCCATGCGGATGCCAATCTCGCGCGTTTGCTGGCTTACCGAATACGACAGCACGCCGTAGACACCTACAATCGCCAAGATCAGCGCGACTCCGCCGAAGACAGTCAGCAGGGCGGCGCCCATGCGTGGCGCCCACAGTCCCTGATCGAGTAGTTCTCCGATGGTGTTCCAGTTGGTGAGCGCCAGGTTTGTGTCGAGTGATTGAACATGGCTCCGTGCTGTGGCAATAACTGGTTCCGGCTTGCCAGTGGTGCGCACTTGCATGGTGACCGCCGGAGAGTAGTCCTGCGTCAGCGGCAAATAGACCAACGGTTGAGGCTCTTCCCCAATCGCATTCACAACCGCATTGCGCGCAACACCAACAACCTCGCGCAGCCGAGTCTCTCCGAAGAAGTGGAAGCGTTTCCCAATCGCGTCCTGGTTCGGCCAGAATTGTTTGGCCATGGCTTCGCTCACGATCGCAACCAGGACCGTATCCTTTCGGTCGGCGTCGGTAAATTCACGCCCGTTGACCAGCGGAATTCGCAGAGTCGTAAAGAAATTCGGCGCGATGTCGTCCAGTTCTGTCAGTGTCCCGCGATAACCCGAGGCTTCATCTTGTCCCTCGGGGAAGACGGTCCGCGCGAATCCCCCACCGAGCGGAAAATTGGACGCAATCGTTGCCGATGCAACCCCAGGAGACCCTTCGGCGCGTTCGATGGCGGCGCGAAAATACTGCTGGCCGCGATCTTCGTCGTAATGCAAAGCTCCCAGGTCGAAAGCGAACACAAAAAGATTTCTCGACTCGAACCCGGGATCGACGCGTTGTGCGTTTTGCATGCTGCGAACGAACAGCCCCGCGCCCACCAGGGCGACCAGCGCCAGGGCTATCTCGGTCACGACCAGAAGGCTGCGGAACCGGTTATGTGCCCAGCTCACGCTGCTGCCGCGTCCACCGACTTTCAGCACCTCGATCAGGTTCGGTCGCGCCACCTTGATCGCCGGAGCCAGCCCAACCAACACCGCCGTCAGCAGCGCCACGCTGAACGTGAAAAGGAGCACATGAGAATCGAAGGCGATGTCCAGGTCGCCATCTAAGATGAATGGCGGACGGAACGACCACAGCACTGCGCGACCAGCGTAGGCGATGGCGATGCCCACGACCCCAGACACTACCGCCAGCACCAGGCTTTCGGTAAGCAACTGCCGTGTCACCCGGCGTGGGCTGGCTCCGAGCGCGGCTCGCAAGGTCATTTCCTTCTCGCGGCGCGCCGCCTGGGCGAGCAGCAGATTCGCCACATTGACGCAGGCAATCAGCAGGACCAGGCTCACGATCCCCATCATCAATCCGCCGGCGAGCACGATTTGGCCGCGATTGTTGACTCCCACCGCTGCATCGGAGAGAGGTGTCAGCGCCACACTACGGCTTGCATTGTCCTTCGGAAATGCCTTCTCCAATTGTGACGCGATGGTCTTCAGCGAAGCTTCCGCCGCGCTCATGCTCACGCCGTCTTTTAAACGGCCGAACACGGCCGTGTCCAGGAACCTGCGGTCGTTAAAGTTGTCTTTGAAGAAGCCCGCGAGCACCTGCGCATACATGCTGATGGGAACCCAAACTTCCTCCGCATTGCCGAAAATGAACGTTCCCTTGAAGCCGCGCGGCCCCACACCGATCACGGTGTACGGTGTGGCGTTGAGCGTCAAAATCTTCCCAACGACGTTGGGATCCGACCCGAATTTATTGACCCAAAGGCTGTAGCTCAGGACCGCGACGTTGTTGCCACCCGGCTTGCCGTCCTCATCCGGCAAAAAGAAACGTCCCATGACAGGAGTCAGTCCGAGGATCTCAAAGTAGTTGGCCGTGACCATTTGCCCCTGAACCTGTTTCGGCTCCGTGCCGCCGCTCCAGGTCAACGGGAGCGGGCCAACGATACAGCTGAGCCCGGAGAAAACTTGGTCCTCTCTCGCGTAGTCCTGAAAATTCGCATACGACATGCCGAGCTTCGTGACATTCGCCGCGGTGACCCGAGTCTTGGTGTCAACCGTATCAATTTCAACGAGGCGGGAAATGTCTTTGACCGGCAAAGGATGCAGGAGAATCGCGTTCACGACCGTGAAGATGGTCGTATTGGCGCCAATTCCCAGCGCCAGCGACAGGACCGCGATCGCGCTGAACCCGGGATTCTTGATCAGCATCCGTACTGCGAAGCGAACGTCCTGCCACAGTGTTTGCATAGCTTCCGCCAATTCCGAATCATGGAGCTTCATCGCGGGCGACTCTGACTAAGTCCGACCTGAAGGGGACGGCCTTTGGAGTCTGCCCTGAGCTAAGCCGAAGGGCCGTGCGTAAATGCCGCTTTTGTTACGACTCTCGCCGCTGCGGGAATTCGCCGTAACTTCATCAGAGAGTCCCTGGTGATGGCACTTGCACTACGGTCCCGAGTTTCCGGCTCAAAAAGTTCGCGTTTTCGAGCTGGAAACCGCGCGATCAAGTCACCCTGCAATCGCTCGTCCATGCACATTGTTCGATAATTCGCTTTCCGTCAACAACATGGACGGCCTGTGTCGCAGATTGAGGGACACAAGCCTGTCCGGCCGTGAGAGCTAGCGTCCAGCAATGAACAGTTGAGACTGCTGGCCGATGGCCCGGGGGTGGGTACCTTCGTTTTCCGCCGCGCTGATTTTGCGCGACTTCTGCTCTTCACCTGCGTAATCCATGAAAATGGGATGTTTCGCCTGAGTGCAAAACTCGACGAGGCGGAAGTCGTTCTTCGGGCCGCGCCGAGCGGATCAGAGTAGCCCCGACCGCGTGTCATGTAAGTTCTTTGAGATTCTGATGGTCACCCAAAGACTTGGTCAATGTGCAAGAACTTTCAGATATAACTCCTTACGGCTGACATGGATAGATATAACTAGCTTTTAATTCAATACGTTGCGAGGAATTTTCTCCCGACCCATTGAAAACAAATGATTGTTAATTTTCTTTTTCGCGAAATTTTCGCGTTATCGGACACCGACTGGCGCTTCCGGCTTTCACCAACTTCATGCCGCACTATCGTGGCGGTCGCCAGTGTCCCGAAGTCACTCACACCTTAGCGCCACATTGGGATCAACGCGAGAGGCGCGGCGGGCGGGAATGTAGTTCGCTAACAGCGCCACCGCAGCAAGCGTCAAGACGACTGCGAGGGTAGTCATGGTGTCAGCCGGTTTGACCTGGAACAACAGCGAGGTGAGGAACCTTGTCAGAACGATTGACGCGGCAAGACCCAGGAGCAGCCCCGACACGGCGAGCTTGATGCCCTGCCGCAGAACCATCGTCAAGACGTCTCGCCTCGCGGCGCCCAGGGCCATGCGGATGCCGAGCTCGCGCGTGCGCAGGCTGACGGCATAGGAGATGACGCCATAGATCCCCACAGCCGCGAGCAGCAATGCCAGCCCGCCGAAGAGGCCCAGCAGCGTGAGGGTGAAGCGGCGCGAGGCGAGCGATTCGGCAAGGTAGCTCTCAAGTGGACGGATGTGGAAGATGGGCTGCGTGTTATCAACACTAAGGATCACCGTGCGCACGGTTTCTTCCAGCTTCCGCGGATCGCCGCTGGTGCGGGCGGCGAGGTTGAACCCGTACTCGAGGTTCTGAGCCAGTGGGATGTAGGCCTCCATTTTCGACGGACTGTCGAGGCCATACTGCCGGATGTCGCCCGAGATGCCGACGATGGTCGCCCATTCCTTGTCGTCGTAACGGCCGCCCATTTGGATGTGCTTACCGAGTGCATCCCGTCCGGGAAACATGGTGCGCGCACACGAATCACTGATGATGGCGACCAGGGGCGCGCCCTTGCGGTCGTCGTCGGTAAATGCCCGTCCGCGTTTTATGGGAATGCGCATGACCTGAAAGTAATCTGGCGAGACGGAGTACCTGTCCACGGACGGCGCGTTTGCATTGTTGGCCAGCGGACGATCCTGAATGTGAAATGCGGCGCGATCAAAGCTCAGTAGCGGCAAGTTGCTGGCGATGGCGACGTTCTCCACGCCGGGCGTGGCGCGTAGCCGCTGCATCACTTCGTCATAGAAATTCAACTCCGCTTCGGGCTTCTTGTAGCGATCCCCGTAAACGTAAAGCCCGGCGGTGAGCACATTGTGCGGGTCGTATCCAGGATCGACGTTGAGCAGCCGCATGAGGCTCTTGCCGAGCAGGCCGGCGCCCATCGCCAAAACGAACGCGAGCGCCAGCTCAACCGTGACCAGCACATTGCGATAGGTGAAGCGGGAGCGGCCTTCGGTGGAGCGTCCCATATCCTTCAGCGACTCGTTGGGGTCGGCGCGCGATGCGCGCAGCGCGGGAACCAGCCCGAATAGCACGCCAGCGAGAACGCTGACCGCAAGCGCGAACAGCAGCACGGGTACGTCAATGCGGATCTCGTGCGCGCGCGGCAGCTCCTTCGGGCTGAGATTGGCGAGCGCGAATGTGCCCCACCAAGCCAATGCCACACCGGCGATTCCGCCAATGATCGCCAGGAGCACACTCTCGGAGAGCATTTGTCGCACCAACCGCGCGCGGCCCGCGCCCAGCGCCGATCGCACAGCCATTTCTTTCGCGCGCGAACTGGCCCGTGCCAGTGCGAGTTGCGCGACGTTGGTACAAGCGATGAGCAGCACCATGCCGACGGCGCCGAGCAATATCCAAAGCGCAGTCCGCACCTGTCCTACCATGTAGTCGCGCAACGGCATCATTGCAACCACCGCACGGTCGAAGTAATCCGTGGGATTTTCGCGCACGATCTCCCGCATGAGGTTGTTAAGTTCGGCTTTCGCCTGCTCGAACGAGACCCCCGGCTTCAATCTCCCAACGGCCTGCAGATGTTGACATCCCCGGCACGCCCACGGCTGCTTCAGGTCGTATCCCAGTGGAGTGTAGATTTCAGGCGTCGCCGAGCGGTCAAGCCGCGCGAAGGGACGGAACGATTGCGGCAGCACGCCGACAACCTTGTAGGGCTTGTCGTTCAGCCGCACCGTCCGCCCAACGACCGAGGGATCACCACCAAAGCGCCTCAGCCACAGTCCGTGCGTCAGGATGGCTTCGTATCGGGTCTCGGGGTGGTCTTCTTCGGCGACGAAGCTGCGGCCAAGCTGCATCTTGAGACCGAGGGTGTCGAAATAGTCGTAGCTGACGCGAAGGCCGTCCAGGAGCTCAGGTTTTCCCTGTTCTGCCAAAGCCACATCGCCATCGCGGAACAGTGAAATGCTCTCGAGGGAATGGTTGCGTGCGCGCAGGTCGTAGGTGGTGGTGAAGTCGATGGTTTCCGGCAGCGGAGTGTCAGGATCGGACTCAGCAATTTTCACCAAGCGCTCGGGATCGCGGTAGGGCAATTGATTGAGCAACACCGCCTTGACTACGCTGAAAATGGCCGTGTTCGCGCCAATACCCAGCGCCAAGGTGAGCACTACCATCGCCGTGTACACCGGCGACTTCCTCAGTTGGCGCAAGCCGAAGCGAAGATCTCCGAGCATGGCGCTCCTCACAAAAATATTTCTGCCAACGGACGAACCATCAGAGCACAGGTCCCCGGAATACAACCTGCATGTGTCCGACCGTGCGCAGGATTCGTAGTTTCAATAAGTTGCGCTGCCGGGAGAGGGATGCTTTGTCCGCCAGCCAAACTCACTGTTCAGGTGCGAACATCCACAACCTCGCAGAATTGCGTGCCAAATGAAAACAGTTTGCAAACATTGGGTCGATTTCCCGAGGCGATCTTCGTCATAGTAATGAAAGTGCATTTCAAGCACAGCAACCACTCAGGACCTGGACTGAGCATTCGGTCCACCGGTCGCGGAGTCCGAAGGAGACCGCCATGCTGAAAACGACCGTTCAGACAATTGGTAACACCACCATCGTCCGATGCCAGGGCCAAATTACAGTTGGCGAAGATGTCGCACCCCTGCGCGATGCGCTCGATGCCGCAATTTGGGAGGTGTCCGCGGAGGCAATGATACTGGACTTGGCCGCTGTCCGGCGCGTCGATGCAGGCGGCTTGGGCTTCCTTCTTGAGCTGCGGAGGACGGCGTACACCGGTTCCATCCGATTCAAGCTCATCAATGTCAGGCCCAAGGTTCAACGCATTCTGAAGCTGACAGGACTGGATCGCGTCTTTGAATACTGCTCGGCAAGAGAGATGCTCTGCTTGCTCCATTTCGCACAGCGCGCTGCTTCAGGCGATCACGCCGGGTTATTGGACGGAAGAGGCAGCGAACCGTGGGTCTTGGCTCGTCAGAAAGCGGCGAGAAGCAACGGAGACGATCTGGCCCAGGCGTCCTGAAAGCGCCAGCATTAGCAGATTCCGTCGGAACGGTAGCGCGGACGTTTACGGCTTGTCCCCTGCTACCGGTTGCCGTTGGGATATACCAGGATCTTGCTGGCCTCTCCGGTCTTGAGGCGCCCCATCCCCTTGGCGAAGTCGTTCATGGGACTGCGGTCGGTGATGACCGGATGCAAGTCGAGCTTGTTGGCCTTGAGCAGCGCGGTCATCTGATACCACGTCTGATACATACGGCGACCGTTTATGCCCTGCACTGTGGCTCCCTTGAAGATGATGTCCTCGGCGAAGTTCAGCTCCACCGGCTTGGAAGGAATGCCCAGTAGCGAAATGCGCCCTCCGAGTCGCAGGATGCGGAAGGCGGAGCGGATCGCCGCTGCGCGGCCGGCCATCTCGAGCACCACGTCCACACCGGTGCTGCCGGTGTTGTCCGTCACCACCTGATAGACATCGTCGGTGGTGGGATCGAGCACGAAGTCAGGCTTCATCTGCTGCGCAATTTTGCGGCGGTGCTCGTTTACTTCGAGCGCGAAGACCTGAGTGGCTCGGCAGGCTTTCGCCACGGCGATGGAGAACAGGCCGATGGGCCCACATCCGGTGATGGCCAAGGACTTGGCGGCAATGTCTCCGGCCAAAACGGTGTGCACGGCGTTGCCGAGCGGGTCGAGGATGGAGGCGTAGTCTTGGGGAATCGAAGGGTCAAGCTTCCAGATGTTGGACTCGGGAATCACGACATATTCGGCGAAGGCGCCGTTGGCATCCACCCCGATGATCTTCACGTGCTGGCAGAGGTGCGACTCTCCGGTGCGGCACTGCCGACACTTGCCGCAAGCCACGTGCATTTCGGCGGAGACGAAATCTCCTTCCTGCACGCTGGTGACCTCGTCGCCCACCGCTTCCACCAGGCCGCAGAAGTCGTGTCCGGGAATGAGAGGAGGATGGATGCGGCGCTGCGCCCACTGGTCCAGTTGTACATGTGCAGGTCAGTGCGCAGATGGAGGCGACCTTCACCTTCACCAGCACATCGGTGCGGCCAATTTCGGGCTTCGCAACCTCGCGTAATTCACTGCCCGGAGCCGACGCGGGCTTCACTACAGCAAGCATGGTGTTCGACATGACAGGGACTCTCGCCGTACGAATGCACGGCACTCTGTCGGCCCAGAACGAGAATTAAATGGTGTGGAAAAGCATGATTTTAGCACGCAAGATGAGCATCCCGCGGTGGCACCGAATACGCTATTTGCACTTAAGCTTCTCCGCTATGGCGGCATTTACCTCCGCGCTCTTGCCTTTCGGAATGCTTAGAGTCTTCCACTCTGCGCCCTTGCAGTGCTTCGCGAGAAAGATGATTTGCCCAGTGTGGAGCGAATAGTGCGCCAACTGCCGGGTGATGGCCTGCAATACGGAGTGGGGCTCGTTTCGTATGGTGACTATGCGCGCCAGGTCATCAGGGGCCAGACCCTTGACGGTGTCCAGGACCAGTTGCCAGTATTTCTCCCAGGCGTCCAGGATGTCGATGCGCGAAGCATCGGCAGCCACAATGAATTCCTGATCGCGATGGCGATCGGGCTTCTCGCCATCGGTGGTCAGGAAGTCGGTGAAACGCGAGCGCATATTGCCCGCCATGTGTTTCACGATGACAGCGACACTGTTGGATTCAGCGTCGAGCACGGCGAAAAACTGTGCATCGCTGAGTTGCTCCAAGGCGGCATCGGCTTGACGCTTGATGCCGCGCAGGCTGCGAAAGGCTTCTTCAAGGTACATCGCTCCGATGTCGGGCATGAGGGTCTCCGTTGCGATTCAGGCGCCATCAGAATACTCCTGCGCGGGGGGTGCAACGGGAAGCGAATACCGGCATGCCAGCGAGACCGAACCTACGCCCTGCGCAGATGCCGATCCGGGAGTGTTGCTGACGCACACGGGTGCGGGAAGAATGCAAGCAAAAATCAAAAGAATTTTGTTGACAATGCCAGAACATAAACGCAATATGTAGGGCTAGGCGTACTACTCATGCAATATGTGGAGTTCCCGTGGTGAGTGCGGACGCCAAAATGCGACCTTCAAGGGAAGGTTCCAAGGAGGAAATACTCAATGGCAACGAAGAAGAAAGCCGCGAAGAAGAAGGCTGCTCCGAAGAAGAAGAAACACTGACGACACGGGCGAGGCTCAGGCCTCGCTGATTTTTTGCACCAAATGGCTAGGCCTCCGCGACTCCGTTCCCGGAGGCTTTTTGCTGAGTGAGGGCGCAAGCCGGTGCAAGACGGTTGTTAGCGGAGGTGGTTCGTGTTAGAAGAAAGCCTTGCGTCCCTGCAAGTTGTATGACGATTCCAATGCGCAGCAAGGGAGCGGCGGCAAGCACAATCTTCGGCATGACGGCGGCAAGAAACAAGGCGAGGAAGGCGGTAGGCCACCCCGATCCGGTGGTGCCTGACAAGCTGTACTTTCGCATTGGAGAAGTCGCAAAACTCTGTAAACTTCCAGCATACGTGCTGCGCTTCTGGGAGACCGAGTTTCCGCAACTCAAACCGGTGAAGAGCTCCACTGGTCAGCGCATGTACCGCCAGCGCGACGTGGAAAGCGTGCTGCGCATCAAGAGGCTTCTCTACGAAGAAGGCTTCACCATCGCGGGTGCGCGCCAGCAACTAAGAGCCGAAAGTAAACCCGGACAAATGCAAAGCGGATTGCCCTTCCCCAAACAGGGCCGCAACGAAAGCCTGAAGAAAGTGCGACAGGGCCTGCAGGAAATCTTGGGGATCCTGCAGAAGAAGCGCTAGGGCCATGCCCGATCGAGGCTGCGAAAATTGAGGGCATCGGGGCGCAACCCCTGCGACTATCTGACGCAGACTGGCGCCGGACCTGAAATCCCGGCAACTGGTGAAACCAGCGACCTCGACTCTGCGGCCCAAGTCAACCGGTACTCAAGCTCCTCAGGCGACGCCAGAGCCCAGGAGACTGTATAGCAGCACTCCCAGTACGACCAGAGTCAGGGCGACGTAAAGGTAATCGCGCTCGTCGGCGAATCCGATGACGGAAAAGGCCACGCGCGCGATGGGCGTGGCGATCAGCAAAAGCAGTCCAAGCTGGATGATGCTCTTGCCGTGGAGATGGGTTGCACCTATGACAATCGAAGGTACAGTACGCAGGGCGGCGGCTTCTCCACGAAAGGTGCGGAAGTCAGCAGGCTGCAAGCCGTGGCGGACCAGATACACCGCAGCGCCCAGCAGAACCACCGAGGCGGCGAGAAGGACACCGGCCCGTAACAGGTTCCCGATGATGATTTCGATGCGACGATCGTCCAAGGCTGGGTGCGTCATAATTTCCCCGTAAAACCGTTGTAGATCATTTCCAGCCCAAGCACGACAATGACCACGCTGAAAACCAGGCGCAGCCACTTGGTGCGGGCCCTCACCAGCACACGCGCGCCCATAAGCGAGCCGGCCAGGACGCCAAGCATGACGGGCATGGCGATCCCAGGGTCGACATAGCCACGGCTGAGATAGATGCCGGCGCTGGCCGCGGCGGTGACTCCAATCATAAAGTTGCTGGTGGTGGTGGAAACCTTAAAGGGAATGCGCATGGCCTGATCCATGGCGATGACCTTGAGGGCGCCCGAGCCGATACCGAGTAATCCGGAGAGCGTGCCGGCACCGAACATGAGGGAGAAACCGAGAGGTATTCGGTGGACAGTGTAGGGCCGGAGTTCGTTCCCCACAGGATATGTGCCGTTGAGTTTCAGAGCAGTGGCGAATCGGTCGGGTGAGGCATCGACGGGCACGTTGGGCTGGGGACGGCTGGAAAGAAAGGCGGAGTACAACAGAACGAGACCGAAGACGATGCCGATGGTGCTTGTGGTGACATAAGTGGCGATCATCGCTCCCACGATGGCGCCGATTGTGGTGGCGATCTCCAAAAACATGCCGACGCGAATGTTGCTGTATCCTTCGCGTACGAAGGCCGCGGCTGCGCCAGAAGATGTAGCGATCACGGAAATCAGCGATGCGCCGATGGCGTAGCGGATGTCTACGTGGAAGACGAGGGCGAGGAGAGGAACGATGACCACACCGCCGCCCAGTCCGGTAAGTGCGCCGAGAAAGCCGGCCACGAAGGAACCGAGGCCTATGAGGATGGTGAAGGAAAGAATGGTCATTGATTCAAAGACCCGTGCGCACAGAGTTCGCTGCCCGGAATTGTAGACGATGCTGTCGCACGGGCGAGCGGTGCAACCTGCATCCAAAGCGTCCGCTTCATGCGCGGAATGACGATGCCGCGGTGAGTCGTGCCCGCGCCGGCAGGGCTTGCAGTGATCATCGCAGTGGTGTTGATTCCGATATGGTAACGACCATCGGAGGTCGAAGGAAATCACGGATTGTTGCGCTGGCTAACCAAGAGAGGCGCAACTGTGTTGGTTCCGGGCCAGATCGCTTCTCGCTGGAACAGAAGAAGCGGCAGCACAAGGGTGTAAACTCCCAGCCGTTCGAACCGCCAGCATGCGTGAGGCAAGTGGCATTTTATTCCTCAGGATTGCCCGGTTGGCTTACTTGCCGGTAAGTGGCGTACGGCATTGTGGCTGCGAAAGGCTCTGTGTCTGATCTCCGTCATGGAAAATTACGGCGCAAACTTCGCTGGCATTGACGTGCTTGGGAACGGCAACATCCTTGGCGAACTTCTTGTCTGCCAGTTCGACATCCCACGCGCCGCTGAAGAAATCGGCTGGAATGTCGGCCATGTGAATATTATTCCCCGGTACGGTGAAGGAAACTTCGACGAGTTCACTCTGGACGATGGCATCTGGGACCTGGAAGCATTTCTGCTCCATTGACACAGTATCCTCGGTCTTCCGGGTCTTCAACGTGACCACCTGAGGCCCGTCGATGGGCTGCCCATTCAGACGTACGCTAATGGCAAAACAATGGGGCACCTTGGCAGTCGGGCCCTCAGCCGACAGGGTTGCGGGAAGGATACACAGGAACAGCAGTGGACTGTAAATCACCAATTGTGGAAACTTCACCGCTTGACGAAAATTGTGGAACTTTCCCCTCATTTGGCACTCCCGCTGCTTTTGAATGAGCTACACCCCTCGAACACTGCCGCCCGAACGCTGCATCCCGGTACGGTGTCGATTTGAGTTGCCCAGCCGCTGGCTGGAGTTTGAAGTGAGAAAGGGGTGTTTGGGTAGTTTAGCACTTCAAGGCACAAGTCGCCAAGTCGGATTTTCGATGGACCCCGAGCACCGGGTGGCTTAACAGGGGCGCGTGGGAGGATGTTGTTTCCCGCTCTGTGCGCCTATGGCAGCGCGAAGGATCGGCTCGCCAGCTTCACACCAAATCGAGAGGACAACTTGGGCTGAGTCATACGCCCGCATCCTATAGCGGCCGTATTCATGTTTATGGGGATTTCCGAAACGAAGGCAACCCGCGGCGGCCCCGGCTTGACAACCGCAGCCGGGTCAATATACTTAACACCCAAGCATGATTCCCGCTTCCTACATTCGCACCCGCATCAGCACCATGGCCATGTGCATGTGCATGCGTGTCGGCGTGTGGGTTGCGCACGGAAGCGGCGACTAAGAACGTAGCAGCCGCAAGGATTCGCGAGCGACCCACAGCCGGCAAGCTGTGGGTTGTTGTGTTTTCCAGGCCAAATCCAGCCAAAAACAGAGGAGAGACTTTCGTGAGCGACGTCAAGGACAAACCGCAGTACCATCTCGACACCCTTGCCATCCACGGCGGGCAGGAAAAGGATCCCACCACCAAGTCCCGCGCTGTGCCGATCTACCAGACCACGTCCTACGTGTTCGATGATGCCGACCACGCCGCGCGGTTGTTTGCCCTGCAGGAGTTCGGCAACATCTACACCCGCATCATGAATCCCACGACCGACGTCTTCGAGAAGCGCATCGCAGCGCTGGAAGGCGGGCTGGCAGGACTGGCGCTGGCGTCGGGACAGGCGGCGGAGACGCTGATTATCACCACGCTTGCTTCCGCGGGCGACGACATTGTGTCAACTACGTCGCTGTATGGCGGCACGTACAATTTGTTCCACTACACGCTGCCCAAGCTGGGCATCACCGTAAAATTCGTCGATGCTGATAATTTTGACGGTCTGCGCAAGGCAATCGGGCCGGGGACCAAGGCACTGTACACGGAGACGCTGGGCAATCCCAAACTCGACATCGCCGATGTCGAAGAACTGGCCAAGATCGCCCACGATGCCGGCGTACCGCTGGTGATCGACAACACGAGCGCGTCGCCTGCGCTGTGCCGGCCGATCGAGTGGGGCGCCGATATCGTTATCAACTCGGCGACCAAGTACATCGGCGGGCATGGAACGTCGATCGGCGGAATCATCGTGGATGGTGGCAAGTTCGACTGGGCGGCGTCAGGACGCTTCAAGGATTTTGTCGAGCCCGACCCGTCGTACCACGGCGTGTCGTACACCCAGGCGTTTGGGCCTTTGGCCTTCATCATAAAGGCGCGGGTGCAAGGGCTGCGCGATACCGGCGCGGCACTGTCGCCGTTCAACGCGTTCCTGCTGTTGCAGGGTGCAGAGACTCTGCATCTAAGAATGCAGCGGCATTCGGAAAACGCGCTCAAAGTAGCGGAGTATCTGGCAGGTCACGCGGATGTGGAGTGGGTGAATTATCCCGCGCTGCCAACCAGCAAATACTACCAGCGGGCGAAGAAGTATCTACCCAATGGCGCGAGTTCACTGGTGACATTCGGTATCCGCGGCGGCTACGAGGCGGGCAAGAAGTTCATCAACGCTGTGCAACTGTTCAGCTTGCTGGCCAATATCGGAGATGCGAAGTCGCTGGTTATTCATCCGGCGTCAACCACACATCAGCAACTCAGCGCAGAAGAGCAGCGCGAAACCGGCGTGACGCCGGAACTGGTGCGGCTCTCGGTGGGCATCGAGGATATTCGCGACATCATCGCCGACCTGGGAAATGCGTTGCAGGTGGCGACGGGCAAGAAGACCACGGCACAGGTGGCGGGAGCGTAGTCATGGCTGAAGCACTTGTGCCGACTCGGGAGGGTGACCTAACGTTCGCGTACGGTGCGCCCTTCCGGCTGGAGGCCGGCGGCGCGCTGCAGCCGGTCTCGGTCCGTTATGCCGTGTACGGCGAGCTGAACGAGCGGCGCGATAACGGAGTCCTGGTGTGTCATGCGCTCTCGGGCTCGGCGCGCGTCGCCGACTGGTGGCCGGAAATGTTTGCAACCCCATCGCACGCAGAGGAAGCGCACGATGGGGGTCCCGGTGGCAGTGTGTTCAATCTCGCGCATGACTGCGTCGTCTGCACCAACATTCTCGGGTCGTGTTACGGCTCGACCGGGCCCACCTCCATCAATCCCGTCACTGGCAAGCCTTTCGGCCCGGATTTTCCGCTTGTCACGATTCGTGACATTGTCCGCGCCCAAGCGCATGTACTGGATGAGTTGGGCGTGAAGCGGCTGCGCACGGTGATTGGCGCGTCGATTGGCGGCATGCAGGCACTGCAGTGGGCGGTGGATTATCCCGACCGTGTAGAGCATTGCATAGCGATTGGCGCGGCGCCATTGTCGGCGATGGGGCTGGCGCTGAACCATTTGCAGCGCAAGGCGATCGAACTCGATCCCGACTACCAGGAAGGTTGGTATGCGCCGGGCAAACAACCAGCGAGAGGGTTGGGATTGGCACGGGCGATCGGGATGTGCTCGTACAAATCGGCGGAGCTGTTTGCGGAGCGCTACGGGCGCAAGCCGAACCGGAACGGAGAGGACCCGTTGCGCGCGATTGGCGATCGCTATGACGTGGCCGGGTATCTGGACTATCAGGGCGATAAGTTCGTCGGCCGGTTTGATGCGAACTCGTACCTGGTGATCACGAAAGCCATGGACACCTTCGAGCTGGGCCGGGGCTATGCATCGGAGGCCGAGGCACTGAGGCGCATTAAGGCGCACGTCTCGCTGGTGGGAATCTCTTCGGACTGGTTGTTTCCAGCAAAGGATTTGCGGGAGCTGGCGCGGAGGATCGAGGCGGCGGGCGCGCCGTGCGATTATACGGAGTTCGAGACCTCGCACGGGCATGACGGATTCTTGGCGGAGATGGATGCCATCGCCGCGGTCGTCAATGGGCGATTTCATGCGAGGCGGCTGGCGGTGGTGCACAAAAACCCGGGGCGGAAGGCGGGCGGTTAACCGGTATCCTCTGTCTTTTGGTCAGGGCACCTCGACGTCAGCCGGGACCTGCTCGACGATGTCGATCAATCCCAGGGCAAAAGCCTCATCGGAATGGATGCGAAGCAGGCGCCGGACTTCTTCCGCGCCGCGAGACTGCACGACACGGTGCAGGGCGGGTTCGCTCGACCGGTAACACTGCCAGCGATTGCGGCCAGCCTTTTTGGCACGATACAGCGCATGGTCGGCGAGGGCCAGACAGTGGTCCCAGTCGAGCAACTCGGGGTACTCCTCGGAGAACGGATAGCGCACGATACCCAATGACAGTGACAACGGGCGGCCAGCCTCAAGAATGACGGGAGGGGTGTCCTCGATGATGGACTTGCGCAAGCGTTCGGTCATCAGCAGGTCCTCACATGGCCCGGTGACGTGATCGAGAATGAGGAACTCTTCGCCGCCCCAGCGGGAAAGGATAGCGGTGGCTCGGACATTCTGGCGCAGAACATTCGCTGCCGCTTGCAAAACTCTGTCGCCCACGGCGTGCCCCAGAGCATCATTGATGAGCTTGAAGTGATCGAGATCGGCAAGACAGATGGCCAGCGAGCGCAGTGGAATGCCGGGCACGTCGCGAACGCGCTGGCGCTGCAACTCGGCGATCCAGGGCTGGATGGCGGCTTCGACATGGCGTCGGTTGCTTAGGCCGGTCAGCGGATCCGTGACGGAGGCAGTCTGCAGCTTATCCACCGCGTCGGTGAGTTCCGCCGTGCGTTGCTGCACCTGTTCCTGCAGATCGCGGGTGTAGCGTCGTTGCTTTTCGTCCTTCTCCTGCTTGAGCAGGTTCACGCGGTCAGCCAGGGCGAAGGCGAGCAGGATGCACTCCATGGCGGAACCGGCCTGGGCGGCGTTATAGGTGAAGAAGGTCATGGGCAGCAATCGCAGAAACATCAAGATGAAAACGACGTTGCCTGCCAGCAGGGCCGTCCACGCCACCAGAAAGAAACGCGCTGGCCGGTAGCCCCGCAAGAGAGCCATAACTCCGATCACGGCGTAGAGGACGGATACGGCCAGTCCGATGAGTGCCAAGAGAAGAGGAAGAGGGACGCGGGTGCTGAAAAGGCTACCCACGTACAACACCAGGGTCAGAACGGCAGTGCCGAGCAGCAAGCGATCGGCCAGGCGCGAGTGCTCGCGGGTAGCCAGAAATCGGCGCACGAACAGGATGCTGAAGAGAATGGCTAGTACCGCGAGGAACGGCTGGAGTTGGAGCTCCAACTGCGGACGGTGTGGCCAGACGTACTGGTAAAAGAAGCCGGCGCGCGCAATCCAAAACGATCCGAAGGAAGATACGTACATCACGTAGTGGAGATAAACGCGTTCACGGATGATGAGATAGAGAATCAGGTTATAGAGCGCGAGTCCAAGAATGATGCCGGCGTAGATTCCCTGGCCGAAGAGCAGCGAGCGTTGGCGCACAGCCCAGGAGTCGAAGGTCTGGATCGTGGCGCCGATAGAACTCGACTCGCCGAAGCGGCTGGTGTCTCCCAGAAGATGCAGATAGAACAGCTGAGCGATGTCTCGCGGTAGAGCCAGGAGAAAAGCCATGTCGCTCGTAGGCAAGTTGCGGAACTGGGGCGGGACCTCGATACCGGACCGGTCAGTGAGCAGGTTCCCGTCGGCGATGTGGTAGAGATCGGCGCGCAACCACGGGCGTGAGGTCCGGAGAACCCAACCCCCTGGAGGAGCCACCCCGGCACGCACACTAAAGCGTACCCAGTAGCCTCGACACTGTTCCGCGGTTGGTGTTTCACGTTTCAGGGAAAGGTAGGTACCGTTCTGGGCGGCTTCGAGAGCGATGTCGCCGCGCGGGTCGCACATGTACTCGGCGGCCGGTGCGATGGAGGTCGGACCGGTGTAGGATGGCGACAAGGTCAGCACGGGACGCTGGGGCGGCTCCAGCCCCAGCGCGACTTTTTCGCCTACAACAAAGCTGAGGCTCACGAGCAGGAGAACGGTCGTTCGTTGGTGGATTGCCAGCACCATGAATTGCGGCGGAGCTTCTCCCTTCCCCGAGCGTTCCTGCGCAGCCAGATGTTGGCGATTGCATAACCAGGGGACCTGCCTAGTGTTGCAGATTCATGTAATTCTGTACAAGACACCCCGATGAGACGGTTCAGCCGACGGGACCGCTGGCGACGCTTCCCACAGCAACGCTGCCGGGTCATGGGTTGCTGAAGGCCGGGCAGCTAGAATTGAGGGGTCTGCGAGGTCCTTATGCCGATTCTTCGTTTTCTTTTGCTCCTTTCGCTGGTGGTGTGGGTGGGAGGGATCATCTTCTTCGCCTTGGTTCTGGCACCGACGGTTTTTCATCCCGGAATCCTTCCCAGCCGCCAGCTTGCCGGCGCGGTGGTGAGCCGCAGTTTGGGCATACTGCACGGGATGGGGCTCATTTGTGGTGTGGTGTTCCTGGGCGCCTCCATGGTCGATTCACGGGTCACGACGGGATTCGCCTCGCCTTTCGCGGCGCGCAACCTGCTGGTTTACGCCATGATTGCCCTGACTCTCATCAGCATGTTCGCCATCTCGACCCGTATGCTGGCGCTGCGTAACGACATGGTATTCATCGACAACGTGCCGCATGATGACCCCAGACGCCTCGAGTTCAACCGACTGCATGTATGGTCCACGCGGTTGGAGAGCACGGTGCTGCTCCTTGGTCTGGCGGTTATCTTTCTGACAGCGCGGCGGTTATCCTAAGAAAGGTCTTAGTCCTATGAGAACCGGAATCGTAGGCCTGCCACAGGTGGGCAAAACGTCGCTATTCGTCATGTTGACCAAGCAGGCAGTCGGGCATCGTGCGGGAGGACCGCGTGAGGCCCATCTCGGCGTAGCAAAAGTCCCTGACGACCGTCTCGACCGTTTGGCTGCGCTCTACAACCCCAAGAAGCTGATTCACGCCAGTGTGGAGTTCACTGACGTCGCCGCCCTTAGCCAGGAGGCGCTAAAGGAGACAGCCTTTGCAGCTAACTTGCGCAATGTCGATGCTCTGGCCCATGTGGTGCGGGCGTTCCAAGACCCCTCGATTCCGCATGTGGGCACAATTGATCCGCTGCGTGACATCAAGAACATCGACTTCGATCTGATCGTGACCGACTTGGGCCAGGTGGAGAAGCGGCTGGAGCGCGTCGAGAAAGATCTGAAGAAGATGAAAACGGCCGAGCTCGAGAAAGAATACGAGCTGCTTCTGCGGGCCAAGGAGCACCTGGAGAAGGAATTGCCGCTACGCGAGATGGAGATGACGCCCGAGGACAAGAAACGCATACGCGGCTTCATGTTCCTCAGCGAGAAGCCGATCCTCTATGTGCTCAATATCGGCGAGAGCACGACGCTGGGGAAAGACTTGGACGAAGCCGTGGCGAAATACGGGCTGACCGATGCGGCATCGCGACCTAATACAGGGGCACTGGCCGTCTGCGCCAAGGTGGAAGCAGAGCTTGCCGAGATGAGCGATGACGATGCGGCGGAGTTTCTGGCGAGCTACGGCCTGCAGGAGAGCGGTCTGGTGCGGCTGGTCCGCAAGACCTACGAGCTGCTGGGGCTAATGTCGTTCTTCACCGTGGGCGAGGACGAGTGCCGCGCCTGGACTGTGGAACGCGGCTCCAAAGCGGTACACGCTGCTGGGGCCATCCATACCGATCTGGAGAAGCACTTCATTCGCGCCGAGACGATCCACTGGGACCAGTTGCTGGATGCGGGATCGGAGGCCGAGGCACGCGCGCGAGGGACTCTAAGGCTGGAAGGCAAGGATTACATCGTCAAAGACGGAGATGTGCTGCACATTCGACATAGTGGTTAGCCCGCAAAATTCATGAAGATAACGACGCGGAAGTGCTCTTCTGCTACAAACATGTTGTCTAGTCAGTGTTTGAGCAGCGAAGAAAGGCTTCCGCG
>Ga0335070_10002387_pt1 | contig 21857 bp, 23 predicted proteins | sample Lox_Sample_13_FD_206722 | JGI IMG/M metagenome (GOLD analysis project Ga0335070, IMG submission 206722) | Soil microbial communities from Loxahatchee National Wildlife Refuge, Florida, United States - Lox_Sample_1.3 | ecosystem: Environmental > Terrestrial > Soil > Wetlands | place: USA...
GCGGAGTCGGCATAGGCGAGCGGGTGGCGCTCGCGCCAGCCGTCGATGCGCGCCCACCACTCCTCCAGGCGCGAGGGATCCGCCTGCAGCGAGCGGTACTCGGCCACGAGTTTGGCGAGGATGTTCTTCGCGTCGCCGACGATCGGGATGTGCGCGGGGACGTTCTTCGAGATCTCGGCGGGGTCGACGTCGATGTGGATGAACTTCGCGCGCGGGGCGAACTCGCTGAGCTTCCCGGTGATGCGATCGTCGAAGCGCGCGCCGATCGCGCAGATGAGGTCCGCCTCGTCCATCGCGTAGTTCGCCGTGCGCGTGCCGTGCATGCCGAGCATGCCCAGCCACTGCGGATGCGTGCCCGGGAAGGCGCCCAGGCCCATGAGCGTGCACGTGACCGGGAAGCGGTCGGCCGTCGCCAGCTCGATGAGCTCGGCCGAGGCGTTCGCGTTCACGACGCCGCCGCCGACGTACAGCACGGGGCGCCGCGCGGCGGCGAGCGCCTTCGCCGCCTGGCGGATCTGCTTCGCGTTGCCCTCGATCGTCGGCTGGTAGCCCGGCAGGTGCACGTCGGTGACGGGCTCGTAGTCGATGTCGGCGCGCGAGAGGTCCGTCGGGATGTCGATCACCACCGGGCCCGGCCGCCCGGTGCGCGCGAGGTAGAACGCCTCGTGGATCGCGCGCGGGATCTCCAGCGGGTGCTGGATCATCATCGAGTGCTTGACCGCCGGCATCGTGATGCCGATCGTGTCGGCCTCCTGGAAGCCGTCGGTGCCGAGCAGGTCGGTGCGCACCTGGCCGGTGATGAAGACCACCGGCACGGAGTCCATCATCGCGTCGACGATCGGCGTGACGAGGTTGGTCGCGCCGGGGCCCGAGGTGCCGAGCGAGACGCCGACCCGTCCGGTCGCCTTCGCGTAGCCCTCGGCCGCGTGGCCGCCGCCGGCCTCGTGACGCACGAGCACGTGGCGGATGCCCGCGTCCACGAACGCGTCGTAGGTCGGGAGGTTGGCGCCGCCGGGGAGGCCGAATACGACGTCGACACCCTCGGCCTTCAGGCACTCCATGATCGCATCGACGGCGCGCATCGCTCGTTCGCCTCCCTTCGTCGTTCGAGGTGTCGAAAAGAGCCGCCTCGGGCGGCTCCGAAGGCCGATTCTACCAGTCGGAATTGGCCCGGCCGGGGCGTCCGAGGATGCGCTCTGCCGCCGGCGCTCAGCGCACGGCCGTCGGGAGCTCGGCCGGGATGATCTCGCCCTCGTCCTCGGGGAAGTAGAGCTCCGTGCCGCAGCGTGTGCAGAGGGCGTCGTGCACGAACACGACGCGCCCGCAGCCGGGACAGCGGCGGCGCTCCTCGGTGAGCTGGCTGCGCGTGCAGACCGCGGCCAGCAGGCCCAGGAACGGGATCAGGCCGGAGATCAGGAACCACAGCCAGAACGACATGCCCTTGAGCTTCCCGACGATCCCGCCGGCCAGGCCGAACATCAGGGCGATGAAGACGTAGGCGCTGCCCGCCATCGGGCGCTCAGCTCCGCAGCGTGCGGTAGGCCCAGATGATCGCGACCAGCGCCGCGACGACGACGATCAGCCAGAGCATGCCCGAGACGAGCCCGATCACGAGCCGCAGCAGCACGAGCGCCGCCACGACGAGGACGACGAACGCGACGACCTTCGCCAGCAGCGACGGACCGGTCTTCTCGGTCTTCTCCATGCCGAGATTGTAGGCGCCCGTCGGCGCCTGCGGGACCGTCAGTCGTAGGAGCGCTGCAGGTGCGCGAAGCGCTCGGTGCCGACCGGACGCCCGCCCACCTGGATGCGCGCGAGCCGGTAGCGACGGACCTTCGGCGCGCCGGCCTCGCGGTGGCGCGGCGTGGGCGCTGACAGCAGCAGGTAGCGCGAGAGCGACGGCGAGGGACGGGGCATGCCGCAATGATCGGCGCCGAAGGCCTGAGCCGCCATCGCCCGGCGGTCCCCAATCGCGCGTCCTGACCCGTACAGCGTGTCGAACCGCGACCCTGGGCGAGCGGGGCGTCTACCGTTGGCTGTGTGACGCTGCGTCGGATCCTCACGACGGCGATCGCCGCCGTGGCGGTCCTCGCGGGCCCAGCCGCGACGGCGGGCGCATCCACCACCCTGCCCGCCCCCTACGTCGCCATCAGCGCGAACGGGCTGCCCGGGGCGCCGGGGCCCGCGCGCGTGGCGTCCCTGGAACGGCTGCGGGCACTCGGCGTGCGCGCGGTGCGCATCGACTTCCGCTGGGCGGACATCGAGCCGATCGGCCCCCCGCTGCACGACTACGACTGGTCGGCGCAGGACGCGCTCGTGCGCGACATCCGCGCCGCGGGACTGGAGATCCTCGGGATCATCGACTACGGGCACCCGGACTACTCGGCTGCCGGCCGCGCCGCCTACGACGCCGGGCGCCGCGCGGCGGGATCGTTCGGCGTCGGGGACCCGGAGATGTACCCGCCGGACGATCCGGCGTCGTTCGCGCGCTTCGCCGCCGACGTCGCGAGCCGCTACCGCCATGACGTCGGGCGCTGGGAGATCTGGAATGAGGAGAACGGCGGCTGGCGCTTCTGGCTGCCCAAGGAGGACCCGGCCGCATACGCCCGCCTCCTCTGCGCCGCGCACACCGCGGTGCACGCGGCCGACCCCGGTGCACCGGTCGCCCTGGGCGGGCTGTTCTTCCCCCCGCTCGGCGGCCACATCGGCACCGGCGGCGTGCGCTTCCTGCGTGCAGTGCTCGACCGCGGCCCGGCCGGGGTCGGGCAGTGCTTCGACGCCGTCGCCTTCCACCCCTACGCCTATCCGTTCACCTCGCCGGAGGCCGTCGTGCAGGACCGCGGCTCGGTCATCGGCGCCGCCGCGCAGCTGCGCCAGGTCCTCGCGGCTCACCACCTCGCCGCCACGCCACTGTGGAACACCGAGGTCGGATGGCCGACGAACCCCGTGTCCAACGGCGTCACCGAGGCGCGCCAGGCGCGCTACACCGCGCGCCTGGCACTGCTGTCCTGGGCGCGCGGCGTGCGGCTGCTGACCTGGTACACGGTCGGCGACACGCCGGACGCGACGGGCAAGGACCAGGAGGCGCACTTCGGGCTGTTCCGGCTCGACGGATCCGCCAAGCCCGCCGCCCGCGCACTCGAGACGCTGCAGCGCACGCTCGGTGACGGGCTGCGGTATGTCGGCGACCGGTCCCGCACGCTGGGCCTGCCGCGCGGGCACGCCGGCGTCGGGCAGGGCGTGGCGCTCGAGTTCCGAGGTCCGGGCCGCCGGCACGTGCTGGCGCTGTGGCTGGCGGACGAGCGCCCGCCCGCCGGCCCCAGTCCGTTCGCGCCTGTCGAGCCGGGGACGCCGCGCAGCACGATCGTCGTGCGCCTGACGGTCCCGCGCCCGGCCTCGGTGACCACGATGCTCGGCGTCGCGCGCGGCGCGCTGCCCGCCTCGGGCCTCGTGCGCGTGGGCCAGGACCCCGTGTACGTCGCCTGGCGCGGCTGACCGGACCTACTGCCCGAGCTCGGCGCGCACGATCGCGGTGACCTCGCCGCCGTCGGCGCGCCCGCGGGTCTCCTTCATGACGTAGCCGACGATCACGCCGATCGGCTTCATGTCGCCGCCACGCAGCTTGTCGGCCACGTCGGGGTGCGCCTCCAGCGCGGCGCGCACGATCGGCGCGAGCTCCTCGGCGCCGCCGACGGCGCCGAGCGACTCGGCCTCGACGATCGCCTCCGGGTCGCCGCCCTCGGCGACGAGCCGGTCGAGCACCTGCTTGGCGGCGCCCTGCGTGAGCCGGCGGGCGCCGACGAGGCCGACGAGCGCCGCGAGCGCCTTCGGGGTGACCTTCGATTCCGCGGGGTCCTCCCCGTCGAGGCGCGCGCTCAGCTCCGTGACCCAGTTGGCCAGCGACTGCGCGGCAACCGGCGGGCTCATGGCCGCGCCCGCGTCGAGCGCCGCCTCGAAGAAGTCGCCGAGCTCCGCGCGCCAGGAGAGCAGGCGCGCGGTCTCGACGTTGAGGCCGAGCACGGACGCAAGGCGCGCCTCGCGCGCGGCAGGCAGTTCGGGCATGGCGCCCCGCGCACGCCCCCGCATCGCCTCGGTGATCCGCACCGGCGGCAGGTCGGGCTCGGGGAAGTAGCGGTAGTCGTGCGCCTCCTCCTTGGAGCGCAGCGAGGTGATGGCCTCCGTGCGCGGGTCGAAGTGCAGGGTCTCCTGGAGGACCGGCTCGCCGGCCCGCAGCAGTGCCTCCTGGCGCCCCACCTCGGCGCGGATGCCGCGCTCGATGAAGCGGAAGGAGTTCATGTTCTTCAGCTCGGTCTTCGTGCCGAGCTCGCTCGTCCCCGCCGGGCGGACCGAGATGTTCGCGTCGCAGCGCAGCGAGCCCTCCTCCATGTTCACGTCGCTGACGCCGAGCTGGCGCAGCGTCGTGCGCAGCAGGCGCAGCCAGTCGCTCGCCTGCTCGGCGGAGCGCACGTCGGGCTCGGTGACGATCTCGGCCAGCGGCGTGCCGCCTCGGTTGAAGTCCACGACCGAGGCGTCCGACCCGTGGATGCGTCCGCTGGCGCCGACGTGGGTGAGCTTCGCCGCGTCCTCCTCGAGGTGCACGCGGTGGATGCGCACGTCGCCGAGCCGCCCGCCGCTGCACAGCGGCTCGTCGTACTGGCTGATCTGGTAGCCCTTCGGGAGGTCGGGGTAGAAGTAGTTCTTGCGGTGGAAGATCGAGCGCGGCGCCAGCTCGGAGCCGAGCGCCAGGCCGATCATCAGCCCGAAGTGGATCGCCTCGGCGTTGGGGACCGGCAGGGTTCCGGGCAGGCCCAGGCAGACGGGGCAGGTGCGCGTGTTGGGCGGCTCGCCGAAGCTCAGCGGGCACGAGCAGAACATCTTCGTGCGCGTGCGCAGCTGCACGTGGATCTCCAGGCCGATTACCGGCTCGTAGACGACGTCGCTCATGCGGGCGCTCCGGCGGCCAGGGCGCGCGAGGCGTCGAACCCGATCGCGTGCTCCAGCGCGTGCGCCGCGTCGAGCAGGCGGTTCTCGCTGAACGCCGGCCCGGCGAGCTGCAGGCCGACCGGGAGATCGTCCGCGAGCCCGCACGGGATCGAGATCGCCGGGATCCCCGCGAGCGACATCGGCACGGTGAAGTAGTCGTTGAGGTACATCGCGAGCGGGTCGGCCGTCTTCGCGCCGAGCTCGAAGGCGACCGTCGGGCTGGTGGGCGTCACGACGAAGTCGATGCCCTCGAAGACCGAGGCGAACTCGCGCGCGATCAGCGTGCGCACCTTCTGCGCGCGCCCGTAGTAGGCGTCGTAGTAGCCGCTGGACAGCGCGTACGTGCCGATGAGGATGCGCCGCTTGACCTCTGCCCCGAAGCCGTCGTGGCGCGTTCTCGTGTACATCGAGACGAGGTCGTCGGCCGGCACGCGCAGGCCGTAGCGCACGCCGTCGAAGCGCGCGAGGTTCGAGGAGGCCTCGGCGGGCGCGATGACGTAGTAGGCGCTGAGCGCGTGCGGGGCGCTCTCCAGGCTGCACGTCTCGACCGTGGCGCCGAGCCCGCGCGCCGTCTCGAGCGCCTGGTCGAAGGCGGCGAGCACCCCGGGCTCCAGGCCCTCGCCCGCCGCGAGCTCGGCGGGCACCCCCAGCCGCAGGCCGTCCAGCCGTTCGGCCGTCGGCAGGCGGATCTCCTCCGGGTGGCCGACGGCGGTCGCGTCGCACGGGTCGGTGCCGACCATGTGCCGGTAGAGCAGCGCCGCGTCGGTCACGTCGCGCGTCAGCGGCCCGGCCTGGTCCAGCGAGGAGGCGAAGGCGATCATCCCGTAGCGCGAGACCGAGCCGTAGGTGGGCTTCAGGCCGACGATCCCGCACAGGGCGGCCGGCTGGCGGATCGAGCCGCCGGTGTCGGTGCCCAGCGCCCACGGCGCCAGCCCCGCGGCGACCGCGGCGGCGCTGCCGCCCGATGACCCCCCGGGCACGCGCCCGCGATCCCACGGGTTGAGGACGGGCCCGTACGCCGAGTTCTCGTTCGAGGAGCCCATCGCGAACTCGTCCTGGTTCGTCTTGCCGAGGAGCGAGGCCCCCGCCTCCTGCAGGCGGGTGACGCAGGTGGCGGTGTACGGCGGCAGGTAGCCCTCGAGGATCCTCGACCCCGACTGGCTGGGGATCCCCTCGGTGCAGAAGAGGTCCTTGACGGCCAGCGGCACGCCGCGCAGCGGCCCGTCAGCGTGCAGGTCGCCCGGCAGATGCTCGGCGACCCACGTGAACGCGCCGAGGTCCTCCTCGGCCGCGCGGGCGCGATAGGCGGCGAACAGCTCGGCGGGGTCCAGCTCACCGCGGTCGATCGCCGAGATCGCCTGCGCCGCGCTGAGCGCGATGATGTCGTGGACCTCCATCGCGCTCAGCCGGCCTGCGGGCTGGGGACGAGGAAGCCGCCGTCCTGCACGGCGGGCGCCTGCGCGAGCGCCACGTCGCGGTCCAGGCACGGCCCGGGCTCGTCGGCGCGCAGCGCGCTCTCGACCTCCACGACGTGCGAGGTCGGCGGGACGTTCTCGAGGTCGAGCGCGGCGATCGCGGCGATGTGATCGAGGATCGACGACAGCTCGCCCGCCATCCGCTCGACCTCGTCGTCGTCGAGCCGCAGGCGCGCCAGGCGCGCGACGTGGAGGACCTCTTCGCGGTCGAGCATCTGCCGGGCGATGATAGGCGAGGGTCAGCGGGGCGGCGGCGCGGGCTGCGCCGGGGGCGGCGTCGCGTGCCGGCCGAAGCCGCTCGTGCGCTCGTCGCGCAGCGAGGCAAGGCCGCCGGCGACCATCAGCACGGCGAGCACGGCGCCCGCCCACCCGGCGGCGGCGAGCGAGGCCGACGGCCACGGCGGCGTGAGCAGGTCGATGAGCAGGACCACGAGCGCGGGTACGCCGACGGCGGCGAGCAGCACGCCCGGCGGGGTGTTGAACGCGTCGACCGGGCTGGCGATGAAGGCGGCGGCCAGGGCGACGGCGGCGAGGATCGTGATGACGAGCAGCGTCAGCGTGAGCCAGCCGAGCGTGTTCCAGCCGCTGCCGGCATGCCCGCGCGCGGGTGTGTACCAGTCGAGGAAGAGGCTCGCGAACAGGCCGAGCGCGCCGACCAACGCCGCCCATTCGGCGAGCTTCAGGCGCCGCAGCGTCATGGCCGCTCTCCGGCGGCCATCCGCGCGGCCTTCAGCGTGTTGCGCAGCAGGCACGCGATCGTCATCGGCCCCACCCCACCGGGGACCGGTGTGATGGTCCCGGCGACGGGGAGGACGGCGTCGAAATCCACATCGCCGGACAGCACGCCGTCGACGCGGTTCATGCCCACGTCGATCACGACGGCGCCGGGCCTGACCCAGTCCGCGCCCACCATCCGCGCCCGGCCCACCGCGACGACCAGCACCTCGGCCCGCCGGCAGACCGCCGCCAGGTCGCGCGTGCGCGAGTGGCAGGTCGTGACGGTCGCGTTCGCCGCCAGCAGCAGCTGTGCCATCGGCTTGCCGAACAGGTTCGAGCGGCCCACGACGACCGCCTCCGCACCCTCGAGCACCGCGCCCGCCTCCTCGAGCAGCACCATCACGCCCTCCGGCGTGCACGGCCGCAACCCCTCGCGTCCGAGCGCGAGCATCCCGGCGCTCAGCGGCGTGAGCCCGTCGACGTCCTTGCCGGGGTCCACCAGGCCGGTCAGCTCGACGCCGTCCAGATGCGCGGGGACCGGAAGCTGGCAGAGGATGCCGCTGACCTCCGGGTCCACGTTGAGGCGCTCGATCAGCGCCACGACCTCCTCGTGCGCGGCGTCCGCGGGCAGGCGATGGTCGAAGCCCCGGATGCCGGCCTCCGCGCATGCGCGCTGCTTGCCGCCTACGTACACGGCGCTCGCGGGATCGCCGCCGACGAGGATCGTGGCGAGCCCGGGCGGGCGCCCGTGCGCCGCCACGAAGTCCGCGACGTCGCGCGCGACCTGCTCGCGCACGCGTGCCGCGACGGCCTTCCCGTCGATGATCCGCGCGCTCATGAGGGCGGAAACCTACCGCCCGTCAGCGCCGGCTGATCGGCGCGTACTCGGCCATGAGCTTGCGCTCCGAGCCGTCGGCGGCGAAGCGCACGACCACGATCCCGCCGGGCTCGACGCCGGTCACGACGCCCTCGCCGAAGCTCGCGTGCACGACGTCGTCGCCCAGCCGATACTCGGGGCCCGCACCCTCCGCCGGCGGCCCGGCGGGCCACGAGAGGGCACGCGGTCGCGCGCCGGCCCGGGCGGCCGCCTCGCGCGCGCCGGCCCAGCCGGCGAGGTGGCCTTCGCGGTCGAGCAGCTCGGGCGGGATCTCGGAGATGAAGCGGCTCGGCAGGCTCGACGTCGGCGACCCGAACACGGTCCGCCGCCGCGCGTAGGTGAGATAGAGGTCACGCATCGCGCGCGTGATCCCCACGTAGCACAGGCGCCGCTCCTCCTCCAGCGAGCCCTCGTCGATCGAGCGCGAGTGGGGGAAGATCCCCTCCTCGCAGCCGATCATGAAGACGATCGGGTACTCGAGGCCCTTGGCGTTGTGCAGCGTCATGAGCGTCACGAGGCCCTCGTCGTCGCGGCGCGTGTCGGCATCGGCGACGAGCGCCACCTCCTGGAGGAACAGCTCGAGCCGGTCGTCCTGCGCGGCGTTCGCCGCGTCGAACTCGCGCGCCGCCTCGGCGAGCGCCTCGAGGTTCTCGAGCCGGCCCTGCGCCTCGATCGTGCGCTCGGCCTCGAGCCAGTCGTGGTAGCCCGTCTCGTGGATGACCGCCTCGAGCAGGTCGCCGACAGGGACGCGTTCCTCGACGCGGCCGCGCAGCGACTCCATCGTCGCCATGAAGCGCGTGAGCGCCTTCACGGCGGCGGCCCCGAGGCCCGGCACCGCGGCCGGGTCGGCGGCGGCCTCCCAGACCGTGATCCCCATCGTCTGCGCGTGCGTCAGCACGCGCGACAGCGACGTCTGCCCGATGCCGCGCCGCGGCGTGTTCGCCACCCGCTGGAAGCTCACGGCGTCCTGCGGATTGGCCAGCAGCGTCAGGTAGGCGAGGGCGTCCTTGATCTCGGCGCGCTCGTAGAACTTCGTCCCGCCGATCACCTGGTAGGCGATCTCGCGGCGCACGAGCGTGTCCTCCAGCACCCGTGACTGCGCGTTCATCCGGTAGAAGACCGCGATCTCCGCGCGGGAGAGCCCCTCGTCGACGAGCCGCTCGATCTCCCCGGCGACGTAGCGCGCCTCGGCGTGCTCGTCCTCGACCTCACGCACGACGATCGGGTCGCCCTCGCCCACGTCCGTCCACAGGTGCTTGTGCATCTGCTCGCGGTTGTGCTCGATCACCGCGTTTGCGGCGCTGAGGATCGTCTGCGTCGAGCGGTAGTTCTGCTCGAGCTTGACGGTCGCGGCCGTCGGGAAGTCCTCCTGGAAGTCGAGGATGTTGCGGATGTCCGCGCCGCGGAAGCCGTAGATCGAATTGTGGGTGACGAGCCCCTCGGCGATGAAGTTGTGCGTGCGCTCGACGTTCAGATCGAAGACCGGCCGGTCGAGCGGGATCACGCGAGCCTCTTCGACGACGTCGTAGCCGCCGCCCGCGTCGAACATGGCCATCCCCCGCCGCACGGACGCAGCGGGCGTGAAGGGCAGCGTGTTCTTGCCCGGGCGGTCGATGTTCGCCCCCAGCCGGGCCATGAGCCGGCGTTCGACAGGGAGGACCGACTCGATCCGGCGCACCAGGTCCATCGCACGGCCGAAGTCCGCGACCGCGGTCTCGAACCGCCAGCTGCTGGAGCCGGCCTTCGCCGGCCGGACGGTCAGCCCGAGCGACTCCAGCGCACGCCGCGCATCGGCGTCGCGCCCGCCCACCGCCACCGTGTGCATCGGCGTGCCGCCACGCCGGTCGGCGCACAGCGTCACCGTGATGGTGCGTCGGCGCCCCTCGAACCCCCGCGGTGTGTGGTGCGGGTGCTCGATGTCGAGCGCGTAGTCGTGCAACAGCCGGCGGCCGCCCGAGTCGGTGTCCAGCGAGAAGAACAGCCGGTCGAGCAGCTCCTGGTCATTGACGAGCCCGTTGACGCTCGCGCCGCGGCGCGCGACGAACGGCAACGTCGGAAGCTGGTAGCGCAGGGAGAGCTGCGCTTCGAGCGCGCGCGCCTCGGCTTCGCGGTCGTGCACCGAGACGACCCATGCCGCGTCCGCGTGCTCCTGCCGCGCGCGCAGCTGTACGCCCGACACGGGCCGCGGCGTTCCCCGCTCCGGCCAAGTGCGAGTAGTGCCGACCCGGAACCCGTGGGTGCGCCGGCGCATGACGTACGTCATGTGGAGCTGCGGGCTCATCCCCTGCCGGAAGCCGGCGAAATGGGTGTGCTCAGGCGTTGAGACGATCCGCCGCCCGCTGCGCGTACGGATCTCGACGCCGAACGTCGACATCGAACGGTGCACCGCCGACACCCGCGCGGGTCGGAAGTCACCACTGCCGAAGCACGAAAGGACATGATCGCCGGGGCGGATCGTCTCGATCGCCCGCTCCGAGCCGTCGGCCATCGTGACGCGCGTGCCCTCCACCAGGCACTGCGCGTCGTCGCCCACGACCACGAGGTCCGGCGACTCGCCGGGCGAGAGCAGCTGGAGCAGGCGGTACTGGGCGTGGTTCGTGTCCTGGTACTCGTCGACGAGCACGTGGCGGAACGTCGCCGCGTAGCGGGCGCGGACCTCCGGGAACAGCTGCAGGACATCGACGGTGCGCCCGAGCAGGTCGTCGAAGTCCATCGCGTTCATGCGGTGCAGCTGGCGCTCGTAGAGCTCGTAGACGTCGGCCACCGTCTGCTCGAAGTAGCCCTCGGTCAGCCGCCGGTACTCGGCCGCGTCGCGCAGCTGGTTCTTCGCGTCGGAGATCTGGTGCTGGATCGCGCCGGGGGTGAAGCGCTTGGTGTCGATGCCGAGCTCGTCGAGGCACTGCTTGACGAGCCGGCGGCTGTCCGCCTGGTCGTAGATCGTGTACTGGCGCGTGTAGCCGAGCCGCGGCGCCTCGCCGCGCAGGATGCGCGCGCACGCGCTGTGGAAGGTCAGCACCCACATCCCGCGCGTGCCGTGGCCGAGCAGCAGCTCGACGCGCTCGCGCATCTCCTGCGCGGCCTTGTTCGTGAAGGTGATCGCGAGGATCTCGCCCGGGCGCGCGCGGCCGGTCTGCACGAGCCAGGCGATGCGATGGGTCAGCACGCGCGTCTTGCCCGAGCCGGCGCCCGCGAGCACGAGCAGCGGGCCGCCCTCGTGCGTGACCGCCGCGCGCTGGGGCTCGTTGAGCCCGGCGAGCAGGTGCTCGATGCGCTCGTCGGCGGTCGTGTCGGGCATCTAGTGCGAGGATAGGCCCGAACCCGGCCGGTACGCTCGCCTCAGTGTCCGCGATGACCCTGCCCGAGGAGGTGCGCTCAGGCTGCGAGCGGACCGCCCGCAGCGCCCGCTCGGTGCGCATCGACCTCGAGGCCCTCGGCGCGCTGGACCCCGGCCCGCCGCCGGAGCTGGACCGCCGGCGCCACCATCTCGACGCCCCGCCCGACGAGGTCGCGGCCTACTTCCTGACGCTCGACACGATCAACTTCGGGTCGGGCTGGTTCCCGACGCTGCGCAAGCGCAGGACCGAGGACGGCACCGCGGTCTCGGGCTACTTCACCGTCGCCTGGAGCCTGGCCGACCGCTTCCGCGCCGCGGGGCCGTGGTCGAACGCCGAGCTGCGCGCGATGCGCACCGAGGAGATCGCCGACACGCTCGGCCAGTCGCGTGACCACGAGCTGATGGCGCTGTTCGCGCAGGCGCTGCGCCAGCTCGGGAGTTTCCTCGGCGAGCGCGCGCCGCACGACGTCGTCGCCCAGGCGCACGGCTCGGCGGCGCGCCTGGCCCGGGACCTGGCACACGGGATGGCGCTGTTCGACGACCGCGGGTTCTGGAAGCGCGCGCAGATCGTCCCGTCGAACCTCGCGCTGGCGGGCGTCGCCACCTTCCACGACGTCGACGAGCTCACGATCTTCGCCGACAACCTCGTCCCGCACGTCCTGCGCTGCGACGGCGTGCTCGTCTACAGCGACGGCCTGGCGGCGCTGATCGACGCCGGGCGCCCGCTGCGCTTCGGCGCGCAGGAGCGCGAGATCCGCGCCTGCGCCGTTCACGCCTGCCGGCAGCTCGCGCTGCGGCTGGGCATCAGCGAGCGCGAGCTCGACCACCGGCTGTGGACCCGTGGCCAGGACCCCGCGTACAAGGCGCGCCCGCGGCACCGCTGCCGCACCGTCTACTACTGACGCGCCGCCGCGCAGCGCGGATACTGCGCCAATGACCCTGCGCTACCACGAGGGCCAGCGCGCCCTCCAGGACCGCTTCGGCGCCCGCCCGCTCGCCGACCGCATCAGCGAGCGCATCGCGCACGACCGGATCACCGACGACGACGCCGCGTTCATCGCCGCGCGCGACATGTTCTTCCTGGCGACCTGCGACGCCGACGGGCGCCCGCAGTGCTCGTACAAGGGCGGCGACCCCGGGTTCGTGCGCGTGCTCGACCCGCACACGCTGGCGTTCCCGAGCTACGACGGCAACGGGACCTTCCTCTCGCTGGGCAACGTGCTCGAGCACGCGGCCGTCGGGATGCTCTTCATCGACTTCGAGGGGCAGTCGCGGCTGCGCCTGAACGGCGAGGCGAGCATCGACTGGGAGGACCCGCTGATCGCCGAGTACCCGCAGGCGCAGCTCGTCGTGCGCGTGCGCGCCCGGGAGGTGTTCCCGAACTGCCCGCGCTACATCCATCGCTACCGCCTCGAGGAGCGCTCGCCCTACGTGCCGCGCAGCGAGGCGCCGACGCCGATCCCGGACTGGAAGCGCCGCGAGTGGGCGCGGGACGTGCTGCCGCCGGGTCCGGCGTGAGCGCGGTTTGCAGCGCGGTCGAGTTGTGCACGCATCGCGTGCAGATGTCGACCAGCCGGCACCCACTCAGCCCGCGACGGCCGGCAGCACCCCCTCGTCGTCGACGGGCACGATCGCCGCGCGCGCACGGACGTCGCGCGCCAGCGCGTACCCGATCAGCGCGATCAGGAAGATCACGATGAGCGTCGTGAGCGTGAGCAGCTCGTAGGTGCCGCGCGACACCCCCCAGGTCCCCTTGAAGTCGTAGGAGACGCCGAGCAGCGACTCGAGCGTGCCGGGGAACACCGCGACCCACGATCCGAGCGCGACCCAGAACGTCGTGATCACGACGGCGACCCACATGCCGCGCAGGCCGCCCGGGATGCTGTAGGGCCGGTGGATGTGCGCGTGGTTGTAGCGCAGCTTCAGCGCCGCGGGGAAGATCCACAGGTACGAGATCAGCGTCGTCGAGATCGCGATCGTCAGGACGACGACGAACTTCGAGTCCGAGCCGCCCTGGAAGGCGGCGACGGCGACGATCATGAAGATCGTCGCGAAGATGCCCGACATGACGTTGCAGCGCACCGGCGTCCCCAGCTTGGGGTGGAAGCGCCCGAAGTACCCCGGGAACGCCCCGTCGTAGGCGGCCACGGCGAGGATCCGGTCGCCGCCCATCATCCAGACCGCGCCGGACGTCAGGAGCGTGCCGATGAAGCAGAACGTCATGAACACGAGCAGCGCGTGCTGCGCCCCGCCGTACACGCTGAACGTCGTCGTGACGGCGTCGAGGAACCCGCCGATGCCCGTCACCTTCGAGGCCGGGAGCACGAGCAGGATCGCGAAGATGGGGATCGCGTACAGCAGGACGCCGGTGACGCCGCTGCGCAGCACCGCCAGCGGCACGTCGCGGTGCGGGTTCTCCATCTCCTCGGCCGCACCGTTCTGCAGCTCGAAGCCCACGTAGTTGAAGAGCAGCAGCGGCACCAGCGCGAGGAAGATCGCCGTGGTGGGCTTGAGGTCGGACGCCGAGAAACCCGCGACGCCGTGGTCGATCGCGTAGATGATCGTCGTGATCGTGAAGAACCCGAGCAGGACGACGCGCAGGAGCGCGCCGACGTTCGGGATCCACTTGCCGCGCTTGAGCGAGATGATCGCGACGCCGATCGACAGCCAGATGAAGAGGAACTTGAACAGGTAGTCGCCGAACGAACCCGAGCCGACGCCGGAGATGTTCTTGTCCCACGCCTCGGTGGCGATGAACGCCAGCGAGCCGCCGACCCAGAGCGGATTCGTGATCCAGTAGAGGACCGCCGCGATGCCGCCCTGCATCCGGCCGAACGCGAGCTTGACCCATTCATACGGGCCGCCCTCCTGGGTGAACGCGCTGCCGACCTCCGACATCAGGAGGCCATACGGCAGCACGAACAGGACCGCCAGCAGCGCGAGCCAGGTGAAGCCCTGAGCGCCGTTGGAGGCGACCGTCCCGAGCGTGTCGAGCCCGACGAACGCACAGACGGTGAACCCGACCATGTCGAAGCGCCGCAGCGACTTCTTCAGGTGGCCCTTCTCCTCGACGGCGAGCTGCGTCGTGGTCTCGACGAACTCGATGTCCGGTGCTGCACTGCTCACGGTGCCCTCCCCTGGGTCGCGGCGCACGCGCGCCTGTGGGCGCGACCGTACCGGAGCGGGGCCCCGCGCGCCCGGATTGGGCGTTCTCGTGCGTCAGCCGCCCGCGGGGTTGCGCCCGCGCACCGGGCGCAGCGGGCGCACCTGAGCCGGCGCCTCCTCCCCGGCGAGCTCGGCCAGGCGCTGCTCGAGCTCGGTGAGGCGTGCGGAGAGCTCTCGGATCGCGTCCGCGACCGGGTCGGGCAGGTGGATCCAGTCGGCGTCCGGGCCCTCCGGCATGCGCCCGTCGACACGCACCACGTGCCCGGGGTTGCCGACGACCGTCGAGTTCGGCGGCACGTCGGTGATGACGACGCTCCCGGCGCCGATCTTCGCCCCGTGGCCGACGACGATCGGCCCCAGCAGCTTGGCGCCGGAGCCCACCGTGACGTTGTCCTCGACCGTCGGGTGGCGCTTGCCGGTCGCAAAGCCCGTGCCGCCGAGCGTGACACCCTGGTAGAGCGTCACGTCCACTCCGATCTGCGCGGTCTCGCCGATCACGACGCCGCTGCCGTGGTCGATGAACAGGCCCTCGCCGATGCGCGCGGCGGGGTGGATCTCGATGCCGGTCAGTGCACGGCTGAGGTACGCGAGGGAGCGCGGAGCGACGGGCAGCCCCGCCTCGTGCAGCGCGTGCGCGACGCGATGGGCCAGCAGCGCGTGCACGCCGGGCCACGAGAACAGGATCTCCAGCGAGGAGACGCCGCGCGCCGCCGGGTCGCGCTCATGCGCGGCCGCGACGTCGCGGCGCAGCTCGCCGGCGACGCGGGCCAGGGTGCCGAGCCCGAGCATTCCTGCAGCGTAGCGGGCGGCGGTGCTCAGCCCGGCGGGGCGAAGAACGGCGCGGAGATGTAGCGCTCACCGGAGTCGGGCAGCACCACGACGATCCGCTTGCCGCGGGACTGCGGCCGAGCCGCGACCTCGAGCGCACCCCAGAGCGCGGCGCCGCACGAGAGCCCCGCCATCACGCCCTCTCGGGCGGCGGCCCGACGCGCAGTCGCGATCGCCTGCTCGTCGGTGACCGCGATGACCTCATCGAGGATCGCGCGGTCGAGCACCGGCGGCACGAAGCCGGCCCCGATGCCCTGGATCCGGTGCGGGCCGGCCGGACCACCGGACAGCACGGCCGACGACGCCGGCTCGACCGCCACGACGGCGGCCTTCGGGTTCGCGGCCTTGATCGCCTCGCCGGCACCGGTGATCGTGCCGCCGGTCCCCACGCCGGCGACCAGCACATCGACGCGCCCGTCGAGCGCAGCGAGGATCTCCGGCCCCGTGCCGACGCGATGCGCCTCGGGGTTCGCGGGGTTCGAGAACTGGTCGGGCAGGAAGACGTCGGGCTCGCGCGCGAGGGCGCGCGCCGCGTCGACGGCCTCGTTCATGCCGCCCATCGACTCGACGACCTCGACGCTGGCCCCATACAGGCGCAGCAGCGCCTCGCGCTCCCGGCTCATGCCCTGCGGCAGGAAGATCCGCAGGTCGTAGCCCTTCGCCGCACACACGAACGCGAGCGCGATACCGGTGTTGCCCGACGTCGCTTCGACGATCGTCGTGCGCCCGGGCTCGATCAGGCCATCGCGCTCGGCGGCATCGATCATGGCGACCCCGATGCGGTCCTTCACCGATCCGCCGGGATTCAGCGCCTCGAGCTTGCCGTAGAGCTCCACGCCGTCGACGCCGCGTTCCTCCAGCAGCCGCGTGATGCGGACGATGGGCGTGCCGCCGACGAGGTCGGCAATGTTGATCGGGATTTCGCCCATTCGCCACGAGCCTAGCGGCCGCGGCGGACCAGGCCATCGCCGCCTACTCGGGCGCGGCCGTCGCCTCGGGCGCCTGCTCGGGCGCCTGCTCCCCCTCCTCTTCCCCGGACGCGGCAGCGCGCAGCTCGTCGAGGTCGGCGTCGAGGTCCTTGCGCACGACGCGTGCCGCGCGCGTCAGCGCCCCCTCGACGGCCTCGAGCTGCGCTGCCGTGCCGATCACGATGATGGCGGCGTGCCCCTCCTCGACGGCGTCCCCGAGGTCCTTCAGGTCGCCGCGCGAGAACCCGCGCCACAGATGCCCGATGACGCCGCCGATGCCGGCGCCCGCCGCCGCGCCGACGAGCAGGCCCAGGAGCGCGGGCGGGAACAGGATCCCGAGCAGCGCGCCGATGATCACGCCGCCCTCGGCGCCATGCGCGGCGGAGCGCTCATCGCGGCGCACGATCTTCACCTGGCCGTCGCGGTGCTCGACGATCGCGAGGTCGTGGACGTGCACGTCGTGGCTCGTCGCCAGCTCCTCGATCGCCTCGTAGTCGTCCCGCGCGGCAGGGGTCCCGTCGTAGACGGCTACGATCGCGAAGGCTGCATCCGGCCGGTCGTTGCTCATGACCACAGCCTCGCGGACCCGCCCGGCCCGCTTCAACCGTGGTCTGCCGCAGCGCCGCGCCGGCGGCGCAGCGCGGAGGCGAGCACCAGGGCTCCCATCGCCACGAGCCCCATGACGGTCCAGTCGCCGGCCGCCTCCTCGACGCTCGGCCCGACGAGTGCTGCCAGGCCGGCGTACGACGCGGCCCACACGACGGCGGCGAGCGCGTTGAAGATGCAGAAGGTGCGCCACTGCATCGCGCTGATCCCCGAGAGCCAACCCGGCGTGACGAAGACCGCAAGGCGGCCGTAGCGGGCGTAGAAGCGCTCACCGCGGCCGAGCTGGCGCAGCCTCCAGGCGTGCAGGCGACCCGGACGCGTGACGAGCTCACGGCCGAAGCGCATCCCGATCCAGTAGCTCACCATGCCCGCGGTGGCGGCCGCGACGGCCGCCGTCGCGATCACGAGCAGCACGCCCGCCAGGTGCCGGCCCTCGACGATCCCGGCGCTCACGAGCGCGGCCTCGCCCGGCACCGGCAGGCCGAGCCACTCGGCCCACGAGACGCCGAAGATCCCGGGCAGGAGCCAGCTGCGCACGCCCTACCCCCCGGCCCCCTCCGGCAGCGGCGTCGCCCACTCCTCCGCCGACAACACGTGCGCAGGGTTGACCAGGACACGCTTGCCGTTGCGCTGCGCGGGGATCAGGCGGCCGGCCTCCATGAACGCAGCGACCTCCTCAAGCGACAGCTCGCTGGTCATCCACTCGCCGTCGGCGAAGACGACCCGCGACCCCGTGGGCGGCGTGCCGGCCCCCGTGGCGGTGTCGCTCCCACTCGTCATGCCCCAAGCGTAGATGAGCCGTCTCGGCGTGTCGCGAAGATCTGCACCCTGTTGCCGCACGGCATGCGGTGCTCCAGCAGGTAGTTGCGCAGCCGCGGTCAGCCGTCGCGACGAGCAAGGATGAGCTCGCCGCGCGTAGCCAACGCCCGCGGCTGTGGGCGCTGCCTGCTCCTCGGGTCGGGCGGCGGGACTGAGGTGAGGCTGGCCTACGCGGGGCCCGCGCAGTTCGGGAGACGGACTGTCGTCGTGCCGTAACGACTGGAGACCCGCAGACGACTGTAGGTACGACGACTCGTACAGCTACGGACGGCTCGATACGCAATCACCGTGACCGCGATCTTGGCACATGGCAGGTGAAACCCGCATTCGGTCCCCAAGGCGTGCGCGGTCGAGCCTCCCCATCCGGACCACCGGAGGTCCCTGAGGTTGACTCCTCCAGCAAACGCGCCAGTTGCGCCGAAGTCAGCACACCCCGACGGTCGAACCTTCAGAAGCACGGCTGAACCAGCCTTGTTCAGGCAATAGAGCCCGCTTACCCGGGAGCTTGCATGAGCGGCTCCGGCGCTCGAGCTCAGAGTCGCGACGAGAACGATGAGAAGTCCCAACGCGGTGAGCAGCAGACGGATGCGCATTGGCAGGGCATCCTCTCACGAGGACTCCAGTTCCGGGGCCCCACCTCATCATCCTCGCTGCCTGGACACGGTGTAGCGTCGGCGTCATGCGACCGGTCCTCACTCTCGCCGCCCCTGGCTGCGATCGCACTTGCGCTTCTCACGGCGGCACCTGCTCCGGGCGCGTTCGCTGGATCGAAGCGTTGCGGCACACTCTCACAGCGACCGGTGGGCTTCGGCGCCGGCGTCGGGTACATCGCTCGCGGCAACCAAGCGACCGGTACGAGTTGCAAACGTGCACGTCAGGTCGTGCGCGTCAGGTCGTGCGGCGGTTCCACGGACGCGCCATCTCTGAGGGAGAGAGCCGGATGGTCCTCGGGTACCTGTGCCGCGTAGACGGTGATCCTGGTGCGCTGCCGATCGTCGGTGATTGCATTGCCGTCAGCGTCGCTGGCCATCGCATCGTCTGGCGCTTCGACATCGTTGGCGGCAACTGACCCCTGCACCGACCGACACCATGCGACCGTCTCGCACATCCGTCGGGTACGGTGCGCCTTGCCCAGCGCGACACGTAGCGTGTACTGCCGGCATCACCCGCGGCTAGCGCGTGCGGCACAACCAGGAGAACCGATGGCGACCGAAGAGCCGGATGGTGTAGCCGTTCCCATTGTGTGGGTGGGCGCGGACGACCTGCCCGTCTACCACGCGAACCAGTTCGTTGCCCAGGTGAGCAACGGTGAGGTCTTTCTGACGGTCGGCGAGATGGTGCCCCCGGCGATCGTCGGCGCGACGGTCGAGGAGCGCCGCGAGCAGGCCGAGGCAATCCAGTACGTGCCGGTCAAGCCAGTGGTTCGCCTGGCGTTTAGCCCGACGAGGTTGAATGAGCTGATCTCGATCCTGCAGATCACCAAGGAGAACCACGAGGCCCAGGGAAAGGTGTTCGGTGACCCCCGCGACAACGCTTGATGTCGGCGTCGGCGCCGACACCGGGAGCGGCCCCAACAGCGTCGTCCTCGACGTGGGCGTCATCGTACATGGGTCGGGCGAGCGCCCGCCGCTGTTTGTCCGCGCCGATGAGATCGGGTTCTGGACGCAGAAGTGGCAGCGTGGCGAGGCGGAGTCGGCGCGCGAGCGCGCGGCCGGACGTCTGCGCACTTTCGACACCGGCGAGGCACTGCTCGACTGGCTCGACGCGCCCGAGGACTAGGCGTTGGCGCACAAGATCGCGACCGACCCGGCGTTCAAGCGACGCCTGAAGGCAAAGTCGCCCGAGCAGCAGGAAGCGATCAGGGCGTGCATCGCCAAGCTCGCTGAGAACCCCCGGCACCCGGGCTTGCAGTCCCGGCGACTCCAGTCCGCACGCCAGAAGAAGACGTTCTACGTGCGGATCGACCGTGGGAACCGCCTGACGTACCGCTGGGACGGCGACACCATCGTGCTGCTTAACCACTGCAACCACCAGGACATCCTCGGGAGCTGACCGTCCCGGGGAAGTCGGTTCCCCCCACGGGGCGGTTCACTGGGGTTCCCCAGCGGTTGACACCGCGTAGATACGCGGCTTTTCGCTTATCTGTGCGGCGCTCCTCAGATGTAGTACATCGGCGCCCGGCCGGCCTCGGCGGCCTCGCGCTCGACGATGTCGGCGATCGTCGCCCTCCCCAGCACCTCGCGGGCGGCGGCGGCCGCCTCGGCGAAGATGCCCTCCGCGTCGCGGCCGAGCGGGCCGTCGAGCAGCTCGACGACCTCGAGCACGGTGATCGCGGCCGGGTCGCGGGCGAACGAGTAGCCGCCCTTCACCCCGCGCTGCGAGTTGAGGATCCCCGCGCGCCGCAGCGTCGCGAACAGCTGCTCGAGGAACTGCACCGGGATACCGCGGCGCTTGGCGAGCTCGCCGATCGGCACCGGCGCGTCCCCGGCCCGTCCGAGCTCGGCCAGCGCCTGCAGCGCGTACGGCGACTTCGTCGTGATCGAGATCATCGGTCCGCTCTACCCTCGACGATCGATCCTATGGCACCCACCGACGACAGCGCCGGGCCGCTCTCGCGGTTCGGTCCGCCGCTCGTGCTGATGGGCGCGATCTTCGCGCTCAGCGCCCAGCCCGACCTCAACTCCGGCCTCGGCACCATCGACTTCGTCGGCCGCAAGCTCGTCCACATGACCGAGTACGGCCTGCTCTGGCTCCTCTGGCACCGCGCGCTGCGCTTCCGCCACCCCGCCTGGGCCGCGACGATCACGATCGGCTACGCGATCACCGACGAGTTCCACCAGACCTTCGTGCACGGCCGCGAGGGCACCGTCCGCGACGTACTCATCGACGCCGCCGGCGTGACCGTCGCCTACCTCATCTGGCGCCGGCGCAGTCGCACGGCGACCGACGCGGAGCGGGCGTAGCCCGTCTCTCATAGCCCACCGGCGCCACCAAGCGGGCAGAGCCACGCCGGGACGCAGGTTCCGGCGCGCCGGACCGGTGGTGGTGTCGCGCGGCGAGGCACGTGGCTGGGACGCAGCCGCAGCCGATGGCAGGGCCATCGGCAAGGCGAGGACGCCGCCAGCCGCGTGCGTCGTCCGCGACAGCGCCGCCGGGACGCGCGCCGGGTCCTGCGGCCCGGCGCTAGAGCCAGCCGCGCTCGGTCGCGATCAGCACGGCCTGCGCGCGGTCCACGGCGCCGAGCTTGCCGTAGATGTTGTGCAGGTGGGTGCGGACGGTGCTGGTGGAGAGCTCGAGCTCGTGGGCGATCTGCTTGTAGACCTTGCCCTCGGCGAGGCGCTTGAGGACCTCGACCTCGCGGCCGGAGAGCGGGCAGGGATCGACCTGGCGCACGCGGCCGGTGGCGGGGAACGGCAGGTCGTACATGACCGAGCGCAGCTCCTCGGCCCCGAGGCCGATCGCGCGTGCGCAGCGCAGCAGCTCGGTCGGGGACACGGCGCCGCCCTGGGCGTAGTGGGCGAGCATGTCGGCGAGGCGCACGAAGGCGGTCTCGCCGCCCGCGTCCTCGGCGTGGTGGCGCTCGATGACGGAGGCGAGGCTCTTCGGCAGGCCCCAGCGGCGGGCGAGGACGCCGCCGACGAGGGCGTGGTCGACGCCGAGCTCGCGGCGCTCTTTGTGGATGCGCTCCTCGGGGGTGCGGGCTCCCTGGTGGACCTGCTGGGGATACCCGGGGTAGGCGTGCATGAGCACGAGCTTGCCGATGTCGTGGAGCAGCGCGGTCACCATCAGGCGGTCGCGCTCCTCGTAGCCGGCCTCGATCGCGAGGCGCTCGGCGGCGCGCTGGGTGGCGACGCCGTGCAGGCGGAAGCGCTCGGGCGCGGCGTCCCAGACGGAGGAGCGCTCGAAGAAGTCGAAGGTGCGGGCACGCGCGGCGATCGACTGGACCGCCTCCGGCGAGAGGACCTCGGTCGCGGAGACGATCGACTCGACGCGCCCGCGGCTGCGGCCCTCGGACTGGTTGGCCACGCGCAGCACGGCGATGACGAGCGCCACGTCACCCTCGACCGCGGCGACGATCTCACCGG